>Ga0247764_1000431_pt1 | contig 14647 bp, 14 predicted proteins | sample UWRJL051202B4_FD_179932 | JGI IMG/M metagenome (GOLD analysis project Ga0247764, IMG submission 179932) | Plant litter microbial communities from Arlington Agricultural Research Station in Wisconsin, United States - UWRJ-L051-202B-4 | ecosystem: Environmental > Terrestrial > Plant litter >...
CTGTTTCGCGATGATTTCCGGCTTGGCATCCGGTTCAATAAGCAAATAGGTATGAAAGAAATAATTACCCCAGTTGGTCTCCAGGGTTTTCCAGTAGGCGTTGGGCTCGTAGTTTTTGCTCAGCAATTGAAAAAGATATAATATATCGTAACGAATAGTGGAGTTTGTGGGGAAATCCTTGAGGATACCGCTTACAACATAGTCGTCCTTTTCGTTCATGTGAATGCTCTTACCCAGGGCGCTTTCGCTGCCGAAGAAACGCTTTGCGGTAGATTCTGTTATAAGGATGGACTTCAGATCGGGGAATGGTTTACCAGGATTGCCTTCCAAAAGTTTGAAGTCGAACACCTGAAGGAAGTTTTCGTCTATATACGCCGCAGGGCTTTCGTCGGCAAACGTTGTTGATCCGATGGTGATGATGTTAGTGCCGGAGTTGTCGGCTATACGCACGGCTTGTTGAACGGCGGGAATTTCCTGTTTCGCGTGCAGGGCAAGAGGTCCTACCGTGGTGGTCCACGGCATCGGTGTTCCTACGTTCGCGTTGACGTGATAGATGTTCCTGTAGTTCTTGTGAAAGGTATCGAAGCTGATCTCTTCTGTAATCCACAACGTCAGCAGCCCTGAAGCTGCCAGCCCGATCGCCAATCCTCCGATATTGATAAACGAATAGAGTTTGTCGCGCAGCAGGTAGCGCACGGCGAGCTTGAGGTAATTCAGAAACATAGGTAGTTCGTTTTAGTTGTAAGACGAAGACCTGAAGTCAAACACTATGCCACCAAATGGGGGAGCCCGCCAGGCAGCTGCCAGGGCCGATTTCCAGAAATACGAACTGTTCCTTACCGTACGAAAGTGACCGGTTTCGGACTACTGAATTATTCGAGTTTTGGCAGCAAGTCTTATATCACAAGCCTGGCCATGGATCGAATAAGCCAAATTTCGAAAGGTTTTGTTCAATGAAATTGAAGCCAATATCGATCGTAACTGGCGTTTTTCCTTTGACAAGGAATGTATAGCGCTGACCATCGGTTTTCATTGTACACGATTCCCCGTTAGAGAAGGCTCCGTCAGTAATATGACTGATGTAGAGGTTTCTGCCTGTGGCGTGTTCTGCTGTTAGCTTACCTTTACGCAAATAGCTCCACAACAGAAAACTCTCTGATGGGGTTATTCGATAATACATGGTTCCATGACGGAAATAGAACGGACGCATATTTTCATATACCGAAAGTTCGCTGTCTGCTAATTTTGTTAACGCGAGCTGCAAGTATAGATGGCGCAGTCGTACAATGGCCCACATTAGGTCTGCTGGTGCTGAGCTGCCATAGTCGGTTATAGTTTTATAGATCCTGCCGTCCTTTAAGAATGTTATTGAGATTTGCTCCGATCCCGGCGGTCTTTCTTTGTAAAAGAAATCCATTTCGGTATTTTTTATGTCTGCGCGACGAAACAGGTTCTGAATCGTGGCATATTGTTCTGGTGTTAAAGTAGCTTTATAAATGCCAGTACTGTCGATAGATCTTTCGCAGTGAAAAAGAACGCGGCCATCGGCTCTTATCATAATGTTTATGATCGGCGTTGTGCTGCGGCAGTATGAGTTTGTGGCAGACAATACAATGGCATCGAAGACCGGTAATGTCTCCGGCAGCGGAGCCGCCCGCCGGTAAAGTAACGAATCATTTTTTCCTGTTTGAAGAATAAGTGTATCGCTTGTTAAGCGGCGTATAGGCATCCCGCTAAACCATGTGGAGTCCTCAAAGTTGAAAAAAGAAAGTGAATCTTGAAGAATCTTAAGAGAATCCTGTCGTATTGCGAACGGAAACTTATAATCCGGAAATGAGAACGTCTTCGAGTAATAAGGATTACTATAGTCTGTTTTTATCTGCATCTCCCGTATTTCAACCGTGCTGTCGGCATGAAACACAAGCACCCGCCGGTCACAAGGCCCAAGAGATCCACCGTTGATATAGGGGACATAAGGTTTATCCAAATCTGCTCGATCAACCAATTCCCACTCACCGACCAGGTCGCTGTATTGAAAGAACGATTTCTTCTCACTGCAACCGATACATAACAAAATAACAGCAAGGACGGCGACAAGGATCCGGCTCATAGCTTAAAGGTTTATAGCCATAAGATGAAAATGGCTATCCGAATCCATAAGAATCAAGAAGTATAATTGGCTACCCTATCCACACGATCATGCCCACACGGATCTCCATCCCACGCATCCCACCATCCCCAAAATCCCCGTCTAGTTTTCCTGAAATTGCTTCTCCAGCGGCTCTATTTTCTCCAGGTCGGCCAGGATCTGCTTGTCCAGAGGAGTCTCCTTAATAACGTTGTAATTATCCCAGAACGCTTTATTGTATGGATAGTCCTGGTATTGCAGGCCGTAGTTACGCATTCTTTCGGTAGCGCCGATGTTGCCGATAGCGTCTTTCAGCACATGGTTTATCAGAAGTGATTGCTGAAGCTCGGTAGAGAACTTCAGGGCGCGGGTCTTCTCGTCGTGCCAGTTTTCGCGGGAGGTAACGGTGATATAATTCAGAAACCACTTGTCGTCGTAGCGTTTGAAGTCGATGGTCTTCTTATAGCCGATGAAGCGGCTTACCAGGTTCTTCTTTTTATCCAGGTGATCGCCTTCGTTGCTGATCTCGAACTCGAGATGTATGATGGCGTAATCGGTCTTGTCTATATATAGCTTCAGCGAGAAGTCGTTGGTGTGGGTGATCACGTAAATATCGTGGCCGTTGTAATACGAATCTTTTTGGCGTTCGAGGGCGGCGAAGAACTCGTCGGTCTCATCGAACTGGTGGTAACGGATGTTGTTGTGCAGCAGCAGGTCTTCCAACAGATTTCGCTGGTCAAAGTAGGAATTGAATTTATTGTCGTAGCCCAGGCTTTTGCGTACTTCAAGGAGCTTTACACGTTCGCGAAGACGGCCTTTGTTGCGGGGTTCGGCGTAGCTGTCGTCATAGATATTGACGGCAGCTTCCAACAGAGAAATATAGGTGCCGCCAACCTTCTTGATGTCGCGATAGAAACCATCGAGACGAAAGGGCTTTGTCGGGTAATTGGTCTCGATACGCGAAAGCGCTATGCGCATCAGGTCACCACCCGATAGGGAATCTCCCGCTGTAACCACCACCTCGTTCAGTAGGATGCTGGCTTTGTGCAGCTGAATAACGGGTGGCTGGTTGTCGACGAGCGACCAAACGGGCGCTTCGAAATTCTTGTAGCCGAGCATGCTGACAATGAGGATCTCGTTACGGAAATCCGACGGAAAGTGGAAATCGAATTCCCCCTGGGCGTTCGAGATCGTACCGTTTGACTTACCCTTAAGACCGATGGATGCAAACGAGAGAGGCTCGCCCGTTTCGCTGTCGCGGACTTGCGACGACAGTGTAATCTGCTGCGCGAATGCAGAAAAACAGGTCGTAAACAGCAAAAGGAACGCTAAAAACCTCATTCGTCGTGGACAATAGGGGTCAAAGATGCCTATTTAAGCTCCCCCGGACAATAACTTGTAGGATATTCCCATAAAATGAAGATTTACCGGCGTTTACTTTCACCTGGCTGGATTTCCTTCATTTGCTTACTTTTAATGTTCAATTTAGCAAGCTTGAAATTTTTAGAAGACATACCGCGCATCTGGAAACGGGCCTACCTACTGCTGTGCCTCTGGTACGCACTTAACTATGCCGTAGGCACATTCATAGAATGGCGTTTGGAGAACCCAAACACGTATATTTTCTGGAATGCCCTGTACCTGTTCGAGGTTCTGGCCCTCCTTATTGTTGGCATCTTTTTTTACTCCAACTGGCTGTTCAACTTCAGCGTGTACTTCCAGATTGCAGGCCATTTTGCTGGCGCCATGCTCCACTTCCTCATGATGGGCAGCTTTTCGTACTACCTGGAAGATTACGTGGAAGGTTACGTGGGCTGGGATTTCTGGAAAGCACACCTTATCGGCCTGCTCAAGTGGGAAGGACTTCACTTTCACGATCAGTACATTATTACCGTCGGAGTATACTATGTGATCCGCTACTTCCAGGGTTTGCAACGCGAGGAGCAGGAAAAGAGCCAGCTCACGCTGAAGAACCGCGAAATGCAGATCTCGCTGCTCAAATCGCAGATCAACCCGCACTTTCTGTTTAACACACTGAACTCCATCAATACGCTGATTGGCTCCAGCAAGGAGCAGGCCCGCAAGGTTATTACCCAGCTATCGGACATCTTCCGCTACGCCCTGGACTCGCACGGGGACCAGATGGTAAAGCTTATTCACGAACTGGACTTTATCGATAGCTTTATCCGTATACAGCAGGTTCGTTTTGGCGACCGGCTCAAGTTTGTAAAGCAGGTCGATTTCTCCTGTCTCAGCGTAGAGATACCTCCCATGATTCTACAGCCCCTCGTAGAAAACTCCGTTAAATACGGCATTGCCCCCAAAGACGACGGTGGTACGATAGTACTCACCATTAAACGTTTCAATAACATGATCTTTTTCGAGGTGAAAGACGATGGTCTCGGCTCGAACGCCACAAAAGTAATGGACGGAAGCTCCAGCGGCGTAGGCCTGAAGAATACAGACCAGCGCCTCAAAAGCATCTTCGGCCCAGATTCAGCCCTGCGCATCCGCTCGAACGAATGGGGATACTCGGTGAGTTTCTTCATACCGTACGACGAAAATGATCAGGCAACCGGCGCCGGAATGAGCGAGTTAAAGAGTAAAGCCATGTAGTCGTTAGCATCTACACATTCTCAATGTATTTTTAATCCATACTTTTATATATGAACATCACCTGTGTTATCGTAGACGACGAAAAATTAGCCCGCGACCTTCTCCAGGAGTATTTGCAACAGATGCCCAATATGCAGGTCCTTGGCGAATGTTCTAAAGGAAAGGAAGCCGTAGAGACCATCGACAAGCTAAAGCCTGACCTCGTCTTCCTGGATGTCCAGATGCCCGGCATGACCGGCTTCGACGTGCTCGATGAAATAACACACGATCCTTATGTTATATTCTGTACCGCCTACGATCAGTATGCCATAAAGGCCTTCGAAAAGAACGCTGTAGATTATATTCTGAAGCCTCTCGACCAGGAGCGTTTCAAGCAGGGTGTAGAGCGCGCCATTAATCGTATGAAGGTAGAGCAGAACAACGTGGGCGAGCTGCTGCGCAACCTCAAGACCGAGAACCGCACGTCGTACGACTCACACATCTTCGTACAAAAATCCGAGAAGCTTCTTAATCTGCCCGTAGACGAGATCGTATATCTCGAAGCATCCGGCGATTACACAATACTGACCACCAAGAACGACCAGTTTGTAAGCTCGTCGGGCATCGGTAAGCTGGAAGAAATATTGAACCCGGAGATCTTTATCCGCGTACACCGCAGCACGATCATCAACATCAACAGCCTGAAAGAGATCGAGAAACACTTCAACGGTGGTATGGTGGTGAAGATGCAGAACGGCAAAAGCTTCCCCGTAAGCCGCACGTATGCAAAGCTTATCCGTAAGAAGGTAGTATAAGCTCCATAGCATGATATATAAACAAAAGCGGTCCCGAATACTCGGGACCGCTTTTGTTTATATATGTCAGATAGACTTTCACAATGGCCGCACGGACTCTACGTGCCGGTAACGAAACTCGACCGACTTGCCATGTGCCTTCAATATTTCAGTAAGTTGATTTTCTAAATGCTTGCGCGCATCCAGTATAAAGCCGCCCTGTCGTGCATAGGTGCGGGCGTCGGTAGTAAAGGCATTGATGGCGTCGGAGCGGTCTGCGGCAGTCAGGCGATTCCACAGGCCGTTATCGTCTTCAAACGTCAGGTCACCCTGTAAATCCAGGGAGAGCAGTTGTGGCTCGGGTAAGGTAACGATGGCTCTATCTTCTGTTATAATGAGCTCGAAACGTTGGTTGAGGTCGAAGCCTGCCTTCGCTTCGAACGTGCCATTGATCGTTATCTTCTTTGTGCTGCCCATCCACTTGTTACTCCAGGCGTGACGGTGGCTGAAGCGTTGGGTAACGGTCGCCAGCTCGAGCACGGGAGTTTGTTGCTGCAGCACTACGGTGTTGTTTACCGTTATATGAGGTGTTACATGCAGTGCTTCACGTATATCCTGGCCGATGCGCCGTGCGCCGTCATAAGCCTTCTCGGCAAGACGTGCCGGGATTACTACAACGATAACATATGCTGTTATACTTAGGGTAACGAGCAGAGCGATAAGCAGAATAAGTTTGCGGGAACTGAACATACGGTAAATATCGGGCGGCACCTGTTAACAGGCAACGTTTTTACTTCTTGCGCGGCAAGGCGAATTTAAGACGCACCTTTACCTGTTCGCCTACAGCACTGGTGGTGCGGCGCGCGGGAATCCATTTAGGGCCTTGCTTGATCAGGCGTATGGCCTCTTCGTCGCAGCCGTAGCCTAAACCTTTTACGATCTTGAAGTCTGAGATCTTACCCGAGGGCTCTACTGTAAACTCAACGGTCACGCGCCCTTCAATGCTGTTCTGCAATGCCTGGTCCGGATACTTCAGGTTCTGTTTTATATAGTCGTTAAAGGCCTGACGTCCGCCATCGGGCACAGCAGGTTCCAGAGCTGCCACATCTTTTCTTTCAGCATTGCGATCTACCACAACAACTTCGCTCAGCGCGGCAACGTCGGATGTCATCTGTACTTGCACATCTGCGCCGGGAGCTACCTTTATCTCCTGGTTCTGCATGCCTACGTAGGCCAGGCGCAACGTAGAAGTTTCTCCGGTCAGTACCGGTATTTCAAAGTAGCCCTCGGCATCGGATATCGTGCTTTGCGCGGTACCTTTTAAAGTAATCGATACGCCCGGAAGAGCCGAACCGTCTTCCGCAAAAAGAATGCGGCCCCGCGCTTTAAGCGGAGTGGGCGACGGAATGGCAACAGAATCAGCCCAGGTACTTGAAATATTCCCTACCGGGGCGTTGGAATAGGAATACGCAATACGGGGTTTATCTTTTGCATTGTCAGAAGAGATTGCCGGCGTGGACACGTTATTGTCATCGTCGACGCTCAATATTCTCTCCAGGCTTTCGGTAGCCATAAGATTTACTTCCACATCGTGCTCGTTGCCCATCGCGCTGGAAATATTGGATACTCCAGCGGCCGAAGCATTACCCGAAACATTAAAAGAAGCATTGCTGAAATATGTCCCCGAATGGCGTTCGTGAGCGGGAGGCATATAGATATCAAGCGTATCGCTGTGTTTGGAAGTATCCATCCCAGTTAGCGATGCTATCTCTTCTTCGCTCTGGCGGGTAACCAGGATATTCAGCATAAAGGTGGCAATGGTAATCAGCAACAGGCCTGCGGCAATGCGGGCGGTCCAGATCCAGAAGGCCTGCACTGTTTTGCGCTCTTCGGGCTCTATGCGGGCCTGCAATTGCTGGCGGAGGTCTTCCATGTCCTCATGAAAGGCTTCCGGACTCAGAAATTCTGCTCCTTCGAGGGCGTCGGCCAGGAACGGATCGTCCAGGGCCTTCTTTTCGAGGGCGTGCATTTCCGAAGGAGAAAGCTCTCCATTCAGGTATTTTTCGATATCGTTTTGCAGATCAGTCATTGCGCTCCATGCATATTTTCAGGTTGCGTTTGCCGTTCTGTATATAGCTTTTCACTTTAGAATCTTCAAAGCCAGTAATCAGTATAATATCCTTATACGACTTCTGTTGGATATAAAACAATTTTACGCATTGTTTTTGTTCTTCTCCCAGGAGTTCGATACATTTCTCTAACTTAAGGATATTCACCTCGGTCTCCGGTTCGTCTTCCAGATGCATCGCGGCGTCGCTTTCCATAAGACCCGGCGAAATTTCTTGAAAATTCTTGCCCTTTTTTGACCGGAGGTGCATCAGGCAGTGATTCCGGGCCGTGGTATAGAGCCAGCTTTTGAAATTCAACACCTCATGTTCCCGTAACGAGACAACCAGTTTTTCGAAGATCTGCATCACAGCGTCCTTGCTGTCGTCCCGATCTTTAAGGTATTTGAGGCAGACACCGAACACCAGAGACATGTACCGGTTGTAAAGCTCCCCGAAAACAGCCAGATCGCCAGATCGCTTGTATTGCGCGACCAGCTCACTATCCGTTTCCGCTTTGTAATCCCTGCCTGAAGACATTTTCACCACAAAAAAAGATAAAAAATCCAGAATGGCACCTCGGTCATGCTAACTGTTTGAATATCTTGGTTTTAAAAAATGAATTTAATGCGATGTGCATCGTTGGTCCCGCTAATAACTAAAAACAGCCCGGTATTCATCCTGGTAATCCTTAGATCCTATAAATCCTGGTCAATCCTGTTCTTGTACTTAACTAATTTATGGTCTAGGTTTGCGGGCGCTTTTACGGTCTTGTAAAAGCTTTTAAATTTTTCTGTATTTTAGCCGGCTCATGGAAGAAGAAGAGGTACCGAAACAGCATTATTCCGACACCGAGAAGCAATCGGTCTTCAACGGCGAGTTTATGCCTCACATTAACTCGATGTACAACTTTGCCTATCGCCTGACGTTGGACCCGGACGATGCGAAAGACCTGCTTCAGGACACGTATCTGAAGGCCTATAGATTCATTGATTCTTTCCAGCGCGGAACTAATGCAAAAGCATGGCTGTTTCGAATCTTGAAGAACAGCTTCATCAATGATTACCGCAAGAAGAGCAAAGAGCCTTCTAAGGTGGATTATCAAGAGGTAGAAAGCTATTATAACTCCGAAGAGGTTGATCGGCAGATTACGCCCGATCTTCGTGTGGAGGCGCTCAAGGACATGATCGGCGATGAGATCTCGAATGCTCTCAATGCGCTTGATGTGGACTTCCGAACAGTAATAATATTGTGTGACCTGGAAGGTTTTAAATACGATGAGATGGCCAAGATACTTGACATTCCTATTGGAACTGTTCGAAGCCGACTGCACCGTGCACGAAATCTTTTAAAGGAAAAACTTAGTACATACGCCAAACAAATGGGTTATAAAAACGCTTAATCCTATGAATAGTCCCGATCAGAGCCAAATGAAGCAGGATTGTCCCAACAAGCGGGAGTGTCTTGAAATGCTCCAGTTAATCCTAGACGGCGAAGCTAATTCCGAGCAGAAAGATCATTTTCTAAAGGAGCACCTTGAATCGTGCATGCCCTGCTATAAGAATTATCACCTGGAAGTCGCCATCCGCCAGCTCCTCAAATCCAAATGCTGTGGCGGTGAAGCTCCACAAGATCTTGTGGACACTATAAAAAGTAAAGTCATTCAAAACCTCACACATTAATGGCGGGAAAAGCCCTGATTTTTTCCGCGCCCTCGGGCTCGGGAAAAACCACCATTGTGAAGCATCTTTTGAAGACTAACCCCGACCTCGGGTTTTCTATATCGGCTTCTACCCGCGATCGCCGCGGACGTACCGAACAACATGGCCAGGATTATTATTTCCTCTCGCCGGAAGAGTTCAAGCACAAAATAGACGAAAACGCCTTCATCGAATGGGAAGAAGTATACGAAGGTAACTTCTATGGCACCCTCAAATCCGAGATCGAACGCATCTGGAGCGAAGGCAAAAATGTGATCTTCGATGTCGATGTAAAAGGCGGCATGGCTATTAAAAAATACTTTGGCGATAAAGCGCTTGCCATCTTTGTAAAAGTAGCATCGGAAGATGTGTTGAAAGAACGCCTCAAAGACCGGGGTACTGAATCCGAGCAGAGCCTGTCGCGCCGCCTGTTCAAAGCCAACTTCGAAATGTCGTTCCAGGACCAGTTCGATACAGTGCTGGTAAACGATGCTCTCGAAACTTCACTGGCCGAAGCTCAAAAGCTATACGACGATTTTAAGAACAGCTGATTTTAGTGGTACATTACCATAAAATTAAGGCGCGTGAAGATCGGTTTGTTTTTCGGTTCATTTAATCCCATCCATACCGGGCACCTCATCCTGGCCAATATCATGGCCGAAACCACAGACCTCGACAAAGTATGGTTTGTAGTGTCCCCCCAGAATCCTTTCAAGCCCGGTAAAAGCCTGCTGCACGAGTTCGATCGTTATGATATGGTGCGCACAGCGATACATGATAACTATAAGCTCGATGTGTCCGATATCGAGTTCCACCTGCCACGGCCCAGCACACCATCCATACGCTGGTACACCTGCGGGAGAAGCACCCCGACAAAACGTTTAAAGTGATCATAGGCGAGGATAATCTCGAAAACTTCCGGCACTGGAAAAATTACGAACGTATACTGGAAGATTACGGATTATATGTATATCCGCGCCCCCATGTGCAACCTTCTGACCTCCGCGCGCATCCTAATGTGCAGATAGTCGATGCCCCATTGCTTGATATTTCCGCCACTTTTATCCGGAATTGTATCCGAAAAGATCAATCGATACGTTATCTTGTTCCGGATGCTGTGGAGGAAATGATCCGCGCCAGGGCATTCTATCGTCAATAAAACCATACCTCGCCCTTGATACCATTTGCCCTGCGGAATTCAGGAATTCTGCTCGTCTGCCTGCTTTGCCTTATATCCACCCGTGCGTACACACAGACCGGCGGCGTGCGCGGCCTTATCTCCTCGGCCGACAATGAAGTCCTGGCGTTCGCCTCGATCTTTGTTAAACAGCTGGGCACCGGCACTACGGCCAACGTAGACGGCCGCTATGAAATAACACTCGCGCCCGGCCGCTACGAGCTCGTGTTTCAGCACCTTGGGCATCAGACCGAAGTGCGTGTGCTCGATATAACCGGCGAGTTCAGAGAGCTTAACATAACCCTGAAACCTCAGGCCGTAATGCTGCAAGCCGTAACCGTAAATGCCGACGAGGAGGATCCTGCCTACACTATTATGCGTAAGGCTATAGCCAAGGCAAACTACCATCGCAACATGCTGGATACTTACTCTGCCCGTGTATATATAAAAGGCACGGGTAAGCTGAAAGATTATCCCTGGCTCGCCAAAAAAGCCCTGGAAAAAGAAGGCGTAACCAAAGGCCGCGTATACGTGTCCGAATCCGTGAGCCAGGTAAAATACACACGCCCCAATAAATTCGAGGAAAAAGTTATCTCCATCCGCAGCGATGGCCAGGATAACAACACGTCGCCCAATCAATATATCTTCGGCAGCTTTTACGAGCCTACTGTTGCCGATGTAGTGTCGCCGCTGTCGCCGCGTGCGTTCTCGTATTATAAATTCGAATACCTCGGCACGTTTAAGGATCGTGAATACTCCGTAAGCCGTATCAAAGTAACGCCCCGCTCCAAAGGCGATAATGTAGTAGAGGGAACCATCATGATCGTGGAAGACTGGTGGAGCATACACAGCCTCGATATAGCCGCTACCAAGCTCGGCATCAATGTATTTATAAAAGCGATATATGCGCCGATAGAAGACAAGGCGTGGCTGCCGGTGTCACACCAGTTCAAGGTAGATGGTAAAGTGTTCGGCTTTGAGTTCGAATATAAGTACCTGGCCACGGTAAGCGATTATAAGATAACGGTAAACCCCAAGATCTATATAGAGCCTGATAAAATGCAGGTGGTCGACGAGAAGGTCGAGAAAGAAGAGGCTAAAACCATAGCCACCGCCCGTCGGGAAACCAAAAAGAAAACCTCTGATCCCGACAAGACCAAAGCCCTGCAGCAGCGCCTGGCCGAAGGCAAGGAAATAACCCGCAAAGAGCTGAAGACCCTGGTAAAAGATTACGAGAAAGAAGAGCGCAAGCAGGCTAAGGAACCCGAAGTCCTTTCCGATGTGTCGTTCAAGATTGACAGCGGAGCCTATAAGCAAGACTCCGTGTACTGGCAGAACATACGCCCCGTGCCGCTTACAGCCGAGGAGGTAAAAGGATATCACAAGTCAGACAGCACGGCCGAGGTAGAGCGCAAGCAGGCCGCTGGCGATACGGCAAAGCATTCCAAACACGCCGGGTTTCAACCCTGGGACCTGATCATAGGCGATTCGTACGGCGTGGGCAAACACTCTCGTGTACAGATACATTTCCCGATGCCCGGCTTCAATACAGCAGAAGGCTGGAACCTGGTATACCGTGTGTCTTTCGGTACCGTGCTGCAAGACACGAACAAAACCCGCCTGCTGATAACCCCCGCATTCCGCTATGCATTCTCCCGCAAAGTGGCCAGCGGCAATACTAAATTCTCGCTCCGGAACAAGAACTATCGCTTTGAGCTGGAAGGTGGCCGGTATATAAAACAATACAATTTAGATCAACCCATATGGCCGATCGTAAACGACTTCACCACGCTGCTGCTGGAGAAGAACCTGATGAAGCTGTATGAACGCCGGTATATAGATCTGCTCTACCGCCGCAGGCTGAACGAGCGGTTTACCGTATATACAACCTGGTCATGGGCACGCCGCCACGAGCTGGCCAATACATCGAACTACAAGTGGGTGAACGTGAAGAACCGCGAATACACACCGAATCGCCCGGTGAACGAAGAGCTGGTAGATACCGGCTTTGCCGATAACGAAGCGTTTGTAGGAACGGTGGGCATATCGGCAAGACCGTGGCTTAAATTCCGCATACGCAACGGGCGTAAGTCCGAGATACCGGAGTCGTCACCGACGTTCTCGCTGGAGTATCGCAAGGGGATCAATGGCGCATTCGGCAGTGATGTGGACTTCGATCAGCTCGAGCTGGGTGTTCGTCATGGATTCGATGTGGGCGTGCGGGGTAAAATGGATATAGCCTTGCGTGCGGGTGCATTTCTAAATAATGATAAAATGTATTTCACGGACTACAAGCACTTCCTGGGCAACCAGACGCCCTTCAGCACCAGCGACCCGGTAGGAAGCTTCCGCCTGTTGGACTATTATCGCTACAGCACCTCGGATAAATACTTTGCGGGCAACGTACACTATCATTTCCGCAAGCTGCTGGTTACCATGATACCCATGGTTCGTATGATGGGTATACGTGAGAATGTATTTGTGAATTACCTCGCCACACCTACGGCAAAGAATTACACAGAAACAGGCTACTCGATCGATGGCATCCTGCGCATATTCCGTCTTGAGGGTGCGGTATCGTTCCTGGATGGTAAATACCTGGATTACGGATTCCGTATAGGGATAGCCACGAACATCGGCGTGAACTTTGCAGACTGATAGCAGGAAAGCAATAGCCCGCACGGTAGAGCTGTAACATGGCGCCGGAATTTTATAATTACTGGCGTTTCGGTATTAACTTCGTGGAAATCGTGAAAGCGTAGTTGCACTGCATAATTATGGAGAAGCTGTCGACATCCAACTTCCTGTCAATACTTACTCTCGTTGTCCTGTTCGGATATATTTCGTACCGGGAATGGGGGAAAACTGCGCGTACCGATGCGATTTCCGACGAAGGCGTTATCGAAGGAGAAGCAATGGCCGAACTCGAGGAAGGTATCCATCCTCTCCCGGCGATATCGTTCGAAGTACCAAAAAGTATAGCGTTTGCCGAAGAGCCAGTGCCGCTGGATATACCCGACGTGCGCGAACGCCTCGACAAAGAACTGCAGATCAATTGTTATTTACATAGCAATACTATATTCCTGATGAAGCGGGCTCACCGTTGGCTGCCGCAGATGGAAACCATATTACGGAAATACAACATCCCCGACGATTTCAAATACCTGCCGCTCATCGAAAGCAATCTGTTGAACGTGGTGTCTCCGCGCGATGCCGTAGGTTACTGGCAAATACTGGATACATCGGGTAAAGAATTCGGTCTGGAGATCACCAGGGATGTAGATGAGCGTTACGATCCGCTTAAGGCAACCGAGGCTGCGTGCAAATATCTTCGCCAGGCCTATCAGAAGTTTGGGAACTGGGCACTTGTAGCGGCGTCTTACAACCGCGGCATGGGCGGTATGCAGCGCGCGCTGGAGAGTCAGAAAGTGACCTCGTATTACGATCTCTTTCTGAACGACGAAACATCACGCTATGTGTTCCGCATACTGGCCATAAAAGAGATCATCGAGCATCCGGATAAGTACGGATTCAAAATAAATCCTGCGCACCTGTACCAGGAAGAGCCGCTGCGGTATATTGAAGTAACCGAAACGATCTCCGACCTGATCGCATTTGCCCGGGCCAACGGCTCGAACTATAAGTTGATAAAACGGCACAATCCGTGGCTGCGGGAAGATAAGCTTACGATAAAGAAAGGACGATCCTATCGCATCGCCCTGCCGAAATAACCGGTTGCCGGAAATTAACCGAACAGCGTGTTAGGAGCGGCTTCGCCCTTGGTGATCCAGAAATTGTTGAATCCTTCACCAACCTGAATGGCCAGTACTTGCAAAGCCAGCATCTCGAGAACGGCGAGGAAGTTGAAAATAAGACCGATGCGCGTAGGGAAGGTTTCCAAAAGCTCGACAAAGGAAACGCGTTCTTTTTTGCCCAGCTCTTCCAGGAGATACTTCTTTTGCCCGTCTACAGTATAGGGATATTGAATAACCTGGTGAACAGGTTTGTTCTTTTCGGCTTCGAAACGCTTCAGAACCTTTTCAAAAATGCTCATCAGCTTAAAAACGGTCACGTCCTGTAGCTCGGCCTCCACGTTCGTACTCTCGGCAAGCGACTTGAGCTCTTTTACCAGGTTGCCGCGTTTTTCC
>Ga0247764_1000433_pt1 | contig 14616 bp, 13 predicted proteins | sample UWRJL051202B4_FD_179932 | JGI IMG/M metagenome (GOLD analysis project Ga0247764, IMG submission 179932) | Plant litter microbial communities from Arlington Agricultural Research Station in Wisconsin, United States - UWRJ-L051-202B-4 | ecosystem: Environmental > Terrestrial > Plant litter >...
TTACGCTTCACCGGCACCCGAGCCACGAGTTGTCCACAGGCAGCACACCTGGCGCGGAGACGTAGCGGTTGCGAAGCCCTGAGAGAGCCGCTGACGCCCACACGAGCAACGGCCCGGCTCGCGGTCCGCGCGCGGCTGCGCACAGTCACTCAGGCGCACTGAAAGGGTGCGACCCACGGCGGGCAGCTCCGCCGGGCGGCCGGCAGCGTGCGGGACCGGCTGCCGGACGCAGGATCGACCGCTGGGGTGTGTCGCTGGGGTGTGTCGCTGGGGTGTGTCGCGGGTCAGGACGGGACGGCGGCCACGAAGACCTGCCCGGAGCCGGACACCTTGATGGCACCGGCATCCGCGGGGGCGTAGGCGGCCGTACCGGCGGTCAACTCGACCGGGGTGCCGTCGACGCTTTCGCCCACGAAGACGTCGCCCGATGTGGCCAGGATGATGCGGGGGCCGGCGGCCGGGACCTCGGTCGGTGCGCGGGTGCCGTCCAGGTCGATGCGGAACAGCTCGAAGTCGGGCACCGGCACCGACCAGGTCGAGACGCCGGGGGCGAGCGGCGTACTCGGCAGGATCGGGTCTTCCAGGACCTCGAAGCGCAGGACCTTCAGCAACTCGTCCACGTCCACGCGCTTGGGGGTCAGCCCGCCGCGCAGCACGTTGTCGCTGGCGGCCATCAGTTCGACGCCGGCGCCGTGCAGGTAGGCGTGCAGGTTGCCCGCGGGCATCCAGATCGCCTCGCCGGGGGCCAGGCGTACGTGGTTGAGCAGCAGCGCCACCAGCACGCCGGGGTCGCCGGGATAGTGGTTGGCCAGGTCGGCGGCCAGGGTGAACGACGCGGCTTGCGGGTGGTCGGCGGGGGCCACCTGGGCCGCCACGGCGACCGCGGTGACCAAGTAGTCGCGGTCGTCGGCGGGCCACGTCAACAGAGTCCGCACCGCGGTGCGCAGGTCTCCCCCGCGCAGCGCTTCGATCACCAGGGCCAGGGCCGCCACGCCGAACGCCTCGATCGCGTCGGCCGCGGCGGCGGGGGCCCGGAAGCCGCAGAGCGCCTCGAAGGGCGTGATCGCGACCAGCATCTCGGGCTTGTGGTTCGCGTCGGTGTAGTTGCGGGGCAGGGCCGGATCGGCCTCTTGCCGGGCGTACGCCAGCTTCGCGTACTCCGGGTCGGGGTGGGCCTGCAGCGACAGCGGCGACTCGGCGGCCAGCACCTTGAGCAGGAACGGCAGCCTCGGGCCGAACGTCTCGAGGACCGCGCCGCCGAGCTGGCCCTTCGGGTCTTCGGCAATCAGCGACTCGAGGCTGACCGGGCCGTCAGGGACGCCGACGGTGGCGGGGTCACCGGGGTGGGCGCCCAGCCAGAGCTCGGCCTCCGGCTCGTCGGTCGGCGTGGGCCGGCCCTGGAGTTCGGCGATGACGGTGCGGGAACCCCAGGCGTACGGGCGGACGGGCCCGGTCAGCGAGTAAACGCTCATAACGGAAATCTAGCCTTCGGTCCGGTTTTGGGAGGGTGAGCTGTGGGGACGGCGGCCGCTAGACGGTCGCCGAGGGTGTTGCGGCCACCGACGAGGCCTTCGCGGGGCGGAAGATGTCGGGCTCGATGTAGATGACGCGGGCGATCGGCACCGCCGCGCGAATGCGGGCCTCGGCCTCGTCGATGTGGCGGGCCACGTCCTCGGCCCGCTCCGCGCCGGACACCGCGATCTTGACCGCGACCAGCAGTTCCTCGGGGCCGAGGTGCAGCGTCTTCATATGGATGATCTGCTCGACGCCCGGGCCGGCCAGCACGGCCTGCTCGATCCGGCGGGCCGCCTCGGGGCTGGCACCCTCGCCCACCAGCAGGCTCTTCGTCTCGATGGCCAGGATCACCGCGATCGTCACCAGGAGCAGGCCGATCGCCGCGGTGCCGACGCCGTCCCAGACGCCGTTGCCGGTGATCAGGGTGAGCCCGACGCCGAGGAGCGCGAAGACCAGGCCGATCAGGGCGCCCGTGTCCTCGAGCAGCACGACGGGAAGCTCGGGAGCCTTGGACCGGCGGACGAAGTCGACCCAGGAGGTCTTGCCCCGGGTGTGGTTGGACTCCTTGATCGCGGTCCGGAACGAGTAGGACTCGAGGCCGATCGCGACCACCAGCACGACGATCGGGACCCACTGCCAGCTCTCGATCGGCTCCGGGTGCTGGATCTTGTGCCAGGCCTCGTAGAGCGCGAACAGGCCGCCGACGCTGAACAGGATGATCGAAACGATGAAGGCGTAGATGTAGCGCTCCCGCCCGTACCCGAAGGGGTGTTCGGGGGTGGCCTGGCGCCGGGACCGTTTGCCGCCGATCAGGAGCAGCAGCTGGTTGCCCGAGTCGGCCACCGAGTGGATCGACTCGGCCAGCATCGACGACGAACCGGTCAGCACCCATGCCACGAACTTGGTGACCGCGATGCCGAGGTTCGCCGCCAGCGCGGCGATGATCGCCCTGGTGCCGCCTTCTGAACTCATGCCGGAACTCCGTAGGTGCCGATGCCGTGACGAGCGATCACTGCATTCCCTCGGTCAGCGGGTTTGAAAGCTCTTTCATCTCGCTGATCGCGGGCACGGCCATCGGGTCGAGACCGTGCGCGAGGGCAAGGTACAACGACGCGAAATCGGGCACGGCGGTCAGCGAGGCGAGGCGCTCCAGCGAGGAGCCCCCCTCGGCGGTGAGCACGTCGCAGCGCACGCCGCGCCGCTCGGCCAGGGTCTGCACCGCGTCGGCCCGACGCTCCTCGACGGCGACCGGCTCGTCCGCGTCGTCCTCGGGGTTGAGCCCGCCGTCGCGGAAGAGCACCAGCCGCAGCCGGGTCGAGTCGGACTCCTCCTCGTCGGGGTCGGCGAAGATGTCGCGCGACGTCTCGGCGAGCCCGCCGAAGACGCCGTCGAGCAGGCCCACGCGGCCGCGGCCGGCCTCGCCCAGCGCGCCCGCCATCACGGGGTAGCGCGCGTTGGCGGCCAGCGTCTCGGCGAAGCGGCGGGCGGCGACGGTGGCCAGCGGGGACGAGCCCCAGACGATCGGGATCGAGCCGGCCAGGCCGAGCGCGAGCGCCTTGGCCGGATTGACGAACGAGTCAGCCCCGGGACGGCAGCGCTCGGCGTCGGCGTCGAGCCGGGTCGCGGTCTCGGCCAGGTCGGCCTCGTTGACCTTGACCAGGCCGATCGCGCGGGCGGCGAGCAGCACCGGGACGGCGAGGCCCCAGAGGCTGGCCCGGGCGGGCGCACGGCGCGGCACCGGGAAGAACGGCGCGCGGGCACGGGCGGCCAACGCCTCGAGCTCGGAATCGGGGTTGCCCACGGCGACCAGGCGGGCGCCGCGGCGAGCGGCCGCCTCGGCCGCGGCCAGGGCCTCGGGGCTGCGGCCGGAGGCGGAGACGGCGATGACCACGTCGGCGGCGCCGACCCAGCCGGGCACGCCGGCGCTGCGGTGACCGATGATCGGCACCGGGCAGCGGGGGCCGGCCACGGTCGACAGGATGCTGCCGGTCAGGCCGGCGGTGCCGATGCCGGCGACAACGACCGCGCGGGGGCGGCCCTCGTCGGCGAGCACGCTGAGGTCGGTCTCCGCGGCGAGCGCGGCAGCCTCACGGACCTGGGCGCCCGCCGACGCGGTGGCGCGCAGCATGCCGCCCGGGTCGTTGGCCAGCATCGACTTCTCGTCGTCGAGCAGGGACTCGTCGACGTGCCGGTGACCCCGCACCCCGGCGGCGCCACCGTCGAGCGGGCCCGCCATCAGGCGGGACCTTCCCCGTCGGGGGCCGACGACGAGGGCAGGCGTGCCTCGTCGAGCAGCAGCACCGGGATGTCGTCGCGGATCTCGAAGATGCGCCCGCACTCGGTGCAGGTGAGCGTCTGCGCATCGGCGTCGTGCGTGAGCGGTGCGTGATGCGTGTCCGGACAGGCCAGGATGTCCAACAACTGCGGATCGAGGGCCACCGAACGGCTCCTTACTTTACGGAAGGGTGAGCCCCACGATCCTAGGCCAGCGCGGGCTACCCGCGGACGATGGCGAGCACTTCGTCCCGCAGCGACGCCATCCGGTCGGGCTTGGCCGCCTCGACGTTGAGCCGCAGCAAGGGCTCGGTGTTCGACGCGCGCAGGTTGAACCAGGCACCGTCGGGCAGGGTCACGGTGAGCCCGTCGAGCTCGTCGAAGGTCGCGCCGGCGAACGCGGCCCTCACCTCGGCAGTCTTGGCCGCGGCGTCCGCGACTGTGGAGTTGATCTCACCGGAGGCGGCGTAGCGCTCATATTCGGCGGCGAACTCGGAGAGCGGCCGGTCCTGGCCGCCCAGCGCGGCGAGCACGTGCATCGCGGCCAGCATGCCGGTGTCGGCGAACCAGAAGTCGCGGAAGTAGTAGTGCGCCGAGTGCTCGCCGCCGAAGACCGCGTTCGTCCGCGCCATCTCGGCCTTGATGAACGAATGGCCCACCCGGCTGCGCACCGGAGTGCCGCCGTTCTCGCGGATGATCTCGGGCACCGCGATCGAGGTGATCAAGTTGTGGATGACCGTACTGCCCGGGAACTTGGCCAGCTCGCGGCGGGCCACCAGGGCGGTGACGGCCGAGGGCGAGACCGGGTCGCCGTTCTCGTCGATGATGAAGCAGCGGTCGGCGTCGCCGTCGAACGCGACGCCGATGTCGGCGCCCTGCGCGCGGATGGCCGCCTGCAGGTCGACCAGGTTGGCCGGGTCGAGCGGGTTGGCCTCGTGGTTGGGGAACGAGCCGTCCAGCTCGAAGTAGAGCGGCACGATCTCGAGCGGCAGCGCGGGCAGCACCTGGTCGCCCAGGACGGCCGGCACGGTGTGGCCGCCCATGCCGTTGCCCGCGTCCACGATCACCTTGAGCGGGCGGATCCCGGAGAGGTCGACCAGCGAGCGCAGGTGCTCCGCGTACGCCCCGAGCAGCTCCCGCGTCTCGACCCGGGACGGACCGTCGGCCTCGGCGTTCAGGTCGTCGAGCAGGGCCTCGGCGCGCTGCCGCACGACCACCAGCCCGCTGTCCTGGCCGACCGGCTTGGCGCCCGCGCGGCAGAGCTTGATGCCGTTGTACTGAGCGGGGTTGTGGCTGGCGGTGAACATGGCGCCGGGCAGGCCGAGCGAGCCGGACGCGTAGTAGAGCTGATCGGTCGAGGCGAGCCCGATGTTGACCACGGTGGCGCCGGCGGAGTTGGCACCCCGGGCGAACGCGGCGGCCAGGCCGGGACCGGAGTCGCGCATGTCGTGGGCGAGGACGATCTGGTCGGCGTCGTCGCCCGACTCCCGCAGCATCTCGACGAACGCCGTGCCCAGGGCCCTGGCGACCGCCTCGTCGAACTGGTCCGGAACGATTCCCCGGACGTCGTACGCCTTGACGATCTTGGACAGGTCAGACACTGCTCCCCCTCGGCACACTCCGTTGACCCGCCGAGAGTATCGGAGCCCGTGCGACGAGCAGATGGCAACGAGGCAGCATCACCGTTACGAGATCCGGTCCGGATCACCACGCTCAGCCGAACAGAGCTTGTCGCAGGCCGTGATGCGGGTCACGATGGGGAAGACTGGAGGTGCCTCCGTGCCCAACCCGTGGCTCGCCCTGGACGCCGGCGCCGACCCTGTCGAGCGCATGAGGCAAGTCGGGCGTGCCCACGAGCGGTTCGTGACGGGCGAGGCGGGAGACACCAAAGGTGGTCCCCCCGTCCGGTCGATCGTCGCGGACTCGTGGCGGCGCTCGGCGGTCGCCCTGTCCGGCCCCGACGCCACCGCCCCGATCGAGCTGAGCGACGACGACCTGGAGACCTACCGCGCCGCCCACCCCCTGTCCCGGGTGCTGCCGATCTTCCGCAACCTGCTGGGCGGCCTGGCCGACGACGGCGAGCATCTGATGGCGGTCTGCGACGCGTACGGCAGGCTCCTCTGGGTCGAGGGCACGGCCAAGGTGCTGCGCGGGGCCGAGCAGATGAACTTCGTGCCCGGCGCCCGCTGGGACGAGGCGCACGCCGGCACGAACGCCCCGGGCACGGCCCTCGCGATCGATCACCCGCTGCAGATCTTCGCGACCGAGCACTTCAGCCGCCCGGTGCAGCGCTGGACCTGCGCGGCGGCGCCGATCCACGACCCGGGTACCGGCCAGTTGCTGGGCGCCATCGACGTCACCGGCGGCGATCACCTGGCCAACCCGCACAGCCTCGCGCTCGTGCGGGCCACCGCGCTGGCCGCCGAGGCCTATCTGAGTAGTCAGCTCGCCTCCGCGGCGACCGCGGGCTCGCTGGTCACGCTGGGCCGCAACGAGGCGCTGCTGACCTTCGAGGGCCGGCGGTGGCGGCTGGGCCGCCGCCATTCCGAGCTGCTGGTGCTGCTGCTGGCCCACCCCGCGGGCAGTACAGGCGACGAGCTGGGCTTCGGCCTCTACGGCGACGACGCGAGCCCGGTGACCGTGCGGGCCGAGTTGTCCCGGTTGCGCCGGGCGCTGGGTCCCGAGCTGATGGAGTCGCGGCCCTACCGGTTGCGCGCCGAGGTGACCGCCGACTTCCGCACGGTCGGCCGGCTGGTCGATCTCGGCCGACCGGCGGAGGCGCTCGAGGCGTACGCGGGGCCGCTCCTGCCTGGCTCGGACGCTCCGGGAGTGGCACGTCTGCGCCGGCTCGTCGACGACCGGTTGCGTTCGGCGCTGCTGGCCACCCGGGACCGCACCCTGCTGCACACCTGGCTGCACTCGCCGTGGGGCGCCGACGACCTGGAGATCTGGGAGGCGTACGCCCGGTTACTGCCCCCGAATGCCCCGGCACGCCCGCTTGCCCTGGTCCGCGTCCAGGAGCTGCGGGCCGAATACGGCGTTGCAACGTCTGTGCAACGTCCGCGTAACTAACGTCGGCCGTACACCAGAGGTACGGAGGCCGCTATGACCGTATATTCCCCGCCCGGGACCGAAGGCGCCGTCGTCAACTACGAATCCCGCTACGACCACTTCATCGGCGGCGAATACGTGCCACCGGCGAAGGGCCAGTATTTCGCCAATCCCAGCCCGGTCACCGGCCAGGACTTCTGCGAGGTCGCCCGGGGCACCGCCGAGGACGTCGAGAAGGCGCTGGACGCCGCGCACGGCGCCGCCGACGCGTGGGGCCGCACCTCGACCACCGAGCGGGCGACATCCTCAACAAGATCGCCGACCGGATGGAGCAGAACCTCGAGAAGCTCGCCGTCGCCGAGTCCTGGGAGAACGGCAAGCCGGTACGCGAGACGCTCGCCGCCGACATTCCGCTGGCGATCGACCACTTCCGCTACTTCGCGGGCGCCATCCGGGCCCAGGAGGGCACCGCGGGCGAGATCGACGACGACACCGTCGCCTACCACTTCCACGAGCCGTTGGGCGTCGTCGCCCAGATCATCCCGTGGAACTTCCCGATCCTGATGGCGGTCTGGAAGCTGGCTCCCGCGCTGGCCGCCGGCAACGCGGTCGTGCTCAAGCCGGCCGAGCAGACCCCCGCCTCGATCCATTACTGGATGTCGCTCGTCGCCGACCTGATCCCGCCGGGCGTCCTCAACATCGTCAACGGGTTCGGCGTCGAGGCCGGCAAGCCGCTCGCCTCCTCCAACCGCGTCGCCAAGGTCGCCTTCACCGGTGAGACCACCACCGGCCGGCTGATCATGCAGTACGCCTCGGAGAACCTCATCCCGGTCACCCTCGAGCTGGGCGGCAAGAGCCCGAACATCTTCTTCGAGGACGTATCCCGGGCCGACGACGACTTCTACGACAAGTCGCTCGAGGGGTTCGCGATGTTCGCGCTCAATCAGGGCGAGGTCTGCACCAGCCCGTCGCGGGCGCTGATCCAGCAGAGCATCTACTCCGACTTCCTGGCCGCCGGGGTGAAACGGGTCGAGAACCTCAAGCAGGGCAACCCGCTGGACACCGACACCCAGGTCGGCGCGCAGTCCTCCAACGACCAGCTCGAGAAGATCTTGTCGTACCTGGACATCGGCCGGCAGGAGGGCGCCAAGGTGCTCATCGGCGGCGGCCGGGCGGAGCTTTCGGGTGACCTGGCCGGCGGCTACTACGTGCAGCCGACGATCTTCGAGGGCAACAACGCCATGCGGATCTTCCAGGAGGAGATCTTCGGGCCGGTCGTCTCGGTGACCGCGTTCGCCGACTACGCGGACGCCATCAAGATCGCGAACGACACGCTTTACGGCCTGGGCGCGGGCGTGTGGACTCGGGACATCAACACCGCCTACCGGGCCGGTCGGGCGATCAAGGCCGGTCGGGTCTGGACGAACGCCTACCACCTCTACCCGGCGCACGCCGCGTTCGGTGGCTACAAGCAGTCCGGCATCGGCCGCGAGAACCACAAGATGATGCTGGACCACTACCAGCAGACCAAGAACCTGCTGGTGTCGTACAGCCCCAAGGCAATGGGCTTCTTCTAGGCCATGGCGAGCCGTGTCGACGTGACCCCCGCGGCTGCCGATCTCATGCGGCAGTTACGGGGGCAACACGGTCCGTTGATGTTCCACCAGTCCGGTGGGTGCTGCGACGGCAGCTCGCCAATGTGCTATCTGGAGGGTGAGTTCCGCACCGGCCAGTCGGACGTCCTGCTCGAGTCCCTGACGATCGACGGGATCGACGAGCCGATCACGTTCTGGATGTCATCGTCGCAGTTCGAACTCTGGAAGCACACCCACCTCACCGTGGACGTGGTCCCCGGGCGCGGAGCCGGCTTCTCCTTGGAAGCGCCCGAAGGATTTCGATTCCTCATCCGATCCCGCCTTCTCACCGAGCGTGAGCTGGCCGAACTCTCCTGAACAGACCTCGCTGAGCCGTTCATCCCGGCCACCCGTTGATCCGCGCACCGCCGCCGTCACGTATCAATGAAGACGGCGGCGGTTCGCTGTCGCCAGCACGCGACCGTGTTGCCGACCATCGAGGACAAGAGTGCGAGATCAGTTCCTACGCTTCCTGACCTCTGTTCGCCAGCGGCTCACCCCCGCCATCGCCGGGCTGCTGTCCGCCCTGAAAGCCCTGGATCGCCGGGCGTTCCGCACCGCCCACCGAGTGATCAATTTGGACAAAACCGGCGATGATCGGCCGGTTGACGCCTCCTCCGTCCGTGCCGAATCGCGCCGGGAAGTGGCCATCGGGGCCTTCCACACGGCAATGTCGGCAGCCGGTGGGTCCCGGGAGGCTTTGATGCAGATGTCGCGCGCCAGAAAGGCGGTCCTGCTCGGCGTGGTGCTGTTCGCCGTAGGTGTGACCGGGCGCGCGTCGGCGGAACCAGCCCCGGATGCCACGGGCCTGCTGACCGCTTTTCCCGCCGTCTCGAAGCCGGCGCCGGCCAAGACCGCGAAGCCGAAGCCGGATCCGCCGAAGAAACCGGCAGCCCGCACGGTCAGCAACCCGCGCTTCGGCGGCCCGGCGGGCAGTCACATGCTCACCGGGAACAAGGGCGTCGCCCTCACCTTCGACGACGGACCCGACCCGGCCGAGACCCCGAAGCTGCTCAAGCTCCTGGCCAAGCACCACGTGCGGGCGACCTTCTGCCTGGTCGGGAGCAATGCGAAGCGGCACCCCGAACTGGTGCGACAGATCGTGGCCGGCGGTCACACGCTCTGCAACCACACCTGGAACCACAGCCTGAAACTCGGTAAGGACCCGGCCGCCAAGATCCGCTCGGACCTGGAGCGGACCAACGCCGCGATCCTCCAGGCCGCGCCCGACGCGAAGATCAAATACTTTCGCGCGCCCGGCGGCAACTTCACGCCCCGGCTGGTCGATACGGCGACGGAACTGGGCATGACCTCGATCTACTGGAAGGTCGACCCGCGCGACTGGGAGCACCGCAAGGGCGAGAACTCCTCGACACACCAGGCCAGGGTGATCTCCCAGATCGAGCGGCACTGCCGTCCGGGCGCGATCGTGCTGTCACACGACTATGCGCAGCCGGACACGATCGCGGCGTACCGGAAGCTGATCCCGTGGCTCAAGAAACGCTACACGCTGGTCGCCCTGCCCTAGGAGCTTCCATTCTGGGAGCTTCCGTCCTGAGAGCTTCCGTCCTGAGAGCTTCCGCGTCCTGAACCCGGACTAATGCGACGGCGGGATGACGCGCAGGTGACCGCGGCGGCCGGTCTGATGGCCGGGCAGGTGGTCCTGCTCGTCGCCGCGCGGGGGCGGCGCCGTCGGGCGGGCCGCCTCCCGGACGGCCTCAGCCAGCGCGACCAGGTCGTCGGTGGTGGGCGGCGGCGGGGCGAAATCACCGTCGTGCCGGACGAGTTCCCAGCCCCGGGGGGCGGTCAGGCTGCGGGCGTGCGGCTCGCACAGGTCGTAAGTGTGCGGCTCGGCGAAGGCGGCCAACGGGCCGACGACGGCCGTGGAATCGCTGTAGACATAGGTCAACGTGGCGACCGCCTGTCGGGGACAGCCGTTGCGGGAGCAGCGCCGTGGTGACCTCACGGCGGCACGTTATCGCTCCGGCGGCCCGGGTGGGCGCCGAAACCTCGCGACACGCCGACCCGCGATGCATCACGATTCGGTCATGGTTGCCCGACACGCGGCACTCGAAGGGACGAATTACCGCTGTTCGGACCCGAAGGGGCGAATCACCGCGGCAGACCGAGGTCATGCTCCGGGTCACACCGTCGGAGGACTAGAGTTGCGGAGTGACCACCGTTCCCGAACGCCGCCGCAGCGATCCGTCCCGGGCGGCGCGCAAGGCCGGCCCGGGGCACCCCACGCGCCGAGACCGGCACGGCCGGGGGCTGCGCGGCCGGCTCGTTCCCGCGACCGTCCCCCTGGCCCGCACCAAGGCCGAGATCTTCGACGACCTGGTGCTCGACACGGTCGAGAACCTTGAGCGGCGCTATGCCAAAGAGCTGGCCGGCGTCGAGTTCGCCGTTGAGGACGTGCCGCCCGACCTCAACGTCTACGACTCCGACGTGCTCGAGGACGGCGAAGTGCCACTGGCCCGGCTGCTGCCCGGCCGCCCCGGCCGGCAGGAGCTCCCCCCACGGATCGTGCTCTACCGCCGGCCACTGGAATTCCGGGCGATGGACCGCGAGGACCTCGCCGACCTCGTCCACGATGTGATCATCGAGCAGGTCGCCAACCTGCTCGGCGTGGATCCTGACGAGCTGACCTAGCTAGGTGCCGGCCAAGCTCCAGCGCTGAGCCTGATCAAGAACGCTGAGCCTGATCAAGAACTGAGCCTGATCAAGCTACGCGGCGTTTGAGCTTGCGGCGTTCGCGCTCGGACAGTCCACCCCAGATGCCGAAGCGCTCGTCGTGGCCCAGTGCGTATTCGAGACACTCGGCCTTGACCTCACAGCGACCGCAGATCCTCTTTGCCTCCCGGGTGGACCCCCCTTTTTCCGGGAAGAAAGCTTCCGGATCGGTCTGCGAACACAGCGCCCGCTCCTGCCACTCGGGCGCGTCCCCGAGCAGGTCGACCCCTTCAACCTGCGCTTCCATCGGCGTGCCTCCCAATTTCCGCGCCGGCAGCGATGCCGGCACTGACCCCCCACGCACGCGGCGTGTTTTTTGCGGACCGGACACCCATTTCGGAGCGTCGCAGCCCACAACCCCACCGAAATTACACGCGTGTAAGACGTGCGTCGTCAAGCCGAACCTGATAAATAGGCCTGTTTCCGCGACACGCCTCGGCGCGTCGCGGCCCCGTTCCTGCCCTATCTGTCCGGAGCACCGGAAGGTAACGCGGTCCGGCACATACGCGTCCAATTTAACCCGATTTGACGCCTAGCGTCGACCGTAAGTCGTGGTCCGCTCCACGGCCGGGCGTCCGGCCGCCGCCGCGAGCTCCTTCAGCTCGGCGACCGTACGGGCTGAGCCGTGCTCGGAACCCGCCATTCGGGAGATCGTTTCCTCCATCAGGGTGCCACCGAGGTCGTTGCAGCCCCCGTTGAGCATCACTCGCGTACCCTCGTCGCCGAGTTTCACCCACGAGCACTGAATGTTGTCGATCCGGCCGTGCAGCAGGACGCGCGCCATCGCGTGGACGACCCGGTTCTCCCGCCAGCTCGGGCCGGAACGTGCGATGCCGGCCAGATAGATCGGCGCGTTGGTGTGGATGAACGGCAGGCCGACGAACTCGGTGAAGCCGCCGGTCACGTCCTGGATGCCGGCCAGCACCCGGAAGTGGCCCAACCACTGTCGAGGGTGGTCGACATGCCCGTACATCATGGTCGAGCTGGATCGGATGCCGAGCTGGTGCGCGGTGGTGACCACGTCGACCCAGGCGCTGGCCGGGAGCTTGCCCTTGGTCAGCACCCAGCGCACGTCGTCGTCGAGGATCTCGGCCGCGGTGCCCGGGATGGTGCCGAGGCCGGCCTCCTTGAGCTCGGCCAGCCACTCGCGCACGGGGACACCCGCCTTCGCCGCCGCGGTGACGATCTCCATCGGCGAGTACGCGTGGACGTGCATGCCGGGCACCCGCTGTTTCACGGCCCGGACCAGATCGGCGTACGCCGTCACGGGCATCTTGGGATCGATGCCGCCCTGCATGCAGATCTCGGACGCGCCGTCCTGCCAGGCTTGCTCGGCCCGGTCGGCCACCTGCTCCACCGAGAGGCGGTAGGCGTCCGCGTCCTTCTCCCGCTGGGCGAAGGCGCAGAACCGGCACCCGACGTAGCAGACATTGGTGAAGTTGATGTTCCGGTTGACGACGTACGTAATGTCCTCGCCGTTGATTTCTTTGCGCAGGTCGTCGGCGATGCGGGACAACTCGTCGAGGGCCTCGCCGTCCGAGTTGAACAAAGCCATCGCCGCGTCCTCGTGCTCGGGCAGCAGCAGCTTGGCCGGATCGGTGGCGGCGAGCTTGAGGCCGGTCAGCACGTCGGCCTCGATCCGCCTCGGCGCCTCGGTGGTGATGTGCGCGGCCACCTCGTCCCAGTCGCCGTAGACGTCGTTGAAGTCGGAGCGCCGGTCCGCCGTCCGCCCCTCGGTGTCGATCGTGGCGAACAGATCGGTGCGGCCCGCCGCGTACTGGTCGTCGGGCTCCTGCCACGGCCGGCCGACCACCTCGGCGTCCTCGCGAGCGAGACCGTCCTCCCCGGACAGCGCGCTCACGTGGGCCGCCAAGCGCGGGTCGAGCCAGCCCTCGCTGCCGCGGCGCACGAACTCCGGATAGATCGTCAACCGCTCGCGCAGCTCGAACCCGGCGGCCGCGGACTTCTCGCGCAGCACCTCGATCTGGGGCCAGGGACGCTCGGGGTTGACGTGGTCGGGGGTCACCGGCGACACGCCGCCCCAGTCGTCGATGCCGGCCCGCAGCAGCAGCCCGAACTCGGTGTCGATCAGGTTGGGCGGGGCCTGCAGGCGACCGCGCGGACCCATGATGATCCGGCCGACGGCGACCGTGGCGGCCAGTTCGCGCAGCTCGGCGTCGGGCATGCCGCGCATCGCGGTGTCCGGCTTGGCGCGGAAGTTCTGGATGATGATCTCTTGGATGTGGCCGTACTCGCGGCCGGCGCGGCGCATCGCGAAGAGCGCGTCGACCCGCTCGGCGGGAGTCTCACCGATGCCGATCAGGATGCCGGTGGTGAACGGGACACCCACCCGGCCGGCGTCGTCCAGCACGCGCAACCGGACGGCCGGCTCCTTGTCGGGAGAACCGAAATGCGGACCGCCCGGCTCCGACCACAGACGAGTCGCGGTGGTCTCGAGCATCATCCCCATGCTCGGCGCGACCGGCTTGAGACGCTGCAACTCGGCCCAGCTCAGCACGCCCGGGTTGAGGTGCGGCAGCAGGCCGGTCTCCTCGAGCACGGCGATCGCGCAGGCGCGCACATAGTCGAGCGTCGAGTCGTAACCGCGCTCGTCGAGCCACTGCCGGGCCGCGGGCCAGCGCGCCTCGGGCCGGTCGCCCAGGGTGAACAGGGCCTCCTTGCAGCCCTGGGCCGCGCCCTGCCGGGCGATCTCGAGAACCTCGTCGCGCTCGAGGAAGGCGGCAGGCAGCCGGTGCGGCACGGTGGCGAACGTGCAGTAGTGGCACCGATCCTGGCACAGCCGGGTGAGCGGGATGAAAACCTTGCGGGAATAGGTGACCACGCCCGGCCGCCCGGCCTCGCGCAGGCCGGCGTCGCGGATGGCGCCGGCGATCGCGAGCAGTTCGTCGAACTGCTCCCCGGTCGCGGCCAGCAGCGCGGTGGCCTCGTCGGCATCGACAGCCTTGCCGTCGGCCGCACGGCGCAGAGCACGCTTGATGCTGGCGTCGGTGGGCTTGTTCTCGACCGTGTTGACCTCTGTCACCCCAGCAGCCTAGGCCGGATCGGCCCCGGTTCGCTCGGGTGAGCCCGGGCGCGGGCAGTGGGATAGGCCACGGCGCCCGGGCTCCACTGGCGTCTTACCCGCGCGGCGATTCGTCCGCGGCCGGGCCGAAGCCGGGCCGGTCGTCATTGATCTTCTGGGTGCGGTCGTCGATCTTCTGGGTGCGGTCGTCACCGGATGGTTCCGGCGCCTCCCACTCCGGTTCCGCCTGGGGCACGACCTGGGTGGGCTCCGCGAACGCCGGGAACGCCCCGGGGGCCGGCGCGACCGGCGGGGTCCAGGCCGGGGCCTGCGACGGGCCGGACTGTGGGCCGAACTGCTGCGGGCCGGACGGCTGTGGGCCGGACG
>Ga0247764_1000434_pt1 | contig 14611 bp, 13 predicted proteins | sample UWRJL051202B4_FD_179932 | JGI IMG/M metagenome (GOLD analysis project Ga0247764, IMG submission 179932) | Plant litter microbial communities from Arlington Agricultural Research Station in Wisconsin, United States - UWRJ-L051-202B-4 | ecosystem: Environmental > Terrestrial > Plant litter >...
TCCGCGATCCGCAGTACTTCCTGAAGCGCCAGGTGATCTACGCCGTAATCGCGCTGATCATCATGCTGGTAGCGGCCAACATCGACTACCGCCGCTTGCGTCGGTTCACCTATCCCATGTTGGGGGTGGTCACGCTGCTGATGATCTTGAGCGTCATCGGGTTCGGCCACACCGGTGGCGGCGCCGCGCGCTGGCTCGCGGTGGGTCCGATCCACATCCAACCATCGGAGGCGGCCAAGCTGTCGCTGGTGTTGTGGCTCGCCTATTCGCTCGAGAAAAAGCGCGAAAAGGTGAAGAGCTTTTCCATCGGCATGTTGCCGCACTTCTTGATGGCCGGTTGCCTGATGCTGCTGTGTCTGAAGCAGCCGGATTTCGGCGGAGCCACGGTGCTGTTGCTGCTCACCTTCACGTTGCTGTTCGTGGCTGGCGCCCGGCTCGGCTACTTGCTGGGGGCGGCGATCTTGGGTGTGGTGTTCGCGGCGTGGGCAGTTCGCTTCACTCCTTACCGTTGGGAGCGCATGTTGGCTTGGTTCAACATGGCAGAGCACCGACAGGACTTGGCGTATCAGCCCTTCCAGTCGGTGATGAGCTTCGGTTCCGGCAAGCTCGGCGGCATGGGTTTGGGCAAGGGCTTGCAGGTGCTGTACTTGCCCGAGGCTCACACGGACTTCATCTCCGCCATCGTCGGCGAGGAGCTCGGTTTCGTGGGGATTTTGGCGCTGTGCGCCGCGTACTTGATCATCGTGTCACGCGGTGTACGAGCGGCGCTGGCAGCGCCGGACGCGTACGGCTCCTACATCGCATTCGGTGTATCCGTGCTGTTCGGCGTGCAGGCGTTGGTGAACATGGCGGTCGCCATGTCGATGCTGCCGACCAAGGGTTTGACCTTGCCGTTCGTGAGCTACGGCGGCTCTTCGCTGCTGGTGCTCGCCGCGGCGATGGGCATCTTGCTCAACGTCTCGCGCAAACCGGCGGATCTTGCGAACCGGCGCGTCGGGTTGGTCGTGTCCGGGAAAGCCGAGGCGAGCGCGCTGATCGTGAGCGAAGCCGGGTTTGCAGCGCCCAGTGAACGTTCTCACAACCGCCTGCGTGAGGTCGGCGCGTGACGGCTCCGTGCATCGTGATGGCTGGTGGCGGCACCGGGGGGCACGTGTTTCCGCTGCTGGCGGTGGCGGACGCGCTGAAGCTGGCCGCGCCGGAGTTGTCGTTGGTGTTCGTCGGTACCGAGCGCGGGCTCGAGTCACGCTTGGTGCCCGAACGTGGCTACGCCCTGGAATTCGTCAACGTGAAGCCGATCCGCGGAGCAGGAGTGGCGGGCGCCCTGTCGGGTGCGGCGAGCGCCGCATTGTCCTTGCCGCGGGCGCGCGCGCTGCTGAAACGGCACTCGCCGCGTTTGGTGTTTTCCGTCGGTGGCTACGCCGCCGGTCCGCTGGCGCTCGCCGCGAAGTTGCTGGGCATTCCCGTGGCGTTACTCGAACCCAACGCAGACATCGGCCTGGCCAATCGCTGGGTGGCCCCGTTCGTCACGCGCGCCTACACGGCGTTCCCGGAAACGCAGCGCTTTTTCAGCGAGCGCGTGGTGCTCGAAACCGGCGTGCCGATCCGCCACGGTTTCGTCGCTCGCGCGCGGAGCCGCGATCACGGCATCCCGCGCCTCTTGGTGCTCGGTGGCAGCCAAGGTGCACGTACCTTGAATGAGGCCGTTCCGCGCGCGATCTCCCAGCTTGGCTCGCGAGCGGAGGTCGTGCATCAGTGCGGCGCGGCGCACGAAGCCGCAACGCGCGCGCTGTACGCCGAGCTCGGTCTCGAGTCTGTCGCGCGCGTCACGCCCTTCATCAACGATATGCCGGAGCAACTCGCCTGGGCGGATCTGGTGATCGGTCGCGCGGGCGCCGGAGCCACGAACGAGATCTGCGCGGTCGGGCGGGCGAGCCTGTTGGTCCCGTATCCATTCGCCGGGGATCATCAGCGCTTCAATGCGCTGTCTTTGGAGCGGCGCGGTGCGGCGCTGACAGTGCTGGCAGCGGACGCGAACCCCGAACGCTTGACCCAAGAGCTGCGCAGCTTGCTGCTGGATCCTGAGCGACTCGAGCGCATGGCGGAGAACGCGCGGCGTTTGGGCCGCCCGGATGCCGCCGAGCAGATCGCCCGCGACGTGTTGTCACTCAGTGGTCTAGCGAGCACGAACGCTGTCGCGACGGCAAAAAATCAGGCACCGGGCGCGCCGTTGAACCTGCAATTGCGCGAGGTAGGCTGATGTTTCGCGGTCGAGTACGTCACGTTCACTTCATTGGCGTGGGGGGCATCGGCATGAGCGGGCTCGCGGAGATCCTGCGATCGCTGGACTTCGACGTGTCCGGTTCGGATGTGCGCGCGGGCGAAAACACCGTGCGGCTGGAGCGGCTGGGCGTCCGCATCGACATCGGCCACCGTGAGCAGAACTCCGAAGGCGCGGACGTCGTCGTCTATTCGAGCGCGATCGACCCCAACAACCCCGAGGTCCGGCGCGCGCGCGAGCTGAACATTCCGATCATTCAACGGGCGGAGATGCTCGCGGAGCTGATGCGGATGAAGTACGGCATCGCCATTGCTGGCTCCCACGGCAAGACGACCACTACGTCGCTGGTGGCGACAGTGCTGCGCGCCGCCGGGCTCGATCCAACGGTGGTCGTGGGCGGACGCATGGCGGCGCTGGGGAGCAACGCCCGGCTCGGCGCAGGCGATCTGCTGGTGGCCGAAGCGGACGAAAGCGATGGCTCCTTCCTGCGCCTGCAGCCCACGATCGCGGTAGTCACCAACATCGATCCCGAACATCTGGACTTCTACAAGACGCACGAAGCGCTGAAGGATGCCTTCGTCGCGTTCATCGAGCGTGTGCCGTTTTATGGCCTCGCCGTCTTGTGTCTGGACCATCCGCACGTGCAGGAGATCCTGCCGCGTGTGCAGCGCCGGCACGTGACGTACGGATTGTCGCCGCAGGCCAACTATTCCGCGCGCGCGGTGGAGTTCCGCGGCTTGAATACCCATTTTCTGGCGTTCCGACGCGGGGAACCGCTAGGGGAATTCAGCGTGCGCATGCCAGGCCAACACAACGTGCTCAACACCCTCGCTGCCATCGCCGTGGCGGACGAGCTCGAGGTCCCGCTCGACGTGCTGAAGCACGCGCTGGCCACCTTTCACGGCGTGGCCCGCCGCTTCACGGTGGTGGATACACCGAACGATATCGCCTTGGTGGACGACTATGGTCACCACCCGGCCGAGGTGCGCGCCGTCTTGGCCGCGGCCCGCAACGCCTATTCGCAGCGCGTATTGGTGGCGTTCCAGCCCCATCGCTACAGCCGAACGCAGCTGTTGTTCGAGGATTTTACGCAAGCCTTCAACCAAGCCGATGTGCTGTTCGTGACGGACATCTATGCGGCGGGTGAGGCTCCGCTCCCGGGCATCAGCGGCAAGACCCTGGCGGAGGGGATCCGCAGTCACGGCCACCAAGCGGTCTCCTACGTCGCGGACAAGGCGCAGCTCGCTCAAAAACTCGCAGAGTTGGCGCGGCCGGGCGACGTGGTGATCGCCCTGGGGGCGGGTGACATCAACAAGATTTTGCCGGAAATCGGGCGCCTGTTAGCGCCGCAATCCCAGCGGGAGACCTTGTCGTGAAGCCCGCCAATCGCCGACGCTCACACGGCGCATCCGTCAGCGCACCGGAAGAGCGTTTTGCGCCGAGCGAGAGCCCCCTACCTGGCCCCGTCCACGTGGATGCCGTGCCGAACGAGCCGACCGGTGGCTCTCGGGTGCTGCGCGGCCTGCGCTGGATCCTCGGCGCGGTCCTGGTGATTGGCACGGCGCTCGGAGTGGCGGTGAGCGCCGAGCGGTACGCGCTCAGCTCGCCGCGGTTCGGTGTGAAAGAGCTCAAGTTGAGCGGCGCGCAGCGCCTGACCTCGGCGCGGGTCCGCGACCTGGCGGGGCTCAGCGACACCACGAACCTGTTCGCTCTGGATCTGGCCGGGGTCGAGGCGAGCCTGCTGAAGGATCCCTGGCTTGGCAGCGTGCGGGTTACGCGGCGTTTGCCTTCGACCTTGGAGGTGACCGTCACCGAGCGGGAGGCGCGCGCCATCACCCCCGTCAACGATGGGCTTTACCTCGTCAGCAAACAAGGGGAGCCGTTCAAGCAGATCGAGGCGGGCGACCCCGTCGATTTGCCGGTGATTACGGGCCTTTCCCCCGAACGTTTACAGCGAGACAGGAGCCGTGAACTGGATCGCTTGAGCACGGCGCTGGACGTGATCGCCCAGTACGAACGCCTGACCCTGAGCCGAATATATCCGCTCGAAGAAGTGCACCTGACGGACGGAGGCGCCATCTCCATCACCCTGGGCAAAGAAGGCGTGGTGGTGCATCTGGGGGCAGGGGAGCTGCGCCAACGCCTGCTGATGGCGGAGCGCGTGATCGACGAAACCCGGCGCGCCGGGCGGCTTCCCGGCATCGTGTTCGCCGATAATCAAGCCCACCCGGAGCGGGTGGTCGTGCGTATGCGCTGATCCGCAGAGGTACGAGCCATGATCCAGCCAACCACGCGAAATACCAAAACTTGGCCAGCGCGATCGACGCATGGCAGCGTCCCGCAAAGCTCGAGCTGACCCCCGGTCGCCGGGGCACTCACCACGGACCAGCGCATGAAATCCCATCAAACAGGCAGCGAGATTGTCGTCGGGCTCGATCTGGGCACGACCAAGGTATCGGCTGTAGTGGGCGAGGTCGATGCCGACGGCATCACGATCTTGGGCGTCGGCAACGTGCCGTGCCGCGGTCTGCGCAAGGGCGTGGTCAGCAACATCGAGTGGACGGTGCGCTCGATTCGCGAAGCCATCGACGCAGCGCAGACCATGGCCGGCGTCGAAATCAAGACGGTCTTCGTAGGCGTGGCGGGTAGCCACATCCGCGCTCACGCTTCGGACGGCGTCTGCGCCATCGCCGGTCGCGAAGTCACGCGGACGGATTTGGACCGCGTGCTCGAGGGCGCTCGGGCGATCCCGGTCGATGCGGATCGCATGATTCTTCACGCGCTGCCGCGCGAGTACATCGTCGACAACCAGGACGGTATCCGCGACCCGATCGGTATGAGCGGCGTGCGTCTGCTCGCGCGGGTCAACCTGGTCACTGCGGCGAGCTCCTGTATCCAGAACGTGGTGCGCTGCGTAGAACGCTGCGGCCTGACGGTAGCGGACGTGGTGCTCGAGCCGCTGGCCAGCGCGGATGCCGTGCTGAGCGAAGACGAAAAAGAGATCGGCGTGGCCGTGATCGATATCGGCGGCGGTACGACGGATCTGCTGCTCTACGCCGACGGCGGCATCGCGCACACCAGCGTGATCCCCGCGGGCGGCAACAACATCACCAGTGACGTCGCGGCCGGGCTGCGCACGCCGATGGCGGAGGCGGAGCGGCTCAAGCGCAACTGCGGCTGCGCGCTCGGTCGTATGATCTCCGACGACGAAGAGATCGAAGTGCCGGGCGTAGGCGGACACGCGCCGCGCCGGGTCGCGCGTCGCCTACTCAGCGACATCATCGAGCCGCGTGTGGAAGAGATCTTCAGTGAAGCGCGCCGCCGCATCGAGGAGACCGGCCTGCTCGAGCAGGTTAGCTCCGGTTGTGTGCTAACCGGTGGCGCGGCGCTGATGGAAGGCATGGTCGAGTGCGCCGAGGAGATCTTGGGCATGCCCGTGCGCCTCGGCTTCCCGATCGGCATCAAGGGCATCGTGCAGCTGGTGCAGGGACCGCAGTACGCTACCGGCGTTGGTCTGGTGCGCTACGGTGCTCAGCACCTGTCGGACGCGGCTTCCGCCCGCAGCGAGAGCAGCGTGATCACGCGCCTGCCCGACGACTCGGCACAGATGGTGCCGAAGCATGGATTCTGGAACTGGTTGCGCGCAGCGTTCTGAGAGCGCTCACCGGTTCCTGCTTAAAGTAGTCAGTTAGTTCAAACGTACCCCAGACAGACATTTCAGAGCAGCAGAGACGCCACGGGTTTTTCGTTCCCATAAGAGGAGAGGCAACCTCGGGAGCAGAGAGCGCGCGGCGGCGAGTAGCCGATCCGGGAGGAAAAATGGGTTTCTCAATCGAATTCGCGGAAGAATCTCGTGTATACGAGGCCCGCATCAAGGTCATTGGCGTCGGCGGTTCCGGTGGAAACGCCATCAACACGATGATCCATTTCGGACTCGAAGGCGTCGAGTTCATCACCATCAACACCGACGCTCAGGCGCTCGGAACGAACGTCGCGGTCGAGAAAATCGCGATTGGTTCGAGTGTCACGCGCGGCCTAGGCGCCGGCGCGGATCCAGAGAAGGGCCGCAAGGCCGCGCTGGAAGACGTCAACCGTTTGAAGGAAGTCGTGCAGGGCGCGGACATGGTGTTCGTGACCGCCGGCATGGGCGGCGGCACCGGCACCGGCGCGGCTCCCGTGATCGCGCAGCTGGCGCGCGAAGCCGGAGCGCTGACCGTTGGCGTCGTCACCAAGCCGTTCGCTTTCGAAGGCAGGCAACGCCAACGCCGAGCCGACGCAGGGCTCGCCGCGTTGACGGAGCACGTCGACACGCTGATCACCATTCCGAACGAGAAGCTGATGGCGCTGGCTGATGACGATCTCACCTTCGTCGAAGCGTTTCGCAAGGCGGATGAGGTCCTGTACCAAGCCGTCAAGGGCATCAGCGATCTCATCACGCTGAACGGCATCATCAACGTCGATTTCGCCGACGTGCGCACGGTGATGAACGGCATGGGCCGCGCCTTGATGGGCACCGGCTGCGCCAAGGGCGAGGGGCGCGCGCGTCTCGCCGCAGAACAGGCGATTCACTCCCCGCTGCTCGACGAGATCTCCGTCGAAGGAGCCACCGGCGTGCTCATCAACATCGTCGGTGGACCCGACATGAAGATGAAAGAGATCCAGGAGGCCGCCTCGCTGGTGCAGGAACAGGCTCACGAGGACGCCAACGTGATCTTCGGTGCGAGTGTGGACGAGAACATGGCCGATACGCTGAAGGTCACCGTGATCGCCACCGGCTTCCATCCCGTCGGCATGGAGATTCCGGTCGAGACGGCGCAGACCGCCCGTCGCTCCAACGGTTCGGTAGTCCGGGAGCAGCTCGCGCCGCAAACGGCGCGCCCCAGCTACCAGCCGGGACAGCTGCGCGAGCCGCAGCCGGCCGTGGCCTCGCGACGACCGGTCGCGCCGCCCATGTCCGCCGGCAGCTCGCGAGACAACCAGTCGTTGCCGGTGCGTGACCGCATCACCTTCCCGTCCGCCATCGAGACGGACTGGGACATCCCCGCCTTCCAGCGCCGCCAGAGCGGTTGAGCGGGATCACATCACCCCGAGGAGTTTGAACTCGGGCTTACTTGTGCTTTCTCGGATCTGGGTACGGAGAGGCCCCTCACTCGCGATTTAGCGGTGGGGGGCCTTTTTTATTCGGCTGAAGGCCGCCTAGAAACGAGAAAAAGCCCTCGACCTCTCGGCCGAAGGCTTTCTTGTGGCTTTACGCGGTGGAGCGGTTAGACGACCGGCGGCGCGGCCACCGGCTGCGGCGGCTGTTCGCCATCCACCGGGCGCGGCTGCAGCACGGTCACCTGACCGTCCCGCGAGCGCTTGAACACCACGAGCTTGGGCGGCGCCTGCTTTTCCGTGAGCGCCTTGCTGCGAGCTTCGCGGGCAGCCAGGCTCTCTTGCTTGGCTTTGCTGCCCTCTTGTTTGGCTTTGGCGCGTTCCGCGGCCTGCGCCTCACGCACCGCTTCGCGCGCGGCCTTCAGCTCCGTCTTGAGCTGATCCCGCTCTTCCTTGCGACGCAGTCGCTCTTGGTCGCGTTCAGCGCGTTCTTGATCGCGCTCGGCGCGTTCTTGATCGCGCTCGGCCAAGCGCTTCACGCGCTCTTCCTCGCGTTGTGCTCGGCGAGCAGCGACGGCCGCCGACTTCTCGGCTGCAAACGCCGCACGCTCTGCCGCCGCGTTGCTCTTGCCAGCGCGACGCGCGGCAGCAGCGGAACGCTGTGCGTTTCGTTCTATTGGATCAATTGCCAGCGCAATCGCCCGCTCGACTTCGACCGCGATCGCCCGTTCGGCAATGCGCGTCAAATCGTCCACGATGCGATCGATGGCACGTCGGAAATCACGACCGTGCGCCATGGAACTATCTCGGCCCCTGTCTCATAACTTCCCATGTGCAGTCAAGACGAACTCTCATGTCTCCACTCGAGACCAGCTTTTCTGCGACAAATCTCCCCCTCAGTTCGGCCAAATAGTTGGCGGGTTTAGAGGGGCAGCAACTCGGAAACACTCGCTTGACAGCGCTGCCGGCTTCGGACCCCGGGATTCCGAGACACTCGAGCCGCCGCGCTGCAAGTTCGGAGTCTAGCAGGGCAATGCCGAGCTGCGAGCCTGCTTTGGCTACTGTCTCGAATAGTCCCACGACCCATTCTGGGGCGTACGACCTCATGTACAGGCGAACATCGGAAATCAGCAATGCAGCTCAGGGCCGAAGTCCTGGCTTGTGTTGGTCGAAACCCGCGCGCCGCGGGCACGTCAACACGGTGATTTCCTTGTGCTACCGAAGGTGGGGCGAAGGCTTCGCCACAGTCGCGTCCGGCAGAGAGCCAAAAATGCCGCATGTCCGGAGGAGCGAGCGGCGGGGTGTGTCTCGCGCCGTCACCTGCCCATAATATCGGTGGCCGTCTTGCGCTCGATCTGGCTGAAGGCATCGATCACGCGCGTCACCATCTCGAATTGTCGCGAGGTATTCACCAAAGTCGTCATTGACGACACCGCGTTCGCGTTGGATTGTTCGAGCGCTCCAGCCTCTAACAGCTGGGTGTGAGCGCGAACGGGTCCGGCCTCACCGCGGGCGCGAAGCAAGAGCTCACCCTCCTTCTCCAGGCCTGCCAGATTGTCGAACGTGAATACGCCGACTGCGGCGCCGCTTGGTTGGCCGTCGACCAGCAGCGAGCCGTCCGCTGAAATTTCGACGTTCGCTGCATTGGGCGGAACTTGCACTGGTCGGTGGTTGGCGCCGAGGACGGCGAGCCCATCGGATGTCGTCAGTGTGCCGTCGACCGCCAAGCGAAAGCTGCCAGCGCGCGTGAAGCGTTCGCCTCCGGGGGTCGCGACCGCGAATAACCCGCGATTGTCCGGCAAGGCGACGTCGAGCTTACGCCCGGTGCTGGTGATCTGTCCCGAGCGGAAGTCAGGGCTCGTGGTGCGGCTCACCGCGAAGCGCTGCGAGCGACTTCCGGCGGTGCCGTTGACAGCCTTGACCAAGGTTTGGCGAAAGATCGCCGTTTCGGCGCGAAAACCAGGTGTGGTCGCGTTGGCCACGTTGTTGGCTGCTACATCTAGCGCCGCTGTCTGCGCGACGGCTCCGGAGGCGGCAGACCAAATGCCCGTACTCATGGGTTGCTACACAGAGCAAGCTCCACGCCACCTCGTGTCGCTGGCTGCGCTCGGGTTCTAGCCGCTTGCGCGCGCCACGTGCGAACGCCTTGACGTTTGGACGTCATCGCGCTGACATGCAGTAACCAAGCAGCCTCAGCGCGTAAACCGCCTTGCCGTAGCGCGCTGATCTCGCACAATGAACTGGTAGCGATGCGCATTCGTTCAACCAACTCACTCCGACCGGGTCCGGATGAGTGCCGCGTTCGCCCGGAGCACCTGAAAGAGCTGCAGAAAATTCAGGATCTGCTGATCGCCCTGAATGATCCGTACGCCAACATCGGACGCTTGGTAGGGGCAATTCCCGTGCTGGCCGCGCGCTGCGCCAAGCGCGCTTCCACGCGGTCGAAGCTCGACATCTTGTCGATTGACCACGCGTTGACGCTGATCGGGAACAAGGGTCTCGAGTCGGAGTTGTTGACGCTGCTCGAAGACCTGACAGTGCTGAAGTCCGAACAAGAAGAGTGAGGTTGGGCGCGAATAGCGCCCGAAGGAGCGTGGCGCGGTTCTTGCCGTTTGGGACGGCGTGGCCACCGCCATCGCAGCACTGACACCGAACGCGGCTCGGATCGAAACCACCGATACGAACCGACAGCGAACCACAGCGACCGCCGACGCGGGCTTCGCACGAGCGCTCGACGCCGCGAGCGGCCCGCAGATCGTCGCGCCGGTGCGAACGAAACTCGACTCCGGACAAGCCAGCGCCGCGCTGCGCGAGGCGCTGCGCAACGTGACGGGACGGGAGCCCTCCGAAGGCAGCGTGCGCATTCTGACTGCGCAGTGGGCGCACGAGACGGGCCACGGCGCGTCGATGTACAACTACAACTTCGGCGGCATCAAAGGTACGGGGCCGAGCGGACTCAGCGTCGCGCAGCGCACTCGCGAGGGCTACGGCGAGACGGAGCGCACGATCACCGATCGCTTCCGCGCTTATCGCACGGCGGAAGAGGGTGCGACGGATTACGTCAAGCTGCTGGCGAAGCGCTTCCCCGAAGCGCTGGAAGCCGCGAACCAGACGGATCCGGTAGGGTTCGTTCAAGGGCTCAAGTCCCGCGGCTACTTCACCGGTGATCCCGCCGCTTACACGCGCTCCGTGGTCTCGCTGTCAGGCATGCAGATAACGGAAAACGCCACTCGCGCGCCGGAGCTCAACGCGGCTCCCGTGCAGTCCGCGCGGGTGTACAACCAATATGAGCCTGCCTACGACGTGGCAAGCTTTACTCAGCCGCCCTTGCTCGACGGTCTGCGCATCGCCGCGGAGGCGACGCCGACAGGAGAGGATCGCCAATGAACGCTCGCACCTCGGACTCGCAGGATTCGACCCGGCACGCTCAGGGCGAGGAGAGCTATTTGGACGTGCGTTACGCCGAGAGCGCGCGACCGTACACGGACTATCCCTATCAACTCACGCGCTATCTGAGCGACGAGTTCTTGCGCGGATATCGGGGCGGTGAGCTTCTGGATTTGGGCTGTGGTCGCGGCGAGTTCCTTCACGGCTTCACGCGACAGGGCTTCCGCGCTCAGGGCGTAGATCGGGCAAGGCCCGCCACGCCACGCTTTCCGGAGCGCGTGGTGCAAACCAACTACGAGGTCGAGCCGCTGCCGTTTCCCGATAGCCATTTCGACGTGGTGTTCAACAAATCCGTGTTCGAACACGTGCACGATATCGGTCGAGTACTGGGTGAGTGTCGACGCGTGCTGGTGCGTGGCGGCCGCATGATTTCCCTGGTCCCCGACTGGAAGGCGCAGTGGCGTCACTTCTATGACGACTGGACGCACGTGCGCCCGTTCACGCTGACCGGGTTGACGGAGTGCGTGCAGAGTCACGGCTTCAAGGTTCAGCACGCGGTGCGCTTCCGCCAACTCCCACTCTTGTGGGAGCGACCCTATTTGGGACCGCTGGCAGACGCAGCTGCGCTCTTGCCAGAGCGGTTCAAGTCACTGAAGTTCGTTCGCTTTGCGAAGGAATGGATGTTGCTTGTAGTGGCCGACAAGACCTAACAACTCGCGGTTCCCCCGTCGGGGATCACGCAGCGCGATCCGCGTAGCACTCAAAGGATGGAGTAACAGATCATGGTACAAGTCAAGATTGGTGAGCATAACGTCGGTGATGGCGCGCCCTGCTATTTCGTGGGCGAAATCGGCATCAACCACAACGGCGACCTCAACACCGCTCGCCGCTTGATCGATGTCGCCGCCATCGCCGGCGCACACGCTGTCAAGTTCCAGAAGCGCACGGTGGATGTAGTCTACACGGCCGAGGAGCTCGCGCGCCCGCGCGAGAATCCGTTCGGCACGACCAACGGTGATTTGAAGCGCGGACTAGAGTTCGGCGCCGACCAGTACCGGTCGATCGATCGCTACGCGGCTGAAAAGAACGTCGCCTGGTTCGCGTCGTGTTGGGACGAGGCGTCCGTCGACTTCATCGAGCAGTTTGCGCCGCCCGCCTACAAGATCGCTTCGGCGTCGCTGACTGACGACAACCTGCTGCGCCATCACCGAAAGACGGGCCGCCCGATCATCCTGTCGACGGGCATGAGCACCTTGGCGCAGGTCGATCACGCGGTGGAAGTGCTGGGCACGAAGGACTTGGTGGTGCTGCACACCACCAGCGCGTACCCTGCCAAGATCGCGGATCTGAACTTGCGCATGATCCCGGTGCTGCGGGAGCGCTACGGCGTGCCTGTCGGCTACTCTGGTCATGAAGTCGGTTTGGCGTCCTCCTACGCGGCTGCGGCGCTGGGCGCCTGCATGATCGAGCGGCACATCACGCTTGACCGCGCCATGTACGGCACGGATCAGGCCGCGAGCGTGGAGCCGCAAGGCCTGATGAAGCTGATCCGCGACGTGCGCGTGATCGAAGAGAGCATGGGCAGCGGCGTGAAGCAGGTCACGGCCGACGAAGTGCCGATCATGAAGAAGCTGCGTCGCGTGGGTTGAGCGGCAGAGGGAGCCTTCGCCGTGAAACGTCGCATCGGCATCATGCAGGGCCGGCTATCGCCGCGCCCGCCAGGCAAGTTGCAGGAGTTTCCGAAAGCCAGCTGGCGCGCCGAGTTCGAACTCGCGGCCGCGCTTGGCTTCGACGCCATCGAGTGGATTTACGAGGCCGATGGGGCCGCGCTCAATCCGCTCATGACCGACGGCGGAAGACGCGAAATTCGCCGCGTGATCGACGGCAGCGGCGTCCCCGTCCGCTCGATCTGCGGCGACTATTTCATGGTCGAGCGCTTGGCGGGCGACGGTGCTGACGCCGTCGAACGCAATTGTCAGGAGCTCGAACGCGTGATCGACGCTGCAGCGGAGCTTGGCGCAGAGCGCATCTTGTTGCCGTTGCTGGAGACCGCCGCGGTGGATACGCCCGAGCTGCGAGCGGAGGTTACGCAGAGCCTGCGTCGGGTGGCGCCTCGCGCCGCCGCCGCGAACATCGTGCTCGGCTTGGAGATGGAGATCGCGGGCCCGCAGTATACGGCGCTGCTCGAGGCAGTGGATCATCCCAACGTGCGCGCTTACTACGACGTCGGTAATTCCACCGCGCAAGGCTTCGACGTCGCGAGCGACATCGAACCGCTGCTGCCCTGGCTGTTCGCCGTACACGTCAAGGATCGCCGCCTGCGGTCCACCAGCGTTCGGCTTGGTACGGGTGACGCCAATTTTGCAGGCTTCTTCAAACAGCTAAAATCTCGCAATTTTACCGGAGACTTGGTGTTGCAACACTACTTCGACACGGATCCGCGCGGCGCCGCCCAACATGCGTTGAGCTTCATTCGTGAGCTGTGGCCGGCCGAGGTGAAGACGTCATGATGTCGTCCGTTGTACCTGCTCGCGACGTCGAACCAGGAGCAATCCAACGTGTGCTGTTCGTGGGTCTGGGGGGTATAGGCCAACGCCATCTGCGAAATACGCGCGCTCTGCTCGGCGAGCACGTGAGTATCGATGCGTTTCGGGTCCGTCGCGAACAGACCGTGCTGACAGATCAGCTGGGGGTCGTCGACGGTGCGGAGCTCGAACGCAACTACCGACTCAACGTATTCTCCGATCTGGACGCGGCGCTCGCCAATGAGCCCGACATCGTGTTCGTCAGCAATCCTTCGAGCCTGCACGTGCCGGTCGCGCAGCGCGCCGCCGAAGCCGGCGCGCACCTGTTCGTGGAGAAGCCATTGTCGGATTCCCTGGACGGGATATCGGAGCTGATTGACACGGTCGAACACAGATCTCTGATCGGCATGGTGGCGTATCAGTTGCGGCGTCATCCGGGCTTTTTGCTGTTGCAAGAGCGTCTGAGCCAGGACGCGATCGGGCGGGTCTGGTCCGTGCGCGCGGAGGTAGGGGAGTACCTGCCCGGCTTCCATCCGTACGAGGACTACCGTCGCATGTACGCCTCACGCAAGGCGCTGGGAGGTGGCGTGACGCTCTCGCAAATTCACGAAATCGACTATCTGGTGGCGCTGTTTGGTATGCCGCGCCGCGCGTTTGCCATGGGCGGCAAGGTGTCGAACCTCGAGGTCGACGTGGATGACCTGAGCTTGTCCGTGCTCGAGTTCAGCGGCCGCGATGGCGGGCGGCTCCTGGTCGAGTTGCATCAGGACTTTTTCCAGCGCCCGGGCAGCCGGCGTTGCACGGTGATCGGTGAGTTCGGACGCATGGAGTGGAGCCTGTCGGAGCGCTACTTCAAGCGCTGGGACGCGTCCGGTAGCGTGGTCGAGAACGTCGATTACTCGTTGCTGCAGCGCAACCAGACCTTCGTGGACGAACTGTCGTACTTCTTCGGCTGTGTGCGCGAGCGGCGCCAACCCGACATCGGGCTGCGCGAAGGCGCGCAGAGTCTGCGCGTGGCGCTCGGTCTACTCGACTCACAGCGTGACGGCGTCCCCGTGGAATTTTCTGAGGAGACGAACACATGAGCGGTCCGGAAGTGATGGCCCTGATTCCGGCGCGCGGCGGCTCGAAGTCGGTGCCGCGCAAGAATCTGCTGCAGGTCGCAGGCAAGCCCCTGATCGCCTACTCGATAGGTCACGGACTTGCGTGCTCCAGCGTGACACGCACCGTGGTTTCGACCGACGACGTGGAGATCGCTGAGGTTGCCGAGCAGTACGGCGCGGAAGTGCCGTTCATGCGCCCAGCGGAGTTCGCCACCGACTTCGCG
>Ga0247764_1000435_pt1 | contig 14610 bp, 11 predicted proteins | sample UWRJL051202B4_FD_179932 | JGI IMG/M metagenome (GOLD analysis project Ga0247764, IMG submission 179932) | Plant litter microbial communities from Arlington Agricultural Research Station in Wisconsin, United States - UWRJ-L051-202B-4 | ecosystem: Environmental > Terrestrial > Plant litter >...
CGAAGCGCCCGATGCGCCGCGCAACCGCGCCCGTGAAGGCGCCCCTCTCGTGCCCGAACAGCTCACTTTCCAGCAACGTGCCCGGGATGGCGCTGCAATTCACCTTCACGAAGGACGAGTCTGCGCGCGGACTTCGCGCGTGAATGGCCTTCGACACCAGCTCTTTGCCCGTACCTGTTTCGCCCAGAATGAGGACGGTGGTGGTGGTGCGGGCCACCAGCTCCACCTGTTGCAGCACGTCGACCAATGCCCGGCTCGTCCCCACGATGCCAGGCAACACGCTGGACGTTCCGAGCTGTGCGTGAGTGCGCTCGAGATGGACTCGTTGTTTCACGACAATTTCTCCTTTGATAAGCCGCGTGCAAGGCAGTGGAACCGCCAACTCGCGGGCTCATCTTGACCAAAACTCAGCGCTGAATGGCGTGAATCCAGGTTAAACGGGGTCAAGCAGAGCGCACCCCGCTGCCGGTCGTCGTCCGCCGGAAACGACCGTCAGCAGCCGCGGCCAGCGAAGCTTCCAGAAGCGCTGAGCAAGGCGGCCGCTTGTCAGTCAGGTCCGTTACTCGACGTCACCGGACGTTCGACTGCAAACGAACGTCGACAATACGCAGGGATTGTTGGCTGGCACGGCGGATGCTGAGGCAGCTCCGTCAGCAAGGAGACGCAGCATGAGTGATCAGCATGAAGATACGGATCTGCAGCGCCGAGGCGTGCTTCGAGGCGCGGGCGTTGCGTTGCTCGGCGGGCTGATGCTCGCCGCAGAGCCCGCTTCCGCCCAAAACGCGCGACCCACGAGCAGCGCCCCGCGCAACCAGGGCCCGCTCGGCGCGCGGCTTCAGGGGGTGCAGCATTTCGGCCTGACGGTGCAGAACATGGATCGCGCCTTCGCGTTCTACACCGAAGTTCTCGGCGGGACGGAGGTGATGCGCGACGGGGATTTTCAGGGCGAACGCATTCACAACACGTTGCTCACCGATCAGGAGATCGAGGCACGCGCGCGGCGAGTCAACCCCCGCACGTTGGGGATCCCGGATCTCAAAAACGGAGCACAGCGCTTGGACGTTCGCTTCATCCAGTTCGACAACGTCGTGATCGAGCTGTTGCAGTACCGCGACGCCGAGCAACCAGCCGGCAACGGCGCCGCCTTCGCCGAGCCGCTGGACCATATGAGCCCGGCTTTTCCACGAATGATGCACATCTGCTTTCACATCCGTGACGACGTGGACTTCAACAAGTTCATCGCCGACCTCGAGGCGGAGTCAGCGCGGCGCGGCATGACGCAGGTCCGAGCCAACCGCGTCGTCACCGTCAGGACCGAGCAGGAGCGGCGCGCGACGCCGCTGGACGCGAACAGCAACGGCATCACTGCAGGCAAATCGAACGGTTGGCGGTTGATCTACTGCAAAGGCTGCGAAGGCGAGCAGCTCGAATTCGTCCAAGCACTGGGACCGGTCAAGCGCGTCTTCGACGGCGCGCGAGCAGCGCGACAGAAGGTGGTGGGGCCATGACTCACGCACGAGCAGCGCTCGCCACGGCGTTCGCGGCGTCCGTTCTCGTCGGCTGCGCCGGGCACAAGAAAGAGGCTCACGAAGCGCGACTTCGTTACTCGCATATTCCGAAAGACGCCTACGCGGTGGTCGCCGAGATCCGCGCCAAGCCGGGCAAGGAGGACGAGTTGCGCGGGGCCACGCTGCCGCTCGTGACGCAGGTTCGCAACGAGCCCAACAACCGTCTCTATTTCTTGCACGAAGATCGCAAAGCTCCCGGACACTTCGTTTTCTACGAGATCTTCGCGAGCGAGGCCGACTTCAAAGCCCACAACGCGACACCACACGTGCAGGCCTGGTTCGGCCAATTGTCAGCCTTGGCTGATGGCGACGTAAGCGTCGTCCACCTGAAGATTTTGGGTAACGAATGACACGCATTTCGTCTGCATTGAACACAACGGTTCTGGTCTTGGCGCTGGCCCTCGGCGCCTGCGCATCTTCGCAAGCACAGGAGAAGATAAAGATGAAAAATATCGTCCTCGTACACGGGGCGTGGGCCGACGGCTCGGGTTGGCGCGGCGTCTACGACAACCTGCGGGCCCGCGGCTACGACGTAAGCATCGTGCAGAATCCCGTCACTTCGCTGGCCCACGACGTGGAAGCGGTCGATCGGGTCCTCGCGCGCCAGGATGGTCCCACGCTACTCGTCGGTCATTCCTACGGCGGCGTCGTCATCACCGAAGCGGGCGACGCGCCCAACGTGGCAGGCCTCTTCTACGTTGCGGCGTTTGCACCCGACGCGGGTGAATCCGTGTCTACTCTGATCGGGGGCGGGGAGCCGCCGCCCGTGCAGCCGTCAACGGATGGCTTCCTGTTCTTCGATCCGGCCATCTTTCCGCAAGCCTTCGCCCAAGACCTCCCCGCGGCCCAAGCAGCCTTTCTGGCCGCCACTCAGGTTCCTCCAGCCGCCGCCGCTTTCGAAACGCCCGTCTCGCAACCAGCGTGGAAGACTCGGCGTAGCTGGTACGTACTCGCCACCGAGGATCGCGTCATTCCCCCCGCGGCGCAGCGTCAAATGGCAACGCGCGCCAACGCCACCATCACCGAAGTTGCCGGGAGCCACGCGGTCTACATCTCGCAACCGAAAGCCGTGGCGGACGCGATCGATGCTGCGGCGCGCGCGAACACTCAATGAGGGGTGAAGGCCTCGCACTCGCCCGGACTCCCAGTCCACGCTTGAGCGAGTTGCGATCGGTGCACCGCGACCTGACGCGCCGAACTCGGTGCGCGCCGCGTCGGATCGCGCGGCTTCGCGCGTCTCACTCTGATTGTTCGTCTTCGCTTGCCAGCTCGCTGGCGCGCGCGTAGTGCGGCTCGGCTTCGAGCACGCGGCCGCTGCGGGTGAGGATCTGCGCCATGCGCTCGTGCGCTCGCTGCAGTTCGGGCAAGAATCGCCGTGGGAGTTGCTGGTAAATCTCGAGCGCTCGACGATTGTGGCTTTCGGCGCCCTCTAGGTCGCCGAGCTCGAGCAGCACGGTGCCGAGCTCGGCGGCAGCGGCAGCCACGCGCGCGTGGGACCTACCGTAGAGCGCCTCACAAACCGTCAACAGTCGCTGTTGAACGGGCTCCGCCAGCGGCCAGCGGCCAGCTTTTCGCAGCAGGTCTGCGAGCCACTTCAGATCGATGCGAATGTCTTCGCTGTCGGCGTCGTGCGCGGTTTCGTCGATGGCCAGCGCGTGGCGTAGTTGCGCTTCCGCCTCGTCCCAGCGTTGCTGTTCGCCCAAGCTGCGCCCGAGCCAAAGCAGGCTGCCTACGAGCTCCGTGTGCTCCTCGCCATAGTGGAGCGCGTCGATGCGCAGCGCGCGACGCGCGTAGGCTTCCGCCTCCGACCAGTCTTTCATGGCGTACAGCAGCTGGGCGAACAAGTTGCACGTGGTGGCGACCTTTGGGTCGTCTTCGCCAAGAGCGCCTTCGTAGTTCTGGAGCGCGCGTTGATAGAGTTGCTTCGCCTCTGCGTGCTCCTCAATCAGCTTCAGCAAGTGAGCGAGGTTGTGACAAGCCAAGCCGATGCGTTCGTGGGGAGACTCCAGCCGAGCTTCCACTATTTGAAGCGCGCGGCGGTAGTAGCCTTCGGCCTCGTGGGGTTCCTTCGCGCCCTCGAGCGCCGTCGCTAGCCAGTTGAGATCCCGCGCCAGTTCCAGGGAAGTGTCGCTCTCTTCACTCTCGCGGATTGCGACAGCACAGCGAAAACAGGTTGATGCTGCCTCGTTTTGCTTCAGCTCGTGTAGACAGACGCCTAAGGCACGCTGTGCCTTGGCGGCCTCGAGCGAGTGCACTCCGAACACTTCCTCCACCGCTGCCAGCGCTCGCTCATAGTAGGAAGCCGCCTCGGCAGGTCGCTGCATCTCCTTGAGCCGAATGGCCATGTTGCCCAGAGCGATCGCGACGTCGGGGTGATGAGGTCCGTAACACTGCTCGAAAATCGAGACCGCCTCTTGGGTCACCTCCAGTGCTTCCTCCGCGCGCTCTTGCTCATCGAGCAACGAACCAAGATTGTCCAGAGTAACGGCCAGGTCCGGGTGCGGTTCGTCATGGGTCGCCCGGCGAACTGCCAGGGCCTCTCGCAGCAGAGCCTCCGCTTCTTCTGGCTCGGCTTCCGAGATGACGGTACCCAGGTCATTGAGGCCGATGCCTAGCTCGGCGTGCGGCGCCGGAAACAACGCGCGGCGCAGTTCTAGCGAGCGGCGCATCAGGTCGCTCGTCTCTTCCTGCCGGTCTTCCAGAAAGTAAGCTTCTCCCAGCCCGGTCAACGCCGTGGCCATCTCCGCGCTGTTCCCGCCGAAGTGCTCGCGCGCCAATTCGAGCGCGCGCTCGAGAAGTGGCACCGCCTCCTCCGAGCGTTGGCTGACCACCAGCACGTCACCGAGCGTGGACAGGGGAGCCAAGAGCTCGGCGTGCTGCTCGCCCCAGCGCTGCTCTGACAAGTCCAGCGCCCGCCGCGCCAGCGGCTCCGCGCGCGCGAGGTCACCCACCGCCTTCAAATAGCGGGCCACGCGCGTCGAGAGTCCAATCACCGGGGCCGCCCTCGACTCGCGCGCTGCGGCCAAATCCAGCACGGCCAACGCCTGCGGCAGCTGCTCTCGGCAGCTCGACCTCTGGGCAAATTCCTGACTCCGAGCGGAGAAGAGCGCGTCGAGTAGGACTGGCGCCTGGCTCTCCGCATCCTCCTCGGCCTCGAGTCGCGTCAGCCAGCGCTCGGTCTCCGCTACGTTCACTCCTGCCGATTCAACGGGCGACGCCGCGAGCAAGGCCAAGGCCTCATCTTCTTCCAGCGCCTCTCCGCGCGCGCCGGTCGCGTCGTACGCTACGTAAATCTTTCGCTCATAGTCTTCACTCCGGCACTTCAGCACCAACAGCTCACCGTGCTGCCGACTCGATACATGGAGCGCGTCGGGCCAGCACCAAGCGATGACGCTCTGGCTGGTGATGGTGTAGCGGTCCACACGCTTCCTCGTTGGCCACGCATAACGCTCTAGGCTCCACACGTAGTGACCGCGCGCGATCCCTGAACCCGCGCCATGCTCTACTCGCCAGGAATACACGAAGCGTTCGTCGGCGCTCATCCCCAGCGCCACGGCGCCGGGCGGCGCGAACAGCAGCTGACCGCCAGGTTCGCGCACCAGGCCATAGCGATCATAGCCAGAGGTGACAATGTTGCCCTCGCTCGCGGTCCTTCCACGCCCGATACGCCGTTGCGTCATGCCCTCCGGCAAGCCCGTCGGCTCACGCCAGGGCGCAAACGTCCTCCCTTTCCGGCTGTCCGCAAACTTCCGCGCGCGCTGCTCCGACTGCTTCGCGAGCACTTGCGGCAATTCGAGAGACTCATTCGCAAGCGACGCTGGATCCTCGTCATCAGTCTCCAGCTTGTGGAGCGCGCGCACCAGCCAGCGTGGCGCTTCCGCCCGCGGCCACGACACGTTGACTCGTCGCAATTCTGCGTCCGGCGTGCCCTCACAGCGCTCCAACACCACGTTTAGCCATTCCCATTCCGCCGCCAACGCCGCTTCGTATTCGGACTCTGTCAGCACGTTGTCGATCACGTTCGCCAACCCATCCACCGCGGCCGCCAACTCCGCCTCACTGCTGTCCGCCTCGAGAGAATCGAGCGCTGCTGCGACCGTCCGAACTACGTAGCGCTCCACACCCGAGAGATCGGAGTAGGTCTCGTCGAGAGCCTCGCTCAACTCGAACGCCCACACCTTGAGTTCGTCGCGCGTCACCTTCCCCGTCTCGAGTGAAAGCCAGGTGGCCTCCAACGCACGATGCAGCCACTGCGCCAGCGGATGCTCATCGCCCAGCGCCGCATACGCTCTGTCCGCGCACACTGCGGCCGCGGCTGCCCGCTGCCGTGGCGTTAGCCCTGCGCCCCGGACCTCGGCCCGTCGCATTAACCGAGAATATTCACTTTCACCCATCGTTTGCCACCCGCGCGTACTTTACACCGGAAGCCGCGACACGGGCACCAACGCTCTCTCACTCCAGTGAGGGTGCGCCGCCTGCCCCCATCGCCGTGTCGGTGATCCACGGCCCGTGCGTGCTCGGCTTCGCCTGCGCGGGCGTCCCCAAACGCCGGCATTCGCCCGGACGTGGGGGACCCGAAGGGGAAGGCAGGCTCTGGGTGAAAGGCAGCGACTGCTACGACTGTTTCCCGAACGCGCAAGCGCGCATCGCTGGCGGGCGCAGCCTACTTCTTCCGCGGTGCACGCGGCTTCGTACGTTTGGGCACCGGTGGGGGATTGACGCCGGCTCGCTTCCTGCCCGCTTTGCGGACGGCGCGGGTGCGAGCGATCACCCGCAGTTGCCCGGTGTCGACCGCATCTCCGAGGACGACGGCATCGATGTCGGGTGAGCTGGAACTCTACCCCGATGCGCTCCGTCGCGCGCGAAGCTGCCAATCATGGCGAATTGAATAGCGGATCCCGTCACGAGCTCCAGTCACCACGTCGAGCCGCCCATCGCCATCGAGGTCATCCAGAGCGAGGGCGAGGGAAGCCACTGGGTAGCGCTGAGTACAAACGAAACCTCCGGCGCCGTCGCCGAGAAGCGCAGCGAACCCTCCGTCGCCACTCACGACCAGATCGACGAGGTCGTCATTGTTGACGTCGCCGAAGGCGAAGTCGGTCGGTAAAATCGGGACCTGGTAGTACCCACTGTCGGAGAAGGTTCCATCGCCCCTTCCGAGCAACAGCGTGACAGCGGGGAGAAGTTGGTAGAAAATCGCGAGATCGAGCCGACCGTCGCCGTTCATGTCCCCGGCATCGAGCAAGGCTGGACCGGGTGCGATAGCGTGGCGGTTGGCGAGAGTCAGCGCGCCGTCCCCAGTGCCCAGCCAAGTCTCCACTGAAGCCCTAGAAATCCCCACCAAATCGAGCTTGGAGTCCGCGTTCAAGTCAGAAAGGATCGATTTGAGCGCGTCCCGCGGTGCGTACTCGTGGCTGGGTGTGAATCGGCCGTCCCCGCTACCTAGTGCAACGCTGAGCTTCGTTGCGTTCGGTATCAGACGGCTAGTGATGAGATCCGCACGACCGTCGCCATTGAGATCGCCGATGGCCGCGTCGAAAATGCCGCCGTCCGTGCTCGTGGTCGCAGGCTCATCCAGCGACGTGTACTGACCCTGTCCATCACCCACCAGTGCGCCGAGCCTTACTAAGACGCTGCGTTGCTCGGTCGCATGAACGGTGACGAGATCCGCGTCGCGGTCGCCATCGATGTCTCCGACGAGCACTTTACGGACGTAAGGCAGGAGCGTGTATGTCTCGGCTTCCGTGAACGAGCCGTCTCCTTGCGCTAGCCGTAGATTGAGCTGACCCGAATCGTACAAACCGTAGACCATGTCGCGGTGTCCGTCGCCGTTCAGGTCGGAAAGAATCAAGGGAACACTGGGACCTACAGGATAACGCCGGGCGGAGCCGAATGTACCGTCTCCGTTTCCGAACAGCACGCTGAGCACGTTTCCCGAATTCGTGAAGGCGAGGTCGAACCGGCCGTCGCCGTTCCAGTCGCCTAGTAGGCCCCGTTCCGGCACGGAAGACACCATGGTGCGTGTCCCGTCGGCCCGACCCAAGTAGACGTCGCCACGGATCAAATCCTCAATGCCATCACCGTTCAGATCGGCATGCGCAGATTCACCGCAGCTGGACCAAAGCTCGTCCGCGATGGGGGCCGCGAACGAGCCGTCGCCATGGCCGAGCAGGATGCTACCCGGAACAGGAAAATCGGCGCAGTCGGCGATGTCTAGGTGACCGTCTCGATCGTAGTCGAACGCTTCCGTGCCACCAGGGTGCTCGAGCCGCTACGTCCACACGTGCGAGAATCGACCGTTGCCATCGCCGAACAAGATCGTCGGGCTTGGCGCCGCGACGAGCAAGTCGAGCTTGCCGTCCTCATCGAAGTCGCCCGCCTGAAGAGACCAGACGCGCTCGAAGGGATATTGGAAAGGGGCGCCAAAGGTACCGTCTCCGTTGCCGATAAGAATCCCAACGGAAAATGTTCCGAGGGGTCCCGCGTGGCTCGTGGCTAAGTCTGGGTGGCCATCACCATCCCAATCACCGACCACGCTTCTCATTGCGCCTGTCGCGACTTCGGCGCTGCGCCGCTCGAAAGTGCCATCGCCCCGACCCAGGAACAGCGCGAGTGTGTTGGTGGATGGGAGCGTCGCGATCAGGTCGAGCCTGCCGTCTGCGTCGATGTCTGCGCTAGTTAGATGTGTGCTCCCCTCCACGGACGGTCCGTCGATGGCAGCCGCAAAAGAGCCGTCCCCCTTGCCAAGTAGCACCGCCACGCGACTCTCTGGCCAGCTCACGAAGGCGAAGTCGATTCGCGCGTCGCCGTCAAAGTCACCCGCGACCCGCGACAGCGCTTGTGTTCCCAGGCGGGTATTGGTCAGCGCTTGCTCGAACACTGGCGCGGCTTCACACTCCCCCAAAGGGATCGACATGCGACCTCCGGTGCCGAGCGACGGCAGACCCAAGCTGCCACCTGCAGCGCGCGGGTTCTCGTCGGTGCCGCTGCCGCCAGTGGCGCCAGTGTTAGACCCGACGCGGCCACAGCTGCCGTTCATCGACGCAATGAACAGCAGCACAAACCCTCCAACGCGCATCACCTGTCATCACACAACAATTTTCCAGCTGCCGCAATGGTCATCCTCCACGGCGCTCCGTCACGCCTGCGCTATCGAAAGCGTGCTGCTTTGGATTTACCTCCTCCCAGGTCAGGCTGTGAGGCATGAGGTCGGGCATTCCGCGAGCATAGCCCCGTAAGCGCGGGGGAGGGGTTTGCAACGAACGTGCATATGGTACGGGCGATGCGCGCGTGGTCAACTTGAGGGATGACGACGCGCGGATCTCGCGGAGGGGTCGAGCGACGAGCCATCGTCGTGGGCGCTCTGTGTTGTCTCGCGTGTCGGTCGCACCGCGCAACGCCGCCGGAGCTGAGGGAGCTGAGGGAGCTGAGGCTGCGAGTCGATCCCGTGACGATCGCTCCCATGCCGGCGCAGCTCGAGCTGTCCTGGTTTGCGCCGGATGGTGGTGTCTCGCCGGTGGTCGACCCGGCGAACGTCAGCGTGGAACCGGCTGATCTCGCGACCGTCGTCGAGGGCAAGGCTCTGCGCTGCAAGCGCACCGGCGATGGAATCGTCAGGGCGAACGTCGGCAGCCGTTCGGCTAGTGGTCGCTTCAAGTGCTACTTGGCGTACCGGCTCGGTCAGACGCGCCAATGGCCGTTCCGCATTCCGCTCGGGTCGCCGCCGCAGGAAAGCGGAATTTTTGCGCTTCAAAACGGTGGCGTGATCGACCAGCACGTCGTGGTGACGGTGACCTCCGATTCGCCCGACGTGCTCGACGTAGACTCAAACCGCTTGGTCCCGAAGAAGCTTGGACGCGCGCGAATAACCGGCAGTGCGCCGGGGCCGCTCGAGGGATCGTGGGAGTTCGAGGTCGTGAGACCCGCGGGGTACTGGCGGATCGACAAGGCCTTCCAGCCTCTTTCGCTCGAGCTGAACCCCGGCAGCTACGAGTTCAGTGTGGCCTACACGGCGGAAAAACCCTTGGCGATCGAGTGGACGCGCGCCCCGCAATGCAACTACGAAGCGAAAGCGCTCACTCACCGCATCCCTTGTCGCCTCCAGGCGCCAAGCAAAGTGCGCGTGAGGCCCACGCGCCCGACCGACGACGACGACGACAGCCTGGAGCTCGTCGAGCTCCCGCCTTGAGGCCGGCAAGGGCGAGACAACGGCCGACGCGGCGGCCCACACAGTGGCGCCCCACACAGCGACCCACGCGCCCAGGACCTCCGTTTTGGCACCCGTCGCGCTCGCCGTCACCGACAACCGACACGAACACCCCGAAGGTCAGCTGCGGCGTCACTGCGGGTCGGTCGTCGACGCACCGAAGCGAGCCGTCAGCCCGAACAACCTGAAGGCCGCGTGCGTCGTGCTTCGGCGCACCTCGGCTTCAGCCCGGCCCAAGTAGCGCGCCACGCTCGCCGCCACGTGCGGCAAATACGCGGGCTCGTTGCGGCGGCCCGTGACGCCCTTCAAGTCGCGCGGCAACAGGAACGGCGCGTCGGTCTCGATCATCAGGCGATCGACAGGAATCCGCCGCACGAGCTCTCGCAGGTGCGTTCCTCGCCGTTCGTCACAAATGAACCCGGTGATGCCGATGCACAGCCCGAGCTCGAGGTAGCTCTCGAGCTCCTGCGCGTCACCCGTGAAACAATGCACGACTCCGCCCACGAGCCCCGCTCGAGCGTTGCGCAGGATTCGCTCGAAGTCCTCATGCGCGCTGCGTTGGTGCAAAAACACGGGCTTTTGCAGCTCAGCCGCCAGCTCCAGCTGCGCTTCAAACGCCGCGCGTTGCTGGTCGCGCGGCGAAAAATCGCGGTCGTAGTCGAGCCCACATTCGCCGACGGCCACAACCTCCGGCGCGCGTGCCAGGTTGCGCAGCTCACCCTGCGTGTGCCGATCGAATGTACGCGCGTTGTGTGGGTGCACACCAGCAGTGCTGCACAAATGCGTTGGTCGCGTTCGCGCGAGGTCGAGCGCGCGCTGGCTCAGCGGCGCCGTCAGACCGGTGACGATCATGTGGTGAACGTCGGCGGCCAACGCACGCTCGATGACCTGCGGCAGATCCATCTGGAACTGCTTGCTCGTCAGGTTCACTCCGATATCGATGAGTGGTTCGTTCACGCGCTTTGCTCCAGCGCCCGGGCGTAGCTCGGGCCGAGTCGTTCGGCGAGATAGTTAATTTTAGAATTCATTTTATTATCCATTGTTAAAGAGGCGAGCGACCACGAGCATCGTGGCCGCTCGCGGTTTGAAACGGGCTTGAACGCAACGCCGAGCGCGCGACAGCCCTGCGCGGACGCAGAGCGAACGAAACGCGCTCGCAGGATGGGAGCACGCGGTGGCGAGTCCCGGTCCGAGATCGACCAAGCTGCAGTAGCGGGGGCTCGAATCGAACGAGCCTCTCCGGAAGGCTATCCCGGCGTAGGAACCTCTCCTACCACCCCGCAACAAGACGGTCGCCAGCGTGATACGCCAGGCGCGCGCTAATCTTCCTTCAGTCTGGGCGTCCCACATCCAAATGCACCAGGCAATTTGGCAGCGACACTCATGATTTGATTCCGAAAAACGAAGATTAGAAGCCGAACACCGTCCCTATTTGTGACCCTCATGATGAATGCGGCTGCGGACTCTGTCAAGACGGTCGCCGACCTCGCGACGGTCAGCCATCCCTCCAACTCACAGGGCAGCAGAGCGCAGCGTTGGATGGATCCGAGCGGCGCTCTGCCGCGCGTTAGCCGAGGACGTTTTCCTAGTCCCAACCTCTGCGTTCACTGCTGACAAAATCTGGCACCGGGCGAGCTTAGCTTACGAGGAACGCCCTCGCAGAAGGACTTTCCTCATGACTCGAACCCACAGCAGTCTCGCTTTTTCCCCGCCGCCTTCCTCCCCGCGTGCGTGGGTGGCCGTCGTGTCGCGCGCGCACGTGCAACGTGGAGTGGCTGAAGGCTTCACGCAGGCCTGTCATGGTCGGCGCGCGCCACTTGCGCGAATGTCGAAAGGCGATTGGTTGGTTTATTACTCGCCGACCCTCGAGCTCGGGGAGCCGCGGCGGCTGCGCGCGTTCACGGGGCTGGGTCGCGTTTGCGGAGAAGAGACGTACACGTTCGATATGGGCAACGGCTTCGTTCCAAGCCGCCGTGACATGGAGTATCTGCTAATTGAGCGCGACGTGCCGGTAGCGGAGTTGGCGCCGACGCTCAGCTTCATTCGCGACAATCCGCGCTGGGGAATGCTGGCGCGCCGCGGGCATTTCGAGATCCCACTGACGGATTTGCAGCGTATCGCCCGCGCGCTGCTGGGTCATGAGCTGCCGTTGCAGCGCTTCAAGTAGTCGCCGCCCGCGCGCTTGGCCGCTGCTATTTTACTTGGAAAGACCGGAGGCGTGGTGCTTGCCGAACAGGTCCCACAGCTTGAGGCCGTAGAACGTGCAGAACTTCTTCACGGCATCAGCGAGCTGCGCTGCGTCTGAGCCCGGCGAGCGAAATGACATGGCGCTCTTGATACCGTCCAACACCTGAATGTGAATGACGCCAACGGCGATGGGTAGTACGGGCCAATCGACTTTGGGTCCCAGAACAGGCGTGCTCACGTCTGGCCCGGCGATATCTCCCTCGAAGACACGAATCTCCAGGGTGGTGATGTCGCCCCACAGGTCGAAACCAGGATCATCCCGAAGCGTTTTGTGCCCCAGCGTGGTGTAGCGCTTACCGTCCGGCGCGATGAACGGCAGGCGGTAAAACATGTAGCTGGTCTTCGGATCTGCGGCGTCCACCAACATGTTGTAGGTGGAGCCGACCAGCGGACAGAGGCCACCGAGCTTGTCGCACCGCACGTGGCCCTTCATAGGCGCGAAATGGGCAGGCTCGGCGATGAAGCGATCGATGTCGTCCATTTCGATCTCGACTTCATGCTCGAAGTACGTGTCCGCCTGCATGCCGACGCGGAACCCGGTCTCTGGATCCGTCTCCCCGAACCCTACGTACCCCTTCATCCGCTCGGTCACTGTCAACGGTACACCCATGGTCGCCTCCTTTACGGCGCAGTCGCCGCGAGAGCTCCTCGATTCCACTCGGCGATCAGTTGGTCCGCGAAATAATCCGCGACGGCCGCGATCGTGAGCGCAGGGTTAGGACCAACGGGGCCAGGCATGACCGAACCGTCCGCAACGTACAGGTCGTCACAGCCAAACACTTGCCCGTTCGCGCCGACCACGCCGTGCTTGGCATCCCTGCCCATGGGGCAACCGCCGATGGGATGCACAGTGATCAGCTGATTCAAGTACCACACCGGGTTGTCGATGAATTCGCCACCTACGGAGGCGGCCACGTCTTTCATCACTTGGCGCACGCGCGCGAAATAATCCGCCGAGTCCGCCAAGCGCCAGTCGATCTCCAAATCGCCCGCGCCGGTCAGGCTCATGCTGCCGCTCGGCAGTTCGCGCCCCATGGACAGCAGCGGCAGCAACGTGGCAACATCCAGCCCTTCACCCACCAGTTTGGAAAAGTCCTGGCTCAGGTTGGGGTGCCGGTCGAAGCCCAGGTAGAGTTTGACCAAACGCAGCGCGAAGTGCGAAGCGCGCTCGAACCAACGCAGATCGGCCTCCGCGGCCATCCACTGGAAGAACGCCGGGAAGCCGGCGTCTTCCACGTAGAAGCCACGCCCGCGGACGCCGCCACCGTCCAGCGCATCCTTCACCCGTAACGCACTGCTGATGACTGGCCCCGAGCTGGGCTCGGTGCGGCGAGGCACGGACCAGCCTCCTCTGGTCTCGCGACACTTCAGGGCGGCCCCCAAGATATCCCCGTTACCATTGAAGCGCGTGCCGAGCAGCTCGCTGATGCCGGCAACGTTGGCGCGATTCTTGAGTAATAGGTAAGGAGAGCCGAGCGCACCCGCGGCCAAGATCAGCTTGTCGCAGCTGAGCTTCTTCCGCGCAGGCGCGCGCTCCTCCTCCGCGTCCGAATGATCCAGGCAGTGTACCTCGTACCCGCGGGACCCTTGCCTCTTTCTGAACGACTTCACTTCGCAGCGAGTAAAGATCGAAAGCGGTGTTGGTAGCACCTTGGCCGCGCTCAAATACGTGTAATCCAGCGTGTTCTTGCTGCCGTAGTTGCAGCCAACGTTGCACTCGCCACACAGCCGACAGGTGGAGCGCGGTAAGCCGTGCAGGTTGGGTATCGCCTCCCGAATCTGCGCGCCGGGGACCGGGGGTTCCCCCTGATTTCCGAAGGTGACCGCCAGGTTCGGTAAGAACCACTCGATTTCACCGGGTTTATAGTTTGGGTTGTGCGCCAGCGTTTCGCCCGCAACCTTCAGCGCGCGCGTCTTGGCCGTGTTCGAGTAAGGCGCGTGGGTAAACGGGTACGGATGCACGTCCAGCATCGCCTCTACGCTCGTGTAGTGCGGGTCGAGCTGCTCGCGAGTGACTGGCCAGTCTTCGTGCGCGCCGTCCGGCGTCTCGTGCACGAACCATTTTTCGTCTTTGCGAATGTGCACGTTCGCGTAAATCAACGAACCGCCGCCCAAGCCGCTCGCGACCAAAGCCGCCAGGGAGCGAAAGGACCAAACGTCGAACATGCCGTGAAGCTTGTGCCGAGGCGACCAGAAGTTTTGGCTCATCGCATCCGGAGTTCGCGGAAACGAGCCCGGCGGAAATGCTTTGCCGCGCTCCAGCAGACACACGCTTTTGCCAGCTTGCGCCAGTCGATAGGCCATGACGGAACCACCAAATCCGGAGCCCACCACGATCGCGTCGAAGTGCATGATCCTCCACCTAAGGCAGATTCGAGCCCGAACCGTGCGCGCCGGCGCTCAGCCGTGATCCGAACCCTGCCATTCAGACTACACGGTGCTTCTTTTCGTTCTCGCGACTTTTGGGGCGCCCGTCAACTCACACGCAGGACCCCCGAACAAATGACTAGCGTACAGTGCGCATTGGACCAGCCTCCTTCATGCGGGGCCGCCTTCGGGATGACACACGAAGGCTTTTGCAAGGTTCAG
>Ga0247764_1000436_pt1 | contig 14581 bp, 9 predicted proteins | sample UWRJL051202B4_FD_179932 | JGI IMG/M metagenome (GOLD analysis project Ga0247764, IMG submission 179932) | Plant litter microbial communities from Arlington Agricultural Research Station in Wisconsin, United States - UWRJ-L051-202B-4 | ecosystem: Environmental > Terrestrial > Plant litter >...
AGTTGTCTTCGTGTTTACCCCAGTCGCCTACGAGCATATCGAACACACGTGCGCGGCAGAATTCTTTCTGGTCGATGGTGTTGTCGTAGTCTTTGCTCACCTTCTCGAACATTTTATAGCTTTTCTCAATGTGTGTGGCGCCGGCGAAGATTTTATCTTTTGCGATCTTGTCGTTGGGGCGGTCTTCCAGCAGGCCGTAAAGGTTTCCATACTTGTCTTTGAAGGGGCCGAGCTTATCGTCTTTCGGTAAAACATATAAGCGTGGCGTTGCGTGAAGTATATCGATCTTATCCAGCAGGTATGCTGCTGCCAGGGCACCATAGGGTTGTTGCGTGGTAGTCTGATCTTTTATTACCTGTGAGACAAGCGTGCCGCGCCAGGCGTAGTTGAGTGCTTTGGTCGGGTCTTTGTCTACAGAGCGGAATACATACTCTTTACCGTTTCCGCCGACCATCTTCAGTGATGTGGTCTGGCGGCCACCGCCGATCTTGTCAACTACGAGGCCACCGAAAGTTGTGTCGAGGTTAAGATAGGTTGTTTTTACGGGTGTTGTCCAGGAGCAGCGGTAGTGCCGGCCGAGCAGCCAGTTCTTAAAAGCGCTGGCGGTATATTCAGGGCCTGCTGTTATTTCTATCGAGGGCGGATAGATGCCGCTCATCTTTTCGGCCGGGACGATCTCTTCCTTGCAGGGCTGATATACTTCGTTCTTATCGGGCAGCGCTGTGTTGCCGCAGGGTGCATTTACGAGTATCTGTTTGGTTGCATTGTTAACGTTTTCGGCCGATGCGATGAAACGATACGAGATCTCGCCGCTTTCTGTGTAGGTTACTTCTATAAAGCCTGGGTCGTGTGTTGAGAGTCGTGCCTGCTTTGTCTGCGCGGCAAAGCTTCCTTCCTGCAGGGCGCCGCTGTTTATAAAGAAATTTTTGCCCGCTTTCAGTACGGAGTTGTTTTGTTCATGACCGGAGGCTACGATGAGCGATGAATAATCGGCCAGCATTCCGAGCATACGCAAACGGAAATCATTGAAGTGACTGTTTACGATGTCCTTGTGCGTTCCGATGGCCTGGTGCCAGGCTACGGTTACATTGCCTACCAATGGCGGGAACAGATACGATGACAGCGGGAAGCGTCCGCCGTAATGACCGAGCGATTCCAGTGGATAGTGCGTGAGGAGAAGTAGGTTCTTGTTGTCGGTTTCGTCTAGTACGTTCTGGACCTCTTCCATAAACACATCGATGTCGGCTACAGGACATATATCGGTGGAAGGCGCGGGCTTTTCGTATGGATGGTTGAACCATTGGGAGTTGATCACCACGGCATCGAGGTAAGGGGCGAGGGTAATCGTTTCGGGGCCGGGGCAGCCTTTGTCGATGTATATATGGAGTCGTGGGTGTGTTTGCTCGTAGAGGAGCTTTTCGATGTGGCGTACGTGTTGCCAGCCGTCGCGGGCGGATTCATTCCATTCGCGGTCACCCTGGTTTATGAGGATATGCAATTGCTCGTGGCGATTCAGCAGGTCGATAGCATTTCGTCGCCAGGTGGTTATGGTATTGTCTGGTGTTTCTGGCGCGAACGTGTCACCATTTAGTATCCACCAGATTGGCGTATTGGTGTTTTGCTGGCAATACGTGTCGATGGTGGTAACGAGTGCAGCCTGATTTTTCAGGTCTGCGGTGTTGCCCGTAAGGATGACCTTTGTACTGGGATTTATGGGATGTTGGGATTCCTGGGATGGTGTGTGTGTGAGTGTGGGTGTGTGGGTGTGTGGATTGGCGAGGGTAATATTTGAGAAGAGGAGGACTATGAATACGGGGTAAATACGGTTAAGGTTCAAGGCAGGATTCATCTTCGCAACTTACAAAAAATGTCAGAACAGGATTAATGGATGCAAAGGATTGACAGGATAATGTGGTTAGGATGGGGCATGGAATAATGGGCAATGTACAATTCGAATATTCAATTTGATTTTTGCGATATTAGGGGACGGGATGTTTGGTTGGGTGCTCATCCGTAATTGCAACCATCGTGTTAATCCTTTGCATCCATTAATCTTGTTCAGACAGTGGATTTTATTACATTTGGATAGGATCAGTATTGTGACCATGGGGGATGATCAGGTTTCTTGCCGGGAATGGAACTCCTTTCGGGAAGGAGACTGGCAGGCTTATGCAAGGTTGTATGACCGCTACTATGGCGTACTGAATAACTATGGTTATAAGTTTACACGCGATGTAAGCCTTATAGAAGATACGGTGCACGACCTGTTCGTTAAGTTATGGAATAACCGTATGCGTTTAGGGCAGCCCGAGTCTGTGAGGAACTACCTTTATAAATCGTTACGTCATATTTTATTTCGCAAGCTCAAGTGGCAATCGCGGTTTGCGCTGATGCCTGAAGAGGATTATACCTTTAATGTAGAGGTATCACCGGACAGTCAGTTGATACTGGCTGAGGAGGAGCAACAGCTTCAGCAAAACATAAAAGCAGTATTGAGTAAACTTCCGGCGAGGCAGCAGGAGGTGGTTTATTTGCGGTTCTATGAAGGGCTGTCGTACGAAGAGATTGCCGAGGTGATGTCTATTTCTATTACTTCGGTTTACAAAGTTTGGTATAAGGCGCTGGAGAACCTACGCGGGGAGCTGGATTACCTGGTTGGCAGCGTGCTGGCGTTCTTTGTGTGGTTTTCGGTTGATTTGGATAATTAGACTTATAATAGAGTGTTTTGTTTGCGATTCTTTTGTTGTGGTTAATAAAATTCTGAAAAAATATTGAAAACCGAGGGATAATTCGGGCTAGGTCAGGTGTAATAGGAATAGTTTTAACACAACTGTTTTTAACCTGAACCTATGAGTATCCGCGATTACTCCCGCTATTCGCTGTCCGATCTTTTAGAAGACGATCATTTCATTCGTTGGGTCATCGCGCCGGAAGCAGACGATGATGCGTTCTGGCTTACCTATATTAAAGAGCATCCGGAGCAAGCCGAGATTATTCACCAAGCTTCGTCGGTTATACGCGTATACCGTATGCAGGTGGCTTTCGCGAATGCCGAAGGTCAGGTTGCTGTGTGGGACCGGATAGGCGATACATTGAATGAACAACGCTCCGTACGCGAACTCTCTTCTTCCTATAGTATATTTTATAAGATTGCTGCCGCCGTTGCTTTGATTATTGTAAGCGGTGCTGTGCTGTGGTTTACTGTGTATAGCGATCATGTTATACAAACTGCGTACGGTGAAGTGCGTACAATTACACTTCCTGATCATTCCAGGGTTACACTCAATGGCAACTCGAAACTTCGTTATTCGCGGTACTGGAACGATGATGCGGCACGCGAAGTGTGGCTTGAGGGTGAAGCGTATTTCGATGTTGTGCACCTGAACCGCGATGCGGCAAATATAACCGCTGGTCAGCGCTTTGTCGTACATAGCGCTGCTGTAAACCTGGAGGTGCTCGGTACTACGTTCAATGTGGAGCAACGCTGTGACAATACGAACATCACCCTTATATCGGGTAAGGTGCGTGTTGATGTTGCTGATGAAGCGCACGAGTCTTCCGGAAGCCGCATACTGGAGCCTGGTGATCACCTGGTGTATGTAAAGACCAAACTCGTAGAACATAAACGTATGCAAAAGCTCAGCACGGTTACGGCCTGGATGAGTCACTCCTTTGCATATTCTAACCCGCAGCTTGCCGACATTGCGAGGGTGCTGCAAGACGATTACGGATATAAAGTAGAAGCTGACGACTCGCTGCTGCAGTTGCGTATTGAAGGGGAGATCAGCGTGTCGGGTGTGCCGGAACTTTTGTCTACTGTGGAGGCCACGTTAGGGCTGCGTATCGAGAAATCGGACCAGCGTATCGTGATCTCGCGACGGTAGCATGACTTGAAAGAACCTTAACCTTTGACCTATGATAAAGTTTTACTCCTTTGCTCTGCGGAGGCTGTGGCTCGCTATGCCGCTCAGTCTGATCGCATCCGGTGGTATGGGACAGCACTTTGCCAGTGCAGGCCCTCTGCCGACGCACTCCGCGCGTACTGTCATGCCCGATGGTACGTTCGAGAAAGCCAACCAGATGATAAGCCTGAAAGACGCGCTGTGGAACCTCAAGAAGCGCTTCGGCTTTACGTTCGCCTATCAACCCGGTTTGCTGAACGACAAATATGTGCCGGCCATGCTGCTGAACAACCCACAGCTGTCGCCGGAAATAATCGTGGCTCGTATGCTGGAAGCGTGCCACCTCGAATACAAACAGATCAGCAACAAACAGTTTTCGATATTTCCTTCTCTCCCCAAGCAAGACGCCAGCGGTATGCCGTTTAAATCCAGCGCTGTAAGCCCTCCCCTTAACAGCGCGGATATTCAGACCGTTGAGAAGACCGGCAAAGACATTCCCGATATCATCATCACCGGCCAGGTTACCGGCGAGGAAGATGGACTTCCTCTGCCAGGTGTAAACATTCTGCTTAAGGGCACCTCCAAAGGTACCAATACGGATGCGAACGGAAACTTCAGCCTCAGTATACCTGATGCGGGAGGTACTTTGATATTTTCATTTATCGGTTTTGTGTCGCAGGAGATGGAAGTAACCAGCGCTACTACTTTGAATGTAGCGCTTAAGTCAGACGCTGCCACCCTGGGTGAAGTAGTCGTTACGGCGCTCGGTATAGAGAAGAGCAAGAAGTCTGTAGCGTACTCGGTTACCGAAGTAAAAGGCGACGAGTTCACGCAGGCACGTGAGACCAATGTGGCCAACGCGCTTACGGGCAAGATCGCCGGTGTGAATGCATCGGGCATGGCTACAGGGCCAGGTGGCTCGAGCCGCGTTATCATCCGTGGTAACGGCTCGCTTAGCGGTAATAACCAGCCTTTGTATGTTATTAACGGTATGCCTATGGATAACAGCGTGCCCGGCGGTCAGAACAACTCTGACGGTATGGGTAACAACGTGGACCGCGGCGATGGTATAGGTGGTATAAACCCTGATGATATTGAATCGATAAGCGTGCTAAAGGGCGGTCCTGCTGCTGCGCTTTATGGTGCGCGCGCTTCTAACGGTGTTATACTGATCACTACCAAGAAGGGTAAAGCACAGAAGGGTGTAGGTGTGGAGATCAACAGCAACTTTACCGGTGAATCGATCGCCGTTATTCCTGATTGGCAGTATCAATACGGTCAGGGGGTTGATGGTAAGAAACCCACCACGCCGGCAGAAGCCAAGAGTTCGGGACGCCTGTCCTACGGTGCGCCGATGGATGGACAACCTTATGTTCAGTTCGACGGACAGATGCGACCTTATTCGCCGCAGAAGAATAACCTCAAAAACTTCTATCGCACGGGTACTAATTATATAAACTCTGTTGCGTTTACAGGCGGTAATGAGAAGGTGAACTTCCGTTTCGGTCTTAACAACACGAAGTCTAACAGTATTGTACCCCATTCGTCGTTTGATCGTCGTATTGCCAACCTTAATCTGAATGCCTTCCTGGGTGAGAAACTCAGCGTGGAGGCGGTAGCACAGTATAATGTTGAAGAAGGTCATAACCGGCCCAAGGTGGGTTATGCAGATCAGAACCCGCACTGGGCGACCTATCTTGTTGCCAACACGGTGGACATTCGCAGCCTCTCGCCGGGCTATGATCCGGTTACGGGTAAGGAAGTGGAATGGAATCCCGTGCCTGCTGCGCCGAATCCCTACTTTGTTGTGAATAAGTTTAAGAACTCCGATACCAAGAACCGTTTCCTGGGTCAGGCCAACATACGCTATGATATACTGGATAATTTTTTTATAAAAGGCAGCGTGAGCCGTGACTTCTATAACTTCAGGTCCGAGTTTATACAGCCCACCAACAACGCTTACCAGCCGCTTGGTTCATACGAAGGCAAGTCGGCCTTCTCATCAGAGACCAACGGTATGGTTACATTAAATTACCACACTACGCTATCGAACTTCAGTCTGTCGGCCCTGGCAGGTGGTAATGTACAGCGCAATGTGTATGACCAGACGGCTATAACCGGTACGGAGTTTACGATACCATATTTCTACAGCTATACCAACCTTGCCACGAGCACCACGGTGCCGACGTATACCAAGAGCGCCATCAACTCGCTGTTTGCATCGGCAGATATAGGCTATAAAGACATGTTATATCTTACTGTGTCCGGCCGGCAGGATTGGTTTTCGGTATTGAATGTTGCAAGCAACAGTATATTCTATCCCGCGGTGGGCGGCACGTTCATCCTGTCGGATGCGGTGCAGATGCCTCGCGCGCTGAGTTTTGTGAAGTTACGCGGTTCATGGGCACAGGTGGGTGGCGCTACGGTGTCGCCGTACCAGATATCGCAGAGCTATACGATGGTGCAAGGTGGGCATAACGGCCGGCCCGTACAGGGGCTGACTTCAACGCTTACCGGTGCCACTGTTGTGCCTAATCCCGACCTGCGGCCTCTTACGTCTACGACATACGAAGGCGGCTTTGAAGCGCGCTTTCTTGACAACCGTTTGGGTTTGGACCTGACGCTGTATAACCGGAAGACTACGGATGATATTGTTCAAGGTAATATCGCCATTTCTTCCGGCTACAGCGCGGCCCTGCTCAACGTAGGCGAACTCAGCAATAAAGGTATAGAAGTATTAATTACAGGCACACCCGTGAAACCTCAGGAGAGCGGCAGGTTCGGTTGGGATGTAAGTTACAACGTGGCCTACAACAAGAGTGAAGTGGTGAAGCTGGCTCCCGGCCTCGATAATCTTACCGTGGGTGACGGTGTAGGCGGCGGTACAATTCGCAACCAGGTAGGCGGTGCATACGGCGAAGTATGGGGTTACCGCAAGAAAACCGATGCCAATGGTAATGTTATATTCAACACCGCGAGCGGATATGCCGTACGCGGCGACCTCGAAAAGATAGGTCGTGGCGTGCCTCCGCTTACGATGGGTATTACGAACTCATTTACGTATAAGCACTTCTCGTTGAACGTGCTTATCGATGGTAAGTTCGGCAGCGTGGTATACTCCAATCTGTATCAATATGCCTACCGTTTCGGTCTGCCGAAAGAAACCTTGCCCGGACGTGAAACAGGTTTGACGGTAACCGGTGTTACACCCGAAGGAGCCACCTACAGCAAAACCTGGGCTAAAGAAGATATCGACACCTATTATGACAACGATAAGAACTATACCTCGGTGTTTGTTTTCAATAACGATTTTGTAAAGCTGCGCCAGGTTATCTTCTCATACAGCCTGCCGGTAAACAAGCTGTCGTTCCTCAAGCTGCAGTCTGCCTCTATATCATTAGTAGCTCGCAACGTGGCGATCCTGTACAAGGATAAGCGCAACAAGTATTTCGATCCCGAGTCGGGTTATACTAACGGCAACGCGCAAGGCCTGGAGGCCTTCGGTGTTCCGCGCACACGTACTATTGGTGTGAACCTGACGGCTAAATTTTAATCATTAAACGCTTTACCACTATGAGAAAGCTTTCAGGATTGACCTTCGCGACAGTTGCAGCGCTTGTGCTGGCAGCCTGCGATCATGGCTTTGAAGAGATGAATGTAAACCCTAACGCCTCCCAGGAGGTTACGCCGGGGTATGTGTTTACCAATGCGCAGCTCGACGCTGTTTCGGTGAACTATGTAGGCGGCGCATATCTGACTATCGGTGGCTCTATGCAGCACTTTGCTACATATAAGGAGGTGCCGGCCGCCGGTGATAAATATTTCAACTACAGTTATTCCACCGGCAACTGGAATGCTTATGCGGGTGTGGATCTTACAGGAACGACGGGTGCGGTTATCGAGATAGAACAGGTGATCGATGCTGTTTCCAAAACCCCTGCCGATATAAACAAGCTCGCCGTGGCACGGATCTGGCGTGTGTATATATTTCATCGCCTTACCGACCTGTATGGTGATATCCCCTACAGCGAGGCCGGTGAGGCGCTTTCGAAGAAGAATTATACGCCGAAGTACGATAAGCAAGCCGATATTTATGCGGATATGTTCAAGGAGCTGGAGGAATCGATCAACAGCTTTGAAGCCGGCCCGGCGACGTTCGCCAATGCCGACCTGATATACGGTGGTGATATTGCCAAGTGGAAGAAGTTTGCTTATTCGTTGATGCTTCGGTTGGGTATGCACCTGTCATCACGTCCGGCTACCTTAGCTCTTGCCAGGACATGGATAGATAAAGCTATTGCCAGTGGCAGCCTGATCACTGAAGATGCGGACATTGCCTCTATCGCGTATGTGGATGGTTCCATTACTACCAGTCGTAACTTTGTTGCCAGCGGATTGATGAGCAACGATTACATTACACCTGGCGGCGATAATGTAGAGGGCGGCAAGTTTGCGAAGACGCTTATCGATCATTTGAAAGATACCCGCGATCCAAGGTTGAATGTTATTTCTATCGTGTGGGTGCCCAATTCCGGATCGTTTGTTGCTGATACAACTACGGCTCTTCAGAAGGGTATGCCTAATGCTGCGTTCAATTCGTTCCCTGCCGATTTTAATTCGTATTCGGAGCCCAATCCTAATACTATCCTTAAATACAGCGCGCCGTACCTGGTGTTTACGCCAGCGGAAGTTAATCTGCTTCTGGCCGAAGCGGCTGCGCGCGGCTGGTATTCCGGCGCTACCGCAGAGACCCTGTATAACAAAGCCGTTACTTCGGCTATGAAACAGTGGGCTCTGTTCGGTACCGCGGGTATCATAGCCGATGGTAAGATCTCCTCTTACCTGACACGTAACCCGTATGATGCAGGTGCTTCGGTGGAAGGACAGATCGAGCAGATCCAAACGCAGAAATGGGTGTCGCTGGTGTTTGAAGATGAGTACGAGATCTTTGCCAGCTGGCGTCGCACGGGTTATCCCGCGTTGGTACCGACCAATTATCCGGGCAATCTTACCGGAGGCCAGATACCGCGTCGCTTCGTGATACCCGATTCGGAAGGAATATATAATGGCCCGAACTTTACCGAGGCGCGTGAGAGACAGGGCGGCACCAATACACTTTCGACTTATGTGTGGTGGGATAAGCCGCAATAGATAAATGAACCATTGTTTTAAGTATAACTCTATAATTGTATGAAAGTAGAACGCAGATCTATTTTAAAGCGCATTGTCGCTTCTGTTGCCGGTATAGCTGGCGTTAATGTTGTGGCAAAAGCTGCCGCGCCCGATTATGCGGGTAAGGAAACGTTCAATGTAGTGTACGACCAGGAGGTGCCTTTGTTCTCCGGTTCGACGAAGCACAACGGCCTGGTATTCGTGGCGGGCAAGGGTGCTCACTTCGAGGGCGACATTACAGCGCACACCAAGCATGTGCTGGACGAGATCGAAGCCGAGCTGAAGAAAGCAGGCTCGTCTATGGACAAGGTCCTGAAAGTAAATGTATACCTAAGCGACCTGCGCGATTACAAGGCCATGAATGAAGCTTATCGCGGTCGCTTTGGTAAGAATCCTCCGGTCCGCACTACAGTGGCGGTATATGGAGGTGTTCCCGGCGATTCACTGGTAGAGATCGATTGTATCGCCGCCGTATAGCGTTGCTTTCTCCTGGTTAATAACTCCCTTGGTTAGGGTGACGTGGACCTCTCGGGCCCTTCTTCGCTAGAAGAAGGGTCTTGAGGGGGAACGCGCTGGCCTTGCCATGCCTATATTTTTTTTAACAACTAAACCGAATCCATATGCTTAACCGCAGAGACCTTATAAAACGCCTTACTGCATTGCCCTTGCTCGGCGGTGTTGCCGGTACGTTTGCTTTTACGCGCGCGGCCGCGCTGTCGCCTCAGCGCGACTATTTCAAGGAGTTGGGTGTGCGTACTTTCATAAACGCTGCCGGCACCTACACCGCCATGACAGGCTCGCTTATGCACGAAGAGGTATTGGCTGCTATTCAGTATGCTTCGAAAGAATTTGTATTGCTCGATGAGTTACAGGACCGGGTGGGCGAGCGCCTTGCCTCGTTGCTGCAGTGTGAAGCTGCCATGGTTACGTCTGGCGCGGCTTCCGCCATTACGCTGGCCACGGCCGGTGTGCTGACGGGCCTTGATGATAAGAAGGCTGCCGCGCTGCCACGACTGGAAGGCACAGGTATGAAGACGGAAGTGATCATGCAGAAGTCGCATGCTATTGCTTATGATCATGCTTTGAAAAATACTGGTGTTACGGTTATCCAGGTGGAGACGCGGGCAGAGCTGGAAAAGGCTATCTCTGATAAGACTGCGTTGATGTTCTTTGTGAATTTCTGCAATCCTGACGGTAAGGTTCAGGCCGAAGAATTTGTTCAGATCGGTAAGAAGTACAAAATACCGACGCTGAACGACTGCGCTGCCGATGTTCCGCCTGTGGAGAACCTGTGGAAGTATACCAAGATGGGTTTCGATGCGGTGTGTTTCTCAGGGGGTAAAGGCATACACGGTCCGCAGAGTGCGGGCTTGTTACTGGGGCGTAAAGATATAGTTGCGGCCGCGAGGCTCAATGCTCCGCCTCGGGGCAATACTATCGGTCGCGGTATGAAGGTGAATAAGGAAGAAGTGCTGGGAATGCTGGCTGCTATCGAGTTGTATCTGACTCGTAATCATGAGCAGGACTGGAAGCTGTGGGAGTCGCAGATAGCGCATATTCACAGTGCCGTGCAGTCTATACCCGGTGTAACGGCCAAGATCGATGTGCCGGCTATCGCTAACCACGTGCCTACGCTTAATGTATCATGGGATGTGAAGAAGATAAAGGTGTCTGGCGATGAGCTGAAAGATATATTGCGTAAAGGTCATCCGTCTATCGAAGTGGCCGGCGGCGGTGCTAACTCGATCAGCATTACGACGTGGGTACTGGTGCCGGGTCAGGAGCGTATTGTGGCGTCGCGTGTTCGTGAAGTATTGATGAAAGCTTCGGCTTAGTTGTTTTAAACAGGTGCTTATGCGTAATAAATTTATCCTGGTATTTGTACTTCTGCTTGCCGCGGGAGCGTTGTCTGCCCAGCAATATACATTGCTTATTAAAGATGGTCATGTTATCGATCCGAAGAACGGGATCGATGGTGTTATGGACGTGGCTGTTCGCGGAGACTCTATCGCGAAAGTGGCGGCTCGTATCGATCCGAAGCTTGCTGTCCAGGTGGTGAGCGCTAAAGGGCTTTACGTTGTTCCCGGTTTGATCGATCTTCATTCACATAACTTCTATGGTACGCAGCCCGATCATTACCTGAGTGATGGTTTTGAGGCATTGCCTCCGGATGGCTTTACATTTCGCAATGGTGTTACTACGGTAGTAGACGCGGGTGGGGCAGGATGGCGAAGCTTTGGTACATTCAAGGCCCAGGTTATCGAGCATTCTAAAACCAGGGTGTTGTCGTTTCTGAATATAGTAGGTGAAGGCATGCGTGGCGGTCCGTATGAGCAGAATCTTAACGATATGGATGCACGTGCGACGGCTTTTGTGGCGCAGCATCACCGTGAGATCGTGGGGATAAAGGTAGCGCATTACTCCGGCGCGGAGTGGGATCCTGTGGATCGTGCGTTGGAGGCAGGACGCATGGCGCATGTGCCGGTTATGATAGATTTCGGTGGACATGTACCACCGCTGCCGTTGGAAGATCTTTTGATTAAGCGACTACGGCCGGGTGATATATTCACGCATACTTATGCGCGTGTGGCGGGTCGTATGCCTGTGATAGACGATGCGGGCAATTTGTTGCCGTTCATTAAAGATGCTCAGCGCAGGGGGATTATCTTCGACGTAGGACACGGCGGTGGCAGCTTCCTGTTCTCACAAGCGGCGCCGGCACTGAAGCTCGGCTTCTTCCCGAATACCATCAGCACGGATATACATACCGGTAGTATGAACGCGGGTATGAAAGATCTTTCAAATATTATGTCTAAATTCCTGATCATGGGTATGCCGCTTGCCGAAATTGTAGCGGCCACTACATGGAAGCCTGCTACGGTGATCAATATGAAGGAATTGGGTCATTTGAGCGAAGGAGCTGTGGCAGATATTGCTATCTTCAGTGTGCGTAAAGGTAAGTTCGGCTTTATCGATTCCGGTGGTTTTCGTATGGATGGAGACCAAAAGCTCGAATGCGAAATGACTGTGCGGGCCGGTAAAGTGGTGTATGATCTCAATGGTATATCGAGGCCGTTGTGGCCTTCTGGCGGAAAATTATAATAGATTATTATCGGTATAAGATTATGATGATGCTTTCGTCTTTATCCGCGCATGTGCGGGGTTTTATCGTGACATTTTTTTTTACTGCGAGCCTGGTGCAGACCTCGTACGGGCAGACCATATCGCGCGAGGAGCTGATCTTTCTGACTTCGGCATGGACCGGCGAGCGTTTTGCTGACGGTCGTCCCAAAGTGCCGGACGATCTGTTGGAGCGTGCGCGGAATGTACGGATCGAGGAAGCGTGGCTTGTTCTTAAGAACGAAGGTTATGTAAACCAGTTCGAGGGCGAATGGAAAACGTTGCGCGCCGGTAAACCTATGACCGGTCGTGCCGTTACCGCCGTATTTATGCCCACAAGACCCGACGTTGAAAAAAACATAAAGGATCGTGGCGCGAAAGAAGGCCGCCTGGGCAATACTAACTCATGGCCTATCGATAAGCTGGTCAAGGGCGATGTATATATAGCGGACGGTAGCGGCAAAATAGATGGCGGTACGCTTATCGGCGATAACCTGGGTAATTCCATATATGCAAAGTCAGGCAACGGTGTTGTGTTTAACAGCAGTGCCCGTGACCCTGAAGGACTTATGGAGATACAGGGTTTTAATGCATGGGTGCGCGATTGGCATCCGTCATTCCTGGAGCAGGAGGTGTTGATGGGGCTTAATGTGCCAATCCGTATGGGTAAGGCGCTCGTATTACCCGGCGATCTTGTGCTCGCCCGTGATGAAGGGGTTATCTTTATTCCGGCCCATCTCGCACAACAGGTTGTTATTACGGCGGAGTTTCTCTCTCTGCGCGATAAGTTCGCGATCACCATGCTGCGAAACGGTACGTATACGCCAGGCCAGATAGACAGTCAATGGACGGATAAAATTAAAGATGACTTTATTCACTGGTTGGACAAAAATCCCGGGATGTTGCCCATGAAGCGTACTGAGCTGGATGAGTATATGAAGAAGCGGACCTGGTAGAAAAATAAAGTTGTATCAATAATTATATTAACTCTTATGGATAAGAAATCACAACTTTCTTATAATTTATTTCTGCTCATTGCCGGTCTTTGTCTCGTGAGTGGGCTTACTATGCTGTTAGGTAGCCGGTTTGATCTTGCCGGGGTCTCTTTTGTGTTGGGCCAGGTGCTGCTTGCTGTTGCCGTGAGAGGTTACGAGTCGCTTAAGGGGTTCTCGTATACGCTGGTGATCTTTGCTGCTGTTACCATGGCGATGTTCTTTCCGCAATACTTTGTGGAATACAACGGATTTAAATTCAGCAGCCTCATAACGCCGCTGTTACAGCTTATTATGTTCGGTATGGGTACAGCGATGAGCGTACATGATTTTGCGGGTGTGATCCGTATGCCGAAAGGGGTGCTGGTCGGAACGATCAATCACTTTACCATTATGCCGCTGCTTGGGTTTACGCTGGCGAGCCTTTTCCATTTTCCGCCGGAGATCGCCGCGGGTGTTATACTTATCGGTTGTTCTCCATGCGGTATGGCATCCAATGTTATTTCGTATCTGGCAGGTGCTAATCTGGCCTTATCTATTACTTTGACCACTGTATCTACGTTTCTTGCGCCTGTGCTCACGCCACTGCTTATGAAGCTGCTTGCCGGCGAGTTTGTGGAGATAGATGTGATGAAGATGACATGGGATATTACCAAGATCGTGATCTTCCCGGTTGGTGCGGGTCTTCTTTTCAACGCTCTTTTGAAAGGCAAGCTGCGGTGGCTTGATGCGGCTATGCCGCTGGCATCGATGAGTGGGATTGCGCTTATAATCGTAGTTATTACAGCGTCAGGCCGTGAGAGTTTATTGGATATTGGTCTTGCGCTTGTTGTTGCGTCGCTTATTCACAACACGGTCGGTTATTTTCTTGGTTATTGGTCAGCCCGTTTGTTCCGCATGCCTGAGCGTGACTGTCGCACCATCGCGATCGAAGTAGGGATGCAGAACGGTGGACTGGCTTCGGGTATTGCGAAAGAGATGGGTAAGGTTGCCACGGTAGGGCTGGCGCCCGCGGTGTTCGGACCGTTAATGAACATTACGGGGTCATTGCTGGCGTCGTGGTGGCAGCGGAGGCCTGTGTCAGAAGAGGATTTAGAAGATGTCAGGATGGGCACGATTGACAATTAAGAAATATATCTTGCGGATTGTCATTCTTGTGCGGATCATTCCTGCGTTCATCCTGTTTACCGTGTCCCGATAGCTCGGGATCCTTACATCCATTAATCCTGCCGTGCCCCGAGGTCTCGGGGTTCTGACAACTTAAGGCAGCTTGGATATCACGCCCAGCTTTTTCAATACCAGGTCGGCGACGTTGTATTTATCATCACTGAAAAGCAGCATATCTGCACCGCCACCGTTCCGAGGGTTGAGGATGTATGTATAGCCATTTTCCAG
>Ga0247764_1000437_pt1 | contig 14580 bp, 11 predicted proteins | sample UWRJL051202B4_FD_179932 | JGI IMG/M metagenome (GOLD analysis project Ga0247764, IMG submission 179932) | Plant litter microbial communities from Arlington Agricultural Research Station in Wisconsin, United States - UWRJ-L051-202B-4 | ecosystem: Environmental > Terrestrial > Plant litter >...
GACCTCCACGACCGTGCCGCCGACGTGAAAGGGCTGTCCGTCTGCTCCGACGCCATCGCTTCTCCAGCTGCCCCCGGGCCTAAGGTCGATCTGGAACGCAGTCGTGCGATACAGCTCCGCCGAGCCCCACCACTTCGTCAACTCCTCAGTGGTCAATGCGCGGAACACGCGCTCCGGTGGCGCCGTGATCTCGATGCTAGCCAGAATGGTGCCCTGCGCCAGATCAGCGATCGAACGGGCGCGGTTGTGCTTGGTCGTCATGTATCCTCCAGGTAACGCTTCAGGGACTCGAGATTGCGCCCCCAGAAGGCGCGGTAGCCCTCGAGCCAAGCCAGGGCCTTTTGCAAGGGGGCGGGCCGCAGCGTGTACAGCCGCTCCCGCCCTACCTTCTCTTCGGTTACCAGTCGCGACGCCTTCAGCACGCGTAAATGCTTGGAAATGGCCGGACGGCTCTGTGAAAAGTCGGCGGCGAGCTCATTGACAGGAGCGGGACCGGCCCGCAAACGGTCGAGGATCGCGCGGCGCGTCGGATCCGCGATGACGAAGAACACATCGCGCTCGGCTTTGACAGTCGGCATATAGGTAACCAGTGGGTTACCATTACAGCCAACGGGCTTGCATCGTCAAGCCGTTCGTTGCCTGCAAGGGCTGCCAGCGATACGGTGGCTTCATTCCGCTATGCCCACTCTGAACATAGACGGCACTTCGGGCTTCGTTAAATACAGGATCGCAGGTGATGAGCTTGCCGTGCGACTGGCAGGCGATCGACAGAAGCCGCCCGCGCTCTTGATACATGGCTTTCCTAGCTCCTCAGCGTCCTTTCGCGACGTGATGGGTCCTCTCTCGGAGGACTGCTTCGTGATTGCGCCTGACTTGCCGGGGTTTGGTTGGTCGGAGCCGATCGAGCAGCCGTCCTTCGCTCGCTTCGCCGACAGGATTCAGCTGTTACTCGCGGAGTTGAAGGTAGCTTCGTTTCACTTGTACCTTCACGATTACGGGGCGCCCGTCGGGCTCCAGCTCGCCACGCGCGCGCCGGAGAAGATACGCAGCCTGATCATCCAAAACGCCAACGCTCACGAAAGCGGTATCGGGCCGAAATGGGCGGCGACGAGGGCTTATTGGAACGAGCCGACGCCGGAGCATGAAGTCGACGCCACCTCCCATCTGTCCCTCGACGGCATGCGCTACCAGTACGTCGGCGGCGTTCCCGAAGACGTCGCGCAGCGCATCCCGCCAAGCCGCTGGCAGGAGGACTGGCGCGTGATGTCGCTCCCCGGCCGACTCGCGACGCAGCGAGCGCTCGTGCTGGACTATCGGCATCACGTGGCTCGCTTCGGCGAGATTGCCGAGTATCTGCAGCGCTCGCAACCTCCCGCCCTGTTGCTGTGGGGTCGGCATGACGCCTTCTTTGATCTCGAGGAGACGCTGTCCTGGATGCAAGCGCTGCCGCGCACGGAGGCACATATCCTGGACGGTCCACATTTCCTGTTGGAGACGCACGCGAGCGAGTGCGCTAGATTGATGACTGCCTTCATCCGTCACGTGGAAGCTTCGGGCTGATGGATCCCGCCGCCATGAAGGGCCTTTTGGCGAGCCAGGAGCCGGAAGCATCGATCAGGCTTCGCCGCGCGTTGGACGCCGTGCCGAGCAGGGATCGAGACGGCTTCCTGGATGCGATCTTCGGCGTCGATCCGTTCGTGCCTGATGAGGCGGCTCTGCCTCAGGGTTGCGTGCCCTACATTCCCTGCGCCGTGGACGTAGTCCTTCAAGCCGTGGATGCCGTGCCGATCACCGAGCGCGATGTGTTCGTGGATATCGGCTCCGGGATCGGTCGTGCCGCAATTCTGGTTCAGCTGCTGACCGGTGCGGAAGCGGTTGGCATCGAGATTCAACCCGCTCTGGTTGGGAGAGCACGCGGTCTCGCTGCCAGCTTGGGTGCGGCGAGGTTTTCCTGCATCGAGGGCGACGCGGCCGAGTTGGGTGCCTGTCTGAACAGAGGCACCGTGTTTTTCTTGTACTGTCCGTTCAGCGGGGCTCGGCTCGAGCGGGTCTTCGATGTGTTGGCAGATATCGCGCGGGCTCGACGCATTTGGGTCTGCTGTGTGCAGCTGCCCGTGATTGAACGAGCATGGCTTGAACTCGTGACACCTGCGGCTGACGAATTGCTGATCTATCGGAGTCGCTCAGCGGGGAATACTCGTTGTTAGCGAGGCGCCAGGTACGCTGTCACTACCGCCCCTGCCAAGCCGACGCCCATCACCAGAACGATCGAGATCCACACGCGACGGACGAGCTGCGGTGACCGCGCGAAGCGGGCCACGAGCAAGACGTTGACGCCTGCGCTGGCCAGCGACGCGAGGATGGCTCCGACGCCTGCAACCAGGGGCGTGATTTTGCCCGCGCTTGCCAGTGCGGCGGCGACGGCGACGGCGGAGGCGCTGGAGACGATGCCACCCAGCGCGCTGACTGCGTAGAAGCCGAAGTGACCGAGCAGGCTTTGCGCCAGCGTGCCGGCGACCTTGAGCAACAGGAAAATGACCCCGAACTTGAGCGCGGAGCGCAGCGAGAACGGTGAAGTGAGCTGCAGCGGCTTGTCTTCAGCTAAGGGCTCGCTGGGCGGCGCCGACGAGAACGCCAGGACGGTGCTGGCTATCAACATCAAGCCGAGCGTGGCTCCGGATACCACCAATGCCGCGGGTGACAACAATCCCAACACCAGCGCGTTGCGCACGGCCATCGCAGCGACAGAGAGCAGGATGCCGCGGTAGGCGACGCCCACGAGACCGGCACCGAAGTCTGCGACGCGAGAAGCCAGTTCGGTCACGGTGACCGTGCTGTTGACGAGCCCGCCCAAAAATCCGGTAAATTCGATGCCGCGCGCACCGAAGAGCTTCCACAGGATGTAGTTGCCGAAACCGATGCCGGCGATCAAAAGCACGGTGAGCCAGGCGGCGCGTGGTTCGATCAAACCCCAACGATCGATCGGTGCGCTCGGCAACACTGGATAGATCGCAAACGCCAGGATGCCGAGCAGGATTGCCGAGCGCAGCTCCTCCGCCGTCAGGCGATGCCCGAACTCCGCCAAGCTCTCTTTCCACGACAACAAGCCCGCGGTGACGACGGAGACTGCCACTGGCGTCACGCCATGTCCGAGGCCACACAACACCCCCGTGAAGAACACCACCGCGAGCGCAGCCGAGGTCGTAAGCTCCGTGCTCTGATCGGTACGCATGGATTGCAGATTCAAGAACACCAGCAAAATCCCGAGCAATCCAATGGTGCCGAGCGTGTAAGGCAAGCCCAGCATCGCGCCGAGCGCGCCCAACACGGAAACCAAACCGAAGGTGCGGAGCCCGGCTTCCTTACCGCGCCACTCGCGCTCCAGGCCTACCAGCAGCCCTACGCCCAGCGCGAGCGTGAGCCGGGCGAGCACATCGAGCGGTACCCAGGTGACGACAGGAGGCAAACCTGTAGGGGTGCTCATGGCGTTGTCGTCACGACCACCCCGAGCACGCTTTGGAACCAAGTTCGGCGGTAAGTATCGTCTTCGGTAGCCTCGGTGCCTCGGCTGCTGTGGCCGAAGATGCGCTGATTGCTGCGCTCGGCGCGGTTCTCGAAGCGCACGATCAGATTCGGAACGTGGCGAACCGGCTGCAAATCTAGCGTGAGCGTGCCGACCAGGAGCTGCCAGAGGTCGCCGCTGCGCCCGTCGAAGTTGGCGTCGTCTCGTAAGTACTCACCTCGCGCGGCCAGAGCCACGCGAGGGGTGAAGCGGTAGCCGGTAGTGAGGCTTCCTCCCCAAAATTGACGGTTCTTACCGGAGGGTGCGCCCCCACGTGTCCAAATGAAGTCGGCGTTCAACGAAGTCGTCCAGGCAGCCAGCTTCAGCGTGCTGACCAGATCGACGAAGGCGTCGAAGCCAGCGTCGTCGTTGTCCGCGTTGTCGAGCGCGAACAGGCCACCCAGGCCACATGAAAATGCCTTGCTCGGTGCGTAGCCAACCGATGCGCCAAGGTTCGGCGATTGATCGAGCCCGCCGTGCTCTTGCGCTTCGCTGATGCTATTGACCCCGTTGACGATCAGGCCCATCACGCTCCAAGCGGAGTTCAGCTGCCAGTTCGCCTTCAAACCCATGTGCCAGGAAGGCTGGCCATAAACGTACAGTGCGCTGATCGTGTAGTTTGGGTTCTTCCAGCTCTCCAGCGCCTCGACGCCGAAGGGAGAAGTGAACATGCCGAGTTGCAGCGCGAGCGGCTCCAACGGCTTCCAAAATACATACGCCTGCGTTAGGCGATCCACCCCGAATACCGCGTCGTTGTCGGCCGAGGCGCGGTGATGGTACAGCGCCACGGCCTGACCAAAACGCACGTTGGCGACCGCGCCGTACGCCCCGGCGTCGTAACCGAGGTCGAATCCCAACCAAGACAGCCCAAACCCGTTCTCGGAGCGCAGATTCGCGCCTTGCCCAGAGAATGCCCGATGACCGCTCAGCGTTGCCCGGGTGCCTGGTCCGTTGCTCTGAAACGTCGCGTACGCATCGACGAACAGCGCGAAGCGCAGCGGTGCGAGCCAGGCAGGGAGCGCGCTCGCTGGCTCTGCAGGCGCAGCCGCCGCAGTTGAGGTTGGCTGCGCGGGCTCGGCTTCGGTAGCGGGCGAGGAAGCAGGTAACTCGAGTTCGGTCGCGAATGCCAAACTCGAGTTGAACCCGCCCACGGCGAGCGCAGCCAAGATCTGCGTGGTGAGCTTCAAGAGTGAATGAGGACTACGGGCAACATCAGGCCAGATGCGCGCGACGTTCCTTGGCTGCGCGCACGTCGGCCGCTTTGCGCAGGGGCAAAAGTCCGTTGCCGAGCGCGAGCATGCCGCCGATCTGATTGAAGATCATCGAATGCATCACGCCGAACCCGGCGACGAAAGCGCCCGCGATGCAAATCAGATTGGGCACCAAAATCAAGCCCCAACTCGTGCTGATGTTGCGATGCAGTTCAGTGGAGACGTCGTGGAGTTGCAGCAGCTTGATCAGGCTGTCTTCCATGAACACGACTTGTGCCGTGTCCGTCGCTGCGCTGGACGCGCCGCGAAGAGAAATGGACACGTTGGCCTTCTTCAAGGCAATGGAGTCGTTCACCCCGTCGCCGATGAAGCAGACTGTGCGCCCCTCCTTCTGCAGGATTTCGACGTATTTGGCCTTGTCTTGTGGCAACACTTCCGCGAAGTGCCGATCCATGCCCAGGCGCTCCGCCAGCTTGCGCGTCGGTTGTTCATTGTCGCCGGAGATGATGGCCAGGTGTTTGGCACCCCTTGCACGCAAGCCTGCGATCACGGCCGCTGCTTCAGGGCGCTCTGCAGCGCACAGTTCGAGCGCGCCACCCAGCGCGTCGTCCACCGCGACCATGACCAGCGAATTGCCTTCTTCATGCGCCACGCTCATCTCTTGATAGAGCTCCGGTGGCAGGTGAATGCCTTCGTGCTTCATGTAGCGTGCGCTGCCGACGCGCACGGTGTGCCCGTCCACGCCGACGCTGATGCCGTAACCGACGTGGTACTTCGAGTCGTCGATCTTCGGCAGCGGTAGCCCCAGCGTGCGAAACTTGTCCAGGATCGCTTTGGCGATTGGATGACTGAACTTCTGCTCCGCTGCCGCCGCCCACTGCAGGATTTGCGCTTCCGGGTAGTCACCGTAAATGAGCACGCGTCCAACCTCCGGACGTTCGCGCGTCAGCGTGCCGGTCTTGTCGAAGAGGAAGGTATCCACCTTACGCAGCTGCTCGAGCGCGCGGCCGTCTTTGACCAAAATGCCGTGTTCGGCGCTGAGCGTGAGGGAACTCAACATCGCGATCGGAGCGGCCATGCGGATGCCGGTGCCGAGGTCGCAATTGACGACCGCCGCGGCGCTGTCGATGCCCGCAGTCGCCAAACCGAGCGCACCCAGCGCCAAGGTGGGCGCTACGGCGCCATCCGCCAGCTCTTCGCCTCGAGATTGAGAACGCAGCTTGTAGCCGGCCGTGTCGTTCAAAATACGCGCGAGTTTGGCGGACGTAGTTTCCGTGCCGGCGCTGGTCACCGCAACCCGGACCTTGCCCGCGATCAGCGTGGTGGAGGCCAGCACCTTGTCGCCTTGGATCTTCTCCACCGGCGCCGATTCTCCAGTCAGCGTGTGCTGGTCGACCATGGCCATGCCGTCGACTACTTCGCCGTCGACGGGCACGGTCTCGCCCGTGTGGACCACGATTACGTCCCCCACCTTCAGTCGCTCGAGCGGCGTCTCCACTTCTACTCCGTTGACCTCCAGCCACACGAAGCGAGGTTGTTTGCCGAACACGTTCAACAGCATCTTCTTGCTGTTGTCCTCCGTGCGTTGCACCAGCTTCCGCGCGATACCGAGCGTGACGCCCAGCACGGTGCCCGCCAGCACGCGGTTGGTGACCAGGCAGGTCATCACCACGATGGCATCGAGCACATCCACGCCGAGCCGCTTCTCCTTGACCACCACGGTGTAAGCGTTCTTGAAGCTCGGGATCACCGAGTACAAAAACACTGCGGCGCTCACCGGCGCGAGCACGGGAACGAAGAATTCACTGGTGACCGCCAACGCGACGGACGCTGCGCACACCGGCAAATCCAAATCGACCTGCGAGATCGGATACTCGTCTGCCTTCGGCAACACCGCTTCAAGCAGCTCGATCAGCTGGTGTTTGTGAATCTGCGCCGGATCGTAGTTGATGAGCACGGTGCCGGTGAACTCATTGGTCGAGTACCGGTCCACGCCGAACGTATTCATCAGCTCGCGCTCGACGGCCTGACACAACTCGCGACGCCGACTGAGTGCGGGATTGTGCAAGCGAAGTCGCCCGGGGAGCTCATGCCGAGTCGTCCAGGTGGAGATGCGCTTGCCGTAACGCTCCAGGCGGACGTTCGTGGCCTTCGCATAGAAAAAGTCGTCCGGAAATAGCAGCGCTTCGGCCGGCGGTCGCTGTGGCGAAGCGAGGAGCAGCCGTGACAGCTCTGCTAGGCGCCGATCGCCGCGCGTGAGTGGCGACGACAGTTCAACCTCCGCAATGTGCTTCTCCGAATCTATCCCCACCCGCACCACGCCCTGCGCGCGGAAGGCGCGCGTAAAAAACGCGCGCGCGAACAAACCGTGACTATCCTTGAACAACGAAGCGCTCACAAACCGAACCGTGCGCGGGTTCGGAAAGGAAACGCTCAGATCGGACTTCTCCGCGGTCGTCGCTGGGGTAGCCACCTTCGCACCTGTCACGGCGCGCGGGCCGCGTGCGGGGCCGTGCGCTTGTCGCCCTTGTGGCGCCGTGCGGTGGGGAGGCGTGGAGTGATGGTGGTTGAGAGACTCGGAGATAGACATAATTCGTCTCACTTGACCGGAGGCAGCGACTTACTGGAGTTGTTAGCTTTGCTGGCAGGCGAAGCGGCGGGCTTGCGCCGCGTCTTGAGTCGGCGCTCAGCGCTGCTGTCTTCCAGCCGCTCGATGCCGACGAGTACGCTGCTCGCGATGCGCGCGTACGTATTACCGACTGCGGTCCCACTGCGTTCGCTCAACGCCTTGAGGCCCGAGAGCAAGCTGGATGACTTCACGTCAATAAAGCTTTCGCTGCGAGGTCAGAGGGCTTCACCCGTAGAGCCATCTTGCGGGGGTTCGGCCGGCACCTCATCGCGTGACAGCTCCGCCTCCAAGTCTTTGGCGACGCCGCTTACCTTGGCAGCCGCGCCCACCGCCGCCGTGGTTCCGTCTTGAGCGCCCTTCTCGAAACCGCGCCGGAGCGCGCTCTCTTGTGGCAGCAGCTCCTTCAGGAACACGCCGGTGAACACGAAGCCGTAGGAGACGCCGTAACCTGTGTAGTACGCGCCAGCGCTGACGCCGGACTTTACCTTTGCGGCGGCGGCCTTGGCGGAGGCGGTGGCGTCTTCGCTGGCGTCGCCGATGGAGTCCGCGGCGGCGTCCAGTGCGTCGCTCAGCACCGAAAAGGGGTTCGACTCAGAGCCTTCGGATGCGTTGATATTGGTGGTCATGATTGGGTCATTCTCGGTCAAGGTTCAAAATTGAGGGGCTGGTAAACGATCAGGGCCTAGCCGCGGACGCGAGCTGGCGGCGCGGATTCCCGCTGGGCGTTGATGGGTGTGAGCGCATGTTCGCGAACTTGCGCGAAGCTCAGGTGCACCTTCTCCACCGCGATTTGCATTTGCGCGATCATGTCGGGACGGCGCACCTTGCGGAGCAGTAGCCAGCCGAGACCGACAGCCATGTACACGCCGAAGATGGCCACCAACGCGAGGGAGGGCCCTTCGGGTTGCGGCAATATCTTGCTGCCGGGAACGCCGACGGTGCCGATCAACGGTAGCGCCATGAAGGCGACTGCTCCGACCGAGTAGGCGAAGGCCCGCGGAGTGAGCTTCCCGATTGACGCCAGGTACTTGGGCGCGGCCACGGAAATCAGGATGTACACGACAATGAAGCCGAAGCTGCACAACGTGCCAAAGTAGCCCTGGCAGTCGAATGCGCCGATGCCTGCAGCATAAAGCGCGGTTGGTGCGGCGAACGTGATCAGCGTGGACACGCCGACGGCAACGTGCGGCGTACGGTTTTGAACGTGAGCTTCACCCAGCGCGTCCGCGACCAAGCCGTGCTGAGCCATCGAAAACAGGATGCGCGCCGACGAGTTGATCGAAGCCAGCACGCAAGAGAAAAAGCTGAGCAATACCCCGATATTGAGCGCCGTGCCCAGTCCGCCCCAGCCGAGCGAGGTGGCCAGCGCATCCAAGGGCGCTTCGGTATTGGCCAACGACTTCCCCTGGAAGCCCAGCACGACCAAGTACGACATCGCGACGAAGAACGCGCCGGTAAGAAGTACGCTCTGCGTGACGGAGCGCGGGATGGTTTTTAGCGGATTTTTGGCCTCTCCTCCGAGCGCCGTCGAGCTCTCGAAACCCGAGAAGCCGAACACGACCAACACGACCGCGCTCAGCGCGCCGCTGGGTGTCGCGCCTTCCAACGTGATTTGCGCCGGGTCCACGTGAAAGGACTTGCTGGACCAAATCAAACCGCCCAGCACCAAAACCATTACGATCGACGCGCCCTCGAACAGCAGCATCGTCTTGGCGGACAGCTGAATATCTCGAGAAGCGATGTAAAAAGAGGCCAGTGCGCCGACCAGGAAGAGCACGACGATCGGCAACTGCACGCCCAGCAGCTGCCCGAGCAGAACATTCGCTATCAGCGCGAAGCCGCACAACGTGGACATGCCCGTGAGCGTGTAGCCGAACAACAATGCCCAGCCGCCCAACACACCTGCCGTCGGGCCGAGGCCCTGGACGATGTAGCTATAAAGTGAGCCAGGGGAGGCCGACCGCCGCGCGAACTGATTGATGTTCTGACTCACCAAAACGAGGCCCAGCATGCCGAGCAGGAAGCTCAGCCAAGTTGCATTCCCCGCTCGAGCAAAAACCAAGCCCAACACCGCGGCGGGAACCGTCGACGGTGCGATCACTGAAACCGACTGCGCGAGAACTTCTGAATAGGACAGGCAGTTCCCGCGTAGCCGGGTGGCCGGAGCATTGATTTGCGTTGAGCTTGAAATAGGTGGAGGGCGTTCGTTCATTGTTACTGCGCAGCCTGTCTTCGTTAGTGGACCCAATTTCGAGGAAAAGTGCCTAAAATAAGCGCGGTTGCTTGACAGACGGCCGGTGCAACCGACAGTGTACTGTCTCGAATGACGGACACGGCTCTCGTCGATTGCACAAGAACCTACACGTACGTAGTACCTCCCTATTTGTCAACAGCATGTCACCTGAATGTATCAGTGGCATGTTTTGTTTCTCGTTCAGATCACATGGATTGTTTCGCTCAAGAAACCGCACGGATTGAAACGACGAAAAGCCGCGCACAGCGGCACGTTGATTTTGCAACTTCACTCGAGGGAGTAGCGGCGAGGGACGAGCTGTCATGAGCAATGCATTCAACTCAACTGCGGCGCACGGCCCCGGTGACTTGTCGAAGCCGCGAACTTCCGAGATTCTGCGCGGCATCTTGGCCCAGAATCCGAACGCAAGAACGTTCAGTGTCGAGCGCATCCTGAGCTCGATTGGGCCGGATCAAGTGGAGGCGTCGCTGTTGATGTTTTCCATTCCATCGATTGCGCCCGTGCCGATGAGCAGCCAAGCCGGTCCCGCGGGCGCCCTCGGGTTGCATCTGATGACCGGCGAAAAGCAGGTCCGGATTCCGCGCTTCATTCTGCGCAAGTCCGTCACGCGACGCGCGCTCGCTGTCGCGATTCACACCGTGTTGCCAGTGCTGGAAGCAGCTGAGAAGGTCGTGCGACCGCGGTGGAGCTGGATTAGCCATCCGACCGCGCGTCGGGCCATCGGCCTCTTCGTGTTTCTTCTAGCGATTGCAATTGCGTTTCCGTTGGTTGGTTTTAATCCGCTGCACGCCACGTCGATTTTCGTCATGGCGCTGGGGATGGCTGAACAAGATGGCTTGGCCGTCTTGATCGGCATAGCCATGGGGGTGTTGTCGTTCGTCTTGCTGGCGGCCTCAGGGATGTCCGCGCGGGCTTTGCGAATGAAGGCCAGCAAGTGGCTTCAGAAGGTGGCTCGAAAGCTCGGTATCAAGATGCTCGCCAACTTCCTGCAGAAGGTTGGCTACAAGCGACTCGCCAGGCTGCTGACCTTCCAATGGTCTCAGCTACTGCTGGCGTGGGATCCGGAGAAGTCCAGCGGCCGAACCTCCGCTAAGGTGGCTCCCAAGGCACTCGCGAAGATCACCGTGCCCCCCGCAAGCAGCGCCTTGGCTGCGCTGCACATCGACGGTGCGGTGCCGGCGCTCAGCAACTGAGGCGGCCGGCAGCAGCACTCATAGCAGCGCGCGCGGACTGAAACGCTCGCGCTGCTGCTCCGCCGACGCGATCAAGCGGCGGAGCGCCCAGCTGCGACGCGCGTAGATCAGGCCGGCGCCGACGTTCGAGAGCAGACCCGTGTGAAGCGGCGTCAAGCCAGCCAAAAATCCACCAAGGGCGCCGCCCAGATTCATCGCGTGGATAATGGCATAGTCTTGTCCGAGTCGCAGCCGGTGATTGCGCGCGATTTCAATTACGTCCGTTACACTCGCCAGGCCCGCCTGCAATAACAGAATGTCCGCAGTGTCTGCGCGAGACTGCAGGAGCGGCGCAACGGAAATACTCGCTCCACTCGCGGCGATGACTTCGCGCGCCGTTGGATCCGCGCCGTCTCCGATCCACACCGTCGCGGGATCCAGGCTTCGAAGTAGGGATACCTTGTCCGATTCACCGAGGCCGCTGTAGCTAGCGTCCACGTTGAGAGCGTGAGCGAGCTTGCGCGTCGCGCGCTGCGGAGCACGCGAGAGGTAGATTATGCGAGCGCGCTTGTTCTGCGCTTGCAGGCTTTCGACGAATTGCTTGCCCGCCGGTTCTCCGCTGAGCGCGAACGTGATCACGCCGATCAACGCGCCATCGCGCAGCACCCACAAGGGCTTGGGCGGCGCATTGTGCCCGTTGGTTGGCGCTGGGACGTCACCGTTGCTGGCGGACTTGAGTACAGCGCGAAAGCGCTCGGGAACCTGCAACTTCGCCCAGGCTACATGACCGGCGCTCACCACCTGAATTTCCACGCCGAGCACGTCACGATAACGCGTCACCCCAGCAGCGCGCTCGAGTGATGCCGATTCGGAGCGCACGTGGCGGCCATTGACGAAACTCGCCAGCGCGCGCGTTCGCTCGCTGTTGGTGGCCCGAGAGGCTCCCAGTGCATAACGCACGAGCAAGTCGGCGGAAACGCTGTCCAGCGTCAGGACCTCGGAGACTTCCACTCGGGGACGAGCCAAGCCTGCCGAGTCATCGAGAACGAAGACCTCCGCTGCCGCGAGGCGGTCGAGCGCCCCTGGGTTTCGAAGCAAGACGCCGCGTTGCCAGCCCTCTGCCACGCCTTCCAGCGTTGCCAGCTGAGCACTCAGTCGCAGCGCCGTGGCGTAGTCGGCTCGGATCACGGCCTGAGAAGGCCGCAGCACCTTCGTCAAGCCAAGGTTCAGCGCGGCCACGGCGAGAGTTGGCTTCACGTTGCGACTGGCAATGCGCTCCGCCGCCAAAACAGCGGGCAGACCTTGAAATGTGCCGTGCGGAAGCAGGGAATCGATGTGGCTGGCCGCTGTCTGAGCACCCGTACGCTCGACACGGAGCACGAATTCGCCGTCGCGCAGCAAGGCGCCCGCGGCGACGTGGTCCCCGCGTGTAGCGTCTTGCAGTCCGCCCGCGCCGAACGCGACATCCGCGATAGCGGCCGAACCGTCCTCCACGACACCATCCACCGGCACGAGCTCGCCGGGCCGGACACTGATCCGATCACCGATGCGCAGCTCGTCGACGTGAACTTCGACTTCTTGCCCACCCGTCAGGATCAGCCTCGCCCAGGTTGGGCGCCGACGCTGAGCGCTGAACAAACGACGCTGCCCCCGAACCAGCGTTCGACGCGTCAGCCGCGGCCAGAACTGCATGAAAGAGGCCATCACGCTGGCCGTGAAGGGAAGGCCCGTATACAGCATCAGCCCAAGTCCCGTGCTGTAGAGAGCCGGCAGTCCGATCCGCGCGTGGCGCAAGTCTTTGGCTGCGTTGAGCAGGTTGGGAGAGCCATAAAGTGCCACTCCCGCCACCGCGAACGGCCGCACCGCGGGCACCAAGTACTGCCCCGTGTAGGCCAGACCCAGCAAGCCGAAGGCTGCAAATAATCGCGTGCGTGATGGTGGCCCCTCGAGTCCATCCAGCAAGCGAGGCCAAGCTTTCTCCAGCTGGCGCGCGATGCGACTGACGTTGGTAGAGTCGGCATCGAAACGGATGCTGACGGAGGCAGTGAGGGCGTTGACGCTGAAGTCCTCGACTCCCCAAATTGCCGCCAGCTCCTCCTCCAAACGGAACGCCACGTCCCGTCGGTTTCGCAGCGCCGGGTGCGTCAAATTCAACGTATTTTCGCCGTGACTTCGAACTCGCCACGTCGATAATACTGCTCCGATGCGCGTGATTCGAACGGGGGTAGTCCCGATCGCTTCCAGATAGACCGAATCGACATCGAGACCTCTGCCCAACGGGGCCAGCGTCGGGCTCGGCTGCTGACCGCCCAATGAGGCCAACGCGGCGCTCAACTTCTTCCAGATGGCCTTGGGGTTCAAAACCTTGCCGTAGCGAATTCGACCGAACGCTTTGCCGCGCCGCCACTCCACAGTGTGGACCTCCTCCACGCTGAAAGCGCGGGCCAAAAACAGCCGGACCGTGTTGGTCTCCTGCCCGAAAATTTCGGTACTCCAAACCGAAACACCCTGATTACTCACCGCAATGCGCAATGCCGGACTCGTAGTCATCTCGACTCCTCGGGTCTGAGTGAGGCGGCTTGAGAAGTCAAGCGTCTTGGCAAGTGCGTCCGGTATGCTCGCCCGAACCGTCACTCGAACGACGTGGCGTCGGACCCGCTGGACGCGCTGTCCAGCTCAAGAGTCCGCCCCGGGGCGCGGCACGGAAATAGCGGGTGTTTCGTCAAATCTGGTCAAAATCGTGTCTCGAAATGCGCGCAACGTGTCTTTGTCAACGGATCAGCGGTCCCCAAACGCCGCATCAGAGGCGGCGTTGTGCCGCGCTCACGACACCGTTTCGTCAAATAAATGGACTGGTGTCTTTACTGACAGCGCGGCTTCTGGTACCACCATCTCGTACCTCGTCCGTTAGAGCACCTGAAAAGCTTCAGTTAAACTCGATGTGAATGGGGATGGCCGCGGATTAGCTGCGGCGAACAGGGACGCTTGCCATCGCGCCGCTAGGCTGCGCGTAGCGAGCAACTTGTGCTTGTTCGAAGTTCTTGGATGTGGACAGGGAAATGCAAACAGTATCGTTCGCTAGACGCGCATTGATCGTTGGTTTTTTCGCGGCCACCGCGCTGGCATGCGGAAAGAAGACATCAGGGGATTCTGCCGCCAAGCCGAGCGAGAGCATTTCCGCGGCAAAGGCAGACAAGACTCCGCAAAACATCGAGTTGTTGAACGTCTCCTACGATCCCACGCGAGAGCTCTGGCGCGAGGTGAACGAGGCCTTCATCAAGTCCTACGAGAAGGAAAGCGGCACCAAGGTCTCGATCAAGCAGTCGCACGGTGGCTCGAGCACGCAGGCGCGCGCCGTGATCGACGGGCTAGAAGCCGACGTCGTGACGCTCGCTTCGTTCCTGGACACCGAAGCCATCAGCAAGAAGGGCCTAATCAACCCGGGCTGGATCGACAAGCTTCCGAACCGCTCGCTGCCGTACACCTCGACGATTGTGTTCGTGGTGCGCAAAGGCAACCCGAAGGGGGTCAAGGATTGGAATGATTTGGTGAAGCCGGGGGTGGAGGTGATCACGCCAAATCCCAAGACCTCTGGCAACGGCTACCTGTCCTTTTTCAGCGCCTGGGGCTCAATCGTATTGCGCGGTGGTTCGCGTGACGACGCCATTAAGTTCGTTACCCAGCTCTACAAACAGGTGCCGGTGCTGGACTCGGGCGCGCGAGGAGCCACCACCACCTTCGTGCAGAAGAAG
>Ga0247764_1000438_pt1 | contig 14573 bp, 15 predicted proteins | sample UWRJL051202B4_FD_179932 | JGI IMG/M metagenome (GOLD analysis project Ga0247764, IMG submission 179932) | Plant litter microbial communities from Arlington Agricultural Research Station in Wisconsin, United States - UWRJ-L051-202B-4 | ecosystem: Environmental > Terrestrial > Plant litter >...
GCGGCCCATCTCGACCCGGCCCGGATCGCCACCGCGGGTGAGGAGCCGCCCGAGATCGAGGCCCGGCTCTATGTCGAGGAAGCGCACTGGTGGATCGGCGACCCGGCGCCCGAGGCGGACGCGGTCGACGAGGTCGGCAACCTGCACGAGGCCCGGCGCGGCCGGATCCTGCTCGCCGACGACAACGCCGACCTGCGCGACCACGTCGCCCGGCTGCTCCGGCCGCACTGGGACGTGATCACCGCGGCCGACGGCCAGCAGGCGCTCGACCGCGCCGTCGCCGAGCCCTTCGACCTGGTGCTGACCGACGTGATGATGCCCGGCCTCGACGGCTTCGGCCTGATCCGGGCGCTGCGGGCCGACGAGCGCACCCAGGACGTGCCGATCGTCCTGCTGTCCGCCCGGGCGGGCGAGGAGTCGTCGGTCGAGGGCCTGGCCGTCGGCGCCGACGACTACCTGGTCAAGCCCTTCTCGGCCCGCGACCTGGTCGCCCGGGTGCGCGCCAACCTCGAGCTCGGCCAGCTGCGGAGGCAGATCGTCAGCCGGTTGCGCGGTCTGGTCGACGCGGCCGCCGCGGTCAGCACGGCGCCGACCACCGCCGAGGTGCTCGCCGTGGCCGCCCGGCACGTGCAGGCGATGACGACCGCCGCCCGGGTCGTGGTGACGGCGCCGGGCGCCCGGGCGGAAGAGGGCGACCTCGCGGACACGCCGGCCGATGTCGTGCTGCCGCTGCCGGACACCACCGGCGCGACGCTCGGTGAGCTGGCTGTCTGGTCCGGCCCGGCCGGCCCCGCCGACGCGCCGCTGCTGGCCCAGCTCGCCCGGCTGATCGGGTTGCGGCTGGAAAACGCCCGGCTCTACGAGGCCGAGCACCGGATCGCCAGCACCCTGCAGCACAGCCTGCTGCCGCAGACGCTGCCGGAGGTGCCCGGCGCGATCATCGCGAGCCGCTATCTGCCGGGCAGCTCCGAGGCGGAGGTCGGCGGCGACTGGTACGACGTGATCGCCGCCCCCGACGACCAGCTCTTCCTGGTGATCGGGGACGTGGTCGGCAAGGGAGTGCAGGCCGCGGCCGGGATGGGGCAGCTGCGCAACGCGCTGCGGGCGTACATCCTGGAGGGTTTTGACTGCGGCGAGGCGCTGACCCGGCTCAACCGGCTGGTCGACAACCTGGGCCGCACCCAATTCGCCACGGTCGTCTGTGTGCGCTTCGATCCGAGCACCGGCCGGCTGCACTATTCGTCGGCCGGGCACCCGTCGCCGGTCCTGGCGGTGCCGGGCGAGGCCGGCACTTTCCTGTACGCGAACGCGCTCGGCCCGCCGATCGGAGCGGCCGGCGACGTGACTTACCCGACCCTGACCGCCGAGTTGGCGCCCGGCGGCCGGCTGCTGCTCTACACCGACGGCCTGGTCGAGGACCGCCGGCGGGGCATCGACAGCGGGCTCGCCGAGCTGGCCGCCGCCGTCGGCAAGCCGGCCGAGCACGTCGAGGACCTGCTCGACACGCTGCTGGCGACGGTGGTCGAGCAGCCCCGCCGCGACGACATCGCCCTGCTCGCCCTGCAAGCCGTCGAGCCGCGGGAGTTCCACCTGCGGCTGCCGGCCGACCCGGCCAAGCTGGCGGTGCTGCGCCGCCGGCTGGAGGACTTCCTGATCGCCAACGACGTGCCCGAGGACGACGTCTTCGACCTGACCATCGCGGTGTCGGAGGCGGCGGCCAACGCGATCGAGCATCCGATCGACCCGGCCGAACCGACGATCACGGTCGAAGTCACCTTCGAAGCGGACGCGGTGCTGGCGACGGTGCACGACACCGGCACCTGGCGGCCGGTCAGCGACGCCGGCTTCCGCGGGCGTGGGCTGGCGATGATCGGAGCGCTGTCGGAGCTGTCGGTGGCCCGCTCGGATCAGGGCACGGCGGTGACCCTGCGGCGGCCGCTCACTCCACGACCTTCCTGAGCGCTTATTCCTCGACCTTCTTGAGCCAGGCCTGATCGCCCAGCCCGGCGATGTCGAGGACCCGGCGCACCGGCCGGGAGGGCATCACCTCGAAGCCGCCGGGGAAACGCTCGGACAGCCGGATCAGCGCATGAATGGCCGCGGAGTCGAAGAACGTGACGCCGGTCAAGTCGATGAACGCGGCCCTCGCGCCGTCCGCCAGCGCCGCGTCGAACATCCGGCCGGCAGTCGCCATGTCGACCTCGCCGGTCACCCGCATGCTGACCCGGTCGTCGACCACCTCGGCGGCGACGGAGAAGACCGGATCCTGGCCGTCTAGATCCACGCGAACACGATTGCACAGAGGGTGCATCCAGGCCAAGCCGTCGGTCCCGGACGACAGCCCCGCCGCGCCCCCGGCACCCGGCGATAAGCTGGGTCAATGACCGTTCGTGCCCCTCTGGCGCCGGGAAAGGTGTCGCCCTGGCGGGCGGTGCCGGCCTCGATCCCCCGCCCGGAATATGTCGGCAAGAAGCGCCCCACCCCATGGCGCGGCTCGCACGTCCAGACCGCTGAGACGATCGAGAAGATGCGGCTCGCGAGCCGGCTCGCCGCCCAGGCCACCCAGCTGGCGGGCGAGCACTGCAAGCCGGGCGTGACCACCGACGAGATCGACCGCGTGGTGCACGAGTTCCTGTGCGACCACGGCGCCTATCCGTCGACGCTCGGCTACAAGGGCTTCACCAAGTCGTGCTGCACCTCACTCAACGAGGTCATCTGCCACGGCATCCCGGACACGACCGTGATCGAGGACGGCGACATCATCAACGTCGACGTGACCGCGTTCATCAACGGCGTGCACGGCGACACCGACGCGACCTTCTGCGTGGGCGACGTCACCGAGGAGCATCGGCTGCTGGTCGAGCGCACCCACGAGGCGATGATGCGGGGCATCCGCGCGGTCGCCCCCGGCCGCCCGATCAACGCGATCGGCCGGGTGATCGAGGCGTACGCGCGCCGGTTCGGTTACGGCGTGATCCGCGACTTCACCGGCCACGGGATCGCCGAGACGTTCCACTCGGGCCTGTACATCCCGCACTACGACAACCCGCGGCTGGAGACCCTCATGGAGCCCGGGATGACCTTCACCATCGAGCCGATGATCACCCTCGGCACCCACGAGTACGAGGTGTGGAGCGACGGCTGGACGGTCGTGACCAAGGACCGCAAGTGGACGGCCCAGTTCGAGCACACCTTGGTGGTGACCGAGGACGGGTTCGAGATCCTGACCCTCCCGTGACCTCCGTTGTGGAGCACCACCACGCGGACGTCTCCGGTGGCTGGCTGCGGGCGGCCACCTTCGGGGCGATGGACGGCCTGGTCACCAACATCGCCCTGATCGCGGGCGTCGGCGGCGGCGGGGTCAGCCGGTCCACCCTGGTCCTGACCGGGGTCGCCGGGCTGGTCGCCGGGGCGATCTCGATGGGCATCGGCGAGTACACCAGCGTCCGCACCCAGAACGAGCAGGTCGCGGCCGAGCTGCACAAGGAGCTGACCGAGCTGCGGGTCAACCCCGAGGGGGAGGCCGACGAGCTGGTCGAGATGTGGACCGCCCGCGGGCTGCCCGAGCCGCTGGCCCGGCAGGTCGCCGACGTGCTCAAGGCCCACCCCGAGCAGGCGCTGCGGGTGCACGCGCAGGAGGAGCTCGGGGTAGTGCCGGACGAGCTGCCCAGCCCGTGGGTGGCGGCGAGTTCCTCGTTCGTGTGCTTCGCGATCGGCGCGGTGATCCCGCTGCTGACCTATCTGCTGGGCTTCGACAGCCTGGTCGCCGCGCTGGCGGTCGGTGGCGCGGGGCTCTTCGCGGCCGGCGCGATCGTGGCCCGCTTCACCGGCCGGGGCTGGGCGCTCAGCGGCCTGCGCCAGCTGGTGCTCGGTGGTCTGGCGGCCGGCGTCACCTACCTGATCGGCATGCTGCTCGCCTGATTGCAAGAAGCCTGATTACTCGAAGAGCGCGGCCAGGGTGCCGTCGACCGGGCGGCCGCGGGCGGTCAGATCCTCGGCCTGGGCCTTCAGCGTCGCGCCGAGCTCGGTCATGTCCGCCCCGGCCATCCCGGTCCGGCGGACCGCGTCGGCCCGGTTGCGGAAATAGGTGCGGCTCAGCAGCCCGGTGACCATCGCGGTGTGCAGCCGGGCCTCGGCCATCAGCACCATGGCGGCGTCGGTGTCATACCACTCGGCCAGCCGCACCGCCCGCGCGTGGGCGGCCGACGCCACACACCAGTTCCGCCGGGCCAGCCCGCTGAACTCGGCCGGCCGGGTCTCGGCGAGCTTGCCCAGATGGGCGTCGCGCTGGGTGCCGAACCAGCCGCGCGGGTCGAAAAGATCCTTGGTCGTCACGTAGCGGTCGGCGGTCAGCGGCCAGCGCGGGGTCAGCTCACGCGCCTGCCGCAGCCCGTCCTCGCCGGTCACCACCGTGAGATCGACCAGCGTCCCGTCGACGCGGCGCAGGGCAGAGCGAGGACCAGAGCTTTTCCGGTACGTGACCACGACGACGTTGACATCGCTGCCGTCCACGTCGTCCCCGTGTGCCATCGACCCGTGCACGCCGATCGCCTGGATCTCCGCCGACCACCGCCGCAACAGCACGTCGCGCAGGCGGGTCGCCAGATACCAGCGCGGGTTGGCAACGTCGTAGTCATCCGATGGCACCGCGTCATTGTCGGACATCCGACCGCAGGTGGGAAGGGGTCAGGGGCGGCCGGGGAAGGGCATCGTGACCGGGGTGACCTCGGCCAGCCGGCGCCACCGGGTGGCCCGGACCGCCGAGTCGGTCAGCGCGCTCAACGCGTTGCTCCGGTCGGTGCCGGTGGTCACCGGCAAGACCACTCGCCACGCCTGGGCGACGCCGTCCTCCACCTGGACGGCGAGCTTCAGCGCGCTCGCCCGGTCAGTGACCGCGAAGGGCAGCTCATAGCCGGCCGGTGCCGGGGCGGCACTCGCCTTGAGCTGCGCCAACTTGCTGACCAGGGTGTCTCGGCGATTGCGATGGGCCTGCTCGGCGGCCCGCGCCTCCGTCCGCTCACCCGTCCCGGTCAGCTTGACCCCGATCGGCCCGTACGCATAAATGGCCGCCTCCTCGGCGGCCAGCGCTGCGGCCAGTTGCTCGTTCACGCGCTGCACACTAAGCCATTCCCGGTCGGTCGCGTGGGTGCGAGGGGCTTACTTCAAGGCTTCGGCGTGGGTGGCCCGGCAGGCGGCGATCGAGCCGATCAGCGCAGCCCGGGCGGCCGGGGCCTGCTTGCACGCGGCGGCCGCGTTCTTCTGGGCCGTCTGCTCGGCTTTGCGCAGCTCGGCGACTGTGCCCACGGCGTCGCTAGCATTCGACGCCGGGGCCGAGGCGCCGGCCGACGGCAGCTTGCCGCCGATCAGCTTGGCCAGCTCGGTGGCGTGCGCGCGGTGGTCGGCGGCGAGCGGCGTCAGCCGGGGGGTCAGCCCGGGCTGGGAGACGACGGCCCGGTCATAGGCGGCGACCAGCGCCAGGGCCTCGTCGAGCACCGGCTGCAACGGGTCGGCCGTCTTCGGATCGTCGTCGTCCTGCCCGAACAGGCCGCAACCGGCGAGCACGGTCGCACCCACGACAGCGCTGCCCGCGCTGCCCAGCACCCGCCGCCGGGTGTACCTGTTGCCCGTTATGACCACCGGTTAAGTCAACACCATCCGGTCCAGGGGTGGCGCTTCGGCCGCTGACCTGCGCATGGTGTGGATTCGGAGCGGCGACGGCCGACCGTTGCCCCCGGCGCGTTACGCTCTGCGCAGCCGCCGGGGGATTTCGGCCCCGGCGGTAACCGGTGTTTGCTGGACGAACTAGTGGTCAAGAGAGGTTGGGCTCCGATGACGCAGCGTGGTCGCGCCGGTGCCCGTACCGGTAATCGCCACTCCGGCGGCAAGGGCCGCGAGGCGGCGCCCGAGCCGCGTACCCCGGCTGCTCCGCGCATTGATCTGGCGGCCGCCAAGGCCCGCGTGACCGCGGTGATCGAGCCGGTCATCGCCAAGGCCGGCTTCGACCTCGAAGAGGTCGCCATCTCCCGGGCCGGGCGCCGGCACGTCGTGCGGGTGCTGATCGACGCCGACGGGGGAATCAATCTGGACGGCGTCGCTGTTGTGTCGCGGGAGATCTCGAACGCCCTGGACGCCGCCGACGAGTCCGGCGAGGAAGTCCTGGCGGGGGAGTACCAGCTCGAGGTGAGCTCGCCGGGCGTGGACCGGCCGCTGACGGCCCCTCGGCACTGGCGTCGCAACGTCGGCCGGCTGGTCGCCGTGACCGTGGCGGGCAAGAGCCTGACCGGGCGGCTGACCGCGGCCGACGACGACGGGATCGTGCTCGAGGGCCAGGCGCTTTCCTACGCGGAGCTCGGACCCGGCAAGGTCCAGATCGAGTTCAAGCGGCTGGACGAGGCGGAGTTCCCCGACGAGGACTCCGCGGACGACGAAGACTTTGAAGACGACGAAGAAGACGACGAGGATGGGGAGGGCGAGGAGAGGTGAACATCGACCTCGCGGCACTGCGCGCCCTGGAGCGCGAGCGGGAGATCCCGTTCGAGACGATCCTCGCGGCGATCGAGACCGCGCTGCTGACCGCCTACCGGCACACCGACGGCGCCGAGGGCCATGCCCGGGTGGAGATCGACCGGAAGAACGGGGCGGCGCTGGTCTACGCCCAGGAGCTCGACGCGGACGGCTCCGTCCTGCGCGAGTGGGACGACACCCCGCACGACTTCGGCCGGATCGCCGCCATGACCGCCAAGCAGGTCATCCTGCAGCGGCTGCGCGAGGCGACCGACGAGGTGCACTTCGGCGAGTATGCGGGCCGCGACGGTGACCTGGTCACCGGCATCGTGCAGGCCGACGCGGCGCGCGCCGAGAAGGGCATCGTGATCGTCGACCTGGGCAAGCTCGAGGCGATCCTGCCGCAGTCCGAGCAGGTCCCGGGCGAGCAGTATGCGCACGGTTCGCGGATCCGGTGCGTGGTCGTGCACGTGGTCAAGGGCTTCCGCGGCCCGCAGATCACCCTGTCGCGTACGCACCCGGCGCTGGTCAAGAAGCTTTTCGCGCTCGAGGTGCCGGAGATCGCGGACGGGACCGTGGAGATCGCGGCGATCGCCCGGGAGGCCGGTCACCGGACCAAGATCGCGGTGCACTCGACCGTGCCGGGGGTCAACGCCAAGGGCGCCTGCATCGGGCCGATGGGTCAGCGAGTCCGCGCGGTCATGAGCGAGCTGCACGGTGAGAAGATCGACATCATCGACTGGTCGGAGAGTCCGGCCCAGTTCGTCGGCAACGCGCTCTCGCCGGCCAAGGCGCTGCGGGTCGAGGTGGTCGATGCGGCCACCCGTACGGCGCGAGTCACCGTGCCAGATTTCCAGCTCTCCCTGGCCATCGGCCGGGAAGGGCAGAACGCCAGGCTGGCCGCCCGGCTGACCGGCTGGCGGATCGATATCCGGCCGGACAACGAGCCGGCCGCGCCGCTCCCCGCCGGGGAGACGGCCGAGGCGGGAAGCTGACCGGATACGCGTGCAGCAAGCACGAGGGGTAGACTTGGTGAAGGCCGGCCCGATACGCACCTGTGTCGGTTGTCGCAAACGCGCGCCGGCCTTCGATTTATTGCGGTTCGTCGCGGCGGGAGCAGAGGATGACCTCAAGCTTCAGCCTGATCCGAGCCGCCGACTGCCGGGCCGCGGAGCGCATCTGCATCCCGATCCGGCTTGCTTCGCGCTGGCGGAGCGGCGCCGCGCCTTCGGGCGAGCGCTGCGACTCACCGGTGTCCTCGACGCCGGGCCGTTGGCCGAGCACCTCCGTGCGGCCTCGTCGCCGCGGGGAGCCACCGATGGTGGGGCGTCGGAGCCCCACCCGTCTGCAAGGTAGGACGACCGACATGAGCACACGATGAAGTCCCTGAAATGACCAGGCTTCTAGTGCACGAGTGAGGTCGATGCGGGTGCTGCCCGCACGACCTCAAAAGTGAGGAGTGCAGTGGCAGGGAAGGCCCGCGTACACGAGCTTGCCAAAGAGCTCGGGGTCGACAGCAAGACAGTTCTCGCCAAGCTCAAAGAGATGGGCGAGTTCGTCAAATCCGCATCCAGCACGGTCGAGGCCCCAGTGGCCCGGCGGCTTCGTGGTGCCCTCGACGCGCAGAACGGTTCCGCCGCACCGGCGGCTGCCGCTCCCGCCGCGCCGAGCAGCGCCCCGAGTGCCCCTGGCGCGCCCAGCGCCGACCGCGCACCGACGACGACCGCGCGGCCTGGGCCGCCCCGTCGGCCCGGGCCTCCGGTGAACGGCACGCCCAGCGTGCCGGCCTCGCCGACAGCCCCGGCCCCGGGTCCGGTCGCGCGTCCCAAGCCGATGGTCCCCGGCCGTCCGGGCCCCGTGCCCGGCCCGGTGGCCAAGCCGGCCAGTGCTCACGACATCGAGGTGGCGGCCGCCGAGGCGCGCGCCTCGGCGTTGAAGGCCGAGCAGGAGACGGCAGTCCGTAATGCTCAGGCGGCGCGTGCGCGTGACGCCGAGCGCCGGGCTGCGCAGCCGCCGGCCGACCCCAACGCCACCCGTCCGCGGCCCCCGGGCCCCGGCACGGTTCCCCCGCGTCCCGGTTCGCCGGCCGCTGGTCGTCCCGGTGCTCCGGGTGCGCCCGGCGCTGGTCGTCCCGGTCCCGCGGGCGGTTCCCCGCGGCCGCCGGCGCGCGGCCCGGGTAACAACCCGTTCGGCGTCTCCGGTGGCGCTCCGCGGCCCAGTCCCGCGGGCATGCCCCGGCCCAACCAGGCCGGCATGCCGCCGCGGCCGAGCCCGGCGTCAATGCCGCCCCGGCCGAGTCCCGCATCCATGCCTTCGCAGCGTCCCGCCGGTCCCGGCGCAGGTCGCGGCGGTCCCGGCGGTGGCGCTGGTCGCCCCGGCGGTCCCGGCGCGGGCCGTGGCGGTCCCGGTGGCGGCGGCGGTGGCTTCCGGCCCGGTGGCGGCGGTGGCGCCGGTGCCGGTGGCGGTTTCCGTCCCGGTGGCGGTGCTGGTGCCGGTGGCGGCGGTGGTTACCGCGGCGGCCCTGGTGGCGGTGCCGGCGGTGGCGGTGGCTATCGCGGTGGTCCCGGTGGCGGTGGCGGTGCCCCCGCGGGTGCCGGTGCTCCCGGTCGCCCCGGTGGTGGCGGTCGCGGTCGCGGCGGCGGTGCAGCGGGTGCCTTCGGGCGTCCCGGTGGCCGGCCGACCCGCGGTCGCAAGTCGAAGAAGCAGCGGCGTCAAGAGTTCGACAATCTGTCGGCTCCCCAGATGTCGTCGGGTGCTCCGCGTGGTTCGGGCCAAGAGGTCCGGCTGTCGCGTGGCGCCTCGCTCTCCGACTTCGCCGACAAGATCAACGCGAACCCGGGCTCGCTCGTCCAGGAGATGTTCAACCTGGGCGAGATGGTGACGGCCACGCAGTCGTGCTCCGACGAGACGCTGCTGCTGCTGGGCGTCCACCTGGGCTTCGACGTGCAGATCGTCAGCCCCGAGGACGAGGACCGCGAGCTGCTCGCGCAGTTCAACATCGACCTCGACGCCGAGGTGGCGCAGGACCGTCTGGTCACGCGTCCGCCGGTCGTGACCGTCATGGGTCACGTCGACCACGGTAAGACGAAGCTGCTGGACGCGATCCGCAAGACCAACGTGGTCGCCGGCGAGGCGGGTGGCATCACCCAGCACATCGGTGCCTACCAGGTCATCGTCCCGCACCAGGGCGAAGAGCGGGCCATCACCTTCCTCGACACCCCGGGCCACGAGGCGTTCACCGCCATGCGTGCCCGTGGTGCCCAGGTCACGGACATCGTGATCCTGGTGGTCGCGGCCGACGACGGCGTCATGCCGCAGACGGTCGAGGCGTTGAACCACGCCAAGGCGGCCGACGTGCCGATCGTGGTCGCGGTCAACAAGGTCGACAAGCCCGACGCGAACCCGGACAAGGTCCGTCAGCAGTTGACGGATTACGGCCTGCTCGCCGAGGAGTACGGCGGCGACACGATGTTCGTGAACGTGGCGGCCAAGCCCGGGATCGGCATCGACGAGCTGCTCGAGGCAGTCCTGCTGACCGCCGACGCGTCGCTGGAGCTCACCGCTCCGATCGACGGGCCGGCGCAGGGTGTCGCGGTGGAAGCCCACCTGGACAAGGGCCGTGGCGCGGTTGCCACCGTCCTGGTGCAGAAGGGCACGCTGCGGGCGGGCGACTCGATCGTGGCCGGTGGCGCGCACGGTCGCGTCCGGGCCATGCTCGACGAGAACGGCCAGCAGGTCGCCGAGGCGGGTCCGGCCCGTCCGGTGCTCGTGCTCGGTCTGACCTCGGTGCCGAGCGCGGGTGACACGTTCCTGGCGGCCGAAGACGACCGCACGGTGCGGCAGATCGCGGAGCAGCGGCAGGCTCGCCGTCGGGCGGCCAGCTTCGCCAACTCGCGAGGCCGGGCGACGCTCGAGACGCTCATGGAGCAGCTCAAGGAGGGCGAGAAGACCTCGCTCACCCTGGTGCTCAAGGGCGACGGCTCGGGTTCGGTCGAGGCTCTCGAGGACGCGCTGTTCAAGATCGAGATCCCGGAGGAGATCCAGCTCAAGGTCATCCACCGCGGCGTCGGTGCGATCACCGAAAGCGACGTCAACCTGGCGAGTGCCTCCTCGGAAGCGATCGCCACGATCATCGGCTTCAACGTCCGGGCCTCCAACAAGGTCAAGGAGCTGGCCGACCGCGCCGGCGTGGAGATCCGCTACTACAGCGTCATCTACCAGGCCATCGAGGAGATCGAGGCGGCGCTCAAGGGCCTGCTCAAGCCGGAGTACGAAGAGGTCGAGCTGGGCACGGCGGAGATCCGCGAGGTCTTCCGCTCGTCCAAGATCGGTCTGATCGCCGGTTGTGTGGTCCGGTCGGGTCTCATCCGCCGCAACGCCAAGGCGCGAATCCTGCGCGACGGCACTGTGGTGGCCGACAACGTCACGATCAGCTCGCTGAAGCGGTTCAAGGACGACGCCACCGAGGTCCGCGAGGGCTTCGAGTGTGGTCTGACCCTGAGCGGTTTCGGCAGCCCGCAGGTCGGCGACGTGATCGAGACCTTCGAGATGCGCGAAAAGCCGCGCGTCTAGAAGGTTCTGAACGAAGTCAACGGCCCTCACGCTCCGGCGTGGGGGCCGTTGCCCGTTCCGGCGGTCGCGGCTGCGAGGATGTCCGGATGTCCCGGTACGCCATGCTGCTCGCGCCCTCCGCCAATCGTGTCTACGCCGATCAGGCTGGGCGGATTTCCCAGGCCGAATTGGCCGCCTTCGGGACCGTGCTGTCCAGTGGGATCTCCGACGTGGCGACGATGCGGTTGGGCGGGGTCGAATATCTGACCTTCGACGCCGTCCTCACGATCAAGGACATCGCGCTGCTGTCCAACATGTCGTCTGCTTATGCGCTCTTCGCCCTGGCCGGGGACGACCTGTTGCGACCGGTCGAGCTGACGCCGCTGGCGCACTACGACAGCGACCTGATCACGATCCCGAAATACGCCGGGAAGACCAACGAGCAGTTCACCAAGCTGGTCCTCAATCTCACGCTGCTGGCCTCCGCGTCGGCGCCGCGGATGCTGAGCGGCGGCCTCACCGTCTGCGATCCGCTCTGCGGGCGGGGCACGACCCTCAACCAGGCCCTGATGTACGGGTACGACGCGGTCGGGGTCGAGCTGGACGGCAAGGACGTCGAGGCGTACAAGCTTTTCCTGCAGACGTGGCTCAAGCGCAAGCGGCTCAAGCACAGCGCCGAGCTGGTGCCGGTGCGGCGCCAGGGCAAGCGGGCGGCCCGGCGGCTCGAGGTGACGATGGCCGCCTCCAAGGACGACCACAAGGCCGGGGCGGTTCAGAAGGTGACCGTGGTCCAGGCGGACACCACCCAGCTCGACGGGCTGCTGCGCGGGGGCATTGCGGACGTACTGGTGACGGACTTGCCCTATGGGGTTGCGCACGGCAGCTGGAACGAGGATCAGGGCATGACCCGGAGCCCGCTCGATCTGCTGGAACGCGCCGTGCCGCAGTGGCGGGTCCTCCTGCGTACCGGAGGGGCTTTGGGGTTGTCGTGGAATTTGAAGGTCGCCAAGCGGGCGCTGGCCGAGGACATCCTGCTGGCGAACGGGTTTGAGCTGGTGCCGCAGGAGGAGCTGGCGCACCGGGTCGATCAGGGCATCGAGCGGGACGTGATCATCGCGCGGAAACCCGCCTGACGCGGCGGCCGGCCCGGCGTAACCTTTTCGCCGATGTATACCGAGACCGCAGTCTTCGACCTGCTCCTGCCGGGTGACTCGCAATCGCTGAAGCAGAAGCGTTCCTACGTCCGGCCGATCATCGCGATGCTTCGCAAGTTTGAGGTGAGCGTCGCCGAGGTGGGCTTTCTCGACCTGCTCGGCCGGGCCCAGATCGGGGTGGCCGTGGTCGCCGCCGAGCCTGCTCAAGTGCGGGCAGTCATCGACACCTGTGAAAACCAGATGGCCGGCCGGCCGGAAATCGAGCTCCTGTCGGTGAAGCGGCGGCTCTACGGCGATGACGACTGAGCTCGGCCGACGCTGAGTTATCCACAACCGCACCGCCAGGACGTTCACCTTCGGGAGGACCTGGGTAGGCTTCACCACGTTGGGCGGGAGGCGCACGACGCCTTCGGGCGGCCTCTTGCGAGCACGGTTGTCGGAGGTGGGCTTTATGTCGGACCCGGCCAAGACGCGTCGGCACGCTGAGCGCGTGAAGGAGCTGGTGGCTTCCCTGGTGCGAGAGATCAAGGACCCCCGGCTCGGCATGGTGACGATCACGGACGCCCGGATCACGGGTGACCTGCGTGAAGCGACCGTGTATTACACCGTGCTGGGCGACCAGACCGAGCAGGCGGCGACCGCGGCCGCCCTGGAAAGCGCGAAGGGCATGCTGCGGACGCGGGTCGGGCACGCGCTCAGCCTGCGGCACTCGCCGAGCCTGGCCTTCGTGCTCGACAACGTGCAGGACCAGGCCAAAGAGATCGCCGAGCTGCTGGCCGAGGCGCGCCACCGCGACGCCGAGGTCCAGCGGCTGGCCGCCGGCAAGCAGTATGCGGGGGACCCGGACCCCTACAAGAGCGACGACGAGGAAGACGACGACGTCGATGAACGGGTGGGCGTCGCCGAGGAAAAATCGTGACGGAGACCATGGCGGCCCCGGCGGCCGCTGACCTCGACTGGTCGGCGGCCGTCGAGGCCATCCGGCAGCACGCGCCCACCGGGCGGGTGCTGCTGGTCTGCCACGTCAACCCGGATGGCGACGCGCTGGGCAGCATGCTCGGCTTCGGGCTCGGCCTGCGCCGGCTCGAGGTCGCCCAGTTGCAGGCGACCTTCCCGGGCGAGTTCGAGGTGCCCGAGCCGTTCGCCGAGCTCCCCGGTCTGGAGCTGCTGGTCCCGGCCACGTCGGCCTGGGCCGCGCCCGACCTCATGATCATTTTTGACGTGGCGGCGGAGTCCCGGCTGGGCGCGCTGGTCGACCGCCTGCCCCGGGCGAAGGCGACAGTCGTGCTCGACCACCACGCGTCGAATACCGGCTTCGGCGAGGTCAACCTGGTGGACCCGACCGCGGCGGCCACCTCGGTGGTCGCCCTGCAGCTGCTGGACAGGCTGGACGTGCCGCTCGACCCCGCGATCGCCGAGTGCCTCTACGTGGCGCTGGCGACCGACACGGGCTCGTTCAAGTTCGACATGACCACGCCGCGCGTGCACGAGATGGCGGCCCGGCTGATCGCGACGGGGATCAGCCCCGGCGACATCTCCCGGCGCATCTTCGACAGCCGCCCGTTCGGTGCGATGAAGCTCTTCGGCGAGGTGCTCTCCCGGGCGCAGCTGGAGCCGGAAGCGGCGGCCGGCCACGGCCTGGTGTGGACCTATGTGACGCTCGACGACCTGGCCCGGCACGCCCAGCGGCCGTATGTGATGGACGCGCTGATCGACCCGGTCCGCACGGTCGCCGAGGCGGATGTGTCGGTGCTGGTGAAGCAGCTCGGCGAGGGCGAGTGGGCGGTGTCGCTGCGGAGCAAGGGGGCGGTCGACGTCAGCGCGGTCGCGGTTTCGCTGGGCGGGGGCGGGCATCGGCTGGCGGCCGGCTTCACCGGCCACGGAACGCCGGAAGAAGTGGCGACCGTGGTGCGCGAGCGCCTCGACCAGTTCCTGATCTGATCACCCGGTAAAGCACCTTCTCCGCCCCGGCGGCCCAAGCCTTGCGCGCCTGCGCTGGCTCCTTGCGCTGCGCTCGGCGGCCTTGCGCTGCTGGGGGCCTTGCGCGTGCGCTGGTGGTCCTGTGGCGTGTCGGCTGGGGGCCTTGCGCGTGCGCTGGTGGTCCTGTGGCGTGTCGGCTGGGGGCCTTGCGCGTGCGCTGGTGGCCCTGTGGCGCGTGCGCTGGCGGCCCTGCGCGCCGGCAACGGCCGCGTGCTCCCCACCCAGGGCGTTACGCCCGCCTCTGTGCGCGCCCGACTCGCCCTGCGCGCCGGCAACGGCCGCGTGCTCCCGACCCAGGGCGTTACGCCCGCCTCTGTGCGCGCCCGACTCGCCCTGCGCCTCCCTGTTCGCCCCACGCCCGCGCCGTTGCCTTTTGGTGGGGCT
>Ga0247764_1000441_pt1 | contig 14534 bp, 14 predicted proteins | sample UWRJL051202B4_FD_179932 | JGI IMG/M metagenome (GOLD analysis project Ga0247764, IMG submission 179932) | Plant litter microbial communities from Arlington Agricultural Research Station in Wisconsin, United States - UWRJ-L051-202B-4 | ecosystem: Environmental > Terrestrial > Plant litter >...
CCAGAGGGAAGAGAATTGAGCCGGTGTTTGAGAAAGAACGCCGGTGTTGATCAGGGGTTTGTCTGCGGAAAGAAGGTTTTCGAGTAGGTCATTGAGTTTCTGTGATCGGCGTTATGATATGCAAAGCGTTGTAGGCTGATAAGATATACCTCTTCGTCGTGTTCCCGTTTACCTCCGCTGGTCTCAACAAGGATGAAGCATTCTGCACCTTCAACCTCGTCTTCCTTAAGTGCCCTGCCTTGACCATGCTTGACTGCAAGATCATAGGCTGTGCGGTCGATGAATTCAAATGCCGAAAGAATTTCCGAGAGCTGCCTTTTGACGGTTTGGTACAGCGGCTGAACGTTGTCGAATGACGGAAGTGCAAGTATCACATTGCTCGAGGCTTGAGGAGCAGGAGGGGTCAAAATAGATACGCCTGTGATCACACCTAGTGTCCCCTCAGCTCCGATGAAGAGCTGCTTCAGGTCATAGCCTAAACGTTCATGGGTTTGTGAAATGTGAAGGCAACTCAGGGTAGCCGAACATACCGGTATTATCCTTCCGCAGCGTTGTGAGCTGATCAAGAATAGTACCGTCCGGGAGTACGACTTCTAGACCAAGTACCGTGCCATGTAGAGAGCCGTAACGAAGTAGCCGCAGGCCACCTGCATTAGTTGCTACATTCCCGCCAATCTGGCAGCTATTGTTCGGGTGTGGCGTCGTCAGATAACGGGGAGGTGGCAAAGGAGGGAGCCTGACCTGCCTTTGGCTCCCAGATCAATGGGCATGATATGGTTGTGGGGAGCAACATAGTCTGTCAATGACTGCAGGATGCACCCAGCATCCGCGACGAGAATTCCTACACTGAATATTAACAATTAATTACAAGGTATATATAACTGGTTACTGACCGGAGACCGGGTCAAAAGAGCGCACTTTGTTGAGGTTTGACAATGAGAGGATGACCTCGTCGTTGACGGGCACACTTCCTCCCACCAGACCGGTATTTCCGCCCTGGGGCACGACACCAATGCGTTTCTCGTGACACCATTTGAGGATTTCGCTAACTTCCTGTGTGGTTTTGGGCTTGAGAACGGTGGTTGAGCGACCCTTGAACCGGCCCATCCAGTCATTGTTGAAAACTCCGAGCTCTTCTACATTGCTGGATACGGGGGGCAGTGTGGATATGATTGATGTCGGCGCGAGGATCGTGGAGAAGTGTTCGATGTCCCGTTCTCCAACCGGAGATAGCTGCGAATGTGCATGTGAGGTCGTCGAGTAGGTCGCTGCGCGCCGTTGGGAACGAAGCGACGACAGACGTCTGGCGGACCTTGAGACGAACATGACAATGGAGAACTGACCGAGGAGACGGGAAAAATGTGTGACCGGTTACATAAGAAATAGTGTTCCTGGCAGGAGAATCTCCGGCTGCCGGTTTTACGACCTTGACCATCTATTCATGCCCCTCCTTCCATGCCTCAACTAGCCTCCATGCCCGACACAGACGATGCCTCCATCGCAGAGATCCAGGTCTCTACACAGTACGACCCGGCTATGGCTCTCGACGACGTCAAGGTCACCGTCGAGAAGGCCAACGACGTCGACGCTAGTCCCATGGTTGAGTCCACGCGTGGAGCGTCCATCTCCACCAATGCAGAGCACACTTCAGACATCGCCAGCATACATAGTATGCCAGCTGTGCACATTACAGAGCCGTCGTCGCCGTTGGTGCAGCGAACATCGCCCATGGCATCGGAATCAACGTTGCTCTCCACTCGCCCGCCTCCACCTTCGCCAGCGAGAAGCTCGACACTTCAGGATGATAGCTCTATCACATCACTGCAGCGACGAGCGCGGCATAGGTCAGCCATAGAGGTGAGTGCATGTATCCAGCCCACGTCGTCAATTCCCCTTATTTGTCAAATATAGCCGCGGTCTTCGAACCGTCTTTCTGGTTTCTTCACGAATCTTATGCATCGTCGAGATCCTCCACTCACACCGTCTCGCGAAACTATTCCTGAAGATTCTTCGACGCCTGAACCTGCTCGTCCGAATTCAGAGGTGGTGTCTCGTGCATCGTCACCATTTCCTCCCCGACCCTCCACACCGCCACCACCTTCTCTACCAGCACCCACCCTACAGGAACTAGGCCTATCTCTTTCCGCTCTTACATCGGAACTCGCTCCATCACACTTCAGTGCGCCACCCTCGAGCGGTGCTTTCCTTGCACCACATTACTTGCTTTTGTGCCATGCTCAAGGTCTCGATGTTCTGCCGCTTGTGTCTCCCCCAGCGCCACAACCATATGCACTCGTAAGACGTGTTAGCTTCAAAAGTGTCGTTATTATGGAGCAGCGAGGTGTACTTGTAGCAATAGCGGGCCGCAGGGATGGCGTGCGGGTCTATGCTTTGGAAGAGGTGAAGAAGGCGATAGAGTGGAGGATCGACGTCGAGGTCAGGAGGGAACGAGACCGGATACGGAGGGAGAATGTGAAGAAGATGGCTATAAGAAGTGTGGACGGCGTTGACCTTCGCGAATCTGCAGAAAAAACACGGAAAACGAGTCTGTCTACACCACCTCCTGGAGAACCAGACCGTGTTCGCGCCAGCTTGCTTCGGAAAAACTCACAGACATCTCTGCCTGTACCTGCGCCACCTCCCTCGCCTCCTTCGCCTCCCCCTGTACCACTAATACCTCGTTCAGCGACTCGCCGAACACCTAAAAAGCGGCCCGCCAACCCCACTATTCAAATACCTCCTGACACGCCCATACCAACTGGGCAACCGCCTCCTTATGCGAGCCCTGTGGATGTTGTCGTAGGTCATCCATCTTTGCAAACTCGGCCCTCATTCGTCTCGCTCAGTGGAAGGGCGAGGGGGAATTCTGTCACCAACGTTCTTTCTACACCGCCCAGCCATCGGTCTCCTGACGCTCTAAGAAGAAGTCAGGACGATAGCAAAGCCGATTGGGCAGAGTCAAGTGACGAAGAGGCCATCGATGCCGTTGCCGCAGGGCCTAGTGGTACTCATCTTGATGAGCGGACAAGTGCTACCCTTTCATCATCACCCGGTCGAGGAGTCACGGTTTCCTCAACCCAGCTCCAACCTCACATTCCTCAACCTTTGGCCGTTCCTGTTCTGTCACGAACCCCAACTGAAATACCGCCAGCCAGACGAAGACGCCCATCCAATCTTGACTTGTCATTAACGCGCACACCTGGTATCCCCCCTTCCGAGCCTTCTCCGGCGCCAACACTCATTAATTTACGACAATTTTCTCATTCTGGTGGAACCACCACTAACGAATCCGCCAGCTCTGTCTTACCCACTGTCGAAGCCGAGGGCAGTGAAGAAGAGATCGAAGGCCATATCAGTTTGGCACAGGCCTTGCTAGAAAGTCGCATACCCGATTTGCCACCAATCGGAACTAGACGCCCACAGGAACCTATCCTAATCACGCCATCCAACTCCTCATCGGCACGACTCCCACCAGAACCAGTATCTCCTAATACCGATGGCTACTATAGCTCTATTGGACGGAATAGCTCACAGAATGGTGACAGAAATAGGCGGCGGCGACGCTGGTCCATCATGATTGGTAGTCCTGCTGCAGACAATGATGTCCCTCCTACCACGCCAACCTCCGCAGCGACTGTCAACACCGCGGGGCCTATGGGCAGATTCTCAAGGTCGAGTTCCTTCAGGTCAACACATTCTGTAACTACACCGACGCAAAGGTCGGCTACGGAACCGATGCCTACAGTTCCAGTCCCTGCTCTGCCTGACCCACCGACCTCAGCTACGACGCCTCAATCATCGAGATCCTCGAGATTTATCCCGAGGATATTGAGCAACGTCTTGCACGGTAGAGGGACATCCGTTGAACGTTCGCCAGCGCCTGTGGCGAGCCCCCTCGAAATGCACGAAGGAATCAGATGGACTGCAGGAGCGCAGGTGCCGCCACCAAAGTTGGAGTATGTCAAGCTTCCTGGGACTAAAGGCGCTCTTCTTATCAAGGCTGTTGAGACAGCTAAGAAAAGGTAATTCGTCTACCCAATTTCCAAAACTTTTGATGAATTAATCCTCATTTCTTCCAGTTTTCTAGCCATTCTATGTGGTGATAATGGCGAGAAGGTCGAGCTTTTCGCCGGAACTTATCGGACCGCTCTTGGATTATCACGGACATTTATTCTTCCCGATTCTCCTCGGTCACTTGAGTTGCAGCTCCAAGGTGACGACCTGGTAGAAGTCTTCTTGGTGTTTGCGCAGAATGTATTCGGTTTGGAGCCTGCGACTGTTCGAGTTCGTGAAGTGCGGATAGGACGCGCCGAGCGACGAGCGGCAAGGCGGCGGGCACGAGAGAACAGACTGGGGGCTGACCCGGCTGGGAATGAGGCTGATGTTGATGATGATACGAACGTTAACGTCAGCATCGGTGTATCTGTTGCCGTTGGCTCGAACGCAGGCACAGACAACGGCGACGAAGCACCCAGCAGCCCGACCCTGGTCGCACACGACCACCCTGGCTCACAAGAAGACCGACAACCTTCGCCCGAACCTGCATCCTCGGCCACTCCGGCAGCTGAAGAACTCCTCATCCTCGCCACAGCCCAAATGGGTCCATATACCACATTCCAACAGCTCGGGTTTGCTCCTAATTTCCCTCTAGCCTCTATCGCGGATGAGTACGTTATACCACCTACTTATCCCAGTTTTGTTCAGTACAAAGAGGAGAACGAGCAGCAGGGTAGTGACAGCACTGATGGGACAGTCTTGGAGGTGCCGCAACCGCAGCTGCAAGTCCAGATGCAATTTAGTCCCCCAGGTCTCCCGAAGCCTATGCCTGCCACACCATCGAAATGGTTCTATAAAGACCCTAAGGACGTTATCCACGGTGAGTGCTGGTGTCCAATCCTTTATATTATGATTTGCTCATAACCTTATTTGCAGGACCATGGAAATCATCTCTCATGCAGGCTTGGTACAAAGACGGGCTACTACCACCAGATCTACCTGTTCGACGAGAAGAGGACTCCGAGTATATGCTGCTGAAAGACCTTCGACTCCAAAGCATTGATCCCACTCAACCCTTCCGTGCTGTTGCGTCTGCCCCACCTAAACCAACAGAATCAGCACCTATTGCACAAAACGCCCCTCCCGAGAAACCCCTCTTATCACCTATTTCCTTGCTGTCGCAGCCCAAGCATTTCGGACCTCCGGCTCTGTTCTTCTCTTCACGAGGAGGGCACAGTACATCTGTTGTGGACGCACGAGGCAGGTCCGTTCTTAAAGGCAAATTCTTCTGGAGCAACGATGAAGATTCGATGAAACCTCAATCACCGGGAAGAATGGGCGATATCAAGCGACTCGAGGCTTTCGACGTTAGCGAGCGATCTGTTCTGGTTGCTCTACGGCAAGGAGGATTGGAAGTAGTCGACCTTGGAGATGCCCTTCTCAAACCTGCAGATGATTCGAGGACTGTGTTGCCCCACTACAGTCCTCCGATCAATACGATCAGTCGGAGAGCGCCATATGTCTGGAAGATTGGGACACCCATTTCGCCAATGTCCAGCCAGTCAAGTAGCTCCATGACCAAGGGCAAGGCAACGTTTGCCCAGCCTGCTCACAAGAAGTCGATGAGCTCTGCGAAAAGCCCTAGTGGCAGAGCAGACGGCTATGCAACTGATCTAGACCCAGATCCCCAGGATGAAGTCTTGTTTTTAGGACGCAAAGAGGATGAGGTTTATTTCTGCGAAAAGAACGCTGCGTCGTTTAGGATATTACGAATCTCTCCCACTTCATGATTAGTTCTTTCACTGCAGCGACGCTTATCCACGAACTCACGCATTTAAGACGAAGCATCATGGGACCTTCGCATACATTATCGCATTTTTCCAAATATTTATAATAGGGTGTCGTATGGGGCACACCTTCCTCAGTGGGTCTTGACTAATTGACACCTGTCCTTCTGGCACAGATTGGCTTTTTGTAGTAAAAAATACGGTATTTAATCTTGTATCAGAGATCAGATCAACAATCCAACATACATTGTGAATAGATACATTTCTAAAGATCTCTATAATTTGGTCAAAGTTTGGCAACGACCTTGCGCAGCTCTGTTTTCAGGATCTTCCCAGTCGATGTTTTCTACGAGCTTGTTAGTTCACATGGGGCTAGGACTCAACAGGATACTCACAGGAAGTTCAGGAACTACCTCAACCCACTCTGGACAAGCAAACCCTGGCAGCTTGGTTCTGGAATACTGCTTCATGTCTTCTTCAAATTCGCGATGGCGTCCCTTCCACTTAGAGATATGTTGTGGATGGAGAACCACGAACGCCATAGGTCGCTCCCCCCATTTGACATGCTGGCGTGCAACAACACTGACTTCCAAGACATGACGATGGTTCGCAAGTTCTATCAAGCGACTTCAGAAAGGTATTTCCTGCGGGCAAGGTCATACTTATACCTTGTTCTATTGCAAGCGACGAGGCGTTCTATAATCGTCGCATAAGAAATGGTACCAAAGAAATTTTTGCAGCATACCTCTCCTCCAGAGATGATGATATCTTTACTCCTGTCCATGATGGCTATTGCCCCGTTGGGATGCATGACAGCAAGATCACCGGAATGAAAGCTACCACCAGCAAAAGCATTCTTTGTTGCTTCTGGATCACGGAAGTACTGTAAAGGAACGGATAAGAATGGGTTGAAAAATCCACAGAATATAACTTTAGCAATAAACCTCTTTCATAACGATGTTACCTCTCGTGACAATCTCTCCAACAGTCTTTCCGTCGCGGGGCACGTCTCGCAAAGGGCCATTATCATCATTTTCGGACAGATAGACAACGCGAACGTCTTCTGCAGTAGCGAAGGCGTGTCCCTGACGAGCCATGAGACGAGCCCGTTCATTCAATGAAAGGTCCGACCAGGAATCTTGATCATAGTTGCGAGTGAACGGTCCGTATGTCTAAACATTCATTAATACGCTGAGCATATGCGTATCCAAAAGCCGACACCAACCTCTCTGAGTGTCTGGTAAGTATGAAGGACCTCGAAGTAAGCGCAAAACACTCACGTCAAACCATAAACGTGAACAGGTTTGATTCCCGTCTTCTCTAATTCTGCAATTAGATGAGCAGTGGGAGCAGCTCCAGCTATTATCAACGAAAATCCATGGTTAGAGCGACATTATACAGGCGCAAATGAAGGCGCTAGTTACCTATGATGGCCCTTATTGGTTGCGGAGGTTTCTTCGCATCTGGGTCGTTGACTATGCCAATCTGACCAAGTACTCAACACATTTGGCACACTCCCATTCGATCCAATGACGAACCTGGACTGTAGGAGCTGCACAATAGTGGCTCACTCGAGAATTGAGGAAGTGATGCCAAATATACGTGTAGTTAACTGTCCGGAGTGTGATCTATGTATAGAGTTAGCATACTCTCTGAAAACTCGCAGCATGGGACACACCTGGGTAGCAAACGCAAAGACGTTTGTCCATGGGAATGTCCACCCAGCGGCATGGAACATAGGCAGGATCCTAATGAAATGGTATGAGTTGATCGTAGACCCTGCATTACAGTTCATTTACCATAAGTAGGTGGAATGTCGATTCATCCTTCCAGTGGTAGTCAGCCCGTGTTCCACTAGCTTGCAAATTTTATCGCTTACTGTCCCTCAAATGCATTGGAAATTGCGGCGAGGTATGAGCCTTGGACCAAAATAAGTGACAGAAGACACGATAATAAGGTTCTCCTACCTCTCAACGTGGTCAGCACGCCTTTCGGCTGAAAGAAATGTGATTGAAATGAGCTGGATAGACTGGCTCAGTTGAGTAGGCACTTTACCCGTCCGGTTGTTCCAGATCTAGTGCCCAAAATATCAGAACACCTTGCACCATAGGAGCATAAGAAGGATACTCACGTATAACAAAGTACGGCTGGCGCATTCTCATCTAGCTCGGCATCTAAGCCTGGCCATCCCATCTCATTGCTAAACCGTCTACCCTCATTGAGAAATTCTTCATACGGATCTCCGGCTCGTCCAGTGTCGTTGGACACAATAGCGGGCACCTTGATGCCCTCAATGAGATGTCGATATTCGTAGTCAACGAGGAGGAGACTGCAGCCGCTATGTTCGATGATGTACTCCACTTCGGATCGCTTTAGACGCGTGTTTATGGGAGTGACAACCGCGCGAGCAGCAAGCACGCCATGATGTGCGTCTGAACAACATATTTAAAAACGGTAACTCCAATAACCGGTGGGTGTGTATACCTGCAATGAGAGGGCTGGGACAATGTTAAGCGGAGTTCCGTCTTATGGCAAGCAGCATGAGACGCACCAATTTGGGGCAATGACGCCCACACGGTCTCCTGGCTTGATCCCAAATTTTACCAGAGCGTATGCAAGGTTTTGAATGCGCTGAGCCCTTGAGGGTGGGAGTTGATAGCCTGTGAGTCTGGCATTAAATATCAGGTTGCTCACCAAACAGAGAACGTATAAACGACCGGATCTTTCACATCCGTGTGAACGAGCGCAATTTTATCAGGATAGATATTTGCCGCCCTCAGAATGAATGCCAGTGGGTTCTGCGTGCATCCGTAAGTTGAAAGTTCAAACAGCAGTAGGTAGTTCCCTCACCAGAGGGTGAATATTCGTCGGTAGATTAGGCAACTCTTTCAACCTTAGCCGAACATCGTTTGGAGGGATGCTAGCAGGAGTCGGAACAAAGTTTACCATGGTGGTCATGAACAAAGATACTTATCCATGAAACCGGCTATATCATTGCCAAGTTCTCATCAGGGGTCGAGATTCCCTTCCGAGTCCACCCCACTTACGTAATTTGATCTGCTTAGGCTTTCGACTTTCCCCATTGGCACCGAAAGGCCCCTGTTGTGTTGGTTTGAACCGCAACTTGGTCTGAACCTCGACATTACAATCGCGACTGTAAAAGACGACCCCTTTCACATCTAATACGCTACAAAAGCTTCAAGTTTCAGAAATGATAACTCTATCTCTCTGCACCCAAGCCGGCTCTTGGATTCCACGTTTTCTATCACCATGAGATTCTGCAAAGTTCAACTGGTACTCGTATCCACACTGGTTGTATATACGCTGGGTTCGTAAATATCTGTGGTTTCGCAGCATTTTATCTAATTTGACTTCATATACATACAGGGGACCCAACTGACTGGGTGTCCGTCGAGTACGTGATCATGAAAGGCCAACCAGCAAGCCGAGCAACTGGCAAATCGTTGACCAGTGACGCGGAGGCAACGGTCGTCCGGAACGCCGACAGTACTGGGACCAAGGGACCATATTGTACGACTCCATCAAACGAATTGTATACATTACTCACAAGTGAATTCAGCTATCGTCAATTCGAAGGACGTTCTGCCACCTAGCAAGGATCCTCATGACTACTTGAGCTGGGCTCCCTAGTGAGTACATCGCCTCGAGCTCCAGATCATAACTCAATCGCTGAATCCCTTCTTCTCTAGTCATTGGCCGGACTGTAATTGGTGTGCTAACAAGCAGAAACGACGTGCATATGCGCCTGATATTTCCAACAATGGCACATACGACGACAACAGCGGCAAACTACATTCGAATCCAGATGAACTGGAACATAGTCCCTCTGCTGATGACCAAATTCGATTCATGCCCTTCCCAGCTGTACTAGATGTCGATTCAACTCGTCGAGACGACTCCGGAAATTCAAATCCACCTGATAGCACAAAATCCGCCACCATAAACCTTCCTGGCGATGTGGCCGCCCCAATTTCTCTACAAATCCCCACCGCTACAAGTAGTACCCCCAAAACGTCATCTTCACTTCCCGACTCAACTGGAGTTCAACCAACTCAGACTCCAATCCAGGATGGACACCGGCCTGGACCTGCTCAAGCTGCGAAAACAACAAAGTGTACTCCCTCGCCCACGAAATCACTAGCTCCTAGCTCAAGTGCGTACTGTTAATTTCGCCTCACATTCTACATTGATCATAAGCATTTAGCTTGGACAACTTGTCCTTATGTCGTCCGTGACGGAGACGTGAACCCAGACGTCCGGGCGCTGAATGGTCCCGATGCGATCAACTCCTTGTCGCAGAATGTGCTATTCCAGGCCTTAGCATCCATTCTGTCGAAAGATGGCTCCAGCTATGCGAAGACGGCCGCTGCCTGGATTGATGCCTTCTTTATCACCGCGTCGACGAAGATGAATCCCAATCTGAACTTCGGTCAGATCGTTCGAGGTCCTGGTCCTGATGGTCAGAAGGGTACATTCACCGGAGTGCTAGATTTGCGAGGTATGGTCAAGGTCTGCAACGCGATACAGCTTTTGAAAGCCGGTGGAAGCTCGGTCTGGACCAAGATGAGAGACGACGCCATGAGTGCGTGGCTTTCGAAGTATAGCAAATGGCTAGACACCAGTGAGATCGGTCAGAAAGCGGCATCTCGTCCAAAGTACGTTTCGTCTATCTACGCCACCGAAGGTTGACTAACAAATAGATTTCAGCAATCATGGGTCCTTCTTTGTCAACCAGGTTGTGTCAGCCAAAATTTATTCTGGCGACACAGATGGAGCAAAAGCCACCCTGAAGACTTTCTTTGACGGCATATTCATGGACCAATTGGCAAAATCTGGGGAACAGCCATTCGAAGCAGTCCGAACGCGTCCGTATCACTATCGTTGCTTCAACCTGGAGGCTCTAATAGTAAGTGGTCGATCCTCGCCATGTGGCTCAAACTCACTAGAGCGTATGACAGACCAATGCGAAATTGGGTGACCAACTGGGACACAATTTCTGGTCGGCACAGTCCAAATACGGTGCAACGATCCAGACAGCGCTCGACTTCATACTGAAGACGGATCCGAAGAGCGAAGATATCAGTCAGGTTTATCCTCATGTGGCGGCCATCATTGCAGCATACGGAGATCCAGATGGAAAGTACACAAAGTTCCTCAACAAAAACGAACCCAACTATCGAACGAAGTCCTACTTCTTCTATGACCAACCAGCTGCATTGCCGAACGCACCCGGATCATCGAAGAAAAGGTCGGTTATTTGGGAAAGGGAAGACTCGACTCTGTCAAGAAATACCACCGTTCCAAATACTGGTACGGTTCGTGATTTTGAATGTCCTAAGGTCTTTGCGGATGCTATGGAAGTGGAGATTGAAGATGGGCTTTTCGTTACATGTCGTGAGCTGCAGCCGCTTTATGAGGCAGTCCCCGAGGACACTCCGACGCTCGGTACTTAGATTTACGCTCCCAGTTAATGCAGCGATACTTTGCAGAACGAGATTCGACTGGTGATAATAGACATAAAGTTGAGGAGCAAGAAGTGACTTATAAGGAAGAAAGCTTTCACAACAAACATCGGCCAAACAGTGCTGCCTTGCATCAGAGACTGTCACAACGACCGTCTCCTCCCTTGCTATCCTACTCCCAACTCCACCACTTCATCTAATACTCATGGCAGAATCAGCATCTGGCGCCGCAGATAAGTCTGTGCAAGTTAAGCTCGTGCTACTGGGTGAGTGTCCTTACCATTGCGCATTCCGCAGCTGAGCAGTGTAACGCTCCAATTCGTACGCAAATTGCTAACATTTGTTCTCTCTTCATATAGGTGAGGCTGCTGTTGGAAAGTCATCAGTCGTCCTTCGATTCGTACGCATGTTCTGCAAGGAAAAGACAAGGTCTAACTCGGAATCTTCTCCCATAACCAGGTCTCCAATGAATTCCAAGCCAACAAAGAACCCACCATTGGGGCTGCTTTCCTGACACAGAAGTGCCGACTTGAGGATCGTATTCTTAGATACGAAATATGGGACACTGCTGGACAAGAGCGCTTCCATTCCCTTGCTGTAAGTTTTGCTATTTCCTACCATCCTTGTCTTATCCTCATGGGCATCCCTTTAGCCGATGTACTACCGCAATGCCCAGGCTGCCGTTGTCGTGTACGATGTTACAAAGGCCAGCAGTTTAGAGAAAGCCAAGTCATGGGTCAAGGAGCTGCAACGCCAGGCCAACCCTAACATCGTTATTGCCCTGGCTGGAAACAAGGTCGATCTCGTTCAGTCGTCTGGATCATCATCCTCGGTTACTTCTCCTTCCGAGTCCGAAGACGAAGCCGACGATGCCACCGCAACCCCTGGAGAAACCCCTGGTGCCTCCGAACCCGAGAGTCTAAGGCAGGTTCCCCGTGAGGAGGCCCAAGCGTACGCCACTGAGGCTGGACTGTTGTTTTTCGAAACGAGTGCTAAGACTGGAGAGGGTATTGTAGACATTTTTACTGAGATTGGTAAGTGTCTGCCTCCCGCCGCTGATATGCTATTGACATCTTTCATTACAGCCAAGAAGATTCCAATCGAACACATTCTGGCTTCGACCCGTGGCAACGCAGGGCGGCCAGGAGCTAGCGGCAGTCGAGCGGAGGCCGCACGGCAAACAGGCGTGAACCTTGAAGAGAACGCCACCAAGGGCAAAGATGCCTGCAACTGCTAAATCCTCGCAACATCTACTACCCTCATGGTGACGTTTTGGTACTCTCGTACTTATGATTTTTATGCCTCCCTTTACTTCCTCGAGACACTTCCTTGCGTTCCTTACCCTCGTATCATTTTGTAATACTCCTTTCTAAATATACAACGTTAGATTGTGGATTGTTCGTGTTGCTGGTTGTACTTATACTGTATACAGACTAGCAGCATTGTGATCGTCAATCTACATACGGAGGCGGCCTCATAACCTGGTCTGTCACACTGGCACGATGGCTATCTGGAATGAGATATGGTGGAGGATCAGGCCCTTGGGTTGGAGTCGTCTCCTGAGGTGCCAATACTGGCGTGGTTGTATTGATCCGGAGGGATTCGGTTGTGTGATAGGGCAGCGGCGGTGACGCTGTCCGAGTTGGCGATGCTGCCTGGCTTGCTGCGGGTAAACTGAAGTCATGGTCTATGGAAGGAGGGGGATCAGAAGGATCATCCATAGCTGGAGGTGGGGGTGGAGGATGCTCTTCGGTTCGAACTATTTCCTCCCGCTGGTCCAGAACAAGATTCAACGCCTCGATTGTAACATGAGTGGGCTGGTCGGTCAAAGCCGTCAAGTCAGTGTCTCTCGAAGCCATTTCCAATGTTGGAGGGGGTGTTGAGGATCGTTGCATATCCTCCGAATGCCCATCGAACTGCTCCTCAACTGGAAACCCAAATATTGTTCCTTCCCCTGGGAAAGATGCCTGTACTGGGATTTCCTGCATGAGATCATTGCTGTCAGGCAGGATGATCTCTCTTTCCGATTCCTGGAATGTTGGTAAACGAGAAGACGACGATGCTTCGAGGGCCGAGGTGAAAAATGGTGGTGGTGCGTCTCGTTCTTCGAATGGCGGAGGAGCCCCAGCTGAGAGCATGCTGGGACCAGCTTCGCCTTCAGAGTAATGTGGAATTGATGGATCAACCTCTTCTTCTCGGACGGTTCTTGCAGGAGGGCGGTCGTGCTTCTTCTGATACGCGCTGTCGAGGGCGGGTGACACCTCGGGAAGTGGGGCATGTGGTGGAAGGATATTGATTGGGATTATCATGGTGGATATGCGTTCGGTGAGGGTAGTAGTATCTACGAAGGAGACGTGGACCTTGATATGGAAGGACACTGAGTGCAGAAGGGTCGACTGGGTGATGAGAGCACTCTCGATGTCGCTGTCCATCCGATCGAGGTTTGTCCGAGAGTCAGATGGAGAACTGGAAGAGTTCTGGTGAAGGATGAAGCGCAGTTGGAGTCGCCGTGTCGAATGGAATCGACAGGATGCTCCTGACCTTGCTATGACTACTCTATAAGACGAGCCCAGGAACAGAGGAGAAAGTGGCATCTTTGAAGACGAGGGCAAAGGATGGTGTTCGCCACGATCAGGGGGGTCCAAGAGAGACGAACCACTTAGCGGCTCATCCGGTTCATCTAGACCTACATCATCGTCCGAGTTACCCTCACTGTCCTCGAAATGTTCCCGCTTGACTTTGAGAACGCGGATGAGCTCTGCGCGTACATTGCGGAGACGCAGACCGCGATTTACGACTGTCTCTCGCGATGGGGGTGGAACAGTGATGTATAGGGGGATAGCCTCCCCTGATGTGAAGGTATGCCGTGGCAATTCTACCTCGACGCGTGTAGGATCTTCTAGTGCGTGCGATTCTGGGGAAGCAGGCAAGGTGTGAGCATGAGAGGTGTAGCGTCGTGTGTGGACATTGAGGCTCTTTGAGATAGGGGCACTACTTGCGTCGACCGGATGGAGGGTGGCCGTCAGTGAGTGTCCCAGAATCGAATGTGGAGTATGGATAGACTGCGGTGTGTCTGGCAGTAATGGTATCGCGAATGGTATCGACGAAGGGAAGGTGCTTTGGCGGCCTTCCTTCGAGTACAATTCAAGTTCCTGAAGAGCAAGTTCTACCTCATTCTGATAAGCAGACTCAAAGGAACGCAAGGAGATTGTCCTGTTGCATGTATGGTTTGTAAGTCCAAAATATATGCGCGGTGGTAACATGCTCA
>Ga0247764_1000444_pt1 | contig 14478 bp, 9 predicted proteins | sample UWRJL051202B4_FD_179932 | JGI IMG/M metagenome (GOLD analysis project Ga0247764, IMG submission 179932) | Plant litter microbial communities from Arlington Agricultural Research Station in Wisconsin, United States - UWRJ-L051-202B-4 | ecosystem: Environmental > Terrestrial > Plant litter >...
GCGATCACCAGGGCTTTCTCGATGACATCGCGTGCAGCGTGCGCATCGCCACGCCGCAGATAATTCTTTCCCAGTAACAGCAACGCCTCGGCCTGGCCCCATTGCGGATGTCCCGCTGGCGAAGGCGGCGCTGCATCGAATGCCGCCACGACGGCGCGCAAGCGATCGATGGCGTCAGCAGAAGATGCCGAGCCGTTGCCATACAGGCACTGCCCTTCCATCAACATCACCCGCGGATTCGTCGGTGCAAGTTCCAGCGCGGCGCGAAACGACTTGCTGCGCGCGCAGAGCGGGATCGAGGAAAGCAGGTCGCCACTGTGCGGCGTACGGGCCACTGCCGTACAGACAGAGTCGAGCACCTGCGCTTCGGCCATCTTCGCGTCCAACGACAATGCTCTCTTCGCGTGAGAGAGACAGGCCTGTGCGGACTCGACGGCGAGCGTGCGCGCCGAGCGCTTGCCTTCGCGGTTCGGTGAGGCAGTGTACAATTCTGCAAGTTTCCAGCGTCCATACGCTGCATCATGGGCCTGCAACGTCGCGAGCGATGCCGGCACTTCCAGACGCTCGATGACCTGTACGATCGATTCGAGCGCACGGATGTCTGCCGTGTAATACGCGTACTCGGCACGCGCCTGCGCATCGTCCAGATCGGCCAGTGGATCGGCAAACGCCAGCGGCGCGAGTGCTAGCCATGACAGCGACATGTACAGCGAGATGCCGATGAGCGGCCGCGGACACAAGCCAGCAAGGCGTAATGCCGACATTCACAAACTCCTGTTCGCTTGTTGACAGTGGCTTTGTTTATGATCGCGCTGTTCCTGAAGCGCACCGGAGCAACGATAGCACGCGTCGCGCCCGCTCGATGTATCCCGTGAGATCCGTTTCCGACATGTCCGACTCGCCCACGTTATTCGACATCGGCATCAACCTGACGCATGAAAGCTACGATGCCGATCGTGCCGCTGTCATGGAACGCGCCGCTGCGGCAGGTGTGACACGCATGCTGGTGACCGGCGCCTCGCTGGCAAGTTCCCGGGATGCGGTCGCTCTCGCTCATTCGCACCCCGACACACTTCGTTGCACGACCGGCGTTCATCCGCATCATGCGAGCGAACTCGACGACGGACAGCAGCAGGAACTGGCGGGGCTGGCGCGAAACAGCGTCGTCGTCGCAGTCGGCGAATGCGGACTCGATTATTTTCGCGACCTGTCGCCTCGCGCCGCGCAGATCGAAGCATTCCGTTGGCAATTGCAACTGGCGAAGGAGATCGGCAAGCCGGTGTTCCTGCATCAACGCGAGGCGCACGATGATTTCATCGCGGTGCTGCGCGACTTTCCCAGCCTGCGAGGTGTGGCACACTGCTTCACCGATGGCGTCGCACAGGCAAGCGCCTATCTCGATCTTGGCTTGTATGTCGGGATTACGGGATGGATCTGCGATGAGCGCCGCGGCCAGCATTTGCATGACGTGGTGCGCATGATTCCAGCGGAGCGATTGTTGATCGAAACGGACGGACCGTACCTGCTGCCGCGTGACATGCGACCCAAGCCAGCGTCACGTCGCAACGAACCGGCATATCTGCCGCATATCCTCGCGACCATCGCCGCTGCACGCGCTGAGTCTATCGACGCACTGGCGTCACGAACTACGCAGAATGCAGCGGACCTGTTCGGCTGGCCCGCTGTCGAACCGCATCATTGATTATCGCCGGACCTCAGGTCCTGGAGGGACTCATGAATCCAACACAACTGCAGAACACCATCGACCGCGTCTGGGACGAATCCATCGTGCCGACGTTGTGCGACTACATTCGCATTCCTAACAAGTCGGTCAACTTCGATCCGCAGTGGGCCGAGCATGGTTACATGGATGCCGCTGCCGAACTGCTGCGCAAATGGTGCGCAGAGCATGCACTGCCCGGTATGAAAGTCGAACTGGCGCGCCTGGACGGACGTTCGCCGTTGCTGTTCATCGAAGTGCCGGCACAGTCTTACGGCACGGACACAGCGGCGAAAAACGCCGCTGCGGATTGCGTGCTGATGTACGGCCACATGGACAAGCAACCGGAATTCACCGGCTGGGCCGAAGGCTTGGCGCCATGGACGCCGGTGCTTCGCGACGGTCGATTGTATGGGCGCGGCGGCGCTGACGATGGCTATGCCGTGTTCGGTTCGCTGCTGGCGCTGCTGGCGCTCGAAGAACAACGCGTGCCGCATGCACGCTGCGTCATCCTCATCGAGAGCGGCGAAGAAAGCGGCAGCCCGGATCTGCCTGCCTATATCGAACACCTGGCCGCGCGTATCGGCAAGCCTTCATTGGTCGTCTGCCTGGATGCCGAGTGCAGCAACTACGATCAGTTCTGGTGTACCACGTCACTGCGCGGCAATCTCAACGGCACGTTGCGTGTCGAGGTACTGAGTGAAGGCGTGCATTCCGGCATGGCCAGCGGCATTGCGCCGTCGAGCTTCCGGGTGATGCGGCAACTGCTCAATCGCATCGAGGATTCACAGACCGGACGACTCCTGGTCGATGCGCTTTACACCGAGATTCCCAAAGATCGCCTGGGCCAGGCAGCCGCCGCAGCGAAGACGCTCGGCGACATCGTCTTCAAGAAGATTCCATTCCTGCCGGGCATGCAGCCGATGTCGGGCGATCCCACCGAACTGCTGCTCAACAGTACCTGGCGACCGACGCTGTCGGTTACCGGCGTCGACGGCATTCCAGCGCCGCAGAATGCAGGCAATGTTCTGCGACCTATGACTGCACTGGTGTTGTCGTTCCGCTTGCCGCCGCAGGTCGATCCCGAGGTAGCTGCGCGCGCGGTGAAAGCCGTGCTCGAAAAATCGCCGCCCTATGGCGCGCGAGTGCAGTTCGAGATCGAGACGAGCATGGGCGGTTGGAATGCGCCCTCTTCCGCTCCCTGGCTGGAAGCAGCAGTGCAATCGGCATCGAAGCAATACTTCGGCGCCGACGCGATGTACATGGGCACGGGCGGAAGCATTCCGTTCATGGCCATGCTCGCGGAGAAATTTCCCGCTACGCAGTTTTTGGTGACTGGCGTGCTGGGCCCGCAATCGAATGCGCATGGGCCGAATGAGTTCCTGGATATCGCGACGGGGAAGAAGGTGACGGCATGCGTGGCGCATGTCGTGGCGGCGCACGCGAAAGCGCGGGGCTAACTTAGGGAAATAAGAAAATTCTCGCGGAGCACGCTGAGCAGAAGGCAATAGGGTCGGACCCAGATCGGATCCGACTCTGGCCATTTCATCTTTTCTTCTCAGCGTGCTCTGCGTGCTCCGCGAGAAATATCTTCATCCGCTCGCGCGAGCGGTCCTCAACTCGCGAGCGGATTCGGCTCCGAATTCTTCTTCACCTTGGCCCACACATCGCCGAACGCTGCGGTGATGTTGCCGCGAGCTTGGTCGACGATCGGGTAATCAGCCGTGATGTTATCGATGCGCACCACGTTGCGTGGCTTGCCCTTGGGAAAGTCGCTGCGCACAGTGAATAACACGCGCCCTTCGACGGGAACATCGCCGGTCAACAACCGCACGGCAGCCATGCGATCGTAGAGCGCATGCTGCGGATTCGCGAAAGTGAAGCGGCGCTTCTTGCCGATCACCGTCCACTCGATCATCTGGTCGCCGCCGAAAATCGCGCCGGGCAGGTCGAGCAGGTCGAGCACGAGCAGCCCCCGTTGAGTCAGCAACAGGTAGTGAATGTGGATCTGGCCGCCGTTGCCGTTGGGCAGCAGCACGTTCTTCATCATCTCGTAGGCGATGCTGGCAATGGCCGCATCGACGGCACGGCGGGCCCGGTACTCGCGAAACTGCAGGTACCCCCAGATCATGGCCGCAACCACCAGCAACGCGGCTGCCACCGGCCAGGCCCAGGGAGGTATCTGCTCGGGGATGGTCATATTCAAGGTTGTTGCAGTCCCGTACGAAGTGCAGTCAGGGTCGGCGCGATATCGGTTTCCTGCCGTGGCAGGTCCAGGAGCCGTGCGAGTTCCGGCGGCACCGGGACGACCCTGCCGATCTGCGGTTCGACGACATCGTTGAACTTGGCGGGATGCGCCGTCGACACGATGATCCAGTGACCGCGAGCGCCACGCGACAACAGCCGGCGAAATACTTTCGCGGCAGTGGCCGTGTGCGGACACCATACCTGGCCGAGCTCATGGGCATCGCGGCGGATGGTCGCACGGATCTCGATGTCATCGACGCTCGACGCGCCCAACTGCCCCTGCAATTCCTCGAAGTCGGGATGCAGCGCACGCAATCGTTCCATGTTGCTCGGGTTGCCGACATCCATGGCAGATGCCAACGTCGCAACGCTCGGCCGCGGCTGCCATTCACCGGTCCGCAGATACTCGCAGATGGTCTGGTTGGCATTGGTCGCCAGCACGATTTCGCCGAGTGGCAGCCCGATGTGCCGCGCCCATATGGCCGCCAGCGCATTGCCGAGATTGCCGGCAGGAATGATGAAATTCGGCCGCCTGCCCGTTTCGCGCCACAGTTCGAGACTGGCCTTCGCGTAGTAGACCATCTGGGGCAGCAGGCGGCCCACGTTGATGCTGTTTGCGGAAGTGAGTTCGTGAGTCTGCGCCAGCGCGGGATCGGCGAATGCTTCCTTCACCATGCGCTGGCAATCGTCGAAGGTGCCGCTGACGCGGAACGTGCGTATGTTGTCGCCCCAGCACGCAAGCTGCTGCGCCTGGCGCTCTGAGACCAGGCCGGCCGGATAGAGCACGGCGACATCGATCGAAGGCTTGCCGTGAAATGCCGCAGCCACTGCGCCACCGGTATCGCCGGATGTCGCGACCAGGATCGTGAGGCGTTTCGTCGACTGGCGCGGAATGCGCGTCATGCACTCGGCGAGAAAACGCGCACCGAAATCTTTGAACGCCGCCGTCGGGCCGTGAAAGAGTTCGAGCACCGACACAGGCGCCGGTGCATCCGGTAATGGGACCAGGGGCGCCGGAAAGTTGAATGCTTCGCGCGTGATTTCCTCGAGCTGATCCGCGAGCGGATCGCCGGCAGCGAACGGTGCGATGAGCTGCTGGGCCAGTTGCGCCAACGAGGCATTCGCATCGAAGTCGTGCGGCGTCACATGCGGGAATGACTCCGGCACATACAGGCCACCGTCCGGCGCGATTCCGTGCGCTATCGCCTGGCTCAGCGTGACGCGGTGTGCGGGGTTGCGGGTACTCGTGTAATACATCGACGAACTCAATTCACGATCCGCGCGCCGCTGGATTCGAGCGTCGAGATCCAGGCATCGCAAGGCATGTTGGACGCGGCGAAGCCCGCCACCATGGCATCGCGAATGCGCTCGGCATCCTGCTGTTCGCACCACGCAAAAATCGTCGGGCCGGCGCCGGAGATCGAACAGCCCAGCGCGCGATTATTCATCGCGCCATCCTTGACGGCCTGGAACCCGGGAATCAGCACTTTACGCTGCGGCTCGATGATGACGTCTTCGAGCGATTCGCGGATGAGCTGCAGGTCGCCTGTGAAACACCCTGTGAGAAATCCCGCCAGGTTGGCCGACTGCCAGATCACGTTCGACAGGTCGATGGAGCGATTCAGGATCTCGCGAGCCGCCTTGGTGGACAGCATCATGTGCGGATGGACCAGCACACAGCGCACCGTCGGCGGCACCGGAATCTGCTTCACGTTGGGATTGTCGATGCCCACCGTCAGAACCAGTCCACCGAACAGCGACGGCGCGATGTTGTCGACGTGCACCGAGCCGCTCGCCACCGCCTCGCCTTTCATCGCGAACTTCAGCAGTTCGAGCTGAGACAGCGAGACCGGCAACAGCGCGTTGGCCGCGACTACACCTGCGACCGCGGATGCAGCCGAGCCTCCGAGACCCGAGCCCAGCGGAATGCCTTTTTCGATGGCGAGCTCGATGCCGAAATCCAGTTTCAGGTCGCGCACCATGCTGAGCACTGCCATGCCGGCAGTGTTCTTCTCAGGCTCCAGCGGCAGATCGACGGCGACGCCGCTGATGCCGCTGATTCGCACGCCGGGTTCGGCGATGCGCGTTGCAGTGACTCTGTCGCCGATTGCCTGGAAGCTGTGGCCCAGCACATCGAAACCGACCGCGACATTACCGATGCTCGCAGGCGCGAACGCAGTAGCAGACTGTCGACCGCTCATAGCTTCGCACCGAGATAAGCACACACGCGCAACAGGTCGGCGAACACGCCCGCGGCCGTCACTTCAGGCCCCGCGCCCGGTCCCTGGACGACGAGCGGGTTCCGGTTGTAACGCCGCGTGGTGAAGCGCACGACGTTATCGGTGAGGTTGATGTTGGCAAAAGTATGTGACCGCTCCAGTTCGACCAGACCGACGGAAGCACGGCCGGTAGCGGCATCGAGCGAACCGACATAGCGCAATACCCGATCGCGGCTGCGCGCACCTTTGAGTCGCGCCGCCATCGCTGCGTCGAACTCGGGAAGGCGATCGAGAAACTCTTCCGGCGGGCAGGCGGTCAGCTCCGGCGGCACCAGCCCTTCCAGTCGCACATCGCCCAATTCCAGGCGCAGCCCCATCTCGCGACCGAGGATGATGAGCTTGCGTGCGAAGTCGATGCCCGACAGATCGTCCCGTGGATCGGGTTCGGTATAACCCTTCGCCTTCGCCGCCCGCACGATGGCGGAGAACGGCTCGGAGCCATCCCAGACATTGAACAGGTAAGCCAGCGTGCCGGACAGGATGCCTTCGATGCGTTGGATCTCATCGCCGGTATCGCGCAGGTCTCGCAACGTCTGCACGATGGGCAAGCCTGCGCCGACGGTGGCTTCATACAGGTAATGCGCCCCGCCCTGTCGCCGGGCTTCGTGCAGCCGTGCGAAGAAGTTCAGGTCGGCGCTGTTCGCCTTCTTGTTGGGCGTGACGATGTGAATGCCTTCCGCCAGCCACTCCGGGTAACGCGCAGCGATCTCGGCGCTGGCCGAGCAATCGATGATGACGGCGTGGGGAAGATGATCGGCGTGTACATGCGCTGCGAACTTCGCTAGATCCACGGATTCGTTCTTCGACTCCATGGTCTTGCGCCAGCCGGCCAGCGGCACCGAAGTATCCGCGAGATGCATGTGCTTCGAGGTGAGCACACCACGCACGCGCAGGTCGATCTTCATTTCACTCGCCAGGCGCGCGCTTTGCGAAGCCATCTGGTCGAGCAGCACGCCACCGACCACACCCGGGCCAATGAGGCCGATGGAAATGGTGTGCGGCGACAGGTAGAAACCGGCGTGTACGGAACGCAGCGCGCGTGACGCCTGCTTGCCGTCGATGACCACCGAGATATTTCTCTCGGACGCGCCCTGGGCGATTGCTTTCACGCTGACGGCCGCCGAACCCAACGCAACGAACACTTTCGCGGCGACACCATGCGACCCGGCCATGCCATCGCCGACCACGGCGAGGATGCTGCAAGCAGGAGTGACTTCGACGCTGTGAATCTGGCCCTGTCGCAACTCGGTATCGAAAGCCTGTCGCACGACAGCCTCGGCGCGCACCGCTTCGACTTCGGGAATCGCGAAACAGATGGAGTGCTCCGAGCTTCCCTGCGAAATCAGAATCACCGAAATACCGTGATCGCGCAGCGCGCCGAACAGGCGATGCGCGGTGCCGGGTACTCCGATCATGCCGGCGCCTTCGAGGTTCACCAGCGCGACGCGGTCGATGCAGGTGATGCCCTTGACCAGCATTTGCGAGGTGGGCTTTTCGCAGATCAGCGTGCCCGCCTTCTCCGGCGCAAATGTATTGCGAATCCAGATCGGGATGTTCTTGCGCACCGCCGGCGCCATGGTCTGCGGATGGATGACCTTGGCGCCGAAGTACGCCAGCTCCATCGCCTCGTTGTAGGACAGCGAGTCGATGACCTTGGCATCGGGCACCAGTCGCGGATCCGCGCTGAGCACGCCGTCGACATCGGTCCAGATGTGAATTTCCTCGGCGTCGAGCAGCGCGCCGAAAATGGAGCCGGAAAAATCGCTGCCGTTACGGCCGAGCGTCGTCTGCAGGCCCTGCGGATCGCGCGCGACGAAGCCGGTGATGATGAGTGTGGCCGCGGGTTCTTCCGGAATCACGCGGGCCGTATTCTTCTGGGATTCTTCCCAGCGAACCGCGGGCCCGAGCGGCCCCCATTCCACCGAGACGATTTCCCGCGCATCGATCCACGACACGGTGCCAGGCCGGCGGCCGCGCTTACGCAGATACACGCAGAACAGTCGCGTCGACCAGATTTCGCCGTAGCCGGCGATGAGATCGCGCACAGTCTGCGACGCCGAGCGAATCAGCCGCACAGTCTGGAGAATGCCGGAAATATCGCGGCAATCGCCATCCAGGGTCGCCATGTAGGGAGCGCTCTCGCTCACATCCAGCAGCGTTTCCGCGATCACCCGATGGCGTTCGCGCAGTTCGTCGATGCGCGTCTGGACGACGTCTTCCTGGCGTTCGGCCGCAATCACCAGGTTCAGCAACGAATCGGTGACGCCACGACAGGCCGACAGGACCACACCCAACCGTGGATGCGGATCGTTTTCCAGGATGTCGGCTACTCGCCGCATGCAGGCTGCATCGGCAACGCTCGAGCCGCCGAATTTATGTACGCGCCACCGCTCCACTTTGACTGTCTTTCTCTTGTTGCTCGACTCGCGCAGCCATCCGTCCCGTGGGTCGCGGCCCGTGGGCCGACAGGACATCATTTAGAAGGTTTGCGATATCGGGAGGGCGACACTGTACTGACAGGTCAATCCAGCGGCAAGTTTGCGGCGGGACTATGAACCTCGCACTGCGGCCGCAACGTCGCGGATCAGCGATTCGCGGTGTTATCCGGGCGACCGAAAGCCAGCACCGAACTGCCCTCGGCATCGCCGCCCGCCGCGACCGGAAACCCCGGCCGCGCAAAGCTGATCGTCTCGCCGGGGTCGGGCATGGTGACCGCCTCAGCCTTGGTATTCAGGTAGGTGACCTTCGCCGGGCCGACCTGGATCATGTCGCGATGCTGGAGCGCCCGCCGCAGCACCCGACGCGAATTGACCAGCAGGCCGTTGGTGCTGCCCAGGTCCAGCATCAGGTCGTGGCCGCCATCGCGCACGATCAATGCGTGGTAACGACTGACGAACACCGAATCGATCCGGACATCCGCTTCCTCGCCGCGTCCGATGAGAATGCGCCCGCCTTGCAGCGGCACTTCGCGATCGGGCAATCCCTGCAGCGCGATCAACAGTCTTGAATCCGGGTTCCATGCGGACGCCGCGGAAACACCGCCTTCCTGCATCATCGCCGGTAGCGCGTGGCCCTGCAGGTCCAGTTCATGGATCGCCTGATCGAGCGCCTTCACCGTCACTGTCTGCAAACCTTCTTCACCGGCACAAGCAAGCGCGCGCGAACACAGTCGATTGATCCGGGCCGGAACGCCGCTAGTGCAAACGTGGATCTGTTGCATGAGCGTGTGAGGCATCAGCACATCGGGATTGGCTGAGCCGGCAGCACGCAGGCGATGTGCGACATAGGCTGCGGTCTGGTCTTCGGTAAGCGATGTCAGCGCGAAACGCGGCGCCACCGACATGAGCGACTCGGCCATGCGCGGCGAGTCCAATACGCGATTGAGAGAGCTGCCGCCGAGCATCAGTACTTTCAGTACACGCGTGCCTTCGGCTTCGATGGTGGCCAGCAGCCGCAGCTCTTCCAGTACCAGCGGATGCGCGGCCTGCATGTTCTCGACGATGAGCAGACAGATGCGTCCCATCGATGCCTGGTGCCGCAGGAAGCGTTCGATCAGGCGGCGACGATCCGTCTTGTCCTCGTCTTCGAGCGAAAAACCGAACTGCCGCAGGATGTCGAGTAGAAATTCACGTGGATGGCTGTGCTGTCGCGCGACGGAGGCCAGGACGACACGCTCATCGAGATCGCGCACCAATCGGCGGATGAGAAGACTCTTGCCGCAGCCGCTCTCTGCCGTAACCACCGCCAAGCGCGCGCGGCTCCACAGGGCTTGTCCCATGAAATCCAGGGCGCGGACATGCTGTTCGGCGGGAAAGAAAAATTCGTCGTCGAGAGAATCCGCGAACGGATCGGCGATGAGGTCGAACGGATTGTTCGCGACCGGTATCGCTGGATCGAGAGCGTCCATGATGTTGCCTGGCTCTCCGGGTTCAGTACTGGGTTCGACCGACAAACGTTGTCCTCAGCTCCAGGGAAGCGGCCTGCGGCCGGTCATTTGCGCCCCCTCCTGCTGCATCCGAATCTAGCTCGTTGATGGCAACTGCATGATTTATAGGAACTTGAGGTTCCGGAAATCGATTGTGAGGGTGCAAGGTCAGTCCCGACAATAATCGGTGTCATAACCCTGCACAAGTGCAGTGGGTTTCTTATATTTCCTCCCCCGGTCGCCGGGGGAGGAATAAGGAGGGAGCGTCAGGATCTTCCCTTCTCGGCCCTCCCCCGGCGACCGGGGGAAGAAGTCAAAAGAAGGGCGGCTTTACACACCGGGCCTAATCCACATTCACGACCACCTTCCCCCGCGCCCGCCCCTCCTCCAGATACGCGATCGCTTCCGCCGCCTCACTCAACGCAAAGCGCCTGTCGATCGCCGGCTTCACCTTCCCTGCCGCCAACATGTCGCCCAGAATCTTCAAATCCGCGGGATTCAGTTCGGCGATGAACATTCCCATCTCCTGGCTTACGAAAGGCGACGACAGCAGCGCTTTGATTGGCTGCATCAACGGCCCGAGCCACGGATCGTCCATGGTTGCGCCGACGATGACGAGCCTGCCGTGTGGCTGCAGCACGCGTCGATATTCCGAGAGCGAATGGTTGCCGACGTTGTCGAGGATCAGGTCGTAACGCTCGTCGCCTGAAGTGAAATCCTCGCGCGTGTAATCGATCACGCGGTCCGCGCCAATCGATTTCACCAGTTCCGCATTCCTGGTGCTGCAGACACCTGTGACTTCAGCGCCGAGCGATTTGGCGATCTGCACAGCAAAGGTACCCACGCCACCGGATGCGCCGTTGATCAATACTTTCTGGCCGGGCTTGAGCAGCCCGTGGTCTCGCAATCCCTGCAGCGCCGTGATGGCGGCGACAGGGACGGCGGCCGCCTGTTCGAATGTCATGTTGGTCGGTTTGAGCACTACCGACCGACTTTCGCGAACGACCAGGTATTCGGCCAGCGCCCCGCTCTTGCCGCCGAAGACTTCATCGCCGGGCTTGAAGCGCGTGACCTGCTTGCCCACCGCCACCACCGTTCCGGCGAAGTCGACGCCCATTCGCGTGTCATTGGGGACGCCGAAGCCACCACCGAGTCGGATGATGTACGGCGTGCCTCGCATCGAGTGCCAATCGAGCGGATTCACGGCTGCCGCATGCACCTTCACCAGCAACTCGTCTTCGGCCGGCACGGGCTTGGCAACATCTTCGAAACTGAGGATATCGGGCGAACCGTAGCAACGCGCGACGATTGCTTTCATCCGCTGCGCTTCAGCAGGGAGTTCACCCGGTGGTCCACAAGCGGAGTCGTGACTGATGGCGATAGCAAACGACGCCAGTGCGAGGGTCATCGAGGCCAGGATGGCGACCAGTATCCGTTTACGTCGAGTCATTGCCTTGCTTCCAGTGGTGGCGGGACGTTTCCTTAGCTCAACTATGCGGCGAGCGGCAATTGAGCGATCGGGCTACGATCCAGGCGGACGACGGCGGTCGATCCCGTCCGCAGCGGACGCGATGCGCGAATGAGGCAACCGTTTTCAATCGAACCGCGTGGACTCGCACTTATACTGCGTTGGCGACTCCTGCGTTTCACGGGTGGCGATGCCGCCACGCCGCTCACACCGCATCCCTCGCAACGCGTTCATTGAGTCGTCGCAAGATATGCGGCGCCAGCTTCTCTTCCATCGCACTGGTCCGCGCAACACCGGGGCTCGGCATGAACACCGACACGCCGAAACTCACATCGCCTTTGCGAACGGCAAGGCCATCGCCCCACCACAGCGCTTCATCGCCGAATTTCCTCGATACCGGCTTCGAGGCAATCACGCCATTTGCAGCAGCACTGCGGAATGTCTCCAGGAAGGTTCGCGCAAGATCTTTACCCGCGGGCCATTGCATGGCCGTCAGGATGACGAATCGATGCCGTTGCCTCGGGCTTTGATTCGCCGGCTGTTCCTTGCCCGCCGCGATCATCCAGATGCACGACGAAGAGTACGAACCATTGGGTTGACTGCCCTCGTCCTGGCGACGGCCGGCATCCACGCCCAAGCCGATGGCCTTGGAGATTTCCGCTGACGTGAGCAGCGAGCACGCATTGATTTCGTTCGCAGGCGCCGCTGCGTGAACCAACAGTGGCGCAAGTACAAAGAGGAGAACCGATAGTCTGCGTGTCATTCGTTCTCCGGGCGGGATTTCAGCAGCAGCGTTGGATGCCGCTCCACTTACGTTGTTGCTCGGCGATGTAGAAGTCACGCCGACTCAACGCCGGAACATCCGGATGCGTGGCTCGATGTCGAGCCAGGTACATATCATAAGCATCGTCAGTCGTCAGCTCACGCACGAAGTCCCAGAATTTCCGCACTTCAGGCTTCATGCCTTCATGGCCACCACTTCAGCCGGCGCTTCCGAATTCGGTGGCACCGGCAGGTTACGCAGCACGCGCAGGCAGACACGCGCCGAATCGAAAATCACGATCCACAGGATCGCCGTCAAGCCGACCGCGAGCCATGCGTCGAGACGCTGATTGAAGATGAGCTGCGGGGCAACTGCAGCCTGTGCGGCAGGCAACAGGCCTGCAGCCAACTGGGTGGCAGTCTGATCGGCCGCGGCCAGAAAGCCTATACGCACATCGTCGGAGACGACTTTCTCCCAGGTCGCGGCCGTGGTGACGATGGTCAGCCATGCCAGCGGCACACCGGTGACCCACGCATGACGAACCTTGCCCTGCTTCACGAGAATGCCGGTGCAGATGCTCAACGCGATGCCGGCGAGCAATTGATTGGAGATGCCGAACAGCGGCCAGAGAATATTGATGCCGCCGTTGGGATCGATGACGCCGATGTACAGGAAGTAACCCCAGCCCGCGACGATCAATGCACTCGATATCAACACCGACGGATACCACGAGGTCTGGCCCATCTTCGGCCAGATATGCGAGAGCGCATCCTGCAGCATGAAGCGCCCCACCCGCGTACCGGCATCGAGCGTGGTCAGGATGAACACGGCTTCGAACATGATGGCGAAGTGATACCACAGCGCCATCATTCCCTGGCCGAAGGCCGAAGAGAACACGCTGGCCATGCCAACTGCCAACGACGGTGCACCGCCGGTGCGCGCGAACAAAGTCGTCTCGCCCATCTGCGTCGCCAGTGCATGCATCTGGTCGGCGGTGACGGGAAATCCCCAGCTCGAAATGGTTGTCACGGCGGCTTCCGCCGTCGCGCCGACGATGCCCGGCGAACTGTTGATCGCAAAGAACACGCCGGGTTCGAGCAAGGTCGCGGCGATCATCGCCATGATGGCCACACCCGATTCCAGCATCATGCTGCCGTAGCCGATCAGGCGAACATCGCCTTCGTCGGTGATGAGCTTGGGCGTGGTGCCGCTCGACACCAGCGCATGGAAGCCCGAGATGGCGCCGCACGCAATAGTGATGAAGACGAACGGAAACAGCCCGCCACCGAAGATGGGACCGCTGCCGTCGATGAACTGCGTGAGCGCAGGCATCTTGATATCGGGTCGCATCACGATGACCGCGATGGCGAGCAAGGTCACGGTGCCGAGTTTGAGAAAGGTTGAAAGATAATCGCGCGGCGCCAGCAGCAACCACACCGGCAGTACGGCGGCGATGAATCCATAACCGATGACGAACCAGGCCAGGGTGACGCTATCCAGGTCGAAGATCACCCGCAGTCCTTCGTGAGCATCCACCGCGCCACCGCCGACCACGGCGGCCAGCAGCAAGGCGACGCCAATCACCGAGGCTTCGAGCACGCGGCCGGGACGGATGTTGCGCATGTACAGCCCCACCAGCACAGCGATGGGAATGGTCGCGAACACCGTCGAGGTGCCCCAGGGGCTGTGTTTCATGGCATTCACGACGACCAGGCCGAGCACCGCGATCAGGATGACCATGATCACCAGCGTACCCAGCATTGCGGCATAGCCGCCTACCGGCCCAAGTTCATCGCGCGCCATCTGGCCGAGACTGCGTCCGTTACGCCGCGTCGACAGGAACAGCACCGTCATGTCCTGCACGCAACCGCCCAGGACTGCACCGACGAGAATCCACAGCGTGCCGGGTAGATAACCGAACTGCGCAGCGAGCGTTGGACCGATCAGCGGCCCCGGGCCTGCGATGGCCGCGAAGTGATGGCCGAAAACGATCCAGCGATTGGTCGGGACGAAGTCGCGACCGTTATTGAGTCGCACGGCCGGCGTCGCACGAGTGCTGTCGAGCACCAGCACCTT
>Ga0247764_1000445_pt1 | contig 14474 bp, 16 predicted proteins | sample UWRJL051202B4_FD_179932 | JGI IMG/M metagenome (GOLD analysis project Ga0247764, IMG submission 179932) | Plant litter microbial communities from Arlington Agricultural Research Station in Wisconsin, United States - UWRJ-L051-202B-4 | ecosystem: Environmental > Terrestrial > Plant litter >...
TGGTTCTACCGGCATGCTGTCTCCAGGTTCGATAAACATCGAACCTAGACAGGTCTCACCTAAGTTTTTGACAATTCAAGAAAAGATGTGATCAAGAGACAGCTTCAAGCAGTCGGGCGCAGCGACCGCTAGTTCTTCGAATCGGACGTTCAAACTTGGGCATCACCCGATTTGCGTGTAACCCCAGCCTGTCCAGAAGACCCTCAGCGTGCTCCTCAGGGCTTGCGGGCTACACCGAAATCCTACTTTCGGGATTCATCGAAGGCGCGTCGGCACTCTGCGATGCTTGGCCAGTTGTCTCGAATCCAGGACGTGAAGCCTTCCAGGGCGGGCAGCATGCTTGCGCCCATGAACGTCAGTTCATACTCGACGCGTGGCGGCACTTCGGGGAAATAGTGGCGTAGCAGTAACCCATCGCGCTCGAGGTTACGCAGCGTGAGTGTCAGCATCCTTTGCGTGATGCCCTCAATGCCGTTCTTCAACTCAGAGAAGCGCAGCCGATGACCAGGCGCGATAGCCAAGTGAGACATGACGAGGATCGTCCACTTGTCGCCCAGGCGAGCAAGTACGCCATGCGGGGCGCATGGCTTGAATCGTGGCCCTCCAGGCGTCTGTTCGTAGGCACGGCCGTGGATTGATCCAGTCATGGGTATCACTCATGTTACTGAAGCTGAAGAATGTGCCGTCTTTCGGGCTTCTTGGCTTGGATATAGATTAGTAACCCTAGCACACACGAGTAAAGCCCAATCAATGTCAGAGGAAAAACGCTCGATTCTTGTATTTGGTGCAACCGGCCAGCAAGGCGGTTCCGTTATTGCCGCGCTCATCAGCGATGGTTGGCCCGTACGAGCACTGGTCAGGGATGCAGGCTCCGCCAAGTCGGCCGCGCTTCACAGCGCTGGCGTCCAGCTTTTTCAAGGAAGCTTTGCAAGCACTGAGTCCATCCATGAAGCAATGAAGGGGGTTTACGGCGTTTTCAGCGTGCAGCCGAGTTCCCCCCAAGCGGCAATGTACGGCGTATCGGATGAGGACGAAGTGCGTTATGGGATTTCTATAGCAGATATCGCTGCGCAGAGCGGCGTGAAGCACTTGGTGTACTCCTCAACCGCCGCAGTGAGCGAGGGGTTGACCGGAATGGGGCACATGGATTCGAAGGCCGCTATCGAGGCGCACATCCGCAGCTTGAACATGCGAGCCACCATCGTGCGCCCGGCGGCATTCATGGAAATGCTCTTGATGCCTGGTTTCGGCCTCGATAAGGGCTGCTTCAATTTCTTCATGGAACCCGATCAGCCAATGCAACTGATCGCGGTTCCCGACATCGGCCGTATCGTTTCGGCCATCTTTTCTGCTCCAGAGCGCTTCGCGGGGAAAGCCATTGAAATCGCCAGCGACACGGTTACAGGGAACGATCTGGAGACTGCGTTCAGCGAGGCAGCTGGTCGGAAGATCACCTATTCTCGCTTCTCCGATGAGGTGCTCCAAGGAAATGAGTTCCTGGCGAAGCTCACCGCACTGAATGACAGTGGACGCTTGGCTGGTAAGGCTGATCTTGAAGCCTTGCGGAAGATTCATCCCGGCCTGCAATCCTTTAGGTCTTGGCTAGCCGGGCCAGGGCGCGATGCGTTTCTCCATGCGCTTGGGACCGCAGACGCATGGAGCTACGGGCACGACTAATCTGAATATAGATTTGTGTTTGTCACACGTGCTTGTGAACCGTGCGTTTGATCTACTTCGCAGGTTCAGTTGGCGCTCTCGATAAAGCTAGCCACTTCCTTGGGATGAGACATCATCACGGCGTGACTGCTGCTGATTTCCCGGGTTTTCGCGTGCGCCCGCTTCGCCATTGTGCGCTGGGCATCGGTCGCGCGGCGAAGGCCCCCGATCGATGGGCGAACGGGAATCTGTCCGCGCGGATTCTGGATTCATCCAACGAGATGAGCTCAGTGCGTTTGCCGCGCGCTTCAATCGCATGGCCGACGCACTCGCCCACATCGTTCAAGTCTCAGCGTAAGTCGCAAATGTCAAAACGGGCTACTTTTCCGTCCTGGATGGTGAATAGGTGTCCCACAGTTTTATCCTTGAGGCCGTGTGCCTGCCCTTGGATCGGGTTTCCTTCTAAGTCTCGAACGGTCTGCTGGACTTCGGCGACAATCTTGCCGTCTTCAGTTCGGCGGACGGCGACGGGCTCGACATGCGGATCGACCACTGCCCACTGCCGAGTCCAATAATCGCGTATCGCCTCACGACCGTGGACGTAACCTCCCTCCATTCCATTGGCCCAAGCCACGTCGTCGGTAAGTGCGAGAAGCACGCCGTCGATGTCACGCGCGTTGAAGCGATCGTACAGGCGCTGGATGAGTGCGATGCCGTTGTCCATGAAGCTCTCCGAAGCGATTGACTACCGTTGCAAGTCAGACTATATATGCACATATGTATTTGGTGAAAGGTATTTTTTTCACTGATTGATGCCGCATGCGAGTGCCGGATGGCCCGTGATGAAGCACGCACGCAGGCGGACGCGTAGGCCTGGCATGCACCCAATCGGTAGCGAATACAGAACGGAGCAATTGATTGCCCATGCATAGTGTTCTCGCCATCTCGATGGCCTTGGCGGCGCTCTCGTCCCCGTGTTTTGATGACCCTACACTCGCGCGTACGCTACGCGCGCTTGATGAGCGACTGCTCGTAGCCGTTCATCGTGGAGACCGGGCGACCTGGGAGGGACTGACAACTCCGGACTTCGCTTACGTCGAAGAAGGCGTGGTCCAATTGCGCCAACAATTTCTGGCTGGCCTTCAAGAGGACCATCTCGAACCGCTGGTGATCCGGGACTACACGGCCTGTCGATCGGGTGATACGGCGATCGTTCTTCACCATGACACCGTACCGGGCATCTCTTCTTTCGATGGCACAGCGGCTCTCTATCTGATGACGGAGACCTGGCAGCGGCTAGGAAGCAACGGAAGTGATTGGAAACTGCGGATCGTTCACATCGAGGCCGTCCGCGCCGATCCTCCACACATTGCCCTCATACCGGGTCAGATCGATGAGCTGGCCGGCACGTACACGCGTGGCGCAACGCGCGTTACGATCCGACGTAATGGCTCGCATATTCTTGAGAAGCGCAACGGAAGTGCGGAGCGGGAGCTATTGGCTGAAACGCGCGACAGCCTCTTTGTTGCTGGGGATCCTCGTGTGAGATGGATATTCCTGCGCGATCAAGAAGGCCGCGTGGCCGCAATGGCGGAACGCTATGAGAATCTGGAAATCATCTATCAACGGCAACACTAACGCCCGCGCGTGCGCGCTTTCGGCACCAAGGCAAATCTGGCACTTTGCCCCGGAGGCTGGACAGCAACATTGTCGATGCAATCGCGTGGTCGCCGGGCCAACGCTAGAGTTAACTCTAATCGTCGGACCATCAATCTGCTTTGTCTGTCAGCCACGCTCGGCGATTGAATACCTAGACGAGTAACGCACATATAGACATTGTGATGAAGTGTTAGTGGAGATTATGCGTAAGGATTCGGAAGTGCTTTCCACGCCCGGCCACCTGATAAGCACCGCGGCACGCGGCTTGGCTCGTTTGAGCGAAGCCCGCCTGAAGCCGCTTGGCTTTGGCGTCGGGCATTTGCCGGTGTTGGTCGCGCTTCGGGATGGTCGCGCAAGCACGCAGCGCGACCTCGCCCGCCTCGCACGGATCGAGCAGCCGCCGATGGCGCAGATGCTCTCACGCATGGAGCGAGACGGGCTGATCACGCGCACGCCCGATCCGGACGATGGGCGCAGCAGTCACGTCACCCTGACTAGCGACGCAGAGGCACGTCTGCCGGAGGCGATCGCTGTACTGCTTCAAGGCAATCGCGAGGTCCTGACCGGCTTTACTGACGACGAAGCGGAGCAATTCGTGGCAATGCTGAAGCGTGTAATCGCAAATCTCGATCGGATCACAAGCGCGAGCCAGCAACTGGCGCAGCCAACCTGATCTCAAACATTGCTTGAAAGGGATGAACTCACGCGCGATCGCCGACGATCTGGAACACCGCGATCAGTAGACGTACACAAGCAATGTTAATCTAGAGTGTTGGCCTGTTCCTCTCGCTGTCGGCAATGACGTAATGGAAAACAGCTGCGGGAGTCTGGCAGATGAATACATATCGGGGTCAGTGTTACTGTGGATCGGTCAAGCTTCGACTCGAGACTGATAAGCTTGCGTCACAGCTTGGTGCGCGAGCCTGCCAATGCGACTTTTGTCGACTGCATGGTGCGTCGTGGACGTCTGATCGAGCCGGAAGACTATTCGTGGAGATCGAAGGCCCGACCAACCGCTTCCGGATGGGCACGCATAGTGCCGAGTTTCTGATATGCGCCACCTGCGGCGTACCGACCGCCGTGATCTGGCATCCGCAGGACGGGCCCCTTCTGGCAGTCCTCAGGGTCGAATGCATGGAGGTACGACCGGAGCTTGCTGCGCATCAGGTCGAAACCGATTTCGAAGCGGAAACTCTCGGCGAGCGCTTGGCGCGACGGCGCCGCAACTGGACGCCTGCTTCGGTCTCAGGCCCATAGCCATTGATGGATACGTTCACTGCTCACGTTCACATCGATCCGCTGCCATTTCGACTTTGAGGAACCTGGTTTGCTTATTGAAATCCGGAGGGACTTGCCGGGACCCGCAATGTAGGAATGCTCGGCATCGGTTTTGGTCGGCTTGCCTACTCCACCGAACGTTTACTCTGAGCGGCAGAGCTGTTGGTGGTACATCGCCGTAGACATCCTGCTATCTGCCAGACGGCTCGTCGTCTAGGGCAGTGGCACAACGCTTGAGCAGCTCACAAAGAAGCCTGGCTTCTTCTGCTGACAGCATGGAGAGCATTTGTCGCTCCACCACATCAGCCGCTTTCGCGCCCTCCACAACCGCCTTTTGGCCCGCCTTCGTCAGCTCGGTCATGATGACTCGGCCATGCCCCGGGTGCGGGTTACGCACGATTAAACCTCCGCGTTCCAGATTGACGAGGATGGCTTGCATGGTCTGCGGCGTCACAAATGCCGCGCGCGCCAACTCGGCATTCGAGATCCGCGGATTGCCTGCGACGGCGAGCAGCACGGCGTTCTGCGGCGTGGTGATGCCGATCCGCGCGAGTTCGGCATCCAAGCGTTGCCGCAAACGATGTTGCGTGATCTTCAGGTTGTAGCCAACCCAGTCAACACCGCTTCGCGGCACCCCTTTCGCCGTTGCCATATCAGGGCCCTTACATTAGTATCAGGACACTGATATTAACCAACGAGCGCTTCTATGACAACGCCAATCGGCCCGGACTTCATTGCCTTGCAAGTACGCAACCTCGCTGCATCCAAGAAGTTCTACATGGAGGTCTTCGGTTTCGAAGCCGCGGCGCAGAGTCCGCCTGGCGCGGTCGTTCTAAAGACGGCACCGATCCCGCTGGCTTTGCGGGAGCCTCTTCACCCACTTCCCGAAGCGGGGCCGCTCGGCGCGGGCATGGTTCTCTGGATCGCGTGCGACGACTCCAGCGCGCTGCACGACCTGATCGTAAAGCGTGGCGGCACGATACTTAGCCCGCTTGCCGATAGTCCCTTCGGTCGCTTCTTCGTTGCCGGTGATCCGGATGGCTACGCGATCACCTTTCATACGGCACGTAGCTGACCACGATCCGTTCCTTCCAACTGGGACTCTCGGCAGCAAATCTGGTGACCGGATGACCTTCACATGCTTCCGGACGGTACAGTGCTCATGCGCATCAAGAACAAGAGCGTGATGAGTATCGCTGGAAGCTTGAAAAATAAGGGGCAGAGCCCGTCCCGGTTGAGATGCTGTCCCGGTAATGCTCGGCCTCGACACCAATGTATTGGTGCGCTTTCTCGGTCAAGATGATCAGGCACAGTTCGCACGCGCCCAAAAGATCATCGGGCGCGAGTCACGCAAGCGTAGCGGTGTACTCATCAGTCTCTTGGTCTTGCTGCAAACCGAATGGGTGCTGCCAGGGCGCTACAGCCTGACAAAGGCCGAAATCCTCGCGGCGTTCTCACCTTCGAGTGCCAACTCGATCATCAGGTGCGGAGAGTCCAATGGCTCCCATATTTGTTACGCCTGGTCACTGGCGCCGTGTCGGCTTTCGATCGCCATTTTCGCGGGGTGCTCTACGCACTGCGTTCGCCCACGACACATGCTATACCTTTAAGTCACTCCTATTTGTCAGCGGCGTTGCGAGCGGACGCAGAGCTGGCCGGCCCAGCCGGCGCTTACCGTGTCGTGCCATCTCCTACGGCTACGTGTCTCGGGAGGAGACCTGTCGTTCCCTCACTCGTCCGCCGATCCGTCGAGGCCCTTGCTCACTGGAGACCACATGACGCCGCTGCCGCCCGTGCAATTCGATCAAAGTGATTTTTTCGCCGCCACCGATTCCTACACTGACGCTGACTTCGACACGCTCGGCTTCGGGGTGATCGGTTTCGACGCCGACGGCATGGTGCGGCGGTATAACAAGCTCGAGTCGCAACTGGCCGGCCTGTCACCCGCCCGCGTACTCGGAGCATCTCTTTTCACGAGCGTGGCGCCTTGTATGAACAACTTCATGGTCGCGCAGAGATTCGAGGATGCGGTTGCCAATGAAACGTCACTGGACGCCACCATCGATTACGTCCTGACCTTGCGAATGCGTCCGATAAAAGTGCTGCTGCGCCTGCTCGCGCAGCGCCAGACCCCACTGAGGTACGTCCTTATCCAACGGCGACTGTAGTGTCGACGCCGGCAACTTTCGCCCCCGACCATGTGGAACACGAAGCGCTGCTGCAGTGCCTGCTTCGAGCGGTGGAATCCAGCGTCGTCACCGTCGCCGGAGTATCCATCCGATATACCGTAAGCGGCGGCATCGCGCGCATGGACGCCAGCGCGCCCGGGTCGGACGCCCTGATGAAACGGACCGACCAGGCGCTGTACTTGGCAAAGGGCCGGGGACGCAATCGCGTCGAGTGCTGGGCCGCAGCCTAGCTCCTTGTCGATCTCACAGAAGCTCCCCGCGAATGACAGAAACCAATACCGAAGGCTACGAGAGACTGATGCAGTTCCTTTACCGGGCCCCCATCGGCCTGGTGCAGATGACCGCCGTCGGCGACATCGAGATGATCAATCCGATGGCCGCAAACCTGCTCATGCCGCTATCGCACGCCGGCAACCTGGACAATCTTTTCGTTGTGCTTGGAAACGTGGCCCCCCAACTGGCAGGAATCGTTGGCGCCTTTGCCGAGCCGAGCGGCGATGTCTGCGAGTCGATGCGCTTACCTCTCGCCGCCGGTGGCAACTCCCAAGAACCGCAGATCCTGTCACTCAGCATAGTGAAGCTGGAGGAAGCGCGCTTCATGGCAATGATCAGCGATGTGACACAGGAAGTGCAGCAGATCGAGGCTGGCGTGCAGCGACGCCTGCTTCTCGCCGGGCGCACGGACACCCTGACGCAGATGCCTAATCGCATCGCGGCGTGCGAACTGCTCCAACAAGCGATGACGCGCACTTCACTGGATGCCACGTGGGAACTCGCGCTCCTGTTTATCAACTGCGACCGTTTCAAGCACATCAACGACATCGCGGGCCACGCGATCGGCGATGAAGTGCTCGGCCTCATGGCCAGTCGTCTGCTCGCATCGCTGCGACAGCGTGCTCGCAACGACCGGGTCGTCCATATGGAATCGGTAGCCGCCCGCGTAGGCGGCGACGAGTTTGTGGTGATCCTCACCGACCTGCAGGCTCCGGACGATGTCCACACGGTTGCACGGCGGCTGCTCGATGTCCTCGGTCGCTCCTACAGCATCAAGACACACCAGTTTCATTGCACGGTGAGCATAGGCGTCGTTCTGCAGGCCAATCTCGCGGGGGATACGGAAACCGCCCTTCAGCACGGCAGAGTCGCCATGCTCGAGGCCAAGCGCTTCGGGGGCGGGCAATGCGTGGTATTCGAACCGGAAATGCAGGAACGTGCTGCTCGCCGCAGCGGCATGGAGAGCGCACTGCGCCGGGCGATAGCCGAGGAAGAATTGTTCGTCATGTACCAGCCTGTCGTCCGGCTGGTTCCCTCAGAAACAGGGCGCCCTGTCGTGGATCGCTCGGCCGGCGTGGAGGCGCTGGTGCGTTGGCTGCATCCGACGCGGGGGGTGGTATCGCCTGTCGAATTCATAGCAGCAGCCGAAGAATTCGGGCTGATCGGTGCGCTCGGGACATTCGTGCTCGAGACCGCCTGCCACCAATTCGTTTCCTGGCGACAGGAACTGGGATCGTGCGCACCGCGGCTGCTGGCCGTCAACCTCTCTCGAGGTCAACTCGCAGATCCCGCCTTCATCGTCTCGATCGAGGGAATTTTACAGCGAAGCGGCATGCCGCCGCAGTCCCTGCAGCTGGAGATAACGGAGAGTCTTGCGGCCCAGGACGAGTCCGTGCAGGCAAAGCTGCGGGAGTTGAAGGCGCTCGGGCTGACCTTGGCATTGGACGATTTCGGTACCGGGTATTCGTCGCTTGCCAGCCTGCACTTGCTGCCCGTCGATACGATCAAGATAGATCGGTCATTCGTTACCGACGTCGTTACCAGCCTGCACCATCGCGTACTCATCGAAGCCACCGTCCGCGTAGCAAAGAATCTAGGGATGGGGACCGTCGCGGAAGGAATCGAAACGGCCGAGCAGGCTGCCATCGTCTGCCTCCTGGGATGCGAGAAAGGCCAGGGATATTTTTTCGGCAGGCCGCTGCTCGCAGCGAATCTCGCGCAGTGGGCCAAAGCAGGGGTGGAATGATTCCAGCTACACGCGCGTTCTCGCATCTTCGCTTGTAAACACCACCAACCCGGCAGCCGCAGCTAGTGACGGCATGCCCCGCCCGTCCATCTGCAGGTAGATGCGATGCCCGCCACAGCGCAGATCCCAGAAAATCATAAGTCAGTACTTCAGTGCCTGCATCCCCTGATCCGCTTGCTGGCGCGCGCTGCAGGCCGGTGCAAGGCCCGCAGTTGTGATATCAGAACAGATATGACGATAATTCCCGTCGCGGCATGATTGTCACTGCGCGTTCGCTCAGTATCTTCGTGCCGCGTTATCGGAAATGAGACAAGCGACAGCCGCTTACGCCATTCATCATGCCGCCGTATGTATCGAGACGCTGCGTTCGGTGCGCAGCTTGGCGATGGCAGGTAGACTGTGCTGGGCTGCAGGTTTACCTGTGGAACCCGTTCCCTCGATCTTTGTTTAATCGGTCCGTCTGAGATACCGGCGCCGGGGGGCCATGGCCTTCCGACTTCAGTGACGGCGCCTGCGAGGAGTCGATATGAGGGCTATTGCTGACGCTCCGCCTCGGAAACCCAGCTGTGCATAACCGGCGGTTGCTGTGCCCACTCGCTTTGGATCTGCGCTGCGCGCTCCCGCAAATAACCAGCGGGATCCCTTCTCAATCTTCTCTTGAACGGACTTCGCGCTCAGCTCGCTCTGCTTCAATTGTGGCAGTTGAAGCTCCACCAACAATTCAGAGTGCGAGCGCGCCTGCTCCAGATTGTCGCGGACGAGCTGCTTGTCATCAGGGGTGCCATGGTAGACCTTCCTAGTATCTGATGTTCGATAGAACGATGCGCGCACCTGCGCTGCCCACTCCGAGGGTTTTATCCAATCAAGCTTTCCTGATTCATCCCGCAACGTAGGCGGCGGCCACGGCAGTCATTTCCCCACAGTTGCCACGCATGTTGCCTGTCTCTCGCAAAAGCTGCCCCATCGTCACGTAAGGCACATTTTGTTGCCTGATAGACGCTAACGCGTCGCTGGCATCAATACGATGGCCCGCTTCAACGCTTTTCTTCAAATCGATACTATCGTCATAACGCTTGTTGTCCGCCTTGGCGCCATCTTTAAAGAATTCGCGCGAAGACTTGTAGCATTTTTGAACAAGTTCCCAGGTCGGTTCCATGAATCAGGCTCCGGATTCTGCGGCTGAGGCGCCGCCGTGGAGCCATAGTAAGTAACGGGAGGCTTAGCATCTGGAAAGTTTCGTAAGATCGAGTTTCCCGCGCGGCATTACCGAGAATGTAATATTCCGGGTGGAACTGAATTCGCCAGTGGCGATTCGGCTATGACCCAAAAGACCTTCCCTTCCTCGGTCTATTCCGGTTAGATGCGACGAAGAGCCCCAACACGGTCAATCGCCGACGCCACCCTGCATCTTCACCGGAAATCTCACGTAGCGCAGATCACCCGCTGTGCCCACGAGATCTCGACCGATCGCGTGTGTCGAGTCAAGCAACTCGTCGGGCTCGACTACGCGCGATGCGGGAACATCGGCAAGAGTGAGCCGCTCGACAATGTCGTCTGCCGTCAGCACGGAGACTGCAGCGGCAATGACGGCATTGATCTGCGCCGCGTGCAGCAATCGTTTGGCGTGCGTGTCCTGATCGATATCGCCAAGCTCCAACTGTAATGCTTCGCGCAGGCGCTCCCAGAAATGATTTTCCAGGGCGGCGATGGCGACGTAGGCATGGTCTCTCGTCGCGAAGATGCCGTAAGCGGGCTTATTGAAGACATCGTCTCGTTGCGCTGCCAGTCCCTCGATGCCCGCGTGCTGAAAGTGGCCGAGCCTCACGTTCATCCAATGCATCAGGCAGTCTACGATCGAGACATCCAGATGCTGGCCCCGGCCCGTGGCTCGTGCTTGCATCAGTGCCGCGAGCGCCGTGGATACGGCGTACAGCGATGCGCAGAAATCGCCCATCGGCACACCCATCGCGTCTTTCGGCGGCTGCCCCGATCCGCCAGCGAGGCTGGTGATTCCGGACGTCGCGAGATAGTTGATGTCGTGACCCGGTCGCGACGCAAGCGCTCCGGCCTGTCCATAGCCCGTGATGGACACATAGACGAGCGCGGGATTCGACTCACGCAATGCTTCGTAATCGAGGCCGAGTCGTTTCATGACCCCGGGGCGAAAGCCCTCGACCAGCAGCTGCGCCGTCGCCGCCAGTTCGACGATCGCGGCCTTCTGCAGCGGATCTTGCAAATCCGCGAACCGAGATGTCTTGCCGAGGTTCATGACTCTGAAGCCGCCGGGCTGCAAGGTTCGGGCGCTGTCGCCGTGCGGCGGCCGTTCGATCTTGGTCACGGTGGCGCCCAGGTCGGCCAGGCATTGCGTCATGAATGGACCGGGCGCCAGCTCGCTGAAGTCGAGCACCGCGACGCCGGCTAAAGGTTTGTCAGCCATGAGCGGCGACGGAGTCGGCAATCACTTGCAGCACTTCATCTGTCATGCGCACGTCCGCAAACACGGCGCGCAGCGACAGTAACGCGGCGTTGTGTTCTTCGTCCGTCAACGCGGCCGTGGCGTCGGCAACGAACAGCACACGAAATCCCAAAGCGAACGCGTCCCTCGCCGTCGATTCGCAACACACGTTGGTAGCAATGCCGACGATGATGAGTGTGTCGATGCCTGCTGCCCGCAATTGCGCTTCCAGGTCGGACGCATGCCGCGCGAATGCGCTGTGACGATACTTGTCCACCAGGACATCCACCGGCTGCACGTCCAGCGCATTGTAGACATCATGCGAAGGCAGGCCTGCGCGCACGCGCTCCCGCACCTTCGCGACTTTCGGACTCACCTGCTTCTGCCACTCAGGAAGCGCGCGAGGCGGTTCATCGGTATAAGTCTGCCGCAGAAAGAACACTTTGCCGCCCATAGCGCGGACGGCCGTACTGAGTCGATTGACGTTCGGCACGATCTCCCGCGCGTTGCTGGTCGCCAGCGACTCGCCATGCGCCATGTACGCGTTCTGCATGTCGACGACGACCAGTGCTGTCGCACGCGGCGCGACGCTGGAGAATGAATTCAGCGCCTTGCCGCGTTCGATCATCCACTGCGGCAGATCGATCCGGTGCATGGGATCACTTCGCCTGGTAGTTGGGTTTGCGCTTCTCGACGAAGGCGCGACCAGCTTCCGCGAAATCCTCGCTCGCGTGCAGCTTCGTCAATTGCATTTCGTGATCGAGCTGCGTGGCTTGCGCAATCCAGAGGCGACGACTCACTCGAACCGCGTCGCGCGTTGCCAGCGGCGGCGCCAGCAGAACTTTCTCGGCCAGTTCCTCTGCAGCCTGCAGATGCGTGCCATTAGGTACGAGCCGGTTGATCAGGCCCAGGCGATACAGTTCCGATGCCGGTGTGCGCGCGCCGGTGATCAGCATTTCATTCGCCACTTTCGACGGCATGAATGTACGGATTTTCACCCAGGTGCGAGAGCCCGACATGCCGCGCGTGGTTTCGCTGATGGCGAACTGTGCATCTTCGGACGCGACGATCAGATCGCATTCGGCGGCGATATGCGCACCGCCACCCAATGCATAACCCTGGACAGCTGCAATCACCGGCTTGTAGTTGATGGTGCGACCCATCCAGCCTTCCCCACCCGTACCCTTCAGATGCTGTGCCGGACCGATGGCGCCACGACGAATCGCATCGACCTCGCCAGCCTGCCGCGCGGCATCGTCTTTCGCCAATGCGAACGAACCGTGCGTCTTGAGATCCACACCCGCGCAGAAATGCTTGCCGGCGCCGTGCAGGATCAGCACCCACGCCTCATCGTCGAGGTCGAACTCCAGCAGCGCGGTGCGCACTTCCAATTCGAGCTGGTCCGTCATCGTGTTCAGCGCTTCGGGACGGTTGAACATGAGATAGGCCACGCGGCCCTTGCGCTCGTACTTGATGGTTGCGTAATCGTTCATGGTCATCTCTCCAGGGATTCGAGCAAGGGTCGGGCGCGAACTGCGCTTACAGCGAGCGCGCCACCAACAGTTTGAGAATTTCCGACGTGCCGCCATAGATGCGCAGCACGCGGTTCGAGGTATAGAGGCGCGAGATCGTCATCTCGTCCATGAAGCCGGCGCCGCCCCAGAATTGCAGGCAGAGGTCGATGACGCGGCCGCTCATTTCGGTGAGCCAGACTTTCATCATGGCGGTATCCGCTTCCGAACACTGGCCGGCGCGCACCTTGCGCACGGTCTGGTAAAAGAACGCCCGGCCCGCTTCGATGTCAGCTTTGGCTTCAGCCAGCTTGATCTGCGTATTCTGGAACTCGACCAGCGCCTGGCCGAACGCCTTGCGCTGCTTGACGTAGTCGACGGTGATTTCCAGTGCCAGTTCGGCCTGCGCCAGCGCGCGGCCGCCGATTTGCAGTCGGTCGCTCGCGAGGCTGGACATCAGCAGCTTGAAAGCGCCGCCCTCGCCGCCCAACAGGTTCTCGGCCGGCACACGCACGTTGTCCAGGTGAACTTCACCTGTGTTGCCCGATGAGAATCCCATCGTCTTCAGCGGCCGCTGCGTCACGCCGGCGCGATCGCTTTCGACCAGGAAAATGCTCATGCCCTTGCCGCGCAGCTTGGGGTCGGTCTTGGCCACGACGTAGATGATGTCGGCGAAGTCGGCGTTGGTGATGAACACCTTCGCACCGTTGATCACATAGTCATCGCCGTCGCGAACGGCAGTGGCGCGAATGGCTGTAGCATCGCTGCCCGCACCAGCTTCCGTGAGGGCCAGGCATTGGATGGCTTCACCCGCAAGAATCTTCGGCGACCACTTGCGCAACAAGCCGTCCGAGCCACCGGACACGAGCACGCTGGTCGCAAGGTCCGTGGCCACGAAGCTGCCGATAGTCGCATAGGAAGGCGAACGGCCGAGTTCATACGAGAGGATGACGTTGCAAAGGGTGGATGCCCCGGCGCCGCCATACTCCTCGGGAATGCACGCGCCGAGAATTCCGGCAGATCCCGCCCTGCGCCACAATTCGCGTCGCTGCGGCCCACGCGGTGGCAGATCCATGAACACCGGTTCGAGCTCACGCTGCACGAACGTTCGCACGGTGTCCCGATAGAGTTCCTCTTCTTCGGTGAACGGTGATCCCCAGGTCGCGTCGGTCATTTGGCTTCTCGTCTATGCAATGGGTCAGGCAATGGCGCGACAATCGCGCAGCCGTTGAATGTGTGCGGCGCTGTAACCCAGTTCGAGCAGCACCTCTTCCGAATGCTGGCCGAGGCGTGGCGCGCTACGTGCGGCGCCAGCTTCTGACCGGGAGAAATTGACCAGCGAGCCCAGGCAGCCGACGACGCGTCCATAGTGAGGGTCGTCGACTTCCACGACCAAGCCCTTGTCGCGGGCAACTTCATCGTCGACCAGCGCCGACCAGCCGTCTTCGACGCAACGTTCGGCCCAAACGCCGGCAGCGCGCAGGAGACTCAAAATATCTTTCGTACTGCGATCGCGGATGCTCGCGGCAATCAGGCGGCGCTCGCCGGCGCCCCACTGCGATCTCGGCGGCAACCACAGGAGCAAGGCATCGGCCAGTCTCTGTGCACTGTCTGCATCGCGAGCGGCAACGGCAATCCAGCCGTCTCGGGCCTGGTACAGGCTCTCCGCTGGGTGAAATCCGGTCTGCGCCGGATCGAGCCGGGAC
>Ga0247764_1000446_pt1 | contig 14470 bp, 21 predicted proteins | sample UWRJL051202B4_FD_179932 | JGI IMG/M metagenome (GOLD analysis project Ga0247764, IMG submission 179932) | Plant litter microbial communities from Arlington Agricultural Research Station in Wisconsin, United States - UWRJ-L051-202B-4 | ecosystem: Environmental > Terrestrial > Plant litter >...
GGTTGTTCATGGCTGCTGCCCTGTCGGCCATCATAATAGCGCTAATCACGATAAGCTATCACGCCATCCGCGCGGCCATAGCCAATCCTGCAGAATCGCTGCGGTCGGAATAATTATGGGTAACAGTACTCGATGCGGATCACCGTGTTCTGTAATAAACGTGTGGCGCCAGCAGGCGCCGAGCCATCGGCAATTGTAGCAATGCATAGGCGATAGTCATTCCGATGGCCGCGCCTATGCTCACATCCAGCGGGGAATGCGCGCCAAGTGCCACACGTGAAAGCGCCACGAACGAAGCCCAACCTAATGGGATACATGCCAGCCAGCGGAACCGTGTATGAAACAACCCGAACGCGAGGAATGTACCTAACAAAAATGCATTGAAAGAATGCCCTGAAGGGAAAGAATAACCGGCTTCTGCCACCCAATGGTTAAGGATCACTTCATCGATATCTTTAAAGGAAACAGTATCCGAAGCAATCAGCTCACGAAAGAACGTCCGGCGATCAGCTTCCGGTATATGGTACAATGAATCCAGCTTTGCTGCTGATTTGGTCTGGTTGATAATAAAAGTATGACTCGGTCTGAACCCGCCGATAGCCGGTTTTAGAACATGCTCATTCAGATAGGAGAAAAGCAGGAGCACAACGCCCAGCATAATAAAAATACCAAAAAACGTCTTTACACGCTCCAACCAGCTGCTGGCATAAGCAGCATAGACCAAACCTGCGACTAAAAGAATTACTATCGTCCCTATTCTCCCTGCTGACTCGGTAGTCCAATAAACGGTCGCACACCAAAGGCTTCCTTTACTGCATCCGGTAAATTCGAGATCGAAAAGCCATACTGCACAAAGCAGCAGAGCATAGAAAAATAACGATAGTTTAAGAAGCGTTTTTATGGCCATACGAATAAGGCCGGAAAAATACAGTAAAAAACGAACTGACGAAAGAGTAGAAACAGATAGGCGTAAACGGAATGTTAATTTTCTATAGGCCACAACCTTTATACAGATATCCGTGTCTGATTATCTGTAGGCGCACAGTTGCATGAATCAGTGGTCCCGGATAGTGCTCCTCCAGATTGAATGCGTAACACGTCGCACTTAATATAGTATTGCTATGCTCAGGTTTATTATTTTCATTGCTTTCGTGCTGGCATTTACAGCATGCGGAGATGACGATTTGCCGTACTTTCCGGTAAGAGAGGTTGAAGGCTACAGGCCGATATATGTGTCCACCGAAGCCGCGCTGGCTGGTGTAACGTTGCAAAACTCGCGCGCACTGTCCATCCCGGGTAAAATATACATCATAGGTAAATATCTGCTTATCGGTGACAACCTCAAGGGTGTGCACGTTTATGATAATACGGACCCGGTGCATCCCGTATCACTCGGATTTTTAAACATATTAGGTAATACTGATGTAGCCGTAAGAGGAAAGGTGCTCTATGCCAATAACCTCACGGACCTTGTAGCAGTAGATCTTACAGATCTCAACAGTGTAAAAGAGCTGAGCCGCTTTCCACAAGACTATTGGTCGATTAGGCTTCCGCCGGCAAGCGATACGTATTTCGAGTGTGTGGATAACACAAAAGGAATAGTCTTGGGCTGGCAAAAACAGACACTCAAGGCCCCTAAATGCTACCGGTAATATGAAAGCAAAAATATTCACATTGCTATTGTTTGCCTGCCTCCTGGCTTGCGATGAAGACTCAGGCGATTCCACCACGCTCAATCCAACTGGCAAGGCAGGATCGCTCGCGCGCTTTGCTCTTTCATCAACGCACCTCTACGCGGTAGACGAGCAGTCGCTTAATGTATACAGGCTTTCAGAGAATGGCGCACTGGCAAAAACAAACCATACCTATCTGGGCGCAGACATCGAAACGATCTATATAAAAGGTAGCGAGCTCTATATCGGTGCGCAGGATGGCATGCGCATTTTTAATATAACAGACCCCGATAATCCTAAGTATAAATCGATGTATGCCCATATTACAGCGTGTGATCCCGTTGTCGTGCAGGACACTCTTGCATTTGTGACATACCGGGTTAGCAATTGCCGCAGATTAGGAGTCAATGCCCTCGATATCATAAATGTAAAAAACACAGAACGTCCCGTTTTGCTTAGCAGCTATACACTGACAGAACCGTATGGGCTTGGTGTTAAAAATAACCTTCTTTTTGTCTGCGATGGTTCCGCCGGTCTCAAAATAATAAATGTCACCAATCCCTATAAGCCTGCGATAATCAGAGTGTATGATGACATCGTTGCACAGGACATTATCATCGATGGCGATAGAATCATCCTTACAGCCGCGACCGGAATAAGTCAGTACAGCTTTACGCCTCTGGGCCAGTTGCAAAAACTAAGCGAAATAAACGTCAGCAAAAACTGAACACAAAAAGAAGCTTCTATGGCAAAAACGTCATGCAAGATTTGTATTACAGCAATTCTTCTGTTGTCTTTCGCGATTGGCGTAAACGCGCAATCGCTGGATAGCAATAGAACGTATATACCAAAATTTGCAGTTAAGTATAGCCCTTTTCACTTGCTGTACAAGTATCCATCCATGCAGTTGGCTGTAGAGCATAAGGTGTGCCGTAACCTGACCATGCAATACGACGCTGGCATCGTATTCAGTTACCCCGGCAATAGTAACAATAATGAAGATTATGCGAATAAGCGAGGATACAGGCTTATCGCCGAGCTGCGCTACTACCTGCCCTTCACACCAAGAGTCCCTTTCTATCTTGCCGCGGAAGGCTATTATCACAATATTGTTTTTGATCGCCGCGCAGTTGTCGGGTATATCAATGATAATGGTACGTATTCATACTATGAATACATAACACACGCTGTAAGAACCGGGCAAAGTGGCGGAGGCCTCAAGCTGGGAATGCTCATTTATCCCGGCCGTTGGAGCAAAAACAGCCGCTTCTTTCTCGACATCAACGGCGGACTCGCTATTCGCGGCATAACTTATACAAACGAACGGCTTCCTCCAGGCCGGTATACCTTCTTTGAAAATAAAACCCATGGCCTTTTCGATCCCGACGAAAAGAATCACACCGAAACGCGCCCCATCATAGGCATCCGCCTCGGTTATAGAATCAAATAAAGAGTCGTAAATCTTTAAGCCAAAATACCCATCAGGCACCTAAAAACTCTCGCACCAGGTCTTCCCACTCTTCCTTCAGCGATACTTTCGGCATTTTTCGCCCTGCCCGGCTATACCAATACATGGCGTTCCCTGCATCGCCTTCCTTTCTGTGTAAATAGGCATGGATCAGCGAGCCGTCTGCCGTCTCTATATCCTGGGCTACTGCGTGAGCTCCCTCCCAATCACCTTTCCCATCATACCACAAAGCCTCTAACACACCTGTGCATCCTGCTGGAACGTCATTCTCTTTCAGGCTCGACATAAACTCCTCGAACGTCATAAAATCTCGTCGTTATATTCCAGCCCGAATATGCACAATTCCATCTAACGATAATACCTACGTGGTCTCCAAACGCTCCTTCAGGCTATTCAATCCCTCTTCATACTGGCCGCCGAGCATACCCTTCATCACAACCCAGAAGGCTTTCCCCATAAGCCCATCGTTCGGGCCATCGTAAGTCCAGGTAACCTTTGTGGCATTGTCTCCCTGCGGCTCAAGCACAAATTCCGCAAAAGCCTTGGCGTCATAACCTTCGAACTGTAAGCCGTTCTTCACGCGCTGGTTCTCTATACTTTCGGTAATCCATTGCGATCCCTTGCCTACCTTCTTGCCTTCCCACGACATCTTCGCGCCTACTCCAGACTCTGGCCCTTCAAACTTATAGGTTGCCTCAGGGTCCATCTTCGACCAGGGCGACCATGTACGGAAATCACGGAAACTGTTTATCTCTGCGTAGACTTTAGAGATAGGCGCGTGAATAACAATGCTGCGTTCAATGTGCCCCTGAGCCGGTTGTGCCAATGCAACCATCACAACCAGTACGATAAGGCCCAGCAGAATAACACCGATTATTTTTAGAGCTTTCATAAATATTTAGAGGTTAGGTTTGCCTGTGTAAATAGTCAATAGACGAGCACCGCAAGCAAAACTGTGTCTGCGCACACGCCTGCGGATTGAATTATTGACATGAATGGAAAAGATGAGATTTAATTAAAGATAGCTAAAAATAAGATGATGATCGCTTTCCGGGGACCATTTCGGGAGAGCTTCCGTAATTCCATAAATTAACCTGTTAAAACGTTTGTATTAGCTCACAAAAAGGGTATATTCATTCTTATACATAACCCTGAATTCATGAATATCCTTTCAAATCCTGAGCGGATACCAGACAACTATGGTATCCGGATTGCCGCCGCATTGACGATCTATTTCCTCTTTATGAAATTGGTCGGCCTTAGTCACCACGTAGAGTTACGTTTGATAAACCTCGTCATCCTTACGGTCGGTGTGCATGCCGCGCTGCGCAAATTCAAAGATACACACGCTGATAATCTGAACTACTTCAGAGGCCTTATCACCGGCGTAGCCACGGCAGGTATAGGCTCAGTACTCTTTGCAATATTCCTCTTTGTATATATGAAAGCAGACGCAAGCCTTATGCAGTCTGTTATCGATAATGAACCTATGGGCCGATACCTCAATGCCTACATGGCGTCCTTCGTCGTGGCGCTTGAAGGCTTTTTCTCCGGTCTGCTCGTAACCTTCGTACTGCTTAATTGGGTCACAACAGATGAGGTAAACATGCCTCAGCAGTAGCACTACCGCTGCTATAGATAAGCGACTCATCTGGCATAATATTTTTAATTATGCAAAACGCCGCCTCTTCGGTCACGGGGAGGAGGCGTACTTTCATTGCAGAACTTAAAAATATTACGTCATGAGCATCTGGAATAGACCCGATCGTATCCCTGAAATATATGGGACGATCATCGCTATCGGATTGATAGTTTACTTCTTTGCCATGTATGCACTGGGTTTGGTGCATGTTATTGAGCTACGGCTCCTCAATCTCCCCATTATGCTGGGAGGTATATATTACGCGCTTAAACAATTCAGCCGAACACACAACGGCCACCTTAACTATTTCCGGGCTATGGCAACAGGTGTGGCTGCATCCACCATAGGCGCAGCTACCTTCGCAATCTTCCTGTTCCTGTACTTGAAAATAGATCGTGGATTAATGCAGTCCATCATTGAAAATGAACCTATGGGTCCGTACCTCAATGAATACATTGCTTCAGCCATGGTGCTGATCGAAGGCGTTTTCTCCGGATTGTTTTCAACATTTCTGCTGCTTAACTGGGTCACTACCGATAAAGTAAACGAACCCGTGTAGTAGTAATTAAATAATTAAACACGTAACCCTGTCCCAGGAAAGTAACCTGAATGAACATAACCGAAAGCCTACCTGTCGTGATGCCGTCTGCGAGCGAAATACAAAGCCGGCAAACAGTTGTACCCTGTCTTATCGTAAAAGACCCCGTGCAATGCATACGCTTTCTGAAAGAAGTATTTCATGCAAAAGAGCTGATGAGTATTCCCAGCCCTGATGATAACGATATCCTGCATGCCGAGTTATACATCGGCAACGCACTCATCATATTGGCCACCGCCGGCGAAGATCACAAGCCGGCACCTGCCAGTATGTTTGTATATGTCCCCAATGCAGACGAAGTATTCACGAAGGCCCTCTCTCTCGGTGCAAGAGCCGTACGCCAGCCGCAAGAGCAGGAGTACGGCCGCACCGCAGCCTTCATCGATCCCTTCGGCAATATTTGGTGGCCCACTACGGTACGTTGAGAGCCTTATTTAAGCTCCAGCGCAATTACCGTGTCAGTAATATCACGCTTGTCGCGTGGCACCCGTAGCGTAATGCCGTACTCATTTTCGGTAAACTTGATAGGAGCGTTGTCTTTGAACAGCCGGGCCGATTTTATGTGTTTTCCCCACGAAGGGATAATAAGCGAATCGTCGGGCCAGTTTAAAATATGTACGTAAACGGTATTACCCTTTTGCGTGGTCACACCCCATTCGCGTGCGGTAAGAGGGCCGCCCCGCGTACCGTAGATAGTCTCGCCATACACGGTCAGCCAGTCGCCCATAGCTTGCAGCAAGGCCGTATGCTCAGGCTGTATACGACCGTTGGGCATAGGCCCTACATTCAGCAGGAAGTTCGCGCCATAGCCCGCAGCCTTCACCAGGTACTGGATCAGTTCTTTGCGGCTTTTGTGCTGGTCGTCTTTCAGGTTGAAACCCCAGGAGTGATTTATCGTTTCGCAGGTCTCTTTGGGCAGATCCCCGATCTTTTGCTCTGGAGCAAATCCGGTAGTATTATGGCCGGGCAGATCCTTCTCGAACATCTGGAAATCCTCGCCCGCAAAGGGGGCAACGTGGTGGTTGCTGCCTACCAGCGCACCCGGTTGAAGATCGTGTATAAGCTTATAGGTCTTGCCTAGCCGCCAGTCTGCATCCTTTTTGTCCCACATGCCGTCGAACCATATCCCGCCGATTTCCCCATAGCCTGTCAGCAGCTCTTTGAGCTGAGCGTCCATGTAATCCAGGTAGGAGTTCCAGTTGCCGCTCTCCGGTCGCCCGGTGTAATTATTACCGGTCCGTCCCCGGGGAAAGTAATCCGGGTGATGCCAGTCCAATTGGGAGTGATAGAAGAATAATTTGATACCGGCCTCCTTACACGCGTCCGAAAGCATCTTGAGAACATCTTTGCCATACGGAGTCTTCTTTACGATGTTATAGTCAGATACTTTACTGTCCCACATAGCAAAACCATCATGGTGCTTGCTTGTGATAACGATATACTTCATGCCGGCAGCCTTCGCTATCGCCACCCAGGCCCGCGCATCGAAGTCGATGGGGTTGAAGAACGCCGGCAGCTTCTCATACGCTTTTATCGGTATCTCCTTATTGTTCATTACCCATTCGCCATCGCCCAGAACGCTATAAACTCCCCAATGAATAAACAGACCGAACCTGGCGTCCTGGAACCACTCACGGTTCTTCTGGTTCGCCTCGGTGGGAACATAGCCTTCCTGACCGTAGACAATACCGGTAACCAGAAAAAAAATAAAGGTAAACGACTTCATGGTGCGTATCATAGCGTCTGTGGTTTTCATTAAATTGCGCCCGTCTCATCCACCCCCCGGCGGATCCGCGACAATGAAAAATAGAAGATAATCATGAGATACAAAAACATCGGCAAAGAACTCTTTATATCCAACCGTCAGAGACTTGTTAAAGAACTCAAACCGCACTCTGTCGCCGTCGTCAATGCTAATGACATCATGCCCACCAACTCCGATGGCACGATGCGCTTCCGCCAGAATAGCGACCTCTATTATCTCACCGGCGCCGATCAGGAAGAATCTATCGTTGTTCTCTGCCCGGACTTTCCCGATGAGAAATACCGCGAAGTGCTCTTCCTCCGCGAAACAAACGATCATATCGCCATCTGGGAAGGGCATAAGCTCACAAAAGAAGAAGCCCGCGAAGCAACCGGCATAAAAACAATCCTCTGGACTTCCGACTTCCATAAAATATTCCATACCCTCATGGTGATGGGCGACATAGAGAACGTATACCTCAATACGAACGATCACTACCGTGCAGACTCGGAAGTCGAATCTCGCGAAGGCCGTTTCGTAAAAGAATGTATGCGCCGCTATCCGCTGCATAGATATGAGCGTCTCGCACCCATCATGCACCGCCTGCGCAGCGTAAAATCTCAATTCGAAATAGACCAGATGCAGCGCGCCTGCGATATCACCGAAAAAGGATACCGCCGCGTACTGAAATTTGTGAAGCCCGGAGTAACCGAATACGAGATCGAAGCCGAATACATACACGAGTTCGTCCGTCACGGCTCGCGTGGCTTTGCATATGAACCCATCATCGCCTCTGGTGCAGACTCGTGCGTACTGCACTATATTGACAACAGCAAAGCCTGCGCCGCCGGTGATGTATTGCTGCTCGATGTAGGCGCTGAATATGGTAACTACAACGCAGACCTTACCCGTACAATCCCGGTAAGCGGCAAATATACCGAACGACAGAAAGAAGTATACAATGCCGTTCTCCGCGTAATGCGTCAGGCCATGACCATGCTTCGCCCCGGCACATTATACTATGAGTACCACCGCGAAGTGCAGAAGATCGTCGAAAGCGAGCTCATCGGTCTGCGGCTTATCGACAAGAAAGACGTAGCCAACCAGGATAAAGACAAACCCCTCTTCTCCAAATACTTCATGCATGGCACCAGTCACCAGCTCGGTCTCGATGTGCACGACGTAGGCAGCATGTATCACAAAATGCAGGTAGGCCAGGTATGGACCGTGGAGCCCGGCATATACATCCGCGAAGAAGGCCTCGGAATCCGTATCGAAAACAACGTGATGATACAGGAAAACGGAGTGTTCGACCTTATGAGAAACATCCCTGTTGAAGTCGATGAGATCGAAACCATTATGAACAGTAAGTAGGAGTTTTTCTATAGTAACGACATGAAGCGAATCGCCTGCACATGTATACTCGCAATCTGTGCCGTCTGGGCGCAGGCGAGCGACACATGGCTCAAACCTCTTAAGTTTGTTTACCAGCCCGGAGAGACCGCGGGTATCAGTTATCAGGTGGGAGATAACCTGATCGGTAAGCCTCAGTCGTTTAACAAAAATAACATAGAAAAACTCGAGCTATACGAGCAGAGCGGTGTTACGGACCTTAGACCTGCCATCAACACAGGTGAAGCAGAAAGCCTTTCACTCGTAATGCGGCAGGAGGGAACCTCGCTCATAGCATTCGAGACCCGACCAGCATTCGAGATATATCCTACCGTAGAAAAATTCAACGAATATGTCAGGAACGAAGGTTTTGAACAATTTATTAGCAAAAGATCTGCAGGCGAAACAGTGACCGAGCAGACTATACGCTATATGAAACTTGCGCTCCAGGTAGGAGCGAAGCGAGACGAAACAAGCACAAAGACAATCGGTCACACACTGGAGCTGGTGCCTGACATAAATCCCTATACACTTAAAAAGAAAGGTGAGAAGATCAGGTTCACCGTGCTTTATAAAGGCAAGCCATTGTTCGGCACACGCGTGAAAGTCCAGAACCGTGAAGACAGCAGAACAACGATACAGAATATATATACCGAAAAAGATGGCACCATAGAGATGATCGTTAGTAATACCGGTATCTGGATGATAAGCGCCATCGTTATAGAAGCCTCGGGTACCCAGGGTATTGGGTGCAATGGTTATCATGCGAGTTACGTCTTCGGAATAGAGTAAATAAAATAACGAAACATGTCACAGGCTATCTCCTCCTCTCAGGCTCCAGATCCCGTAGGTCTCTATCCACATGCACGCAGGGCAGGCAACATGTTGTTCTTATCTGGAGTAGGTCCCCGCAAGAAAGGGTCAAAAGAAATTCCCGGCGTAACGCTCGATGCCGAAGGGAACATCACCGCCTACGACATAGAACAACAATGTCACTCCGTCTTTCAAAACATACGCTACATACTCGAAGCCTCCGGTGCCCGCTGGGAAAACCTGGTAGACGTAACAGTCTTCCTCACCAACATGAAAAAGGACTTCGCCACATACAATAAGATCTACGCCGAATACTTCAAAGATAACCAACCCTGCCGCACAACGGTCGAAGTCAATGCCCTTCCAACCCCTATCGCTATTGAGTTGAAGTGTATTGCTTGGATTGACTAAGACGATCAATAGACCATAAAGGTCATTCAAGTAATGCAACGAAATTTGTATATTTACAGAAACGTTTAACGAATGGATACGTTTATCTTGCGAGGTAGCTTTACAGGAAAGATGACAGATGAGGAATTCCTTAAGTTCTGTCTGGATAATCCTGAGCTGCGCATTGAACGTAATAGTAATCTTGAAATCGTTATCATGTCACCTGCTACATCGTTGTCTTCTTTTTTTAGCGGCGAAATCTTTAAACTTCTTTCCGTCTGGAATGATGAAAAATTAAGTGGAGTTACTTTTGACGCATCTGCCGGCTTTACATTACTTGATAGATCTGTTTTATCTCCGGATGCCTGTTGGATACGGCTGGATCGTTGGAGCGCATTAACAGATAAGCAACAGAGTAGTTTCGCTCCCCTGTGCCCTGATTTTATAATAGAAGTTCGTTCAAAGAGTGATCAACTCAGCGAGCTTAGGGGGAAAATGAAAATATGGATCAAAAATGGAGCTCAGATCGGTTGGTTGATAGATCCGCTGGACGAAACGATATACATCTATCGTCCCGGTCAATCTGAACTTATATTAGAAGGGTTTAACCAATCAATCCGTACAGAAGATCATATCGCCGCTGGATTTACGCTTGACCTTTCTCGCCTCAAACAAAAATCCAATATTCTAAATAAAAAACCGCTTTAAGGTTCTCCCTCAAAGCGGTCTCAAATATCTCTTGCTATACTAACCGTGCACTACACCGAGAAGCTCTCGCCGCATCCGCACGTACGTGTTGCATTGGGATTAATGAATTGAAAGCCTTTGCCGTTCAACCCATCCGTAAAATCAAGCGTTGTACCCAGCAGGTACAGAAGGCTCTTCTTGTCAACAAGGATCTTGATACCCTTGTCTTCAAACACCTGGTCCGCGGTATTGATCTGGTCGTCAAAACCAAGGTCGTACATAAGGCCCGAACATCCGCCGCCTTTTACAGAAACCCGTATATTATGGTTTACGCCGTGACCTTCTTCCTGACGGAGGGCCGCAATGCGTTCTTTTGCTTTATCAGTTACGTTGATCATAATATTATAAGTACAATAATGATGCCTCAGAGTTTACGAAATGGGGTTCAGCACTACGCTGAAAACCGTGATAGTATTCATATCCCGACCGTAATACAGTTTCTGCAAAGCGTCCAGGATGTTGCCGGCGCGGAAGTAAGAAGTATGAAGCTCAGTGTCGCTTTTCGCAACCCATTGAATGGTATACGAGTTCTCCTTCTCTTTGTAGTTCTGCACGTACCGCAACAATTTGTTCAGGGCACCAACCTTGTCTGCTCCCGTTTCGCTGTGAAACAGGAAAGCCTGGTTGTGCCGCGGGTTAATCGTGATCAGGTCCAGTTTTACTTTACCGTCGACCGTAGTGTACTCAAACACCATATCGGAGGTACGCAAACCCAGGTAATCCTTGATCTCCTGCTGTATGCGGGCAGATTCTACGTGCATGTCGCTGAGCGTTTCTATCATCTGGCAGTCGTTCAATGGTTAAAACTTTCGCTTTTGCTAAAAAGTTTCGTTTTTTAAACACACAAAGGTAACAATTATGGAAAAACTCGAGCACATCGGCATAGCAGTAAAAAACATCGCCCAAGCCAATCAATTATTTGCGCAACTGCTTGGCAGCGAACCTTATAAAACGGAAACCGTGGAGTCGGAAGGCGTAAAAACGTCCTTTTTCGAGGTTTCTGGCGTTAAAATCGAGCTTCTGGAGGCAACACGTGAGGACTCTCCCATCGCAAAATTCATCGAAAAAAGGGGAGAAGGGATCCATCACCTCGCGTTCGAAGTTGCGGATATCGAACAAAGCATCGCCCAGTACCAGCAAAAAGGCTTCGATCTGATCAATAAAACACCCAAAAACGGGGCCGATAACAAAACCATTGCTTTTCTACATCCAAAATCAACCCAGGGCGTGCTCGTAGAGCTTTGCCAGGAAAGAACGAAGTAGAGAAGAGGTTAACCCTTCGTACCGCCGAACTGAAGCGCATTGTAGTGCTTCAGCTTCTTCTTACCCTTGCGCGTCTTATAAGCCGGCTTGTTCGAGGCACATGAGCTGATAATAATGGCAAGTATGGTGAGGATCGCGAGGATCTTTTTCATGCAACTCAGTCTTTTGGTTATGCATAGTTAAGACTATCCCCAGAAATAAATCCTGCATATTAAGACAGAATCTTACTTTTGCAGGTGAAACGGGCGCTTTGCGCGCTACACTAACAAAGGCAATCCCCAAACAGCTATGAGCGAAAACAGGATAGAGATCAGCCAGCTTGGCGAATTCGGACTCATCGACCGCATCCATAAGAACGTACAACTCGTAAACCCCTCATCCCTTACCGGCATTGGCGACGATGCCGCCGTAATAGATGCCGGCGCTGAAAAGATCCTCGTCTCCACCGACATGCTCGTAGAAGGCATCCACTTCGATCTCGCCTACATGCCCGTACAACACCTCGGTTACAAAGCCGTTGCAGTAAACGTATCAGACATTGCTGCCATGAACGGCAGGCCCGAGCAGATCACCGTCAGCATCGCCATATCAAACCGCTTCTCCGTAGAAGCCATCGACGCCCTCTACGAAGGAATCCGCGCAGCCTGCAAAAACTACAACGTAGATCTCGTGGGCGGAGACACCACATCATCACGCTCCGGTCTTATCATATCGATAACCGTCATCGGTCGGGCCCTTCCCGAACAGATCGCCTATCGCAGCGGCGCAAAAAACAGCGACATCCTATGCGTTACCGGCGACCTCGGCGCAGCCTTCATCGGCCTGCAAATACTCGAACGCGAAAAGCAGGTATTCCTCGCCGATCCTAACATGCAGCCCGGTCTCGATAAATACGAATACCTGGTGGGGCGCCAGCTCAAGCCCGAAGCCCGTATGGACATAGTGCACGATCTCCGTGAAGCCGGTGTAAAACCCACGTCGATGATCGACGTATCCGATGGCCTCGCCTCCGAGCTCTTCCATATCGCAAAAGCCTCTAACGTCGGCATCCGCATCTTCGAAGACAAAGTACCCATCGACGCCCTTGCCTTTGAAACCGCCGTCGAGTTCGGCCTCGACCCCATCACATGCGCCCTCAACGGCGGCGAAGACTACGAGCTCCTCTTCACCATCTCCCAGCAAGACCACGAAAAGATCAAAAACCACCCCGACATCCACCTCATCGGCTACGTCCACGATAAAGTCGGCGAAAACCTCATGATCACCAAACAAAGCAACGTAGTCCCCCTCCGAGCACAAGGCTGGAATCATTTTACAGGGGCGTAAAAACAATGCACCCCACGCCGTTACACGAAACCGATCTGTATGTTCTCTTTCAGGATGGGGACAAAATATTTTTGTTTGATAAGGATGCGAACGCTGACCTATGGAGTGTAACCATATCAGGTGGCGCAACGTGTGGGATAATAGCATTGTCTAATGAATGGGTATTGATCGGCGGCCGAACATTGACGCTTTGGAAAAATGATGGCTTTGAGAAAATTGATGATCCGACTCTCCGGCAGATACGACACCTGAAACCAGGTCAGCGAATGCGGGGTCGAGGTCTTAGTTGAATTGGAAAACGGGAAGATGTCAGGATGGCTATTTGACATCCTTGACGGTAAGAAAACAGTGATCAGCGATCCATTATCATGAAATACCTAGTAATCGACAGAATGTTATCCAAACACCACCACATCAAAAACGCAAAGACAATAGCGGAGGTATACAAAAATGTAATTCGGGAAAAAGGACCTATAACAGAGCTCGAAATAAATAAGATCGATCAACTTACCAAAGATATCGCCGATGAAGATCTCTTTTCACTGGTTTCTGTGGGAACGCCCATGGAAGATTTTACGCCGGTTAAATTCGATATGATCTTCGACCTAGAGGATCTTGAGCTTACAGAAGAAGCAGACCTTACCGTCGAGCACGTGGTATGGCTCCGGAAATACTATCTCTTGCAGCTCCCCCATAGTCACCATTGCGATATATTTATCAGATCGGCTTCCGGAACACCCAGGCTTTTTGAAACCTTGCCCATAGACAACTATGACAAGCTAAGAATTGGCATCTGCAAAAAAACGGACTGGCCTGAAATAAAACTTCAGAAGATAGAGGCAAGAAGAGAGATGGAAGAGTGGCGCCGGGCAAACCCTCAACCAAACAGAAAAGAATAAATCATTTATGGCCACCTCATAAATTGTCTACTCCACCACCCGTTTTGTCTACCTGGGTTTATAACCCCAATGCCGTCTCCGTACCAACGCCCATCTTTGATCCATAATCAAACACAAAACCAACACGACTATGGAACTCAAGACAACAAAAACAATCTACTGGATCGGAGCAATATTCATCTCACTGTGGTTCGCCGCCAGCGGCTTCTTCGAGCTCACAACCAACCCCGTAGTGTGGGACATAACCCTTAAGCTAGGCTACCCCGCATACTTCATCTACGCCCTCGGCGTCCTCAAACTCTCCGGCGTCATCGTGCTCCTGATCCCCAACAAATTCCTCCGCCTCAAAGAGTGGGTATTCGCCGGCATCGCATTCGATATCCTCTTTGCCTTCACCTCCAAATTCGTAGTAGTAGGCCCCGCAGGCACAATAGATGCCATCATAGCCGGCACAGCCCTAACCATAACATACCTCATGTTCCGCAAACTATATCCAGTAACGTACCACCACGCCG
>Ga0247764_1000448_pt1 | contig 14427 bp, 8 predicted proteins | sample UWRJL051202B4_FD_179932 | JGI IMG/M metagenome (GOLD analysis project Ga0247764, IMG submission 179932) | Plant litter microbial communities from Arlington Agricultural Research Station in Wisconsin, United States - UWRJ-L051-202B-4 | ecosystem: Environmental > Terrestrial > Plant litter >...
TCGGCGAGCCTGAGCACGAAAGCCAGGTGTTCGACCCTTTCCGGAAAATACCCTGCATACCATGTGCATGATCGCCATCGAACAACGAGTTCTTCGGGGTAACGGACTGAATACCCGAATTGAGCATCGTACCATCGCTGCTTATCGGGAATCCGAAGATCTTCGGTACGATAGAAGCATCGGCACTGCCCGCATAATACTGGCAGGTCCAGATCGCGTTGCCTTCTGCATTAAGCTGTAAGGAAGAAAACGGATCCGCTCCACCGTTGATGTCGTAGTAACCCACCTGCGGCAGAACATACCGGTAGTTGAAACCGTACAGCTTGCCGCTGGCATCTTTACCACACTTCGTATCGGTGTCGTCGCCGGTAGCGACTTCAATGATCTTGTTCAGGTCAAATATCCGTACGCCAAGATTCGTGCTGGCGATGTACAGCTTGTCGTTAAGACATGCAATACCGCCCCCGTGGATATCCAGCGGCGCGTATGTGCTGTACTGCGTATAGCCCGACACGGTAGCCGGAATAGTCGGCTGTACCAACAGGATATGCCGGTAGGTCAGATACGTGGCCGAGCTTGGGCTTATATCCATCAGCGTGATGCGCGAGCCCTTGAACTCGGCGGAGTTCATGGCGTACCAGGTAATGAGCAGGTAGCGTACACCGTTCTTCGTAAAGCCGCTTATACCTTGCGGCCTCCACAACGACGTAGTCTCGTCGTCGCTGTTCCAGCGGATACCACGGGCACGGTTCTCTTCGGGAATGTTAAAGCCGTACACTTCGGTGTACGAGCTGCCGCCAACGGCTTGTCTGTTCTTATCTACCTGCGTGGGATTTAAGAAGCTGAAACCGCTGCTGATGTATCCTCCGGTGTCTTTGTAAGCGGCTACGGTTATACCGGTAGCCGGTATTGCAGCGGCTACACCGAGGGCATTCGTATCGCTTTCTATCGTGGGTTTTACCACGAACTCCGTGCAGCCGGCCAATAGAATACCAGCGGCTAGCGAAGTAAGCCAGAAGTTTATTTTCATTGTATAATGTCGTTTGTGAATGTTTAGCTGATTGCGAAAGGTGTATCTATTCAACTATCTCGATCTTAATGTCGTCCATGAAGATGCGATTCTTGCCCTGACCCACACCGTTCAGGTCGTAGTCGTTACTCAGGAATTTGACCTGCGTATTGGCTGTGGCCCCTGTAATGGTGAAGCTGTATGCACGGTCGTCCGCCCAGATGTCGTTTGCAACACCGGCATCATTCTGCGCCTTCGAGTTGGGTATATTATCGATTGTAAATTCCGGGACACTGACTGTCCCAGCACCAAGTGCGAATACTTTCAATAACCGATCGTCTACGGTACCGGTGGCAGAAATGTAAGCCGCTGCCTTGAAGGTCACCTTGATATTTACCGTACCTTCGATATCCATTTTGGGCGATATGAGGTCACCGCCTACTGCGGTCTTACCGAGTTTGATAAAACCCTGGCGCGCGTAAAGCATGGGTTGGTTACTTGACAAGGCTACAGGCGTGCTGGTCCAGCCATGATCACGCTCACCCGGTGTCCATAGATCATGGCGCATCTCGCCAGTGGTCTCATAGGGAATAGAGTTGCCATATGCCAGCCAGTTGAAATCTTCCTGCAGCAGAATACTCCCGGGTAACTGCGTAACAACAACCTGCTGGTTCAACTCCGGAAACTCAGCCGATACAACATTTACCGTAACCGAACGTCTACCGCCCATATTCTTCGGCGCGGTCAGCCTGATCTCCGTATCGGACACCTTCTGCGCGGTAAGCCAGTCATTATCCTCCACCAATACAGACCATTCTACGGTAGCAGTTACTGTTACACTCGCATCACCACCCGACGACTTCACGGCAAAACCTTTATCACCATCTTTGATCGTAATGTTCGGTACCGTGGGCGCCTGCTCTATACGAAACAGCACCGGCTGCTCCTCGCCGTCCACAACGAAGGCAAAGTTCGTTACCCGCGAATCGAACGAAGGGTTTTTACCGACAATGAACTTGAAGATACCATCATCTTTACCTTCCGCCGGAAACGCTGTAACCCAATCGCCTTCACCTTGTGCAACGATACGCCACGGCCTGTTGGAACGAACCACATAACTTTTGGTAACACCACCCACCGCTGCGGAAAGCCCCGTGGGATTCTCCTCGATCGTAAAATAAGGATCACCCGACAGATTGTCGTCGTCGCTGCAACCCGCGAGGGCCAGCGCAAAAAAGAACACTAGCGAAAGTAACACCGGGCTGTACCGGGCTCCCGAAGTAATATGACTGTTCATACGAAATGCTTTTTTTGTTTTCATTTTCCTTCAATGGCCTGCTTGCTCCACCATACAGGAGTCTTCATGTTGTTGTCACCCCCCATTCTTTCCAAAGCGATCTGCGCGTTCGCGGCATTGGTAGCCATCGTCGTGGTGGGATACGCGAAGCGCGTAGGAAGAATATAACTGTTATACACGGTACCCTCGCCGATCGTAAGTACAGGATAACCCGTCCGGCGATACTCGTGATACGCTTCCATACCCGTCCAGAATAACGCAAGAAACTTTTGACCGGCGATCAGCGCTTCCTTATCTTCAGCACGATCCCACGAAGCCAGGTCAGACTCCAGGAACGTCTGTATATCTCCGTCGATAATAGTCACAGGCGTATCGCTGTATTTACCGAGCTCCGCCCACTTCTGCACCGATGCTGTAACAGCCTGCGTGTAATACGTCATGGCAGCATCCTCGCCACCGGTTATATAACCCTTCAGCGCAGCCTCTGCCAGGATAAACTGTACTTCCGCATAATCCATAAAGTAAGCCGGCGCATCGGCGCGACAGAACACCTTGGCATTGAGAAACGCCGCGCCACGATCTGCCGCACTTTGCTGGTCTGCCTTGCCGCCTGACACCGTACCGATCCATATACCTTTAGGATTTTCCGCGGCACTGACTTTCTTCCTGCCAATGATCGGCAGCCTCGGATCCTGGTAAACCTGGTTTCCGTTCACATCGGTAATAACCGTCATTTTGATAAGCTGTTGTGTAAGCTTACGCCCCGAGGTAGTGAACTCACCCTCACTGGTAGTCGTAAACTTATTGCGATACGGATCTGTACCCGAAAACTTAACGGTAGCATTATCCGCGTTGGACGTAAATACAGGATATGTCGTAGGGTTGTTGAGGATCTCCGTCATCTTCGCACCCACCGCCATCTCCTTGCGTCCGCTCACGCGGCAAAGCAGGCGCAGGTACAGCGAGTTGTTAAACTTTCGCCATGCATCCATAGAGCCGCCGTACATACCGTCCAGCTTGGGTTTCAGAAAGACAGGCCCGGTTGCATAAAGCGCATTGGCCGCTTCGAGGTCCGCAAACATTTCTTTGTAAACCTCATCCTGCGAGTCAAACTTCGGCGTGGTCGTGCCACCCGGCTTACGCGCCATAAAAGCTTCAGCATAAGGAATATCGCCAAACATGTCCGTCAGGTTGGACAGATACAACACTTTCAGAGTAAGCGCCACCGCCTGCAAAGACTGATCTTCCTGCTCTACAGCCAGGTCGTACATGTGCAGCGTATTGATGGCATACCGCGCATACAGGTCCCAGGTTCCCTGCCAGTTACCATCGCTGATGGAGTAACGGTGCTCCTGGCGTGTAACCCCACCGGTAAACGCCGTAAACTGGATCAGCTCGTCGTTCCAGAACCATGTTTGATTGAGCCAGTCGTTGGCGCCGTCATATAACAACGGCTCGAACATACTGCTGGCGCGGATCTGCCCAACGGTAATGGTGTTCGGATTTATATTGGTCTCTTCAAAATCGGACGTACAGCCCAGGCTAAGAGCAGCTATACAGCCCGTCACGAATATTGTCTTGAATATATTCATCGCAGTCAGTTAAAATGAAAGTTGAACATTGAAACCATACGTACGCGTCATCGGGAAAGACATCGACTCGATGCCCTGGTAAATATTGGACCCGTTCAGCATACCCGTTTCAGGATCGAATTGCGGGAACTTCGTAATACAGAACAGGTTCGTCGCATACGCGCCCACGCTCACCTTGTGTACGATATTAGCTTTGGAGAGCAGTCGCTCCGGGAGTTGGTAATCCAGGCGCACCTCGCGCATCTTCAGGAAGGAAGTGCTGAAGGTGTTCATCACCGTGTTGTCACGGCTCCACATATACGTACTGTAGTAAGTCTGGATATCGTTCGTAACAGTCGTGTTCTTCGTATAGGAAATAGTCCCGTCCTCATTCTTGACAGCGTTTACGCCGTTATGCACCAGGCCGTCATAACGTCCCTCCAGCGAGTTGTTCAGCTTGCCCTGGTAAGAAAGCGCAAAGTTCGTAACCGAGAAGGCATGCCCGCCCATTTGTCCGGAGAACGTAGCCGACAGGGTCAGGTTCTTATAGCGAAGCCGTTGCACCATGCCCGCGCGCCAGTCCGGTGTTACCTTACCGACACGTCGTGTCGGCGACTCATCCAGCATAGGGTAACCATCAGCGCTCACAATGTCCATACCCGCGGCGCTCACCTGTTTTCCTTTATCATCGCTATAGGTAGCGCCTTCCGGAGCCTGCTGAAAACCACGGCCATAGATCACGTGCATCTGCTCGCCAACGTACGAATACACATAGGTGCGGCTGCCCACGGTCGTGCCCATATCAGTCTCCAGTGGCCGTTTCGGGTCCCATCCGTTTTGCAGGCTTACCAGCTTGTTCGTGTTCTTCGACCAGTTCACATCGAAAGACCATGTAAAATCACGTTTCTTGACCGGCACAATACCAGCCGATACTTCAATACCCTGGTTCCTGATCTCACCTACGTTGATCTTCAGAGCAGTCGCTCCCGTGATCTGGTCTATGTCCACCGGAAAGATCTGGTCTGTAGCCGATGATCTGTATAATGCCACATCCAGCGACAGGCGATTCTGGAAGAACTTACCTTCGATACCACCTTCCCAGCTTTCCACATTCTCCGGTTTGATAAGCGGGTTCGGGATCGTACCCTGCAGCGCATAGCCGCCAGGATAGTTCGTATTGCTGTAGTACTGGTCCAGCGAGTATGGCGACGTGTCGTTACCCACGTTTGCCCATGAACCCCGCAGCTTCAGCATGTCTATCCAGGGACTGCCTGCATGAAGATCCAGCACCTCGTCCAGCAAAACACTGCCGGATAGGGACGAATAAAAGTATGACCAGTTGCCGCGCGCCAAAGTACTCGTCCAGTCGTTCCGGGCCACCACATCCAGGTAATACATATCCTTCCAGCTCATCGACGTCATGCCGTAAAAACTGTTCACGATCTTCTTACTCCGCCAGTTGTACACATCGGGCTGCACACCGGTGGCCAGGTTGCTCGTAGTATAGATGCCTTCTTCACCCAACTGATCCAGCGTCACCTTATAGTTATAATACTTATTCACGCGGTTGTTGCCACCGGCCATGGCCGAAATGGTAAACCGGCCATCCAACAGCCTGGGGCTGGTGTAGCGCAGCATGAAGTCGTTGTTGTTCTCAGTCTCGCGGATCGTCTGCTCGCGGTAAAAACCGTTGACATAATCGGTAGTATAATAGGGTCTGCGTTGCGTACGAAACTCATCCGACCAGTCCAGCCCTGTGCGCAGGTCCAGCGTCAGTCCTTTCATAATGTCGAACGTAACGTCCATGTTCCCGAAAACGCGGTCCTTGTCCGAGCCGCTCGTAGCTTCATACAGCGTGCGATACGGGTTGAACCCGGCCTGCGACGGATACACGAGCCCCATACCGTTGCTGCCCTGGTTATACCAGTTCTTATAATTGAAACGCCCCTTGAAATATTCGTTCTTCCAGTCGTTGATGCTGCTTACGTTGAAGCCCCACACCAGCGCATACATCGGGTTGCTTTCATCGTAACCGCCACCCGGCATGTTATCGCTTTTCTTATGATAGTAGTTGATCTTCGTATTGAACTTGATCCGGCTTGTAACCGGGCTGGTAAATGTCAACGCCACCGTCTGCTTATCGAAACCCGTGTTCGGTAGGATCCAGCGATTCTTATAATTGGTAACGGAGAAACGGGTAGAAGTACCGGCGCCATTGTTGCCGTCGATCGTCACGGTATTGTTCGTGGTCACACCGGTTTGAAACAGACCTGTATACCAATCGTCCTGGTATTGCCACGGCAGCTTTGTGAACTTTTCTGTATCCCAGTCCTTCGATGCATACAGGTAGCGTGTTTTACTGGGGTCGAACTTCTCGCCGAAAGTATAACGCGAATAATTACGCGGCACAGCCACGCCATCTGTAGCCATCTCGGGACTCACTTCCCACAGCGAGTACTCCTGAGCGCCCTTATCCAGGCCGTTGCCGTATTCCTTCTGAAAGTCAGGAAAATAACCGGCCTTCTCAAACGTAACGAAAGAGTTCAGCGTAACACCGATGCCCTTGTTCTTTCTACCCGATTTCGTAGTGATAATGATCGCGCCGTTAGCCGCGCGAGAACCATAGAGCGCCGCCGCCGCCGGGCCTTTCAACACCGATACAGAAGCTATATCCTCCGGATTGATATCGCTGGCGCCATTGCCAAAATCCACAGGCGCATCGGCCTGTGCATAGTTGCTTACCGAGCTCGTGGCGGTCATACCCGAATTGATCGGAACACCATCCACAACAAACAACGCCTCGTTGTTGCCATAGTTAAGAGAAAGATCGCCGCGCAGCGTGGCACGAATCGAACCACTCGGCCCCGAACCTGCCTGAGCATAAAAAAGACCGGCTACCTTACCCGACATCGCATTCATCCAGTTACCCGAAACAGTTTGAGTCAGATCCTCGCCGTCCAGCTTCGTCACGGAATAACCCAACGCCTTATGCTCACGGGTAATGTTTAGCGCAGTAACCACTACCTCATCCATAACGGCCGACTCTTCCTGCAGCGTAATGTTGATCACCTGCTGGCTACCCGCGGTAACCTCCTGGTTCTGCATCCCCAGGTACGAAAAAACCAAAACGCCATCACCTGGAACATCTTCAAGTTTGAACTCTCCGTTGATATCGGTAATCGTACCGGTTGTCGTGCCTTTCAGTACAACATTTACCCCTACCAGCGCCTCACCTTGTGAATCGCTGACCTTACCATGAACCCGGCTTTCTTCCGGCTTATAACCAGCCCTCACCTTTACGGAGATCACACCGTTGTTGACATCATAGTCAATGGGAAAATTGGCACGCAACGTAGCCATGACCTCGGTCACAGACTTGTTCGATACATTGAGCGCGATCGTTTTGCTAATCCGCGAAACATCGTCCGAATACACCACGGCATACGAAGTCTGATTCTCTATCTCTTTTAATATATCACGAAGAGCGGCCTTCTTTACATTTAGGCTTATGCGCGCAGAAGCGTCCGTACCCTGGGCATATAAACCCGAAACGGTACATAAGGACAAAAAAAGAGCGCATATCCAACCTTTTTTTAGTTGAATTATCGATAATTGCATGAATTACAATATCTTTAGACGGTTAATAATTGATTTGACTTCTTCTATTGACCAGCTCGAAATTTGATTGGCCTCAGTTTCGAGCTTCCCTTTCTAATATTTTGGAACTATCTCATCATAGGCGATTGGATTCAGTGTTTAACATGGATTCGTTTTCAGATATATCGTCCCGTTCTTTCCCAGGGAATATTTGATCCCGTAGATAAAATCAAGACTCTTCAGTACATCCTCGATACGGTTGTCATAATAGCTTCCCGTAATCGTACAATTATCATAATACTCCGCCGTCAGCTCGATATGCACGGCAAACCTCCGGTTCAGAATATTGATAACCTGCTTTAAATTCGCGTGATCGAAAACGATCTTGCCGTCCTTCCAGCTGTAAAAGTCCTGCGCATCGACAGTGTCTACCGTAGCCAGGCCGTTATTGAAGAATACACGTTCATCCTTCTCCAGGATCGTAAGCGCCACGCCACCCGGCCCCTGCACGCCAACCTTCCCCGAGCGAACCACCACCGACGGCATCTCACCCGGATAATCGCTCACCACAAACCGGGTTCCCAACACACGGGTTTTCAGAGTACCGCTCTCTACAATAAAGGGCCTGCTTTCATCGTGCTTTACCTCAAAATAACCTTCACCCGCCAGTTGTATCGTGCGTACCCCATCATCACCCATATCGCCTGGATAAGAAAGACTACTGCCCGCATTCAGATAGGCAATACTGGAATCGGGCAACACAACTTTCAACCGCTTACCTTGTTTAGCCACAACGTTCATCATAGCAGCCGGCCGCCCCAGGTACATCACCAGCGTACACGACAACAGTAGCAGCAGCGATGCCGCGGCCGCTAACATAACCCGACTTCTCACGCGGCGTTGCTTGTGAACCGTCTGCTGATAGATCTTCTCGTCCAGTCTCCTTTTTAACAACGGATTGTTCTGCACGCTATCTGCCGAAACGCCACCCTCCTGCATCATTGCAAAAAAGTCTTCCACAACCTCCCGCTCCTTATCCGTAGCGACGCCTTCAACATACTTCTTAAAAAGTCTCCTTATCTGTTCTTCCATCCCGGTGATACTAATGTCTTTCACACAACAAGTACCATCTTCAGAACCTGCACCTACGCCCAAACCCGTATTTAACAAATAGTTAATATTAGACCCCGATAAAAGCCACTATAATGCAAAACAGAAACATAACGATAACATTAGCCTGAAAGCAGGCTATAATCGAAACATGATAGAAAGAGAATCAGACCGGCATACCGGCATGTAAACTCAGCCCTGGCTCAGGCCGGTAATGATCAATACAACGAGCGCCTGCTGATTCAGCGAGAAGCGCAACAACTTAATAGCCTTGTTGATCTGGTTCTCTACCGTGCTGACCGATATCCCCAACTGTTCGGCTATTTCTTTATTACTCAGCTGCTGATGAAACCTCAGCTTGAAGATCTGACGGCATTTCTCCGGCAGCAGCGAGTCGGCCTTAGAATCGATCTGCGCGATGAGCTCCTCGGTTTCTTCCAACGAAAAATCAAACTCATGCTTATGCAAAATATCGATCACGGCATCCAGCTGCACATGCGAAAACTTTTGACTCCTAAAATGCTTTGCACATTGAAAACGCACCGCCTTGAACAGGTACGCTCTTGGCTCCCGGATATCCAAACCCTCAAACCGGTTCCAGACATTGATAAAAATATCTTGAACTATATCCTCCGCCTTCGCCTGATCCAGCAAAATATTATAAGCATAAGCATACACATGATGCCAATGCTCCTCATAAATTTCCCTGAATACGGCCTCCCGGCTAAGATTTGTCATCCGGATTGATCTAGCAGACTCCGGACAAATGTAACACGCCCCCGCCATCAACCTATTCCTGGCAATGTTAATTTAAAATGATGTTTTGCCAGAGTCATGCCGCTTCAACTATTCCGTGGTCAATTCCCTCAACGCAAACCAAAACGATTCATCCCAATATCCGCGTGCACTACCCGACGTCGACGGCAGTACAAAGATCTTAGATATTCCGATAACATGCTGCTGCATTCCATAATTAATCAACCCTGTAATCCCCCGATAACCAATCGCAAACGAAGCCGCCGCCTTACTGGTAAACGCAATATATCTCGGCCGATAAAACTCCATCTTTTTATTAAACAAGGCTATGTCATAATTTTTCTTTAAGATCTGATTATCATTACCAGCCTGATTATGCACAAGATCTGTCAACCCAATACCATATTGATTAATATCATAACAATCCTTAGGCTCAAGCCTCCGGTTTGTAAACCCTGCCCGATGCAAAACACCGTAAAATTGATTTCCTGGCCCAGCATAGTAATATCCTAAACGTGCAGAAGCTTCTCCCTTAGCCGTCCCACAAAACACGATATTCAAATTATGAGATAGAACATCTTTCAACATATACTGTAGCTTTTAAATCTATACCTTATTTCTCCTCCATAAAAACCGCAAAAATGGATGCGACCATTTCAAAACGTAAGTCCGGCCGGGCTTAAACAGAACGGAGTAGTAATCGGCAATCCACATACATTACAAATACCTGGAATATTTGAAAACAATCCACGGCTACTCATAGCCTTACCAACCATATCGAGACTTTGCTGATTTTGGATAATCTGGTAGTTCCTTCTCAATAGCTCATTTCTACCCGCGGCAGACATGGCTTCAGTAGACGGCACTAATATACTCCTGAATTGCTCGATAATATTACTACGATACTCGTACGGATCCGACACTCTGGTACCACCCTTGGGGATCTGAACAGATTCAAGTGGAAAGGTGAGACCTTTCAGTTTCCTGCTGATCATTTCTTCAAGTTCACGGTTCTCACGCAATGTCCGAATCCGGTCCATCTCGGCAATCCTTTCAACCTTATCTTGCCTGATCGCATCGGCTTTTTTTACTCTAAACCAATCACGCCAATCACTTTTTAACGCTGCCCGCTCGGCAACCACATCAGGATTTGCGGAATTGCAGCTAGCGTTAAAACTGGCAGCGTAAGATGTGCGATTAATAATACTCATAATAATTGACACAACTTTTTTCGAAATACATTTTTTCGAATCATCGTTCAGTATCCCATCCAGGAACTTCTTCAGAACCTTGTGCTGACCGGCACCAACCCGCCCCAAAATATAGTCTGACATATTATCCAGTCCTAAATCGAGGGCGGCTTGTACGAGCTTTATTTGCTTATCGAATCTTTCATCGGCTGCAGCAGTCGCCGCTATATCCACTGTAACCTTCTTTAGCAGTTCCTGTCCCTGTCCTAAAGACCATTGAGCCCGATTTACTATATATAACTGCTGAGCTTTTCCGTTTGCCGGGTCTGATTCGGATGGCTCCGATTTTTTTTCGGAAGCCAACTCGCTATCACTATTCCCGAAATTATCATCTTTGGGCGATGTATTTCTATCCGATGGTAACTCTCCATTATAAAAACCAATAATCGTTTTACTTAACGGCGGGATCTTACTACGATTTTCTTTGCGCAGTGCGCGAAGAATCCACCTTGCGCCATCGCCGGGTGGGGCATAATAGTCCATCGTTCCTGCCGAGGCTGGTGCATCCGGCGGATCCCCATCCATCGATTCAGTCGAAGTTAACGTTGTTATATAGCGGTCTGCTTCCTCACGTAAATAAAAAAAAGGCGACGTTATCGGACTACTTACGCTATCTACGAAGTGATCAACATCCCTTTTCATCTCATTCGCATCGTTGACCATTTCAGCGTTGTGATTCAACACACGCTCACGAATCTCGCTGACAACGACAGCCGTCGCTACCTCACGGAATATGTGGTTGTGAACGCTATCAATTTTCACTTCCAGATCAAGCAGTACCGTAGCCTTTGCTGGAACATCTTTTCCAGCCTTACTGCCGAAAAATGATACGTTAATAATAACGGAAAATATAAAAACCCAAAATGCGAATAACTTTTTACCACGCTCCGTCACTTCGTTATGTTTGTACAACCAAGGAATCAAAATACACGCAACAAGGTATAAGAAAATAATCTGCGCTTCCGCGTCTTTAAGCCAAAGTAATATTTTGATCCTTGAGATCTCGTATAAAAATAGCTGTACCTGGCCGAGCGTGATGGAAAGCTCTTCGTAGGCAAAATGAGTGCTTATCCAGAATCTCAGTAAAGCAAAAAGAAAAGCAATTAAAATATAGGGCTTTAGAAAAGCCGCAAAACAATCCAGTATCCCGCAGGCGACAGTATTCTTCCATCCCCTATTAACTTTCCATTCCGGCTCCTTAAACCTAAACAAATATCGTATCGTACCTTGATGTAGTGGCTTACTGACGAAAATCGCCTTGGCAAAAGGAAAAACAATCCAGCTCCCGGAAGAGCCCGAAGCCAAAAAATACCGTGTCAGGAAAACACGGTAAAGACCTATCACATAAAGCACCAGTACACCGCCTGCAAACCACACGCTGGAATCCAATAAAATCAATGTTGAGTCACTTAACATATTGGTATCGATTGGATATATCGGTATAAATAAAAAAGCCCATCACTGCCGTTTAATTTTGGCGTGATGGGCTACTCTTTAAATATATGAAAAGATAGTCAGTCCTCCAAGTCGTATTTTCCCTTGAGCTTAGCGAGCCTTATACCCTATTCTTCGCACCAGGCCACACCATTTATTTCTACCGCAGCTTTTTAGCTGCGCAAGACCTTTAACGGCAATCCGAAGATTGTCTATAGGGGATCCAACCCTTTTACTCCACCGTAATACTCCCCACCCGATATTCCGATCTACCGACGTTGTGCATATCGAACCACATATAAATGATCTTGCTCGCTCCATCTGAAATAGCACCGTCGGGCGAGAAGAAAAAACCGGAAGGATCATTTTCAACATACGAATCCAGAAACTCCTTCTTCGCCAGCTTTCCGTCGGCAAGGATCGTTACGCAGGCCAGACCTATTGTTTTCCGGCCCGGTAGCAGCACGTGAGTATGTTTCGTACCGCCGGGCTGTCTGCTCTCACGCGAGTCCTGGAAAAAAAGCCTGATACCTCCGTCGGCTGTAAACAATGGCGCGACGCCCGCATAGATGAAGCGGGAACGTTCTTCCTGGTTCTTTTGAACCGATCGCACCCAATACAATGAGCCGTCGGATCTGAACCGCACCATGTGAGCTGCACCATTACCGAAATACGTTACCTTGGTTGAGGAGTAGACGCTGGAAACAGACGGCGCTATGGCTTCGGCACAATACGTTTTCTTCAAAAAGGACCATGTATCCGAGTCATATGCACCTTCGACCAAAATAATAGTCAGCGCGTTATTGGCATCGCGGTGCACGGTCAGCAATCCTGCCGAATACGGTATGTCTTCGGTAAGCGCATACTCTTTCAAATCAGCCACCGGTTGTTGAGCATGATATACGCCAGTCACAATCGATGAAAAACCACTTTTCCGGGTGACTCCCAGAAAACCCGTAAAAGAAAGATCGCTACCATTGCCCTGCCACACCACGTTATCGAAAAGTCCTTCGGGAATGCCTTTCAATGTCCCTGTGCTCACTTTACCTGCCGAGGAGACCTGTGTTATAGCGTACACAAGCGGAATATAAGGTTCCTTCGACGGCGAGCCTACAGCGTTGATAATTGAAAACGTGCCATCATTAGCCAGCACATAGCTTATCTCCTCTACCGGACCGCCCGTTTCATCGACAGACGTTGAAAATGTATTGATCGCTCCGAGCTGCCGATCTAAAATCAAACCTTTGTAAATACTGGCCTTCTTTTTCCTAAAACGCACCATCATAAAAAAATGCATACTATCGGGCGAAACACCGGTCCGCACCATGGCATCGCCAGCATTATCGTTTACTAATGTCGTGATCAGCCTGGCCCGTCCGTCTTTCGGATTCACGGCATAAGCCAATACATCTTTTTTCTTATCCGTAAATCCCAGTAACAGACTCTGCCCAGCCAGGCACCCCGACTCGAATCTTGCGTCTTCAGTCTCAGCGATCGAATAGCTCGCCAGTTGCTTCAATGCGCCGTCGTATATCCGTAGCGTAGCCGGATCTTTCCAGCCTTCGGAAAACCGCAAGTCCGCAAACCGGCCGCCTTCCAGGCGAAAATATCGATGCGGATAATACTTCTCCGTAATTTCCGATTCCTTCAATACATACGACTGCCCCTGACAGAGCACCGATAAAAACAAAAAGACTAACGATACTATATATTTCATGCTGCGGAGGATTGAACAAAGTGTCAATATAGACGCTATATACGATCGCAGTATCAGGTATGTAATATATTTCCACTAATCGCACGGCCAGCGCAGGTTGCGCCATACCCGGAATTATACTAGCTTTAGTAAAGGCCAAACAACGGTCTCATACATAACGCCATCCACCATGCGAAAAATATTTACCTGGTCCCTTATCGCCGCATTCGGCGGATTCCTCTTCGGCCTCGACACAGCCGTGATCTCCGGTGCTGAGCAAACCGTACAAAAACTCTGGAACCTCAGTGTCTTTCAGCATGGGTTTACGGTATCCGTCGCGCTCATCGGCACAGTCGTCGGCGCCATGCTGGGAGGCTATCCCTCGGATGTGCTGGGCCGTCGTAAAACGTTGTTCTGGATCGCGATGATATTCCTGGTCGCCTCGCTGGGATCGGCGCTCGCAGTCGACTGGTATACATTCCTGGCGTTCCGGTTCCTGGGTGGGCTTGGGGTCGGTTGTTCTTCTGTTACCGCACCGATGTATATAAGCGAGATCTCACCGGCTTCGCATAGAGGCAGACTGGTCGCGATGTTTCAGTTCAATGTCGTGCTCGGCATACTCATAGCCTTTGTGTCCAACTACCTCTTACGGGATGCCGGCCCGCATGCCTGGCGCTGGATGCTCGGTGTGCAGGCTATACCGTCGG
>Ga0247764_1000450_pt1 | contig 14384 bp, 6 predicted proteins | sample UWRJL051202B4_FD_179932 | JGI IMG/M metagenome (GOLD analysis project Ga0247764, IMG submission 179932) | Plant litter microbial communities from Arlington Agricultural Research Station in Wisconsin, United States - UWRJ-L051-202B-4 | ecosystem: Environmental > Terrestrial > Plant litter >...
CGGGCCTGCGAGACCAAATAGATCAGGACAAGAAGAGCAACGAACGTGCCCGCTTCAGCATTCAGAGCCTTGAGGGCGAGAAGGCGTCCGCAGAGGATATCCTGACCGAGATCAGCCACAAGCTTGATAGCTTCAAGGGTGAGTACGAAGATCAGAAGCGTATAACTGCCGAGTTGCAAACTCAGGCCGACTCGCTGCGCCGTGTGCAACGGGAACGCCAGGAAGAGAGCTTCCAGATAAACAAAGACGTAGAGATCCGCGAGATCCAGGTTTCGTCGTTCAAGCAGGAGCTCGAGAAGACGGCTTCGGACTCGTCTATGCAGAGCGCAAGCCTGGTGGAGTTCGAGAACAAGCTGCGTGTGCTGCAGGAAGAGCTGAATGTTCAGAACGGTGAACAGGAACGATTGAAGAAAGAAGAGGAGGATGTACTGGATCGTATTTCTTCGGTTGAGAAGACGATCGACATGATCCGCGAGGAGATGAACGTTACCGGCCGTAAGCTCGATGCACGCCAGAACGAGTATAACCTTACGAAATCGCTTGTTGAAAACCTTGAAGGTTTCCCCGAGGCTATCAAGTTCCTCAAAAAATCGAAGGTTACGAAGAACGCTCCTCTCCTATCCGATATCCTGACGACGTCAGAAGAATATCGCGTGGCGATTGAAAACTTCCTGGAGCAATATCTCAACTATTACATTGTAGATCACGAAGCCGAGGCTTACGAGGCTATCAATATTCTGAGCGATGCTTCGAAAGGCAAGGCTCACTTTTTCGTACTGGATGCTTTTGAGAAGTTTGACCCTACTCCGGGCCGGATCTATGCCAATGCTTTCCCCGCATCGGAGATCATCGAGTACGATCCGAAGTACCGGAAGCTGATGGCGTACATCCTGGATAAGGTTTATGTCTTCGAGGGTGACATTAAAGATGTTCCTCCCGGTGATGACAATACTTTTATTACCAAGAGCGGTAAGCTGACGAAGCGTAAGTTCAGTGTTTCGGGTGGTTCTGTAGGTCTTTTCGAAGGCAAGAAGATCGGCCGTGCAAAGAACATGGAGAAGCTCGAGAAAGAGATTAAAGAGCTTACCACTAAACTGGACGATATCCGCCGCAGCCTGCTGGAGAAACAATCCGACCTGGAGAAGCTGCGTAACAATAAGATACGTCTGCAAATTGACGAAGTTCAGAACACTATCCGCCAGGTTAACGACGAGTTTGTATCGGTTCGTACCAAGCGTGAGCAGTTTTCGCAAATGCTGAGCAACGCCGACCTGCGCCGCGAAGATATTCTCGAGAAGATCGATACTTTGCTGAAAGAACTTGACGATTTGCGGCCCCGTGCCAAGCAAGCTTTGCGCGACCTGGAAGACCAGGAAGATCGTCTCAGTGATCTTACGCAGAACCTGGCGTCAAACAGCGAGCTGCTTACACAGAAGTCGGCTTCGTTTAACGAGCAGAACATTTTCTTCCACCAGCAGGACAACCGTGTTAAGAGTATTGACCAGGAGATGCGTTTCAAGCAGGAGTCCATGGACCAAAGCAGCAAGCGCATCGAGGTGAACGTTGATGAGCTGAAAAAGAACGAAGAGGAGATCAAACGTATTCTCGAGAACACCCAGACGAACGACGACGAGCTGCTGGGCATGTACGAGGAGAAAGAGGCGATGGAGAAGGGTCTCGGTGAAGCTGAAAAGGATTATTACGAGACCCGCGGTGAGATTGATACTATCGAGAAACAACTGCGCGAGGTACAACACCAACGCCAGGGCATTGACACGTCGCTGATGGATCTGCAAACGCAGCTCAATGAAAGCAAGATGCACCTGAACTCTGTTAAGGAGCGCCTGTCGGTAGAGTTCAATGTGGACCTGGACAGCGTTCTGAACCAGATCACCCCGGAACAGGACGAGGAGTTGAAGAAGATAGACGAAGAGAAGACCCGCGCGGAAGTTCAGAAAACACGCGACCGCCTGGACAATATGGGACCGATCAATCCGATGGCTATGGAGGCTTATACGGAGATCAAGCAGCGTAACGACTTTATCGTTACTCAGAAGGAAGACCTACTGAAGGCGAAAGAGTCACTGGTGAGCACGATCGGCGAAATTGAGGGTGTGGCAAGCCAGACGTTCATGGAGTCTTTCAACCAGATCAAGGCACACTTTATCCGCGTATTCCAGTCGCTGTTTACGGAGGGTGACGAGTGCGATCTGCGCCTGGTAGACCCGAACAATCCGCTGGATTCGGACATCGATATTATTGCAAAACCGAAGGGCAAGCGGCCGCTTTCGATCAATCAGCTTTCGGGTGGTGAGAAGACGCTTACGGCTACCGCGCTGCTGTTTTCGATGTATCTGCTGAAGCCTGCGCCGTTCTGTATCTTTGACGAAGTGGACGCTCCGTTGGATGATGCGAACATCGATAAGTTCAATAACATTATCCGGACGTTCAGCAAGGATTCACAGTTTGTTATTGTGACGCACAATAAGCGGACTATGGCTTCTACGGATGTTATTTATGGTATTACGATGGTTGAGAAGGGGGTTTCGAGGGTTGTGCCGGTGGATTTGAGAGAACTCGCATAAATCAGGGTGAGTGCGGAGTGCGAGAGCGATAATGCGTGAGGGGAGAATGATGAAGAAGCTCGCTTAGGAATGAATAAGAATTTAGTTAAAGAAGCTGTCCTTAAGGGGACAGCTTCTTTTTTTGTGGGAACTGCGTTCTGCTGGTGTATGTACGATTGTGTGGCCTCGGGTACTCGGGGCACAGCAAGTCTGTCTTCGCTTACGCCAGAGTCAGAACTAAATACCAACATTTCGTTGAGGTTCAGTCATCCCGATAGCTATCGGGAAAACATGGTGGGTATCCCGAGTACTCGGGACAAACTTGCACCAAATCCTAGTCACCGCTGACGCTGAAGACTTGCGCCAGATAAAAACCCGCATGTCTGGCGACATGCGGGCACGGCAGTCAGAGACTGCCAACATGTTAAGGCACAAGTCTTCGCTTACGCTGGAGACTTGCGCCAGCACGCAGCTTCGCTGAAGACTTGCCTGCATTTTATTCGATGATGAGTTTTTTTGTTATTACTCTGCCCTGGGCTTCTGTGCGGAGGAGGTAGAGGCCTTGGGGGAGGTTTGAGAGGTCGAGGGTTTGGTCGGTGGTTATGTTGGTGCGGGTGTGGACGACTCGACCGGTGGTGGTTATTATCTCGAGCTGGTCGCCGTGGGCTGCGGGGAGCTGGATGCGGACGTGGCCGTCTTTGGTGGGGTTAGGGAAGATGGCGATGAGTTCCGCGGTATTCACTCCTTCTGCGTCCTGGGGGGCGGCGGACCGGGCGGATGAGGTGCCGGTTGATGTGTTGGTGTTGAGGACGAGGCTGCCGAAGGCGGAGGTATTGGCGTAGTTGTCGATGGTGCCGTTCCATACTGCCTGGGCATCGCGGGTGCCGCCGTTGTCGTCATCGTCGTTGGCGATGTCGAAGCCGATGGTGGTGCCGGCTGAGGGTGTTATGCCGAGTTGTGACCAGGGAATGCTGACCTCGACGCTGTATCCGCCGGTGATGGCAGCCCATGCGTGCTGCGCGCCGCTCACTCCTATTTTGGCAAATAGCGTGGTGCTGTTGTAGGCTTTTATGAACTGGTTATCGCTGCCGTCGTAGCTACCGAGCTTATTGTTATTGGCATCGATGAAGATCTCGATCGCATCGTTTTCCCAGGGATCGGATGAATCGCTATTTAGCGTGGCATCGAGGACGCGGGCGCCGATGTAGAGGTTCGTATTGTCCCAGAGCACGCCGTATGTCACTGTGTTGTTGGCTGTGCTGATGGTGTTTTTCGTTACGGTGCGGGTTGCATTCCACGAGGTTTCTGTGAGGCTTCCATTTACCGTGATGGTGCCGGCTGTGCGATAACATGTTATTACGCCCGCGGGATCACCTGTGCTGCCGCCGGCTACAGTTACCTGTACCTGGTCGGACCCGGTGAGGGAGCCATCGCTTACGGTAAGCTGGTATATGTATGTGTTGCCGTTGGTCAGGCCACTGGCGTTGGCTGTGGCGGAGGCACTGTTCGTGAGTGTGGTGCCCGGGCCGCTTACCTGTACCCAGCTGTAGGTGAGTGTGCTTCCTTCGGGGTCTGTGCCTGAGCCTGGCAGGGATACCGTTGTGGTGCCTGCGGCGAGGGACTTATCGGTTCCTGCGTTGGCTGTGGGCGCCTGGTTGGTGCCGCCGCTGCATGTGGTGAGATATACTGTGCCGAATACGCCGGGGTTCTGGAAGGCAGTGGTGTTTGTGGCGAAGGAGGTTATCTGCGAGTCGCGTGTGCCGCCGTTGTCGTCGTCATCGACCTGTACGTCGAGGCCGATGGCATAACCTACGGCTGGTGTGGCGCCGATGGTACTCCAGGGGATCGCTACCTCGAGTGTATATCCTGATGCGGTGGCGTAGTTATTAAATACTATACCGCTGGTGTTGGTTACCGAGTTACCTCCGACACGGATTGTGTTGTCGTTCCAGCGGAAGCCGAGCTGGAAGTCGTTGGCTCCGTCATAGGATGTGCCTTTGCTGTTGTTGCCGTCGATGAAGATCTCGATGACATCGTCTTCCCACCAACTGGTTCCTGAGTCGTTTGTCTTTACGGCGTCGTTTACTTCTACGAGCAGGTACAGGTTTGTGTTGTTATAGAGAGCGCGCCATTTGCCGGCATAGTCGGCGGGTAATCCTCCGAGGACGACGTTGCTGATATTACGCACGGGGGCTATGGCCCATACGGACTCGATTGTCTGGTTGATCACCGGGGCTGTGCCCGAGATCTGGGCTACCACGGGGGATGTACACGGCGGGTTGTCGTTATCGGCGATGGCGATTATGGCCGTGGTGTTGCCTCCCAGGCTGAAGCCTGTTCCGGGTTGTAGTGTAAGCTGGAGTGTTTCGGATCCTTCGAATATTGCATCGTCGGTTGGTGTTATGGTGATGGTGCGTGACGGTGTGGAAGGTGTTAGCTGTATTGAGCCTGTCAGTGCGGGGTTGGCTGTGTAGTCGCCGGACGAAGCCGTGCCGGCGATGGTGTAGCTTACCGTGATGTTCTGTGCTGTGGCCGACGTTGCTATCGTGAAGACGCCGACGTTGCCTCCCTCGCCTGCTGCGCCGTCAGTTGCCACGATGTTTACGGCGGGATTAACGGTTATGGTAGCTGTGGCGGTGAAGCCGCCGTCGAGCGCTGTGACCGTGACCGTGGTGGTGCCTATGGCGTGGGTGACGATATCCGCTCCGAATGTGCCCGTGGGTGTAACGGTGGCCACGGCTGTGTTTGATGACGTCCAGGTTACGCGCTTATCTGTGGCTTCTGCTGGGTTAAATGTCAGCGTCAGTTGGCCGGTGGTACCCTCGGTTATGGCCAATGTTGCCGGCGATAGTGTGATGCCCTGGAGCGGTGAATCCTGATTGCGGATTATCAGTTTGAAGCTGTTGTTACGGTTCAGCGATACTCCGGATTCGGTATTCATCACCGTGAGGTTATTGAACACTGCTGAGTCTGAGTTTGCCTGGGCATAGATGGCAAAGCCTCCGTAGATGTCGCGGGGGATATCGCGGACTACGGGGTCGAGGCCGGTGCCATCGATGGTTGTGTTGTTAAAGTATACGCGGCGGATGCCATTGCCCTGTAACTGGATGGCGTCGCGCTGGGAGTTCAGGATCGTGTTGTTATCGAACTGCAAATTATATATGCCGGTGTTGGCGTACAGCTCAATGGCCCCGCGTTTCTGATCCCACAGGTCGTAGCTAGTTCCGCAGTTGGTGATGGTGTTTTCGTAGATGCGTGTAGGAGTGCCGGTTTCCACGAAAGTAAAGCCCGGGAAGTCGTTTGTAAACCGTATGGCTGAGCCTCCGACTCCGTCTTTGAACACACTGTGATGTATCTGGTGTCCGGAGCCACCAAAGATGGCTGAGCCGCCGGCGCGCCAGTTGTTCTCTATGGTACAGAAGCGGAAGGTGTTATTGTTACACGGCTGGGTTACGCCGGTTGACCTATCGGGCCATACGGCAAGGCCATCATCGCCGTTGTTACGAACGCTGCTTTGCTCTACTATTGAATTGGAAGTTCCCTGGCAGAAGTTTACGCCGTCTGCATAGTTGTTGCGGATACGGCATTTGGAGATGGTGAGGTTGGTGGTTATGTCCACGGGATATGGAGGATCGTAGCCGGCTATCCAAAACCCGCATTCGAAGTGTTCCACCCATACATCGTGTATCCTCGAGTTGTTGCCGTATGTTCCCATGAAGCCTTTGTAGATCTTGTACATATCACCGGGGACGCGGGCGTTTGCTTCGTCGTATTTGAGGCGGTCGTTGTTTTCGGTGTTCATCGAGAAGTGGGATATCTCGACGTTTGTGGCGCGGGCGTAGATTCCGCCGTAGAACTGCTTGTCGGTTGAGAAGTAGACTTCAGTATACCAGATTCCGGCTCCCTGTATTTTCATGTTGCTTACGTTGAGCGTGAGCTTATCGCTGAGGAGGAAGCGACCGGCGGGTATGTATACTCCTTTGCCTTGCGTTGAGGCTGCGGCGATACACTGGTTGAAGGCTGCGAAGTCATCGGTCTGGTCGTTCGGTACGGCGCCGTAGCTTGTGACGGAGAGGAAGTTCGCGGGGAGTGTCATCTCGGCAGGGGCTTCTTCGAGCTCGAGGAAGTCTACGCCGTAGGTTATGGCGTCGCCGTTATCTTTCTGGAGTTTGATGGTTCCGCCGGCATTTATCTTCGAAGCCAGCTTGAAGTGCACCTCGTCGAAACGCATGAAGGTTTTTCCGCCTGGTGTCTGCTGGGGATCCGGCTGCGGGAAGTACTGGTATGCGTGGTACGAGCTGAGGTTCACGGTCTGTACGAATATATTGTTCACATAGACGTTCAGTGAACCGGTGAGGCCAGTACCTGATCCGTTGTCGGGCATTGTGAAGCGTAGTGTTACGCCGTCGGCGGGCTGGGCTACTGTCCATGACACATAGGCTCCGTTCGAGGCGAGGCTGACGTACTTCTGGTTAGATGCCTCTGAGGCGATGTCTGTCTGTACAAACTGCGGTGACTGCTGGAGGGTTGCGCCGCCACCACGGGAAGCATCTTCGGATTCGTAACGGGTGTAGGGAAGCTGATATGCTCCGCGGGGCAGGCCGTCGCTCTGCGCATATCCAGACCGGGATATGCTTAAAGACAGCGCCATTGCGACAAGGCCTGTTATGAGCCGCATCGCTGTTTTGATGTTGATTTGCATACGTAGATTGTAGTTTAAATTCTGTCAATACATCGAGTGGAAACATCCGGATAAGGCATAGCTCTACCGTGGCACAGCCGGCATGCGGATTCGCGAGGGCTATGACAATGGTCCGGACAAAAGGATAAAATGTGAAAAATAGTTATTGAATGGCCGCTATCAGTTATTAAGTGGAGATCCCGGGCATGCCCACGGATACGCCACTGCAGGCGGTAGAAGACAGAGCATTTTACTGAAAAGCGCCGCACGAACGGGAATTGCAACAACTACTTTATACATCGGCATAACGTTTATCTGTAAGACAAACGTGTTCTCTGGCGACGAACCGCGGTTTTCGATCGCCGGAAGCGAAGGCAGGCATTCGCGGGTATATTTACCAACACACATTACCAGTCAACGACCCGGAATTATTATTAACGACAGGATATACGCCAGCCTCAGGCTGACGACTGGATACAACAGGACATTATGTGTTTCATGTATCTGTTTTTAACGGTTTCAAATTATACGCTGCGCGCCGGCTGTCTTATTCTTCCAGCAACTCGATACGCGAGCGGCCTGCCACGGAATAGCTCTGCAACAGGGATTTACTGCTATAGGTCATTACGGCATTGTCCTGCAGGTTTGCGCGGCTTATGATCGGTGTCGGCCCGACCAGCGTATGCGAGTTATCGCGTAATGAGACGCAGCATACTTCCTTGCTGGTAAGGCGGCTGAAGTCGAGTATACAGTCGCCTTTCACCAGGTGTATGATGATCTTCTTGCAAACGCCGTGAAAACGGATCTGTCCGGTGCCTATTACGGTAAATTCGACGGTGCTTTTCGAGTATATCATCCCGGAAAGGTCGAACTCGCCACGAGCCATAAACTCCACATCGCCGAAATTGCCGATGAGCAGCGAATCGTTACGGTGATTACCTTCAAACTCAATGCGTCTGGCTTTACGGGTTACCGTTGTATTCATTGTTCGTTTATCTGATACCATACTGCATTCATTTTGATTATTTGGTACTTCCCTCATGAAGGCGTATCGCGGCACCACCACCGGCTGCGAGCTGCACTTTAAGCTCCGTCTTCGCGTCCACGACCTGCTGGTGTATGGATACGGGCAACGGGTTGGTTGTCATATCGGCATCCTTTCCGTCTTCGTATATCTCGGCGGTGTATTTCTTACCGGCAGGCAGGAAATCCAATTTAATCGTTACCTCGCGTGCCGCTTCGTTTGTGATACTGCCTATATACCAATCGTTGCTATTGCGATCTTTACGGGCTATGGTTACATACTTGCCGATCTCCGCCTGTAGTACTTTCGTGTCTTCCCAGTCTGTGGGCACATCTTCGATAAACTTAAAGGCTGGTTTGTTTTCATAGTTCTGCGGCAGGTCGGCGGCCATTTGGAACGGGCTGTAGATCACTACATACAGCGCCAACTGTTTCGCCAACGTAGTGTGTACTCTAAATGTGCCGGTGGTCTTGAACTGGATATCGAAGATTCCGGGTGTATAATCCAGGGGTCCGCCCAGGCAACGGGTGAAGGGAAGTATAACGGTGTGTTCGGGCGGATTACCAGTGCTCCAGGCTTCGTATTCGGTGCCGCGGGCACCTTCGCGTGTCATCATGTTGGGATATGTGCGACGCAGGCCGGTATCCTTGATTGGTTCGTGTACATCCAGCATGACTTTGTAACGCGCCGCTGTTTCCATCACTTTATGGTAGTGGCGCACCATGTATTGTCCCTGGTGATGTTCTCCGGCGGGGAGCTTGTTTACATATCCTGTCTTGAGGCGGTGTATATCGTATTGCTGGCAGAATTTAAAGGCATCTTCGAGCTGGCGATCGTAGTTGGCGATGTTGCCGCCTGTTTCATGGTGGGCGATCAATCCGATGTTCTTTTCTTTTGCGTAGCGACTGATCTCTGCGATATCATAGTCGGCATAGGGTTTGGTGAAGCTGAAGTTACCGGACACTGTCCAGTCGCCTTCCCAGCCTTCGTTCCAGCCTTCGGCAAGTACTGCAGACAGGTTGTGGCGGCTGGCGAAGTCGATCATTTCTTTCATGTTAGCTGTTGTGGCGCCGTGCTGCGGTCCTCCCTCCCATGTATTGGTCTTGATGTGCATGCCCCACCAGATGCCATTGTACTTACCGGGCTTTATCCACGATACATCGCCGAGGCTGTTGGGTTCGTTGAGATTGAGGATGAGGTATGATGTTACCAGGTCGCCGGGTTTAGAGGCGATCTGTATTGTGCGCCAGGGGCTTTTCATCGGCGCGGTGGCTTCGACGCGGTTGCCGTTTGCCCAGGGTACGAGGTCGGTCTTCAGGGTATTGCCTGTCGTGCGATCGAGGTCCATGCCGGCATAGTCTATCAGCGCGGCTTCGTGGATGCTTACATAGAGGCCGTTACCTTCGAGTGTGAGGGGTGTAAATACTTTTTCTTTGAGTTCGCTGACGCGGTTGTGGCGGTAGAGGTATTCGGAATCCATCTCTTCGCCGTAAGCGGGTATCCACCATGCGGCAAGATCCTGAGCGAGGGCGAACTCGGTGAGCTCGTCCATGATGATAAAGCTTTTGAGGTTTGCCTGCTGTGGTATTTCGTAGCGGAAGCCGATGCCGTCGTTATACACCCGGAAGGTGACCAGGAGCTTGCGTTTGAGCGCGCTCTTTTCTTCGAGGGTTATGGTGAGGCTGTTGTAGTGATTGCGGATGGTTTTTACTTCGCCCCAGGGCTGTGTCCAGGTTTCGTCTTTCGTGGCTGGAGTTGCCGAGGTTATTGTAAAGTCGTGGTCCAGGGCGGGCAGGTCTTTGAGGACGAAGCCGAGGCGGGAGTCGTTTATCACGGGCTGGCCGTTTCGGGTGACGTTGTAGAAGGGTATGCCGTTCTTCAGTGTAACGCGGACCTGGAGGGTGCGATCGGGCGATGTTACCTCGGCGGGTTTGTCGGCAGCTTTCGCAGCCGGTGCGAGGAGTGTGGTTATTAGGATCAGGGTACAGTAAAATGCCTTCATAGGTCGGGTCGGGTAATTGCGTTGTCGTTAGTTAGCAATCGGGTGCAAATGCATCTGCGAACGATTGCATAACAAAGCAAGCAGTCTGTTAGCGACCGATGAATTCTGGAAGTGAAAAAGTAAAGGGTTTTAGGGGTTTGTGGAGGTTAATTGATTGTGAGTGAATGTGTTGATTACAGAGGTGGTCTATGGAAATATAAACGGTTTGTAACCTTGTTTGGGACTTTTAAGACCGGCTCGCTGGGCGCGAGGGATTGGGGCCCGAGTGCCTCGGGGAAGACCGGCCACTTAAGCACGAGTTCAATGCTTCGCTAAAGCCTCGCGCCATCTGCGGTATTGTTTTAGGGAAGCCGGGCGGTGGGCTGTGTTCTGATTAGGTTGGTGCGAGCGGTACGCGGCAGTCTAAGACTGCCAACATATTGGGCACCACCGAGTTTGCTCGGGGCACGGCAAGTGACCCTCCGGAGGCCGTCGGAACACTTGCCAGCTAAAATAGGCCGACACATGTATTCCTAGTACTTGGGACCAGTTGAGGTGAGGTTTACTCTTTTATGGTTTGGATTTGCATGACTTTGTGTTCGAATTGTTCGTTGGGGAGGAGGGATTTTCCTTTGACGCGGGCTTTGTAGTTGTAGATGGTGTGGATGGAGTAGTCAAGGATGCGGGCGATCTTGTCCGGGTCGTTGATGCCGAGGCGGATGAGGGCGAATATTCGCAGTTCGGTGGTGAGCAGCTGGCCTTCTTTTGGAACGATGCGATCTTCTTCTTTGAAATAGGTGTTGAAGGTGGTGACGAAATCGGGGAAGAGCTTTAGGAATACCTTGTCGAAACTGTGGTAGAGCTCCTCGCGTTCCTTCTTGAGGTTTATGCTGTTGACTACCAGCCTGATCTCGTCCGGTTTTTTGGTCATCAGCTTCATTTCGATGGCCTTTTTCAGCGCCTCGATCTTGCCGAGATATTCGGAGTTTATATTGAAATAGTAGCCGATATATTCTTCTTTGATCTTATTGGCCTCCAGGAGAGCCTTTTCGGCAATCTTCCGCTTTTTTAGCTGACGCAATGTGCTTATCGCGAAGACGAGCACCAGTATGGCCAGTGCTGTGAGCGCCACCGAGTACGTGAGCCATAACCGGCGCTGCCCGTCTACGCTGGTAAGCTGGGCGGCGGCTATTACCGGGAGTATGGAGCTTACCTGGGCTTTTCGCTGGCGGGCACCGTAGAAGATGGCATCTTCCATGGCCTGTTGTATAAATATGTATGCGTTTCGGATGTCGCCTTTCTTATACAGGAGTTCGGCAAGGCTGGATATGGCGGCGGTTTCCCGTGTTGCTGTTGTGATGTCGGCGATGGCAGCGCGTGCCAGCAATTCGATGGCTTCGCCGGGCTGCTCGCGGGAGATATAGTAATAGCTCAGTGTGGAGGTTGTCACCGCGAGTTGGTGAGGTGTGAGCGAGTATGATTTCAAAAGACGGTTCAGGTCGGCCAGGGCGGCAGCGGTGTTTTCGTTTTTCAGGTTTTTCAATGCCCGCAGGTATACTACGTCATAAGAGTCCGCAGGACCACAGCTGACGGCGGAATCGATATAGAGGTTACCCAGCTGTACGTAGCCTGGGGTAAAGAACCGGTCGCGATCAAAGTCGCCCAGGTCGTAATACGCGCGCGCGAGCAACGAGTAGTATTCGAGGCGGATGCTGTCGGGGAGCCCGTGTACCTGGAGAGTACCGATCGAATCTAGCGTTTCCTTGAACATTCCCGAGGAGAGCAATACGAATCCGAGCTCTACTTTGGCGTACGCTATTTTTACGGGATCGTTCAGACGTTGTGCGAGGGCCTGGAGGCGCTGTATGTATATGAAGGCTGAGTCGTAGACAAAGGTTTTATATTCTTCCGCAAGGCGTTGTAAGAGTACGAATTCCTGTTGGGGGCTTTTGGTGCGTTTCAGTGTCTGGCGATAGCGGTCTATTCGTTCGAGCCTGGCGTTTGTGTAGACTTCTTTTTCCTGTAATACGGTGTTGAGCCGCGCTAACAGGCTATCGGTTTGCGAAGCGGCATAACTTTGAAATACGATTCCAACCAGGAAACAAACTACCGCTAGGAATACCTTCATTGAAAAGCAGGATTTTAATCTCTAATGTACACAAAAGACCGTGCGGGTGTGATGGGTTAGCTGTGAAATAGACGAGGATAGAGAGGATTTAAGGATGGCCGGGATGGTGTGGGGCGCGGGAATGGGGAGTGAGAACACTCTAAAATCCAGCTTCCCCTAAGAGAATCTTATAAAAATCTCATCCTTGTATACGGGCAGTTCATCACGTCAATCGGCCAATAGCCGGAGGGATGCTTTCGTGAGACTTACCCTGGCATCACTTTCGCGATATATATTCAAAAATATAACACACTATGCGCTTTCCTTTACTTATGGCCGTTGGCCTCATTGCTATTCTGTCGGCCTGTCACGATGACGATGATAATGGTTCTCCCTGGGGAATCGGGCAATCCGATCCTGGAACGGCTTTAACGGCTACCGGCTCTATCGACAGACAAAATCCTGGTAAAACGACCTATACTGTACGGGAGGCGTTTCTTGTTCAGGGTGATAAAGATTCCCATATTCTTCGTTACATCTTCACCAGCAACGACTCGCTTGACCTGATCATTGTTAAACGTACGCAAGATTATAATTATCACTCTGTTACAGCAGCCAATGATAACCTGCTTGCCTCTGCTCTCTTCAACGGGAACGCGCTCACTATGGGCTCGGGCGCCGCTGTTTCTATTCAGCCCCGTCCTTCGGAGAACCGTTTCTCGACTGTTGTGAATGTTCACACTGCGGAACTGGGCGATTTTAACGGTACGGTGGAGCACGTTCCTTATATCACGCACCAATAGTTTTTAGTCCAAACAACCCCAGCCCTTCCGGACGAGTCTGGAAGGGCTTTTTTTTGCGTCCACTCTGATCTAAAATCAGCAATTACGCTAGCTTTGCAGTACATATACGACTTATTATGCTGGAAGAAATCGAATCACAGGTTAAGGAGAAGATCAACGTTGAGAAGATCAAGGAAGAGCTGCTCGATGGTCTGAATCACAATCTCCTTGAGAACAAAGCCCTGAAGAAGGAATTTGACGAGTTTCTTGAGGGACGCAGTTTCACTTCCGAGTTTGCCGGGATCAGTATCATGATCTTTAATAGCGACGGTCGTCAGCCTTATTACCTTGGCCGGTTGCACCTGTACGATGCGGAAAGCACCCTGATTGCCACGTATGAGATAGAGTACAGCGCGGATGGAGAGATCCTGGATGATTTTCTGATATTCTAGTGCTTTGCTAAAAAGCTCTAATCAATAAACAACTTTCAATGGCATCAGCATAAGCGGGCTACCTTTCCAGGCGGCCCGCTTTTACATGATCCGGGCTAATGGGTTACGGCGTATTGTACCTCATGCGCCTCGTGCAACAACGGAACTTCCAGCTTCTGCAGCATACGCATCAGTACGGTGTTTGGCACAACATACTCTCGGTTATTGTTCTGTTTCAGCCAATCCGCGTAGGGCACCTCGATATACACTACGGTTACCCGCGCCTTGTATATATTAAAGATATCGATCCACTGTGAGCGCATCTGCCGTGTTATGTTGGTGGCGTTCCACACAAAGGGCTGACCTTTGCGCAGGTATACCTTTGCCTGCTCCCTGGCTTGTTGTACTACCCAACCGGTGGCCGAGACGTCGTCAGGCTTCAGCTTATGCTCGCGCCGGATATCATCGAGACTCACCACAGGCCAATGTTCATAGTGTTTCTTCAGATACCGGTCCTTTCCCATACCTGGCAGGCCACTGAGCATTATTACGTGGCCTTTCCGATCATTGAAAGGCTCGTAGTCAGGCATGGCGTCAGCCTTCTGGAAATAGTGGTAGCGAGCTTCGCCGGAGGGAAACGGATAGGGATTATCCCAGCAGCCCTGCTCATCGCAGTAGGCGTCAAAGAAGTCTATACGGTCCAGCAATTCTCGTTGGTCGCTGCAATACCTGCCGAGTACATCGGCGCGGGCCAGCATGCTCAACAATCTCATATCCACCCGCAACGATGCTTCCAGCAGGGCTTTACAGGAAT
>Ga0247764_1000451_pt1 | contig 14344 bp, 7 predicted proteins | sample UWRJL051202B4_FD_179932 | JGI IMG/M metagenome (GOLD analysis project Ga0247764, IMG submission 179932) | Plant litter microbial communities from Arlington Agricultural Research Station in Wisconsin, United States - UWRJ-L051-202B-4 | ecosystem: Environmental > Terrestrial > Plant litter >...
AGCGCAAGGCGTTGCAGCGTGCGCTGGAACGCACGGCAGGAAACCGTGTGCTGGCGGCGCGCCTGCTCGGAATCAGCAAGCGCACCCTGTTCTACAAGCTGCGCGAGCACAAGATGACCTGAGCCGTGCAAAGCCTTGCACTCGCACGACGCAAGGCTTTGCGCGCTGTAGCGCTGCGCAGCTGAAACCGCGCACAACTACGCAGAGGCACGCTTCCTGCTCTAGCCGCCGTCGGAGGTAATCTTCCGATGCAGTCGTCGTCAGTTTGGCCCAGCTCCTCAGCAATCCCACTTTGCGACCGTGACCGTGAATTGAGTGTCCTGCTCGAGCGCGCTCGACGCGCGCTCGTCGGGGGAAGCGCGCAAGTCGTGAATATCGTCGCAGACCGCGGCATGGGCAAGAGCGTGCTGGTCAACGCCCTGCTCGACCGTTTGGGCGACGGAGCGCTTCCGGAGTGCCGCGTGCTGCGGGCTGGCGCACCCATACCTGGTCAGTGCGAGCCGCTCGAACAGCTCTTGCTTGCGCGCTTTCACAGTCCGGAGGACTGCGACGACGGGCCGGCGCGCCGACGCTTACGTCACATCTTGGCCGAACGCTGCCGCGAGCTGGGTGTGGGAGAAATTCCGTTCGTCACGGCACGGCTGCTGCGTCGCTCCGGCGTTCAAACACCGCTGCTCCAGGCCGTGACGGCCGACAGCGCTCCTCTAGAAGGTCCAGCCTCCACCATCCTGAGTGGGATTTGGAACGCCAACGCCAAATGGTGCCCGCTCGTGTTAGTCGTCGAGGATCTGCACTTTTGTTCGCAGTCCACCATCGACTGGGTACGCTCACTGCACCGCACTTTGACTGGCCATGTGTTAGTGGTCGTCACCTCACGCGTCGATGAGTTCCGCGATTTGGGTGCTGCGGCCAACGTGTGCACGCTCGGCTTGTCGCCTTTGACTGCCGAACGCTGCGCGCAGCTCGTCAAGCAGCAGCTGTGCTTGAAAGAGTCCGAACCGCCAGCGTTACTGGTTGATACGTGCCTCAGCCTTTCACGATCTCCTGCCGGCGTGACCGAGGCACTACAAGCTTTCGAGGCGCATGGCGCGGTGATCCGCACCGCCATACCCGCCAAACCGCTCGCCCTCGACGACAATCGGCTATTTTACGTCGCTGATCTGTTGTTGGCTGAACACGCCGAACAAGGATCGGATTCGGACGCCGCCGTGAGCAGCTATCGCTCCGCCGCGAACATAGCGCTACGCGCACATCAACCCAGCTGGTGCGTCACGCTGCTAGAGCGCGCGCTGGCGCTGCAGAGCGACTCGTCCCCGGTGCGCGCGGAAATGCTGCTGCTGCTGGGCCAGGCGCAGTCGGAGCTTGGGCACGACGAGGTGGCGCTAGCCTCCTTTCAGAGCATGGCGCTGGTGGCGCGCGAGTGCGACGCGTCACGTCTGCTTGCACTAGCTCACAGCGAGCTCGGCAAGCGGCAGCTTGGCCAGGGCGAGCTGTTGTTGGCGCATCACCACCTCGAAGTTGCGCTTCAGCTATTCGAGTACGTCGCCGACGCAGACGGCGCTGGCGCCGCCCACAACGAGATGGCGCGGGTCGCGCTGCTTACTGGAGATTTGCTCGCTGCGCGCGAACATCTCAAGCTTGCCAGCGTCGCTGCGGCGCGTAGCGGCAACAACTCGCGGGTAGCAGCTGTACTGACTACCCTGGCCTGCTTGGCGATCGAGCGCGGTCAGAACAAGCAGGCCTTGTCCGCGCTCCGCGAGGCGCTGAACATTTGCCGCGAGCGGGCGGACGTGGTCGGTGTTTTGGCGAACCTGCACATCCTCGGCCGCTTGGCGCAAACCGAGGGAGCACACTCGCGCGCCCTCGAGTTGCTGCTCGACGCACTCGATCTACTCCGCGACGTCGACCATTACGCAGAGCGACCACTTCTGCTCATCGAAATCGCGGAGAGCTACCAACAGCTCGGGCACTTTGCGGAGGCGGCGCGATCGTTGTCCCGAGCCGAGCGTCTGCTCGGGCAGAATCCGAACAAGCTGGTCTTGGCGCAACTGCGGATGGTGGAAGCCAGGACACATCTCGGTCGCGAGGATCTGCCGAGAGCGCTGTTGGCCGCGCAGTCTGCGGTTTCGCTGTGCCGGCAGGGTCTGAACCGTGCCCGCCTGGCCGCGGCGCTTCGCACACTGGGCGACGTACTTGCTGCCTCCGAGCTCTGCGACGGGGCGCTGGTTTCGCGGTGTTTCATGGATTCGGTGGGCCTCGGTCGCCTGGCTCGCAGCGACCGCGAGGTCGCCCACACCTACCGCTCCTTCGCGCGTTACGCGCTGAGCGCGCCCGAGCTCAGCGGTAACCACGACATCTGTCGCGAAGCTTACCAGCTTGCCAGCTTGGCCGAGGACTTGCTGTCGCGGAACCGCCTGGAAATCGATCCGAGCGCGTGGTTCGAGCTTCGCTTGGCCGGTCTCGCAATGAGCGCGCCATCCGTGCACACGAGCGTGTCCTTGGTTGAAGCCTGAACACGACGCAGTCCGCGGTCTAACTGCAGCGCGCGTCCCAAGGGCCAACGCGCGCTGCGCTGCATTCGACCGGACTACTGCGCGGACGCAGCGGTCTTCGGGAGCTCGAGGTTGACAAAGTTGAGGCCGCCCGCGCGAACATGCACCTGAATCCACTGGGACGGCGCGCCCACTCTGCGCAGCTCCAGGGTGTGGTCGCCTGCGGACAATGAAACTTGCATGGGGATACTTCCCAAGCGCGTACCGCCCTCGAAAACCTCGGCGGCCCCGCCAGAGTTGGCTTTGAGAAATAGTGTTCCGGCAGTTGGAGCGTCGGAACTGCTTGCGGACTGCGCCGGCGCGGCCGTTGTAGCCGAGCCGCTCGGTGCCCCAGCGGGCTCCGCAACGCCGCGACGGTTCGCAGAAGGAGCAGCCCGCGCCGCGCTGTCACCCAGCTGCGCGCTGGAAGTTGCCTTGACCTTGCTCTGCGTCGTCGCGGAGGCCGGTGCGGCCGCCAACGGCACAACCGGGCGGGCTAGCGCCGCAGGCGCCGCCAGCTCAGCGTCTGAAGCCGCCCGGGACTGCATGGGAACGGCTACCGAGGGTGAGGAGGTAGGCTCTGCACGCTGCTCCAGCGCGCGACGCGCGTACCAGGCCCCGCCCGCCACCACCGAAGCGAGCAGCGTCAATGCAGCCGCCGCTAGCCAGGACCGCGAAAATGCTCTTTGCGGTGAGCGCGACGGCTTCTTTGTCGCGAGAGCGACCGGCAGATTGGGCACCGGCACCGTGACCTGAAGTTGATGTTTTACCTGAGTGGTTGGGTCCGCCCAGTCTGCGCTCGGCGACGGCTCCTGACTATCGGGAGGGATGCTCTCATCCGGAACGCCGCGCAGCGGCGGGGGAGCTGCCGTCACGTCGTTGCAGTTGGCGGCTTGGAGCACGCCAGAACGTCGCTCGTCTTCCGGGAACAGATCAGCGATCCATTCCGCGAGGTCCATCGTAGGAATGGTATCTCCGGAGCTTGCCAGAACCCTTTCCAGATCACGGGCGACGTCGCGCGCCGACGCGTAGCGGCCTATCGGTGCACGGGTGAGCAGTCTCTTCGTGATCGCATCGATGGACGGCGGCACGTTCGGGTTCAAGACGGAAGGCGGCGGTACGGGCTTGGTCATCACCCGCATGAGCGTGTCGCCTTCGCTATCGCCTCGGAACAGGCGATGCAAAGTCAGCGCTTCCCACAACACGACGCCAAGCGACCACAAATCAGCGCGCAAATCGATAGGTTTGCGCTCGATCTGCTCCGGCGACATGTAGCTCAACTTGCCCTTGAGCAGGTCGCCGCGTGTCTGATGCACGCGTTGACGGGCGTGAGCGATGCCGAAGTCGGTCACCCTGACGCCGCCATCGTACAACACGAACAAATTTTGCGGGCTGACGTCCCGATGCACGACCTCCAAGCGCTCCCCGCCTTCGTCCCTGAGCGAGTGCGCCGCGTGCAACCCTTCAGCGATGCCAGCGATGATCCGCGCCACGATCAGAGGGTAGCGTTGGGCCGTCGCCAGGTCCTTGCGCTCTTGCAAGGCGCGCAGCACTCGAGAAAGAGGCTCCCCGATCAGGTACTCCATCGTGATGAAGTAGCCGCTCGGGCTCTCACCAAAATCGAAGACGCGACAGACGTTGGCGTGATTGATGCGCGAGGCGATACGCGCCTCATCGATGAACATCTCGCAGAACTTCTGGTTCTGCATCAAGTGCGGATGAATGCGCTTGAAGGCCACCAACCGCTGGAACCCTTGCGCGCCGCGTTGTCGAGCCAGGTGGACACTTCCCATACCCCCCGAAGCCAAGGTCCCAGTGAGTTCGTAACTACCAAATGTCTGAGTGATGCGGTTGCCGCTTTCAGCGTCTCCGCTGGAAATGGGCGCGGCGACCTCCAGCTTCATGCGCGCAAACGACTGATTTTCCGGTACGGGCGACGTCGCCTCGGCGTCGTCGGCCGCCGGAAAGAGCGAGCGCGGCTTCGCGACCGCAACCTCTAACTTCTTGTCGATCCCCTGGTCGCCCACTTGAACCTCCCTCAGCAGATTGGCGTCGAATTAGAGCTCGCCGACCCTTTGACACGACAGCCAACCTGAGCAGCAACTGCCATGCCGGAACCTGCCACCACTAGCCAGCGCAGGCGCGGCCAGCAACGAGCTACAGGACTCGAGATCGGCTGCAGGAGATTGCACGAGGTAACGCAACAACTCGCACTCTGGTACGACACAGGTCGGTCATCCCTAACGGTCAGTCGACATTTTCGACTCACTATCTTGGTCGCTTTCCGGCCAGGCTCGAGCGGCAACCACGCAGTTCCTGCCAGAGTGTTTGGCGCGGTAGAGAGCGGCGTCTGCCGCGTCCACCAATGTTCGCGGCGACAGCTGGCTGCGATCACGGCACAGCTCCGTGGCGGCCACGCCCAAGCTGGCGGTGATCGAAATCGGTCGTCCTTTGGGCACGAAACGTAGGGATTCCACGTAACCGCGGATACGTTCGCCCAGGATCAGGCCGCCCTCGAGGTTCGTCTCCGTGGCGATGACCGCTAGCTCCTCGCCGCCGTAACGACAAGCGACGTCCGTGGCGCGCACACTGCCTTGCAGCACCTCACCGACGCGAGTGAGGACGCTGTCGCCAAATGGGTGACCATACGAGTCGTTGGCCCGCTTGAAGTGGTCGAGATCGATCAACAGCAGACCCACCTCGCGCTCATAACGCAGAGCAGCTTGCACTTCGAGCACCAGACGCTCGTCGAAATACGCTCGATTGCGCAGGGACGTGAGCGCGTCGGTCTGCGCGCGGGCCGTCAGCAAGTCCTGATAACGTTTGGTTCGCAGCGCGGCGCGCACGCGCGCGCGCAGCTCCGAAGCGGCGAAGGGCTTGGTCACGTAGTCGACAGCACCCAAGTCGAACCCGTGCACTTTCGTGTCGACGTCGCCATCGCTGGTCAGAAAAATCACCGGAACGTCCCGCGTCAGCGGGTGATTCTTCAACGTACGGCAAGCATCGAAGCCGCTGGCATCCGGCAGCTCCAGGTCGAGCAAAATCAGATCCGGGGCGTCCGATGTGGCTTTCTCGACGCCCTCCCGAGCACTTTGCGCGCGCTCCACGCTGGCGCCTTCGGGTCGGAGCCGCAGCTCCAACAAGTCCAGAATGTCGGGCGAGTCATCAATCGCCAAGATTCGCGTCATGAGGTCACCTCGAGCTCGCGACGACGCCCGGGGCGCGCGCGTTGGCACACAGCAAACAGCTGTTTGGCGAAAGCGGCTACCGTCTCACGGGATTGCCCCGTGCGCACCGAGTCCTCCAGTAACGCAGCGCACTCGGTGATCCGCCCAAAGCCGTAGCTGCCCCCGGAACCTTTGAGATTGTGTGACAAGCGCCGCACCGTCTCGCGATCATCACTGGCTACCGCGCTCTCGATGATCGCGCAGTGCGAGGGCAAGTTGTTGACGAACTTCTCGATCAAGTCGAGCATGCCGTCGTCGTCGCTCAACTCACTCACGAGAGAGGAGATCACGGGGCGATCGAGCGGCAGAATCGAGGTCATCGTCGAACTCGCGACGCGAATGACGGGGCCGCTGGCTCCTGTGTAGCGGTGCACCGTATTGATCAAGCGCTGGCGGCTGATCGGCTTGGTCAAGTAGTCGGTGCACCCGGCCGAGAGACAACGTTCGCGGTCGCTGGTCATGGCGTGCGCCGTGAGCGCGATGACGACGCCGCGGTAGCCGAGTTGTCGCAATTCCGTGGTGGCTGCGTAGCCGTCGAGCACGGGCATCTGCATGTCCATCAGCACCACGTCGAAAGAGCCCTCGCGCTGCGGGTTCATCAGTGTTTCGACCGCCTTGCGGCCGTTGTCCACCACGACCACCAGCGCTCCGGCGGCCTGCAGGTGGGCGCTGATCAGTCGCTGATTGTCGTGCCCATCTTCCGCGAGCAGGACGCTGCACAACAGCCGCGGCAAATCTTCGGCCGAGAGCTCGATGCCGCCGCTGTCCGCCGCGCTCGCCTCGGACACGTCGCGGAACATGCGAGTGTCATGCAGCGACCCAGTTCGCACCACCACGCGGAACGAACTGCCGCGGCCAGGAGTGCTCTCCAGTTCGATCTTTCCGCCCAGCATTCCTGCCAGGCGTTGACAGATCACCAGACCAAGACCTGAACCGCCGAAACGCCGAGTCGTGGAGGAATCAGCCTGCGCAAAAGGTCGAAATAGCTGGGCCGCCTGAGCGGCATCGATTCCGATTCCGGTGTCGACGACTTCTATCGACAGGCTCGGGTCAGTCGAGTCGGGCTCCAAGCAACTGGCCAAGATGCGCACGCCGCCCGTGGGCGTGAACTTGATGGCGTTGCCGACGAGATTCATCAAGATTTGACGCAGCCGCGTAGGATCACTCTTCACCCACTCCGGAATCGGCGTGAGGTACCGCACCTCGAAGAATAGATTCTTGGCCGCCGCACGAACGCGCATCAACGACGCGACATCGGCGACGATGGCGGTCGGCGAGCACAGCATCTGCTCGACCGTCATGCTCCCCGCCTCGATCTTGGAAATGTCCAGGATGTCGTCCAAGATCGTGAGCAGGTGCTCACCGTTGCGCCGAATCGTCTGCGCGTGAGCCACGCGCTCGTTCGGGCCGCAGTCCGGCTCCAACAATAGATCGGCATAGCCTATGACCGCGCTCATTGGCGTTCGGATCTCGTGGCTCATATTCGCCAAGAATTCGCTCTTGGCGCGACTTTCCTGGTGCGCCTTTTCATGACGAAACAAGATCGCGAATAGCTCGTCTTTCACTCGATGGCACGCGGTCGCCAAGACGGTGGACTCGAGCAACAGACAACCGACGTCCCGCCAAAGACGCTCCGCCGCAGCGCCTTCCTGGTCCAACAGGGTCGCGCCCGCCCATCCCGCCAGAATCAGAGAGGCCGCCGCCACGACCGCGCGCCAATCACAGTACAGCGCTACACACGCGACGCAGCCAAAGGCCAAGACACGCCCCACGCCGTTCAGTTGTTGGTCGAGAAGCGTCATCAACAGCGACTGCGCCGCAATCAGCACATAGCGGCTGGTGGAAGTCCCGGGCCAACGCCTTACCGAGAAGGTGCCGAACGCGGCTGCAGCGGCGCCGGCCGCCACGATGAGCAGGTCCGCGGCGCTGGGAAGCACGGATGAGCTCGCGTAACGCCAACCCAACCAAGCCACGAGCAGCGCACCGTCCAACCACAGCAGCGAGCTCAGGATGCCGTCGATGTGCCTAGCGAAGCGACGGAAGTCAGGCCCGTCCGCCGCGACAGCGCTGCGCCACGGAGTATCGGCCAAGCCAAAGGTCGCTTCAACGTCGGCATTCATCTTTCATGCTCGAAGGCTCGCCACGCTCCTAACAGCAATGTGTCGCGATCACGGCTTGTCCCCGATACGCACGGTAACGAAAGACGTCGCGCCGGGCCGCACTTCGACGTTGATGGCGGTGTTTTTGCCGCCCGCGGTCGGACGCAACGTCAAGACGTGCCGGCCGGCGATCAGACGTAGCCGCGTTGGCGTGCGTCCCAAAAGCACTCCGTTTTCGAACACATCAGCAGAACCCGAGCTCACACCGACGGCGACCGTTCCCACCGCTTCGACCGGCGCGTTGATCTCCGGCGCCGGCGCTCGAGGTGGTTGGGACGGACGTGCCTTCGGAGGCTCGACTTGGGTAGCCGGTTGGGCGACCAACGTGGGCGCGCCGGCAGACGGCGCAGATGCAGGAGTGGATTCAGCGCGAGCTGGAGCGCGTGGCTCCGCGAGCGCGCGGGCGGCGGGAGTAGCTGCCGCGGCCGGACTCGGCGGGACTGGAGTCGCTTCGCGGACCGTCGCGCCGCGCGCTGCCGGCGCGCTCGGCCCCAGCAACGGACGGAGCAATAGCCAGGCACCCAAGAATGAAGCCAAAAGCAGCCCAACCGAAGCAAGCAGGGCGATGCGGCGCAACGGGCCGCTCTTCTCCACGCGAGTCGCCGGTGGCGTCACCACCGCTGATGGAAACGCTACGAGAGCGTGCGTGGAGGCGTCGGACCAATCGGCAACCTCCGACGCGGGTTCCTCCTTGTTCGGCCAGAGGCTGCTGAGAGAGGGCGCCGCGCTCATCGCGAGTCTGGCGGCCGCGCCGGTTTGCTCGGAGATCCCGAGCGCTCGCCGCGCATCTTGTGCGTGCCGCTCCGCGCCCCCTGGAAAGAGCTCGTTCATGAAGTAGACGATGTCGGCGTCGGAGCTGCCTTCACCGAAGCCAGCGACGTACCGCTGAAGGTCGCGCGCCAATTCGCCCGCTGACGAATAACGAGCCTCCACGTTGCGCTGTAAGGTTTTGGCAACGATGCCGTCGAGCGCGGGCGGTACCACGGGGTTGATGGCCGAAGGCGCAACGATAGGCTCCGACGTCCGCGCCAGCAGCGTTTCCCGACTGAGGTCGTCAGAGAAGAGACGGCGCAGCGTGAGCGCCTCCCACAGGACCACGCCCAGCGACCAAATATCCGAGCGCGGATCCAGAGGAAGTTGCTGGAGCTGTTCCGGACTGAGGTATCCGAGCTGACTGCGCTCGATCGTACTCTCCAACAACCCTGCGCGTTCGCGGGCCTGGGACAATCCCAGATCCGTCACGCGCACCGTGCCGTCGAACAGCACGAACAACGTCTCCAAGTTGACGCCACTGTGAAGGACTTTTCCTCCCTCTGAACGCCCATCCACCAACTTGTGCGCGGCTTGCAGCCCTTCTGCGAAGCCCGACACCACCCGGGCGACGAGCAACGGGTATCGAACTGCCATCGTTAGATCGACGCGCTGCCGCAGCGCTTGCAGGATGGACCACAGCGGTTCACCAGGCAGGTGCTCCAGCACCAAGAAAGTGCCGTCCTGACCTTCGACGAAGTCGAGGATACTGGTGACGCTCGGGTGTTCGACACGCGCCGCAACGCTGGCTTCCTCTCGAAGCATCTCCCGAAAGCGGCGATCCTCCGATAGATGCGGATGAATGCGCTTGATGGCGACCACTCGCTCGAAGCCACGCGTATGTCGCTGGACGGCAAGATGGACGGTGGCCGTCTCGCCTGAACTGATCTCCCCGACGAGGCGATAGCTAGTCCCGGCAGTTGGTCCGGCCGCGCGCGGCAACGGCGGCGGGCGCGCTTCATCCGTCGAGCCAACCTTCACACGCGTGTGCGAAGAGATGTCGATACGATCGGAGTTCGCGGCACGCCCGACCGTCAGCTGCCGCAACGAATCGATCAACGAAGGCCGCGCTGCTTGCGTCGCCTCCTCCGTTGAATCGGCTTGTGACTTTCGTTGCTTGGCAGCCATGTGTGCACCTCTTTTTGCTCGATCGGCCGTGCGCGGTTCCGCCTACTGCCCCTGTGATTTCGGGACGATATGGAACTCCACCCGCCGGTTACGTTCGCGGTTTTGCTCCGAGTCGTTGGGTACAATTGGTCGCGTCTTGCCGAAACCGGACGAACGGATTCTGTCCTTCTGAATGCCGTGCGCGACTAGCCATTTAGCGACGGAGGCTGCGCGCCTTTCGCTCAGACGCAAGTTGTAGGCCGCTGCGCCTTTGTCATCCGTGTGGCCATGCACTTCCAGTCCTTCGATTTCTGGATGCGCCGCCAGCACCGCGATCACGGCGTTCAGCACCCCTTCGCTCTCCGGCAAGATGCGGTCGCTGTTGTACGCGAAGCGCACCGCTTCCAAGATCACGATCTGCGTACTTTCCACGCGCGCTAGCGGACAACCATTGGACTGCGGTTGCGCGTTGGCAGGCCCCGGCGCATCGGGACAAGCGTCATCCGGGTCCAAGATGCCATCGCCGTCACGATCTTTCGGCCTAGGGCATCCATGCTGCTTCGGATCTTCCGCGGGTTCTCCCGCAACTTCTGGGCAGGCGTCGGTCTCGTCCGGTATGCCATCAGCGTCCGTGTCCTTCGGCAAAGGGCAACCGTTCTTCTTCGGATCGTCCTGCCGGACGCCCACCTCGTCGGGGCACGCGTCGGTAGCGTCCACGACGCCGTCGCCGTCGCGATCCTTCGGCGGCGGACAACCGTTGGTCGCGGGGTCCGACGTCTCGACGCCAGGCTCGGTCGGGCAAGCATCGAACTTATCGATGATGCCGTCTCCGTCTTGATCTGTAGGTAACGCTGCAGCTACTGGCGCGGGCTCATCGACGGCTGGCGCGTATTCCACACCCAGCACGACGCGCACCTGCGGCGCGCCGTAGCCACGCGTGAGGCCCGCGCCAGCGCCTGCTCCCAAGTTGAATTCGCCCGCTGCGTAGTGTGCCCCGAGTAGCAGTTCCAGCGGCGTCGAGGTGCGCTTCAGAAAACGCGAGTCGCTCAAAATGGTCTCGCCCCATAACTCGGGGCCGATCACCAGACGCTCGATCGGGCGCACGCCGGCGGCCAGTACGAAGCCCAAACTCTGACCTGGACTCGGATTGACCCAACCTTCGCGCCGAGGCGAAAGCCCCAGCCCCGCCTGCGCACTGTAAACGAATTGGGAGATTTCTCCGGCCGCGACCAAGCGCGGCACGACTTTCACAGTGCCGTTGCCAGTGAACGAGCTCCGTTCACCCGTCGGTAGAAAAACTTGAACGCCGAAGCCGAGAGAAAAGGGTTCGCGATACTTGCCAAGCAGGCGCAACAGCGCGCCGACGCGGAGATCACCAAGGGTCGTTGCGTTACGAAACCGGACTTGTTCCCCGTTCAGCGTTGCGCTGTCTCCGTCCTGGTGGATCAGAACGGGCAAATTCACGTTGAGCCGAAGGCGCTCCACGATCGTGAAGCTGGCGTAGACGTGGCCGAACCATTGATTGGCCACGATCGCGCGCTCACGTTCACCGCTATCGCCGTCGTAGACCACCAACGGTTCGTGCGACCAGCCCGCTACAATTCCACCGGTCACACGAGCCTGGCCGCGCACGTCGAGCGAATCCGCCGCGAACCAATCCTGTCCTCGCTCCGAAGGCACCAGGCGATCGAGGGCGAATCCGGTGGCGGTCTGCGCCAACGCAGGCGATGAACAAACCAGGCTGATCAGCGCAATAACCAGCGATCTCGACAGTGCCCTCACGAGCGCCCACCTGTGCTTTGCGTCCGACGACGCAGCCAACCCAAGGCGAGGCCCAGCGCGACAGCAGAGCTCCACAGCGTGTTGGGACGCGCGCCTACGGTGCTACAGGAGCAGCCGCCGCCTTCTAGGTTGTCGTTAGTACCTCCACCGCTCTTACCCGCTGTACTTAGCTGGCCGCCAGAGCCGCCGCGGCTGGTCCCGCCGCCAGAATTAGTAGTACCGCCGGTCGTTCCGTCCCCACCGCCCTGCGGTTCGCTGGTTGTGCCCCCGATCGTGGTCGCTCCAGCTGTCGCTCCATCGCCGCCTTCCCCAACGAGTCCCCCGACGCCGCTCGTGGCGCCTCCGCTGGTCGCACCACCGAACGAACTGGTGGTGCCGCTCGTACCGCTGCCGCCGCCGCCGAGGCCGCCGGAGCCAGCTGTGCCGCCCGAAGCGCCGACGCCACCGTCAGCGCCTCCACTGCCTGCTTCCGTGGGAACTCCAGTGCCGCCGCTGCCGCTCTGAACACCTCCAGTCCCCGAACCGCCAGTCCCCGCGGTCCCGAACAATCCGCCAATGTTCAGCAATCCACCGAGGTTGAGCGTGATGCCGCCGAGATTCAGCAGGCCGCCGCCGCCTAAGGTTCCGCCCAAATTCAGCAAGCCACCAATCCCGAAGCCACCGCTGGACCCGCCGCCGCCGCCCTTGCCGGCAGCTCCGCTCGTCCCGCCGTTGGTCCCGCCTCCTCCACCCGCAGCGGTGGATCCGCCTGATGCGCCAGCAGCGCCCCCTGCGCCACCTCCACTCTTTCCGCCCGCTCCACCAGCTCCGCCGACACCACCGCTGCCGCCGCTACCGCAGTTGAGGGCCGCACCGGGCCCGTTCGTCGCGCCGTCCTGCACCTGAAAGGAGCCGTTGCACCAAACGTTGGTTTTGTTGGACGCAGCATCCGTCTCTGTCTGAATCGTCGTGATCTGGGATGATGGGAAGGCCAGCGGTGCGCACTTGGCCGTGCCCTCGTAAGCAGCCCACGCCAAAGGCAAGCTGAGGACGTTGACCGGAAGCACAGCAATCTCCGACGGTTGATTGTGAATCCAGCCCTCCGCCGCCGTTCCCGCAATGTTGATACTGATCGTGGCGTGACCCGGGTCGATGATCACGACGCCGTTCGCGGGGACGGACAAGTTCGCCAGAGCAACGATCGCGTAAGGCAGCAGACACGAATCGCTGTGATACAGCCACATCGTCGTGACGCCGCAGTCCGTGAGATTGGTGATCAGGCCACCGGTCGAGGTGACCCGGAGCTCGATGAAGTCCGCTGCATCCGTACCCGGCTGGTCGTAGTCAATGCGTACCCAATCGATTTTGCACTGGCTCGTCTGAATCAGCGTGAGCGGCTGCGCCGCACGCTCCGTCTTTATTTCTGCTGATTCAATCTTGGAATCACTGCAACCCACGGTCGCGCCCAGAGACAAAGCGAGCAAGCTTTTCCAACGCATGATGATGCCTCCCTCGTGCGTGCGCAGAGACGCGCCTTCTTCCCAGTCGTAAGATCCCTTACATGACTCATGCGCGAATAGCGAGCCAGGTTCGACAACCACCCCTCAAATAAGTCGACGTGACCAGAACCGCCAATCACACGACGTGTAACCAAAATCAATCTCTCATCAAGCACTGTCGATGATCGTCGACGCGATACTCTGTTACTCGCGGCTCGATTCAGGCGGCGCAGGAACGCAATTCGTTCCGATTGAGTAGCTGGACCCCTCCTGTAAGGAGAGATCGCGAAAGGAGGCATCGTGACGGAGGCATAGTGACCACCCCTGCAGCTCCTGTTCGTTCGTGACAGCCGTCACCACGTTCAAATATCTCGACATTTTGCTTGAACAGACGTGCCCCAGGGCCGGCTTGTCCAAGTATCCGAAGGTGCGACGCAAGCCCAACACGCGCGCCTTCAAAGCAGTACGCGCCAACTCAATGTTGCGAGCACAGCCACGCAGCACGCAAATTCATGAATCGATTCTTATTCTCCGCTGATTCAACCCGACTGTTCTCGCCATTGAGCAAGAACGTTCAAGCACAACGATCATGCGTCGTTAGCGGTCCGTCGCCACGCTGCACTTATCCGCATTCAACCGGCAATCTATACCAACTTCCGTGAGGGGCTCGCGATGGCGAAAGTTGACCACCGACCGCGTGAACTCTCTGGCGCGTTCCGACTAAACTCCGTCGCGGTTCCGACGTTAGTTGGCCGAGTGGCGGATCGCTTTCGCGTCGAGAGCACGCCGTCGTCGGAAGGAACTGTGTATGATGTCGAAGTGGAGCAAACTCGCGCAAGGCGTGATGATGGGTGGGTTGGTCGTAGCCATGCTGGTAAATGACGCAGACGCCGCAACGAGCACGGCGAACTTGAACGTGACTGCGACGGTGGGCGCGAACTGCTCCATCTCCACCACGGCGTTGGCGTTCGGCGCTTACGATCCCATCGGCACGCACTCTGCCGCGCCTCTCAACGGAACTGGCAGCGTGGTCGTGACGTGCACCAACGGCGCATCGTCCACCTTGACGCTGGGCCAGGGTTCCCACGCGAATACCGGCTCTTCGGACGCAGCACCGTTGCGTCGCTTGCAGGATTCAGGCAGCAACGTGCTGACCTACTCACTCTATCAAGACTCGGGCCGCAACACGGTTTGGGGTAATACTGCCCTCACCGGCGTCTCACACACCGGCACTGGCTCCGCGACTAGCG
>Ga0247764_1000452_pt1 | contig 14304 bp, 10 predicted proteins | sample UWRJL051202B4_FD_179932 | JGI IMG/M metagenome (GOLD analysis project Ga0247764, IMG submission 179932) | Plant litter microbial communities from Arlington Agricultural Research Station in Wisconsin, United States - UWRJ-L051-202B-4 | ecosystem: Environmental > Terrestrial > Plant litter >...
TCCGGCGGACCGAGAAGAACGTGGCGTACGACGTCACCGGCGGCATCGACAGGCCGGTACTGTTCGGTGCGCTCACCTACGACGCGGCGCCGAACCTCGCGGACAGCGAGATATTCAACAGCATCATGCTGGCGTCCGCGACCGGTGACGTGCTCGGCATCTACGACAAGATCGAGCTGCTGGCGTTCGGCGAGACTTTTCCGTTCTCAGAAACGCTGCCCGGTCTGGGCAAGGTGTTCGGCGGATCGTGGTTCACGCGCGGCACGTCGTTGCGTCACCTGCAGATGGGCGACACGTCGTTCCTGCCCATGATCTGCTACGAGGACATCCTGCCGTCACTGGTGCGGGACATCTGGCATCACGACGGTCCGTCGGATGTGCTGGTCAACGTCACCAACGACTCCTGGTACGGCGACACTCACCAGCCGCTGATTCACCTGGTGCTGGCGAGCTTCCGCTCCATCGAAACACGACGCGCGCTGATCCGCTCGACAAATACCGGCATCAGCGCGATCGTCGATCCGGCGGGGCGCATCACGCATCGTACGGGGCAGTGGACACGGGAAGCGCTGGTGGCGGATGTGCCGTTGATCAAGGATGACTCGACCACGGTGTTCATGCGGGTAGGCAACGTGTTGGGATGGTTGTGCTTGTTGCTGACGATAGGAGGATGGTGGATCTCCCGACGAAAACTCACTCCACCGGCAACGCATACGCGATGATGTGCCCGCCCAGCGGATCGTCCACCACCGGCGGCGGCGTAGCCGATTGCTGCGCAGAGAACGTGCGATTGAAGCTCGGCACCGTCAGCACCACGATCTGGCGCTTGCTCCGCGGCGACAGGTAACTCATCGGCGTCGCCTGCGCCGTGACGGGCAGATAGTCGCGCCACAATTCCTTGCCGGTCTTCAAATCGAAGGCGCGGAAATATCTATCCATGCTGCCGCCGACGAAGATCACGCCGCCCTTGGTCACGAGCGTGCCGGCTGACTGCGGCACACCCATCGGCAATGGCAGACGCATGCGCATGCCGAACGGACCGCTCTCGTTCGTCGTGCCCAGCGGCTTGTTCCAAAGGAATTTGCGAGTCTGCAGATCGATCACCGCGATTCTTCCATAGGGCGGCTTCTGGCACGGGACAGCGAGCGGCGACATGAATCGCTGCGTCCTCACCGCATAGGGCGTGCCCGCCTGCATGCCGCCACGCAAGTCGCTGGGCACCTGGTCGCGCGGAATCAGCGTCTGGCGACTCGACATGATCAGCGGATTGGCGACGAGCAGCTGGTTCTCCTCGTCGACGGACACGCCGCCCCAGTTGAAGCCGCCGCTGCTACTGGGATACTGAAGCGTGCCGCTCACCCCGGGCGGTGTGAAGTGCCCTTCGTAACGCATCTCGCGGAAAGCGATTCGACACCAGAGCTGGTCGATGGGGGTGAGGCCCCACATGTCAGCCTCAGTGAGATCGGGCGTGCGGAAGTTCGGCATGCCCACTGAGAACGGCTGCGTCTTGCTGACCCAGTCTTCGGGCACCGGACGCTGCGGCACGGGCAATTCCTGCACTTCCGAGATAGGCGTGCCGACGCGTCGATCGAGCAGGAACAGTTCGCCACGCTTGGTCGCTTGCACGAGTGCGGGCACGATGGAACCATCGGCTTGCGGCAGGTCGATGAGCACCGGCTGCGACGGCACATCGTAATCCCAGATATCGTGGTGCACGGTCTGGTACGACCAGCGCACCGCTCCATTCGCCACGTCGAGCGCCACCACGGAACTCGAATATTTTTCCGATGCGGGAATGCGTTGCGCGCCGAAGTAGTCGGGCGTGCTGTTGCCGGTGGGCGCATAGATCAGTCCGAGCCTGTCGTCATAGCTCATGAGGCTCCAGACATTCGGCGTGGCGCGTGTGTAGTGCTCACCTTCGGCCGGTTCCGTATTCACGCCGGGGCGGCCCATATCCCAGGCCCAGGTGAATTTGCCCGTCACCGTGTCGTAAGCACGCACGACGCCGGACGGCTCGTTGATTTCAACGTTGTCCACCACCCATCCGCCGACGACGGCCAGGTTGCGTGCGATCAGCGGTGGCGAGGTGACGAAATAGAAACCGGGTTTCACTTCGCCCATGCCGGGAAGCAGGCTGATCTCGCCGTTGACGCCGAAGTCCCGGCATCGCTCGCCGGTCTGCGCATTCACCGCGAACATCTGCGCACTCGTCGTGGCAGTGAGGATGCGTTCCGGACAATCTCCCACGTAGCCTTCGGGCGCGCGGTAATAGCTGACACCGCGACATGTCGACGTAAAACCGCCGACCGCATGCAGGTCGAGATGCGGATCGAATTCCCAGCGACGCGCGCCTGTTTCAGCATCCAGCGCTACGATGGCGTTGCGGGGCAGGCAAGTGATCAACAGGTCGTCGATCTGCAGGGGCGTGGCCTTGAACTGGTTGCCGTGGCCGGTTCGGTAGTGCCACAGCTCTTTCAGTTTGCCTGCATTCTCGGGAGTGATCTGATCGAGTCGCGCGTAGCGGGTGCCGTGCGACGTGTTGCCGTAGTTGTGCCACTGGCCTGCGGCCGCTGCAGCGTCCGCTGCAGCGTCCGCTGCAGGCTTCGTGCCGGCTACATTGCGAGTCGGCATCGCATCGACAGAGACCCGCGTGCCTAGAAAGGCGATGACGACCATCGCGAGCAACGTGCCCGCTGCAATGAGTTTATTCGCCCCATTCGAAAACAATGCAGGCGGCCGACGCGGTGAATACAGCCCGCGGCGAACCCATGGCGTCAGGAACCCCAGGCCGATGACGGCAAGGAATACCAATCGCGGCGCCAACGCCCAAAGATCGGTGCCGACTTCGAACAGCCCCCACGCCAGCGTGGCCAGCAACATCCATCCATAGATCGTCGAACCCAGTCTATCGCCCGACCACAGCAACGCCCCAGAGGCAACGATCGCGGCGCCAGCCAGGACGTAGTAGAACGAACCGCCGACTATGACCAACCGCACGCCCAGTGCGAAAAGAGCGAGACCCACGAGCAGCAGGATCGCCGCAAAGATTCTCGGCGGCCGATGTTTACGATCCATGATTCGCATAGCGTCCCTGCTTATTATTTCTTCGAGTGCCTTCCAGCCGGCTGGTCGTTATGCCTGCGTCCGTGGCGCGACGCAATCAGTGCGGCTCGTTGCGAGTCGGCGATGCGTCGGAAATCTGATGTAAGTCCGCTTTGCTTCGATGTGCGCACCGAAACGGAAAAATCTGCAGGCCCTTTTGCTTCGCGTGCCGCGCTAAAAATCCACCCCCACCTCTGCAACATACGTGCGCTGCGTGTACGGATGAAACGCCCAATACTCCTCGTTGTTGAGATTATCGATCCCCAACGACGCCGTGACCTGCGGCGTCACCCGGTATCGCGCACGGACATCGGTGACCAGGAAGCTGCTCGTGCCCGTATAAGTGAATCCATTGGGATCACCGTTATCCAGCGAGTTGTACTGCCGCCCGCTGTACCGCGTCCCAAGCGTAGCTACCCACTGTTCATTCGCACGCCAGGTTGCGAGCAGGTTCGCCCGCCACTGCGGAACGCGCGGCTGCCATTTGCCGACGCTCGCGGGAAAGTTATCGTTCTCGACCGTGCGCGAACGAGCGAAGGTCACGCTGCCCGACAGGTCGAAACCCACCAGCAGCAGGTCGGATCGCTGGCCCGCGAGTTCGACACCGCTGGTGCGGATATGATCGACGTTCTGAATGGTGGTGACCGTGCCTCCCACTGCAGAGTTCACCTGCGAATACAGCGCGTCGCGAGTGTCTTCATGAAACACCGTCGCACGCAGCAAGCCGCGGTCGAGTTCACGCTCGGCGGTCAGCTCGCCGGTCCACGACTTCTCCGGCTGCAGGTCGGGATCGTTGTTGACGATGGACCCGGCGACGATCGAGCCCTGGTACAACTCGGCCACTGTCGGTGTGCGCACCGCTCGCCCGGCTGAAGCCTTCAGCGTCCACTGCTGAGACACTTGCCACGCGATCGCAGCCTTGGGCGACAGATACGTTTCGTCGCGCGTGGGGAATGCCAGCGGCGCATTGCTCCCCGTCGATATCGCGCCGTCCGATGCTTCCCACTGCTCCGCTCGTAGACCCAGCGTCGCTCTCCAATCTGCCGCGAATCGCCAGGTGTCCTGTGCGTAGACACCGGTGAGTTGCGTCTCACCCTCGAACAAGGACACCGGCGTAGCAGCCCGGCCGTGGATCCAATCTGCTGTATCCGAAACTCGCGTGCGCAATCGATAGCTGTCGCGCTGCAGACCGAAGTCGACCAGGTGCGCACCTTCCATTCCGGAGGGGCGCCAACTGGCTTTGGCGAACACTGCGTTCCAACCCGTGCCGTCCTGGTCCGTGATTCGCCCTGCGCCACCGGATCTCGCGGAAGGCAGGAACACCGTCGGTGCGCGCACCACGTCTTCGTCGTAATCGAACCGACTGGCAGCCACTTCCCAATCCCAGGCTCCATGCGTCGTGCTCTTGAGCGACAACCCGTGCATCAGGTGCTGCAGGTCTCCCCGGCTTGGCGCGAAATCCGATGCGACCAGCGAATACTGGCGGCCGTCCACGTTGATGTTGCCACCATAGACCGCCTGGCCCGAGGCATCGCGAAGATAGGAATCCGAACTGCGCTCCACGTCGTTGCGCCACCAGCCCAGCGAATAGCTTGCACGCAGCGTCGGCGAGAAATCGTAGGCCACTTTCGCCTTGGCGTGATCCTGGATGGTGTGGCTCGCGTTCGTCGCGCCGAGGATCAGCCAATCCTGGTTGCGTGGATTCTTATCGACGATGGCTCCCGTCACCGGTGTGCCGCCCGCATTGGCCGCGCCTGTGCTGACGAGCTTGTTCGCATAGACGAGCGGATGGCCGTCGCTGTCGAGGCGGTTGTAGTTGAGCCACCACGACCAGTTGCCGTTGCGGTCGCCGACCGAAGCGCTGGCTTGCCAGCCGGTGTAGCGATCGTTGGTGCCGTACACCTTGAAGTCCTCACCGAAGCTCGACGTCCGCACATGCGCTTCGAATCTCGTCGGCATGCGCGTGACGTAGTCGACCACCGCTCCGACGGAATTACCTGGATAGGCCGCGGAGAACGGGCCGTAGAGCACATCGACACGCTCGATCTCCTCGGGCGTCACCATGCCCCAGCGCGGCGTGAAAGTGGCGCCGTTGCCGAGCAGGTTCGAAATCAGGATGCCATCGACGTAGACGAGCGAACGCGCACTGTTGTTGGTGCCCGAGGCGCGGGTGGCCAACACCGCGTGATCGTAGTCGCCGATGTAACGCTTGCGCACCAGCAGGCTCGGGAAATATTTCAGCGCGTCCTGGGCGTCGGTCGCGTTGACGGTGTCGGCAACCTGCGCACCGGTGACACCTTCGATGGTGGTCGGGATCTGTGTCGGTAGTGACGTTGGCCGGTTACCGATGACGGTGACCGTGCCGAGTGTCCTGACGGGATCGTCAGAAGGCGCGGCAGCAGCAGACGACGCCGCGATCGAAATGAGCGCGGCGGGCAATACCTTGCGGCAATGCATGTGGATTCTCCCCAAAAAAAGCAGGTCGGCACGCCCTAAGCGCGCGCACGAAGATCGATCGGATCAGTGCTTGAGGGAGAGTTGCGGCGGGCCGCGGATGGGATGAGCACGCAGCGATACAATGCTGCTGCCGGCGAGAATGACGAGGCGGACCAGCTCGCCGGCGGGTGCAGCCATGACGGCTGCGAGATGCGGTATATCGATCGACGCGGCACAGGCGCCGATCGCGAAAGGACAGGCAGCGCTTTCATTCTCGCCGTGCGTGCCGTCATGACCGGCATCGTCCATCGACGACGCGTGGGCGGCATGCGCCATGTGCATCGAGTGATCGACATGTCCTGCCGGATGCTGGTGCCGGGCGCCCGCCTCCGACATGGGCATCGACATCGTGCCCGAACAGAAGATCAGCCCGAAGCCATCCGTGCCGGCGCCGAGCATGAATCCCGACGGTATCAGCGCACGCGCCAGCAACAGTGGCAGCAGCCACATCAGCACTAGCGTGTAGGTACGACGGTTCACGGCGCGAGTATAGGCAGATGAATATCAGCAAGCCATGGCCATAAGACGCGCGGTCGCGTCACTCTCTCAACTGCTGACGAGGCGAGCCTCGCCTTCAGCAGTAGCGTTCTGCGGTTGCCACTCCCCTTCCCATTTCGACACCACCGCCGTCGCAATGCTGTTGCCGATGACATTGGTGGCCGAGCGACCCATGTCGAGGAAGTGGTCGATGCCGAGCAGCAGCAGTAAGCCGGCTTCCGGAATATTGAATTGCGGGAGGGTGGCGGCGATCACTACGAGCGACGCACGAGGCACGCCGGCGATGCCCTTGGATGTGAGCATCAGGATGGCGAGCATCATGATCTGCTGGCCGATCGACAGCTCGATGCCATACACCTGCGCGATGAACATGACAGCGAACGTGCAGTACATCATGGAGCCGTCGAGATTGAACGAGTAACCCATCGGCAGCACGAAACTCGCGATGCGGTTGCTGCAACCGAAACGTTCGAGTTCCTCCAGCGTCTTGGGATAAGCAGCTTCGGAACTCGCGGTCGAAAACGCGAGCAAGATGGGGCCGCGCATGCGCACGATCAGGTTGAGGACGCGCCGTCCGATCACTACCCAACCCAACGCGATGAGCACGAGCCAGAGCACCGCGATGCCTATATAGAACTCGCCCATGAAAATGCCATAGACGCGCAGGATATCGAGCCCTTCCTTGGCCACGATGCTGGCGAGCGCGCCGAACACCGCGAATGGGGCGAAGTTCATCACGTACGAAGTAACTTTCAGCATGACGTGCGCTGCCGAGTCGAGCGCATCGTGCAGAGGCTTGCTGCGTTCGCCGATTGCGGCCATGGCAGTGCCGAAGAAGATCGAGAACACCACGATCTGCAGGATCTCGTTACGCGCCATGGCATCGAGAATGCTGGTGGGAATGGTGTGCGTGACGAAGGTCTGCATCGACAGCGCGTTGGCTTCGACGCCGGATGTCGCATTGGCTGCGGGAATGGGCAGTTGCATGGCCTTGCCCGGCTCGAACAACTGCACCAGCACCAATCCCAGCGTCAGCGAAATCAACGAAGCGAAGACGAACCAGGCGAGCGCCTTGCCACCGATGCGCCCCACCGTCGCGCTGTCGCCCATCTTGCCTATGCCCACCACCAGTGTGGAAAACACCAGCGGCGCAATGATCATCTTGATCAAGCGCAGGAACGCCATCGGCAGCAGCGACGCAATCTCTGCGAAGCGCGCGCTGCCGTGTGGGAAAAATGTGAAGGAGACGTAGCCCGCGACGATGCCCAGCACCAGTCCGACGAAGATGAAAGTGGTCAGGCGGCTGGATGGCATCGATGCTTCCTTTCGGGGTTGGTCAGTGAGTTGCCGTTGCGAACCTGAGAGTTCATTCGCGCAGCCCCGTCGGCTTGCCTGCCGGGATGTCCGCTAGGCGAACGCCAGCAATGCGGCGCCGAACACGATCCGGTACCAGGCGAACGGGGTGAAGCGATGAGTCTGGACATAGCGTAGCAGCCATTTCACCGCGATGAAGGCCACGATGGCCGACACGACGAAACCGACGCCGAGCTCCTGCCAGTTCTCATCGGCCATGCCGCCCGATTTGTACAGGTCATAGACCTCGTACGCGGTCGCCGCGAACATGGTGGGTATACCGACCAGGAACGAAAACTCCGCCGCTGCCGGCCGGGATGTCATACCCGCCAGCATGGCCGCGAAAATCGTCGCCGCCGAACGCGAGGTGCCGGGAAATATAGCGGCGACGACTTGTCCCACGCCGACCCAGAACGCCACTCCCCAGGTGAGCTTGTCGCTCGGCGGCAGCTTTGCCGCATACCACTCCACGGCAAAGATCACGAAGCCGCCGACTACCAGAGCGATAGCGACAGGCGCAATCGTATCCGGCAATTCGAGCCCCATTTTCTTGGCGGTGAGGCCGCCGATCACGGTGATAACGAATGCCGTGAGCAGCTTGAGCACGTAGTCGCGGTTCTCCGGGCGATTCATGTGCAGCGCCAGCTCCCACAGCCTGCGCCAGTAGATCACCACCACGGCCGTGATGGCGCCGGCCTGGATGGCGACGTTGAACAGGTCCGAGCGGCGGCCCAGCCAGTGCTCCGCGATCAGCAGGTGGCCGGTGCTGGAGATGGGCAGGAATTCGGTGATGCCTTCGATCAGGCCGAGCAGGATGACATCGAACATTTACCGTCTCTGGGTTGTCTTCAATTTCCTCCCCCGGTCGCCGGGGGAGGATTAAGGAGGGGGCGTCCGGATCTTCCCGAACGTTGCGGTATTCTCGAAGCGCCCCCTCCTCGCTCCTCCCCCGGGGACCGGGGGAGGAAGTGAAAAGCGGCGACCATTGTTTTCTTATTCTAGATTTCCGCCCGCACTATGTCCGTCGGAGTAATCACGCGCAGCGTATCCAGCCGCCGACGATCGGCCCGCAGCACCTTGAAATCCAGCCCGCCCAGCGCGAACGACTCACCGCGTCGTGGCAGGCGACCCAGCAGGTTCATCGCCAGTCCGCCGATGGTGTCGAATTCCTCGTCGCTGAACTGCGTGCCGAAGTAGGTGTTGAAATCTTCGATGGGCGTCTGCGCGCGCACGGTGAACTGACGCTCGCCTTCGCGGCGGATATCCAGGTCGTCATCGACATCGTATTCATCGCCGATGTCGCCGACGATCTGCTCCAGCACGTCTTCGATGGTCACGAGGCCCGACACGCCGCCGTACTCATCGACCACGATGGCCATGTGATGGTGGCTGACGCGGAATTCCTTGAGCAGCACGTTGAGGCGCTTGCTCTCGGGAATGAACACCACCGGGCGCAGGCATTCCTTGATGTCGAAGTCTTCCTTGCCGCCGTCCATGAAATAGCGCAGCAGGTCCTTCGCCAGCAGGATGCCGACGATCTGGTCGCGATCCTCGCCGATGACGGGAAAGCGCGAATGCCCGGAGTCGATCACGGCGGGGAGGATTTCCGCGGGCGGCGCGTCGCGATCGACGATCACCATCTGCGAACGCGGCACCATGATGTCCCGCACCTGCAGTTCGATGACCTGCAGTACGCCTTCGAACATTTCGAAAGCGTCGTTGTCGATGATGCCGCGGTCGCGGGCCTGGGTCAGCACCTGGCTGAGCTCCTGCATGTCGCGGGGCTCGCCACTGAAAGTATCGGTGAGCCGTCGCAGCCATCGACCAGTCGAACCGGACTGTTCAGCCATAGGGATTCGCATATCCGAACGTTCCTAGAATTGCCACTTCACGCGCTTCCATCACTTCGGCTTCCCCGTCGTCTTCATGATCGTGACCGAGAAGATGCAGGACACCGTGCACCACCATGTGCGCCCAGTGCGCCTTGACCGGCTTGCCCTGCTCGCGTGCTTCGCGGGCAACGACCGGTGCACAGATCGCCAGGTCGCCCAACGACGGCTCGGCGGAAGCTGTTGCATCGAGCCGGTTCGCGACGAAATCGCCGGAGGGAAACGAGAGCACATTGGTGGGCTTGTCCTTGCCTCGCCAAGTGCGATTGAGCACGCGACTCTCCGCTGCTCCAACCACGCGAATGGTGAGATTCGCAGTCGGCGTGCGAGCGGCGCGTGGAGTCTTCGCCACTGTGAATGCAGCTCGCGCCCATTGCGTGAGACTGCGTGAGTGCGGTACCCCACGTCGCGAACCTGCGTATTGAACCGTGATCGCGAGATTCATCACCGTTGGTTTCCAGGCAGCAGGTCGTTCTCCGCCGTACCCGGCTGGCGAGCCTCGTACGCTTCGACGATCCGTTGCACCAGCGGGTGACGCACGACGTCTTTCGAAGTGAAGTACGTGAACGACACGCCTTCCACGCCGGGAAGAATCTGCATGACGTTCTTCAGGCCCGACAGTTGCTGGCGCGGCAGGTCGGTCTGCGTGATATCACCGGTGACGACGGCCTTCGAGCCGAAGCCGATGCGCGTCAGGAACATTTTCATCTGTTCCACCGAGGTGTTCTGCGCTTCGTCGAGAATGATGAACGAATCGTTGAGCGAGCGGCCGCGCATGAAAGCCAGCGGCGCGATTTCGATGATCTGCCGTTCGATGGCGCGCGCCACGCGTTCGAAACCCATCATGTCGTACAGCGCGTCGTACATCGGCCGCAGGTAGGGATCGACTTTCTGCGCGAGATCGCCGGGCAGGAATCCCAGCCGCTCGCCGGCTTCCACTGCGGGACGAACCAGCACGATGCGACGTACGCGATCGGTCTGCAACGCTTCGACGGCGCAGGCGACGGCAAGATAAGTCTTGCCGGTGCCGGCCGGTCCGATACCGAACGTGCAGTCCGAAGTGCGGATGTTGTGGAGGTATTGACGCTGATTTGGGCCACGGCCGCGAATGCCGCCGCGTTGCGTGTGCACGGTGACCTCGTCGTCGGAACGCGTGACGATCACCGGTGTGGTTTCCATTGATGCTTCCTGGAGAGTCAGATGCACACGTTCGGGCGTGAGCGATTCGCGCGCCGAGAGTTCGAAGAGCCTGCGCAATACGTGTTCCGCGGCCGCAGCGGCATCGGGAGTGCCGGATACTTCGATCCACGTGCCACGACGATGTACCTGGACACCGAGGCGCGCTTCGACGTGGCGAAGATTCTCATCCAGGGGCCCGACGAAATTCGCCAGCCGCACATTGTCGACGGGTTCGAAGGCCAGATCGCGCGTGGCGATTTGTGTATTCATCAAGCGGAGTAGCGCAGCGGGCGGTGAAACAGGGATGGATGCAAGTCGGTCGAGGCGGCGGTGAATACATGATGGCGATCCGGCACAGCCGCAGCGATCAGAACATCACGCAACACTTCGCTGCGGCAGAGGTCACGCACTGGCGGCTGCGGCGCCGACTGCGCGCACGCTGGCATTACGAGAGTCCGACTCGGCGGCCGATACCAACCGGCCACGCAGCGAATTCTGCAGGTCCTCGGTGATCAGCACATCGACGAATCGTTGCAGTAACGCGTCGGACCCGTCGAAGTTCACCCAGCGCATGTTTTCGGTGCGACCGGCCAGCTGCAGCGAATGCTTCTTGCCCCGTCGCTCCACCAGCACGCGCTGCACGGATCCCACCATCGATTTGCTGATGGCCCGCGACTGGATATTGAGTCGGTTCTGCAGTTCTTCCAGGCGTCGATGCTTCTCTTCGTCGGTGACATCGTCGGGGAGAGAAGCCGCGGGCGTCCCCGGGCGGCGACTGTAGATGAAGCTGAACGACTGATCGAAATTCACCTCTTCGATCAGCGCCATGGTCGCTGCGAAGTCACGCTCGGTCTCGCCGGGAAAACCTACGATGAAATCCGACGTGATGGCGATATCTGGACGCACGGCGCGCAGCTTGCGGATCTTCTGCTTGTACTCGAGGACGGTGTAGCCGCGCTTCATGGCTGCGAGGATGCGGTCCGAACCGGATTGCACCGGCAAATGCAGATGATTCGCGAGCTGCGGCACGTCGCGGTACGCGTCGATGAGCGAGTCCTTGAATTCCACCGGGTGCGAAGTAGTGAAGCGGATGCGCTCGATGCCTTCGACTTCAGCGACGCAATAGATGAGCGTACCCAGGTCGCACAGCGTGCCGTCGTCCATCGGGCCGTTATAGGCATTGACGTTCTGGCCGAGCAGGCTGATCTCCATTACACCTTGCGCGGCGAGACTGCGGACTTCCTGCATGACCGATTCGAACGGGCGGCTTACTTCTTCGCCGCGCGTATAAGGCACGACACAGAAAGTGCAGTACTTGCTGCAGCCTTCCATGATCGACACGAAGGCAGTTGCGCCCTCCGCACGCGGAGCAGGCAGAGCATCGAATTTCTCGATCTCGGGAAAGCTGATATCGACCACGGAGCGCTTGTTCGCCTGCAGCTCGCGAACCATGGCGGGCAGGCGATGCAGGGTCTGCGGACCGAACACCAGGTCCACATAGGGAGCGCGCTTGGTGATGCCCTCGCCTTCCTGGCTCGCGACGCAACCGCCGACGCCGATGATCAGGTGCGGCCTGGCCTTCTTGATGTCGTTCCAGCGGCCCAGGTGCGAGAACACTTTCTCCTGGGCCTTCTCACGCACGGAGCAGGTGTTCAACAGCACCATGTCCGCTTTCTCCGGATCGTCGGTGAGCTGGTAGCCGCCATCCTCACGCAATACGTCTCCCATGCGAGCGGAGTCGTATTCGTTCATCTGGCAACCGAAGGTGCGGATATAGAGAAGCGGCATGGCGAATCGAGCGGTCGGGAGACACAGGATACTGGTGCCGGGCGTTTTTTTCTAACATCCGCCGGGCGAGATGTCGAAGGGAGTGAATTATCCCTTGGGAATCATGCGGTTGGACCTCTACCTCTCCCGCAAGGGGAGAGGTGAAGGCAGAAGAGTGGCGCTCTGAAACTCTCTACCTCTCCCTCTTGCGGGAGAGGTAGCGCGCAGCGCCGGTGAGGGGTTCCCGCGCCGCAGGCCCGCGAAGCGAAAAGGCTCTTAGAACGGGATATCGTCGTCGAAATCGCCTTCATCCGACACCGGCGCCGAGGAGGCCCGATCGTCGGGAGGCGCCGACCGAGGCGAGCGGGATTCGCCGCCACCCGCCGATCGTTCACCACCACCACCGCCCGGTCCGCCGCCACCGGCACCACCGCGACCGCCCAGCATCTGCATGTCGCGCGCAACGATTTCAGTGCTGTAGCGATCCTTGCCTTCCTTGTCCTGCCACTTGCGCGTACGCAGGGCGCCTTCGATATACACCTGTGAACCCTTCCGCAGGTACTCGGCGGCGATCTCGCCGAGCTTGTCGAACAGCACGATGGTGTGCCATTCGGTCCGCTCCTGCTGGTCGCCGGTGGTCTTGTCCTTCCAGCTGTCGCTGGTGGCGATGCGGATGTTGGTGACGGCCTTGCCGCTGGGCATGTAGCGGGTATCGGGATCCGCGCCGAGGTTGCCGACCAGAATGACTTTGTTGATGCCGCGTGCCATAAGGACTCCAAGACGGTAATTCCACCCCGGCAATGCGGCCGGTGTGGAGCGATTCGAGGGTCGCCATTCTAGACGCTGGAGCGCGGCCAGACATGACCAAATGCAGCGGCTTTGTGGGATTTAAGGACGGCCGCTGGCGGGGCTTGACCTGCCTGTTACACTGACCGATCCCCGACTTTCACCCTTCCCGACCATGTCCTCTACCTCCATCCTGATTCGCGGCGCGCGCACCCACAACCTGCGCAACATCGACCTCGAACTGCCCCGCGACAAGCTCATCGTGTTCACGGGCTTGTCGGGGTCGGGCAAGTCGTCGCTCGCGTTCGATACGATTTATGCGGAAGGCCAGCGCCGCTACGTCGAATCGCTGTCGGCCTATGCGCGGCAATTCCTGTCCATGATGGAAAAGCCTGACGTGGATTCCATCGACGGCCTGTCACCGGCCATTGCCATCGAACAGAAATCTACGTCGCACAACCCGCGTTCGACTGTCGGCACAGTCACCGAGATCTACGATCACCTGCGCCTGCTGTTTGCTCGCGTCGGCACGCCCCGCTGCCCCGATCACGGCGTGGATCTCACCGCGCAGACCGTCAGCCAGATGGTCGACCAGGTGTTGCGCCTCCCCGAAGGCGCGCCGCTCATGCTGCTCGCACCGATGATCGACGGTCGCAAGGGCGAGCATGCGCAGGTCATCGACGAGCTGCGCGGCCAGGGTTTCGTGCGTGCACGCATCGACAGCAAAGTGGTCGAACTGGAGCATCCGCCCAAACTCGATCCCAAGCGCAAGCACACCATCGAAGCAGTGGTGGATCGTTTCAAGGTGCGCGCCGACATCGGGCAACGATTGGCGGAGTCGTTCGAAACAGCATTGCGACTGTCGGAAGGCACGGCGCGCATCGGCTTCCTCGATGACGAGAAACAGGAAGACCTGGTGTTCTCGGATCGTTTCGCCTGCACCGTCTGCGGCTATAGCATCGCCGAACTCGAACCGCGCCTGTTCTCGTTCAACAACCCATCGGGCGCCTGCGCCACCTGTTCGGGGCTCGGCGTCCAGCAATTCTTCGATCCGGGCCGCGTGGTCCACCATCCGCACCTTACCCTCGCGAGCGGCGCCATCCGCGGCTGGGATCGTCGCAATGCCTATTATTTCCAGCTCATCCAATCGCTGGCGAAGCATTACAAGTTCAGCATCGATACCGAATGGCAGGACCTCGCCGAGAAGCATCGCAAGGTCATCCTGTACGGCAGC
>Ga0247764_1000454_pt1 | contig 14244 bp, 12 predicted proteins | sample UWRJL051202B4_FD_179932 | JGI IMG/M metagenome (GOLD analysis project Ga0247764, IMG submission 179932) | Plant litter microbial communities from Arlington Agricultural Research Station in Wisconsin, United States - UWRJ-L051-202B-4 | ecosystem: Environmental > Terrestrial > Plant litter >...
TTTCGACACCGCGCCGCGTATTCGCGTGGGGGGAGCCTCGTTCGAATTCACTTCGAACGAGGGGGGCGGCGCGTGCCCGTCAGCCCCCTTGGGAAATCGCCGCACGCAGCTTTACGACACCGCGCCGCGTATTCGCGTGGGGGGAGCCTCGTTCGAATTCACTTCGAACGAGGGGGGCGGCGCGTGCCGCCCCCCCAGTACTGTGGGCGGGACAGGGCTTGAACCTGCGACATCCGGCTTGTAAGGCCAGCGCTCTACCGCTGAGCTACCCGCCCGGGCTTGGGGCGAGTCCTAGCGCGATTTGGCTGGGTACGGCAAGGCACTGAACCCCGAATTCAACGCGGACGAAACGCAAGCCAGGTCGCCCCGGCAAGCACGAGCAGCGTGCCGACGGCCTGCAGCCCGTGAATGGGCTCACCGAGCAGGAGATACGCCAGCCCAAGCGTGGACACCGGACCGAGCGTGCCCAGAATCGCCGACGAGCTTGGCCCGATCCGACGGATCCCAGCGGCCAGCGCGAAGGTTGGCAGCACGGTGCACAGCAGCGCCATCCCCAGCCCCAAGCAGTAGACGCGAGGATTCCACGTCGGCAGGCTCCGACCTGACAACGCAAAGTGGACGACTGTCGTTGTGCACGCGAACGTGAGTGCCAGCGCCGTGAAACGTTGCGCTCCAATTTGTCGAATGTGCCGCGTGCCGCCGACCAGGTAGCCAGCGTACAGCACCGAGGAAAGCAGCACCCAGCCCGCGCCGCGCCAGGCCAGCGGCGTCGCGACGTGTTCGCTCGCAAACGCTAGCGCGATGCCGGCATAAGTGATGATCAGCGCAGAGAGCTGCCTCGCGCGTAGCCGTTCGCGCAACAGCATGCTCGAGAAGATCACGACCCAGGTTGGATACGTGAACAAGATCACGCGCTCGAGCCCCGCGCTGACATCGAGCAACCCCCAAAAATCAGTCAGCGCAGAGCCGTAATAAAGCCCCGCACCCAGAGCGGCGATCTCCAGCCACGCGCGCGCGTCCAACCGCGCCGCCCGGCTCTCATTCAGGAACGCGCTCAGCGCAAAGACGGGCAGCGACAACCCCATACGCAACGTGAGCACGCTCACAGCATCGAGCCCCTCCCGATACAGCAGCTTCGCGCCCACGGCTTTTGCCGAGAACGCCACCGCGGAAAGCAACACCAGCCCGACGCCGCTCCACATTTCTGCTCGTGAAGGCCGTAACGACACGCGCTCGTTCGGCGGCGGCAAAGAGCCTGGTGGCGGGAAGCTCGACTCCAAGGGGCTGAGCTCGTAGCGCGGCCCCGATCCGCCGGCACACTTCCGACCCGCCACCTGCCACCCACGAGCGACCGAACCGCCGGTGCACCGCGTGAGATCTTTGAGAAATTTCTCTTGTGGCTCGGTGGTGAACGTGTGCTAAGAATCGCGCGCCGCTTCGGGGCGGTAGTTAAGTTGGTTATAACGCCGGCCTGTCACGCCGGAGGCCGCGGGTTCGAGTCCCGTCCGCCCCGCTAAAAACTCGAGAGTCATTCCCGCCACGCGGAATGTATGACTCAACCAAGATCGAACCGACACGCTCTTCGCAGAGCGTGTCGGTCGCTGATGCGTCAGCCCCTTGATGGTTTGAGAGTTGCGGTGAAGTCGCGCCGAAGTCTCCGTCAACGAATGCGCGCCACGGCGTGCAGGAACCCAGGTGCCGTCAGCGCGCGGCGCGGCCCGCCCTTGCGTTCAGCTCGATCAGCGTGGTCTCCGAATAAGCCAGGTTTCGACTCCGTGCCAAAGACACGACCATCGACTTTTGAACCAAACGACGTCGGCGGTGGGACGGCTCCAGCGTATCGACGGGCTCGATAGCGTCCGTGTCCACGTTCCATTCAAGCCAGCGCCAGGCGGACTGTCCGGTCAGGTTCCAGGTCCAGGTCTCTTCGACATTGACGTCGGCCAAGGTTTCGTCGAACGCGCGCAAGAAGATGCGATTGTCCGGGCCGCTGACAGGTTCACCAATCATCGGTTCCCCGCTGAGCTCGCCCGGTTTGAGCAAGTAGTCGCCATCGAAGTGTGAAAACCAAGTTCACCGATAGAGGTGCTCGCGCCAAGAAATGGCGAAAGGCGAGACGCCCAGCAGGGAATCTCGCCTTTCTTCGGACGAGCGATTCTGGTCGAGACCAGTCTCAGTCGCGCGGCCGCGGACCACGCGGACCGCGATCGCCGCCGCCACGCGGACCACGATCGCCGCCGCCACGCGGACCACGATCGCCACCGCCACGCGGACCACGATCGCCGCCGCCGCTGCGCTGCGGGGCACCCTGTTCACGAGCGCGAGCTATCCGATCGCGAGCGCGGTCGCCTTCTTCGCCTTCGGGGAACGGCAGCAGCTCTCGCCGCGTGAGCCGGATCTTGCCCTCGCGATCGACGCTGATCACCTTCACGTCGACCTCTTCGCCTTCGCGCAGGACGTCTCCCGGCGCTTCTACGCGTTCATGCGCGATCTCCGAGACGTGCAGCAGTGCCTCCGTATTCGGCAAGATCTCGACGAACGCGCCGAAGTCGGTGATGCGCTTGACGGTGCCGTGATAGATGCGTCCCACCTCGGCCTCGGCGACCAGGCCCTCGATGATGTTGAGGGCGCGCTTCACGGCGTCCGAGTCCGCGCTGGCCACGTTCACGGTGCCGTCGTCCTCGACGTCGATGGCGCAGCCAGTCTGATCGACGATGCCTTTGATGGTCTTGCCACCGGGGCCGATGATCAGGCGGATTTGGTCCGGCTTGACCTTGATGCTGGTAATGCGCGGGGCCCAGCGATTGATCTCGGGGCGTGTCGAGGACAGCGTCTCCAGCATCTTGCCCAAGATGTGCAAGCGGCCGTCGCGGGCTTGGGACAACGCGCGCTCCAGCACGGCGCGGTCCAAGCCGGCGATCTTGATGTCCATCTGAATCGCGGTGATGCCGCGTTCCGTGCCACAGACCTTGAAGTCCATGTCACCCAGGTGATCTTCGTCACCCAAGATGTCGCTCAGGATCGCGACCTTCGAGCCCTCTTGAATCAGGCCCATCGCGATACCCGCCACTGGGCGTCGCACGGGCACGCCGCAATCCATCAAGCTCAGCGTGGCGCCGCAAACGCTCGCCATCGAGCTCGAGCCGTTCGACTCCAAGATCTCGCTCACGATGCGGATGGTGTACGGAAACTCTTCGTGCCCCGGGATCATGCGGGAGACGGCGCGCTCCGCCAATGCACCATGGCCGACTTCGCGACGACCAGGGCCGCGCAACGGCTTCGTCTCGCCCGTGGAGAAGGGCGGGAAGTTGTAGTGCAGCATGAAGCGCTTCCAGCTCTCGCCGGTGAGCGCATCGATTTTCTGCTCGTCCGTCGAAGTGCCGAGCGTGGCAGTGACGATGGCTTGGGTCTCGCCACGTTGGAACAACGCTGAACCGTGCACGCGCGGCAGCAGCCCGACCTCGCAGGAAACCGGACGGATCGTGCGGGTATCGCGGCCGTCGATGCGCTTGCCTTCGTCCAGCACCATGGTGCGAACGACGACGGCTTTGCGATTCTCGAACTCTTCCTTGATGAGCTTCTCGGAAGCCGTGAAGGTCTCCGCGCCGAGCTCTTCGGTGAGCTTGGCGACGAGCTGCTTCTTGATCGCAGAGTAGCTGTCGTAGCGCGCCTTCTTCTCACGAATGACGCAAGCCACCTTCAACTCGGAATCAACGAGCTGCTCTACGCGCTTGGCGATGTTCTCGTCGAGCTTCGGGATCGTGAAGACGCGCTTTGGTTTGCCGACGGCGTCGCGCATGCGAGTGATGAGCTCGATGATCGGCTGAGCCTCGCGGTGCGCGAACATCAGCGCATCGATCAGCTCATTTTCGCTGGCCTCGTCCGCGCCACCCTCCACCATCACGATCGCGCTCTTGCTCGCGGCGACGATGATGTCGAGATCCGACTCGGCGATCTGCTCGAAGGTTGGGAAAGCGATCAACTCGCCCTCGACGCGCGCCACGCGGATGCCGGCGATTGGGCCGTCCCAGGGAATGTCGGAGACATGCAGCGCGGCGCTGGCGCCGCACATGGCCAGCACGTCCGTGGGATTCTCCTTGTCGGAGGACAACACGGTGGCAATGACCTGAGTGTCCTTGCGGAAGCCGTCAGGGAAAAGCGGACGCAGCGGGCGGTCCATCAGGCGCGACGACAACACCTCGGAATCGCGCAAGCGGCCTTCGCGCTTGAAAAAGCCGCCGGGGATCTTGCCAGCCGCGTAGGTCTTCTCCTGATACTCACAAGTGAGGGGGAAGAAGTCGATACCAGGTCGCTCATCCGTCGATACGGCGGTGACCAGAACCATGCTCTCCCCGTAGGTTACGAGGATCGCGCCGTGGGCGAGTTTCGCCAAACGGCCAGTTTCGAACGTGAGAGGACGGCCCCCCACGACGACGGTTTCACGTACGAACATCCTAGGTTGCGCTCCTTAAGCGCCATCAACCGCTGCGTGCGGCTCCAACGCCGAATGCGTGAGCGCCTAGGGGCTTCAGCCTCGATGACTGCCTTCGAGTTCTTTCGACGGCAGTCAGCGAAGTTGAAGTTTTAGGCACTCGAGCTTCGGAAAAATCTCGACCCCAATCTTAATCCTTCTCTCGATTGGGGTCGAAATCAAACCCTACAGAACCAACTTAGAATCTCGGGCCGTGGTCACAGCCAACGGCCGCGAGGATCCGTGAGTACTCTCTGATAGGTACAGGCTCGTGCCGAGCTGCGCGACTTACTTGCGCAGATTCAGCGAGACGACCACTTTGCGGTAACGCTCCACGTCGGAGCGCTTCAAGTAGTCGAGCAGGCGGCGGCGTTGACCGACTAGCTTCAGCAGGCCGCGCCGCGAGTGGTGATCCTTGCGATGCACCTTGAAATGCTCGGTCAGGTATTCGATGCGCTGACTGAGCAGTGCGACCTGGACCTCCGGGGATCCGGTGTCGCTCTCGTGGGTGCGGAACTTGGTGATGACGCCCTGCTTGGCTTCGGGCTGGAGGGGCATTGTCTTGGTCGTCCTTGTGCTTGGCCTATTTGGGGCGGCGAGTATACGCCCAGAGGCCTGTCGGTCAACCATGACGAGACAACGAAGATTGTGCTCGGATTTCCCGCATTTACGGGCAGTTTGGCGACCCGGTCCGCTTTGGTGCCACTGGAGCCGCTTAAAACACGGTGTTTTTGTTCAGTCGATTTCTAGGCGCGCGCCGAAGCCTTCAATAAGGCGGCGTTCGACGTCCGCGGCGGTAGCGGCGGCCAGCGCGACCGTGGCAACTTCCCTCGCCTCGGCCAGCGTCACCTCTGCAATTGCCTCGCGGACTCGCGGAATGGCCGAGGCCTCCATGCTCAATTCGCGCAGGCCAAGACCAAGCAACAGGACCGCGGCCAGCTGATCGCTGGCCATGGCACCGCACAACGTGACGGGCCGTTGGTTGTCGATACCAGCCTTCACGACGAACGATATCAGCCGCAAAATCGCAGGGTCGTAGAAGGACGCGAGATACGCGAGCTCCGGGCTCGAACGATCCACCGCCAGCCCGTATTGCACCAGGTCGTTGGTGCCGATGCTGAAGAACTCCGCCTCCCGCGCGAATTCTTGCGCCATGATCGCGGCCGAAGGCACCTCCACCATCATGCCGAGCGGGATGTGATGGGCGTGCGCCTGCCCCTTCTCCGCCACTTCGCTGATGGCGCGGTCGAGCAGCGCGCGCACCGCTCGCAGCTCTCCAACGGACGCGATCATCGGCACCATGATGCGCAACGCGCCGTGCGCGCTGGCGCGTACCATGGCGCGCAGCTGCGTGAGCAGCAGCTCTGGCCGCGCCAACCCCAGACGGATAGCGCGCAGGCCGAGCGCCGGGTTCATGTCGTGCGGCAGCTGCAGCGACGATACGAACTTGTCGCCTCCGATATCGAACGTGCGCAGCGTGACGGGCAGCGGGCCCACGGCTTCGACCACGCGGCGATAGGTCTCGTAGTGTTCGTCTTCCGTCGGCGGCTCTCGCCGGTCGACGTACAAGAATTCGGTGCGGTACAGGCCGATGCCGCGCGCGCCTTGCGCCAGCGCAAGCTCGGCTTCGGCCGGCAACTCGATGTTGGAGAGCAGCTCTACCGGTTCCCCGCAGCGCGTGACGATCGGCTTATCGCGGTACTTTTGGCGCGCCAGGATGGCGTCCTGAAAGCGTTGCGCCCGCAGGTGGTGCTCCGCCATCAAGTCCGCGAACGGGTTGAGCACCACTTTGCCGTGCACGCCGTCCACGGCGACCAAGTCGCCGTCCCCCACCCGGTCGAGCAGTCCGGCGACGCCCACCACCGTCGGAATTTCGAGCGCTCGCGCTAAAATCGCGGTGTGGCTGGTGCGCGAACCAACCTCGGTGACGATACCCAGGATGTGTTCGCGCGTGAAGCCGACCGTCTCCGTGGGTGACAGATCGTGCGCGACCAAGATGCACGGCGTGCGGCTACCGCCGAGCGCAAAGAGCGAAGAGCGGCCGGCGAGCGCGCCGAGGATGCGATCCGCCACGAACTCGAAATCGTGGCTGCGTTCGGCCAAATAGGGATCTTTGCTGCCGCGGAGCTGAGTCGCCATCTGCTCCACGCTCGCAGTCAGCGCCCACTCGGCACAAAAGTGGTCGATGCGGATCCTGCGCTCGACCTCGTCACGCAGCGTCTCGTCTTCGACCATTAGCAGATACGCTTCCAAGATCGAGGTCTCGACGCGCGTGGCGCGTCCACGAGCGCGATCTTGGGCCACGCGTAGGTCGCCCGCGGCGACCTGGACGGCGCGATCGAAGCGAGCAAGCTCCTCTTCCGTCAGGTGGTTGGGAATGTGCCGCCGCACGCCGCCCGTGCGGCGCGTGTCCACGATCACGACCGCGCGCCCGACTGCATAGCCCGGTGCGCCCGGAATGCCCTCCAGCGCTACGGACTGCACGCCAGACGGAACCGCCGCATCGAACTCGTCGGAGGAGCCGCTACTCATCTTCTCCAAAACGGTTGGAAATCAGCTGCCCGACAGCGAGCACGGCTTCCTCCGCTTGGGTACCGCGCGCCTCCACGTCGAGCTCGGTGCCTTTAGCGCCGCACAACAAGAGCACTCCCATCACGCTCTTCGCGTTGGCAGACTGCCCCGCTCGACTGATCACGATGTCGCAAGGAAAACGCGACGCAAGTTGGACGAGCTTCGTTGCCGCACGAGCGTGCAGCCCAAGCTTGTTCCTTACCTCGAACGTCCCCCTCGCTTCCGTCATGATACGCCTCCAGAATCAGAAGAAGATCGAGCGCCGCCGTGATCTGGATCAGCACCGCGGCCCTTCATGTTGACCCGATCGATATCGCGATGCACGACTTCGATTAAGAGTTGCAACTTTGTGCCCAGGATTTCCGTCAGGTGGTCGGCGATGGCCACGGAGCGGTGCCGCCCGCCAGTGCAACCGATGGCGATCGTCGCATAACTTTTCCCCTCGCGTTCGAAGCGAGGCAGACAGTATGAAAGAAGATCGACCGCGCGATCCATGAAACCGCGCGCGTCGTCGCTGTCGAGCACGTACCGCTGTACCTGTTCGTCCTGGCCGGATTGCGGCCGCAATTCAGGGACAAAGTGCGGGTTTTGCAAGAATCTGACATCCAACACGACGTCGGCGTCGAGCGGAGTGCCGAACTTGAAACCAAACGACAATAGGCGCACATGTAGGCGCGGCAGACGACGCGTACCAGGTGCGCAATGTTCGATGATCTGTTTGCGCAGCTCGTTGACCGACAAGCTGGTGGTGTCGATCACCAAGGTGGCGCGCGCACGCAGCGGCATCAGGAGCTCACGCTCGATGCGCACGCCGTCGAGCACCGCCACGGCGGACCCTTCACTGCCGGGCTCCAGCGTCGTGCTCAGAGGGTGTGGCCGACGCGTGCTGCTGAATCGCCTCAGGATCGCTTCATCCGAAGCGTCCAGGAAAAGGACCTGCACGTTGCGGTCACCTGGCTTGGACAAAGCCTGAATCGCTGCCGCCGCGTCATCCAAGAAGCCGCGCACCCGCACGTCGATGCCGAAGGCGATACGCATCAGGCCAGCGGTGGACAGCGCATCGACGGTGCTCGCCAACACCGGGGTTGGCAGGTTATCCACGCAGAAGAAGCCCAAATCCTCCAGCGCGTGCACGGCCGTCGACTTGCCGGCACCACTGACGCCCGTGACGATCGTCACGGACACGGGTGAAGGTGGGCGCTGAGACGGGCTCATCGACGCGGCCCCACCGGCAACACCGGCGGCGGCGCCGAGCTCTCGTTCGGCGCCGCGTTCGGGCGGAACGGCATGCTGGACGGGCGCGCTGGCTGCGGCGAATCCGCGGCGCGGATGAGCCCACTCTCCAGGCGCTGCACGAAGTCTCGCGCGGAGTGGTGGCCCGCCTGCCGCAAAAGCTCATTGCGCGCGGCGATCTCGATGATGCTGCTCATGTTGCGGCCGGGACGCACTGGCAGCGCCACTTCGCGGATCGGGATGCCCAAGATCTCTCGGTGACGATCTTCCAGCCCGATACGATCGTAGTCGGCGTCGGACTGCCACATCGACAGCTCGACCACCAAGTCGATGCGCTTGCGTTCACGGATCGCCGTGACGCCGAACAAATCTTTGATGTTCAACACGCCGAGGCCGCGCACCTCGATGTGATGGCGGAGCAGCGCCGCGGGCTGACCGAATACCATGCCTGGCGGGCGATAATCGCATTCCACCGCGTCGTCCGCGACCAGGCGGTGTCCACGCATCACGAGCTCCAGCGCGCACTCGCTCTTGCCGATGCCGCTTTTACCCAGCAGCAACACTCCGACCTCGAACACGTCGACCAGCACGCCGTGGATGCGCGTGCGCGGCGCCAGTCGCTGATCGAGCAACGCGTGCACGGCCGCAATCACGGACGACGAACGCTCGGCGCACACCACGAGCGGCGTGCCCGTGCGCTCTGCTTCGTCAGAAAATGGCCGCGGCGGATCGATGCCGCGCGTGACCAGCACGAGCGACAGGTTCAGCGAGAACAAGAACTCGGCGGCGCGCCGCTGAGCCTCCACCGACAGCGACTCTGCGTAGCTGAGCTCGGTCTCGCCCAACACTTGAATCCGCGAAGGCACCACGCCGCGTACGTGGCCGACCAGCGACAGTCCAGACTTCTGGATGCGCGGATGATCAATCGAACGGTCGAGGCCTTTTGCGCCTGCGACCAGACGGACGTTGAGGGCAAGCGCCGGGTCGTCGAGAATTTCGCGGACGAGTAGGCCGCGAGCATTCTCGCCTTGCTCCGGCGCCCCCTTCACGTTTTGACCTCGGTGGCTTCTTGATTTTGAATCAGCGCATATGCCGCCGCGGACGACTCCGAAGCCATCAACTGCGCCCGCGTGTTGCCATCCCGCAGCAGCCGCGAGATGCGCGCGAGGGTTCGCAAATGCTCCCCCGTCGCGCGTTTCGGCCCTACCACCCCGAAGATGATTTGAACCTTCTCGCCGTCGATGGACTCGAAATCCACGCCTTTCGGACAAAGCAGCAGCGAGGCGGCTTGGCTCTCCGCCTCTTCTACCGCCGTGTGAGGGATCGCGACGCCGTCGCCTATGCCCGTGCTCTGCAGGCGTTCGCGCTCCATCAGCAGGGCTTCGACATGCGGGGCGTCGATGCCGAGCGCTGGCGAGAGCATCACCGCCAAGCGCTGCAGCGCTTCTGGTTTATTCGTGACGAGAGTGCCGTCCCGATCGACCAGGATGCGATCGACGCTAAGAATTTCACAAAGTCGCATGAGCTTGGCTCCATCCGCACCGAACTCGGCGCGCGCCGACGTTCAGCTGGCCTTTTTCCTCGGGGAGGTCTTGGCACGCGCGGCCGTCTTCTTCGCAGGCTTGGCTTTGACGGCTTTCTTAGCGCCCAACAGCTTTGCTGCAACTACACCAGTTTCCGTGTCTTTGCGCACCGTCTCGGCGCCGCGACGCTTGGCTTGTGCTGCACCGTGCGCGGCACGGATCTGGCGCTCCAGCTTGGTGAGCACCTTGTCCATCGACGCGTAAATGTCCTCGTTGCTCTCCTTGGCCTCCAAGTGCTCACCTCCGCTCGAAATTTGCGCCTCCGCAATCTGCTTCAACCCGTCGATTGAGAACGTGACCTTGGCCGTCATGGGTTGCCGCAAGAACTTCTGAAGCTTACCGAGCTTTTCCGTCGCATAGCCCTTGAGCGCCGCGCTCGACGCCATGTGACGGAAGGTGATGCTGATGTTCATTGGACCTCCTGCCGGGGTTCAGCCGGCAATCCCCAGATTAGAGCGACTTTTACGCCCGCCGTAACCAGAAACCGGCGCACGTCGCAGCGAATTACCTGCGGCAACCAAGTCGGACAACCCAGTTGCGTCACCCTTATCTAAGCCCCGCCCTCATTCGAACCTTCCCCGCCCCTTTCGTCTGCCCTTTCCCCAGCCAGGCCGACTACACTGCGCGTTCCCCGTGTTCCACGGCGGTGCATGGTCCCACGCCTTCGCGCGGGGCGCCCTCGCCCCACGCGCTCCTGAAATCCCGGCCTTACCGCCGGGCTCCGCGGGCGTGCTCAGAACACGCGCTTACGCTTCGAGGACGCCAGGATGCCCAGCATTTCGCGATACTTCGCGACAGTGCGCCGCGCGATCTTGATGCTTTCGCCCTTCTCCAACATCTCCACGATCTGCTGATCGCTGATGGGGTTCGACTTGTCCTCGACGTCGATCAGCTTCTTGATCGCTTGTTTTACGCTTTCGCTGGCGATGTCTTCGCTCGCGACGCGCCGGATGCTGGAGTTGAAGAAGTACTTCAGCTCGAACAAGCCTTGCGGCGTGTGCATGTACTTGTTGGTCGTGACGCGCGAAATCGTGGACTCATGCATGCCGACCGCCTCGGCCACGTCCCGTAGGATCATCGGTTTCAAGAACGAAACGCCCTTCTCGAAGAACTCGCGCTGCTTCTCGACGATGCACTCGGAGACGCGGATGATGGTCTTGCGACGCTGCTCGATCGCGCGGATCAGCCACTGCGCGTTGCGCAGCTTCTCGCCGATGAACTCCTTGGCGCTGGGATCCTTCATCAAGCGCTTGGTCAGGTTCTCGTTGATGAACAGCCGCTGCACGCCGCGATCGTTATCGAGCACGACGAACTCGTTGCCGTCCTTGATCACGTAAACATCGGGGGTGATGCCGATGGTGCGCTCGTCGGTGTCGGTGAAATTCCGCGCCGGCCGGCTCTCGAAGTCCTGAACCTCCTTGGCGGCTTCGTACACGTCCTCGAGCGGGATCTTCATTTCCCGCGCGATCGCCTGGTAATTGTGCTTCTCCAGCGCACCCAGGTGATTGCTGATCATGTCGTAGATGTTGTCGCCCGCTTCGTAGCCAGCGGCTTTCGCTTGGATCAGCAGACATTCGCGAAGGTCGCGCGCCGCGACGCCGATGGGATCGAAGTTTTGAATCAGCTCCAGCACCAGCGGGGCGTCGTCGGGGTGTAGTCCAGCTTCCTCCGCCAGATCCTCGATGGTCAGATCTGGCGTACGCGTGCCGTCGGGTCGCTCCACCCCTTCGAGGTCCAAGAACCCGCGGTCATCCAGGTTGCCGATCACGAGCTCGGCAAAATTCCTCTCGGACGCCATCAGGTCGCTCATCTGCAATTGCCAGAGCAGATGGTCCTGCAGGCTGCGCGGCCGGGTGAGATTCTGTTCAATCGGAGGCAGCTCTTCGAAGCCGTTGCGGCCGCCAGGCCCCGGGGACTGCTGCTGAGTGCGGTTCTCGAGGAACTTCTCCCAATCGACCTCGCGGGTGGCCTTGTCGCTCAGCTTCTGATCGTCGGACTTGTAATTCCCTGCAGGATCCTCGCCGCGCGATTCGCTGGTGGGTGGCCGAACCTCGGCGGCGTCATTGCGCCCCCGATCCGGCTCGTCCTCGGAGAGGACAGGGTTGTTGTCCAACTCCTTCCTGACCTCGTCGATCAGCTCCAAGCGCGACAATTGCAACAAGCGGATCGCCTGCTGCAGTTGCGGCGTCATCACGAGCTGCTGCGACAGTCGAAGTTGCTGCTTGATCTCCATTTAATCCCGGCACCGCGAACGAGGGTTCGGGTGTAGCCGGAGTCTAACACCGCCTAAGCAAGAAGTGCGCCCTCTGTAGGTGCGCTTCGCAAGAACGGTGGGACGTCGGGAGACTAGGCCGACTCGGTCGGCCAAGAGGCCAACGCATGGTAACTTCAGCCGAGCGTCGGAATCTCCAGCTGCTTGAGCCTCAGCCGGGAGGCCGAGCTGGCGTCAGAACGGGGATGGAGCCTTTGACCTCGTTCAGCACGACTTTTCCGCTGGCAAGATCGACGGTCGCGCTCTCCGCAACGACCCAGCCGCGGCCACGGCTGAGTTTGACCGAACCGTCCAGACGAACGCTGCGCCGAGCCACGTCGACTTCGACCGTTTGGGCCGTCGCCGAAAAACCACGGGCCTGTGCGCTGACCCCGCCAGAGCCACGCGCCCAGCGGACGTTTGGCGCCTCGTCATAGCGGACCTCCACGCGCTCACAGTCGACTTTCAGATCGCCCAGGGTCGCGTGCACCTTGCCCTCCAACACCGCGGCGCCCTTGGCCATGTCGACCTCCAAGGATTCGGCAGTGATGTCCAAAGTTTCTCCCGCGACCACCGCGAGCGGCCCCGCTTGCGCCGTGGTGGACATCGCGGGCGCTAGCAGCGCGGCGACCACGACAGCAAGGCCCCAACGGCCGACGCCGCGACGGGCGATGGCAACTGTCGGACGGGAAAAGGAAGAAGAGATCACTTTGAAAATCCTAGCATGTAATACGGGGTTTGCCGGTCAGACCTTCCGCTCTTTTGGTTTGGCAACAGTCGCGTATCCTGGTTTTTTCCTTCGAGTTTCCGCGCTCATCGTAGTTGCGCTTACTTTAGGTGCCGAACGGCGCTGCGCTGCGTCCAAGCTTTCGCATCGGTCAGATCCGACCAGGCTTCACTTGACCGCGGGCAGAACCTCCGGAAGGCTTGTTTCGTGCAGCGCCGGTCCACGCAGGGCAAGACCACGGCTTCCCGGCTGAAGACTTTGTATCTGCACGTCCTGAGTTCGGAGTCCCCCAGCGCAGCGGACGCTTTCCTCAGCAGCACGCGACTTGACCGCGACTTTCTGAGCGATGAAACGCGCCTGGTGCCAATCGAGCTGTGGCACGCAGCCCTCGTGGAGTTCTCCTCGCGGTTGGGCAGAGAGGCGATCGCGAAGGCACACCGGGCGGCCGTGCACCCGGAAAACTTGGGGGTTTGGACGCACGTGCTGCGCGGTGCCCTGGATCCCGCGACGGCCTATCGACAGCTCCAACATTTCGGCGGCGAACAAGTCTCGACGGAGCGTTGGCGCACACTCGAAGAGGGGCCAGGGTTTTGGCGAGGCGCTATTCCCTCACCGGTCGACAATGGCTTCGAACGCGATGGTTTGATGACGCTCGGACGGATGGCAGAGCTAGCCAGCGTTCCGTTGCTCTTTGGTTTGCAGGCGGCGGTGGTGCAACATCGCCCGTCGCGGGGCACGCCTAGCTTCGACGAATACGAGGCGCGTTGGAACGAGCCAGCGCTTGCGGTGGCGACGTTCAAGTCTGCGGTCCTGGGCGGCGTCTCGGGCGGCGTTTGGGCAGCGTTTTTCCCGAGTACGGGCGCGCCCTGGCCGGTGGGGGCGTTGCTCGGAGCAGGCGTGCTCGGCGCGATGTCCGCGTTCGGAGTGCAGGAGACGCGTCGGCGTGCCCAGTCCGCGGCGCAGATGATGAGGATCCAAGCGCTAGAGCGTTCGGCCACGCTGCGCGAAAGCCGGGAAAAAGGCGCGGTCGGCTTCCACGAAGGCCAGGTCGTCGCGGGGCAGTACCGCCTGACGGAGAAGCTGGGTGTCGGCGCTAACGGTACGATCTGGGAGGCGGAGCGCATCGCGGATGGCCACACCGTCGCGATCAAGTTGCTGCGAGCCGCCGTGGCGCACGACACAGTGGCCGCTGATCGTTTGCGGCGCGAAGCCGCGGCCTTGGGTTTGGCCTGGCACCCGAACGTGGTGGAAATCTATGACGACGGTCACCTACCGGACGGCACGAGCTACTTGGTGATGGAGCGTCTGTACGGTGAGTCGTTAGCGTCGCGCCTCAAGCGCAAAACGCTGCTTTCACCGGCGGAAACCCTGCCGATTGCGCTCGAGATGTGCGACGCGTTGGCCGCCG
>Ga0247764_1000456_pt1 | contig 14193 bp, 9 predicted proteins | sample UWRJL051202B4_FD_179932 | JGI IMG/M metagenome (GOLD analysis project Ga0247764, IMG submission 179932) | Plant litter microbial communities from Arlington Agricultural Research Station in Wisconsin, United States - UWRJ-L051-202B-4 | ecosystem: Environmental > Terrestrial > Plant litter >...
TCGAAGCCCAAGACCGGCGGCATGGAGAACTGAGCCAGGGGAGCGATCACAACGCGTCGAGCAGCTCACGGACGCTGCGTTCGGGCAGCGCATACCGAACGGCTCGTCCTTCGACCTGCGCCGCGAACACCTTGGCGTCGTCGTGTGTGAGTGCGGTCCCGATCAAGAGACGTTGCGGCTTGCCCTGTCCGGGCAGGGGCTGAAGCTGCAGACTCAGCGTCTGCGGGGTGAGTGTGGTTGTCTCCACGCTCAGCGCTACCTCCGCGCGCAGGTTCTCGATTGCGCTCAGCAGCCGCACGACGCTGCTCTCTGGCAGGTTCGACTGCGGAACGAACTCGTCCCCTCGACGCTGCAGCACCACGCTCCGGCTCCCGGCCAAGAGCTCGATGCGAGCGAGCTTTGCCGCAGGAATCAGACCAAAATCCCGCGAAATCAGCAGCGTGCACAGACTCTGGGCCAGTGACCGCGGCAGCACGAACACTCCCTGGGTATCGTCGAGCTTGGCGTACACGCCGCCGCTCGTCTCTGCGCCCAACAGCAGGCTGACCTGGCGCGGTTTGCCGCCGGTCTTATCAGCCAGTGAAAGCGTGGCGCGGACGCGCGCGGCGGACAGACCGAACGCCGTTTCGTCCGTGTCCGAGACCCAACGTTGCGCTCTCAGCGTACCCAGCTGTTGTATTAGCTCGAGTGCTAGCGCGCCGTCGTGATCGAAACCGGCGGGTTCCAGTAGTCGATAGTTGCCGCCGCCGTCGCGCTCCAGCCGCTGCGTTTGCCCGCCGCAGTGAAGGCTCAGCTCCCGTAGCTCGGACGGACCAAAATCGAACAACGTGAGTGAACGCAGCAGCAGCGCGCTCGGGTTCAAGCTGCGCGCGGCGTCGCGTGACAGCATCAACACGGCCCCGTCTCCCGCGCGGCGCACCGGCAAACGTCCATCACCCTGAACCCGACCAAGCTCGAGCTTCTCGGTGTACTTGGGATCGCGCTCGATCGCAGCGCTGCGCAAGTGAACGAAGCCTTGCGGTAGCGCGAGCCCCAAAGCCGCGAGTTCGGGTCGTTCGAGCAGCTCGCCCTCGAGTGAGGTGAGTTCCTTCAGGCGCTGGTTGCCGAGCTCGAGCGACAGCTCCGAGACGCTAGGGGAACGCAGCTGGAATCCGCGCTCCGTCCGCGCGAACTCCAGCGCTTTCCCGCCTTGTTCGAGGCGAGCGGACTCCACCTCATCGGTATGCAGCGTGAAGGCGGCGGTGTCATTCAGCCGCTCCGCCACCAATGAGAAGAGCGCCTGTGCGCCACGGGGCACGCAGGCAGCCAGCGCAGTCGGCGAAGTTCGAACCAACACGCTCTGCGCTTCGTCTCGCGGACAAATAGCTCCGATGCGAAATGTAAGCGGAGCGCGCTTGTTGCTGGGCTCGAGCTGCACGCTCACGGCCGCTGCGCGTTCCAGGAGGGCATTGGCGTCTTTCGACTCCAGGAAGTGCTCGACTTTGACCGCGCCTAGCTCGAAGATCAGGTTCTCGACGCTGTCGCGACGTACGTTGTGTTGGTTTGCGTCTTGCCAGCTGGGCCCGGGGCCGCGCTTCAAATTCAGCGGCGCGACGTCGCGACCGAGTTCAATGCGCACACGCTCGATGTCGGAGAGCGCGTAGGGCAGCAGCGCGCGCGGGCGCAGGGCGTCGCCCGTGCGCGGGATGCCGTTGAGCCAGTCCTTTCGTACCACACCGACGCGGCGGTCGGTGCCGTCCCGGATCTCGATGTAGCTGGCGTCGGCGGGCGTCGCGGCGGGTTTGCCGACGCGGATCAGTACGTCGCCAAAGCCAAAGCTGAGCATTAGCTCGAGCTTCGGCTTGTCGAAGCCGAGCTGCGTGTCGCTGTCCGTCTCCGTGAATTTGCGCAGAAAGCCGCCCATTTCGAGCGAGCGCAGCAAGCCTTCGGTCGCCTCGGCGTCGGTCGCTGAAGCGTCGCTTCTCAGCTGCCAAGCGGGTGCGCCGGCGTCCGCAGCCACGCGCTCGAGCGTGAAGCTGCCTTGTTCGGATTTGACGGCGACGCGACGCAAGTCGGCGCGAGGAAAGCGCGATAGCAGATTGTTCTCGCGCTCCGCGCGCTCGCTGGTGCTCGGGCGTTCGCGAGTGATGAAAAGCGCGGCCCCGCTACCCAGCGCGAGCACCACAATCAGCGTGTTCACCAGCAGGCTGCGTTCAAGCTTCATGTTTGTCGGAAGCCTTGGGACTGTCGTTGAGCGCTTCGCTGCGCGACCGCTTCTCCACCGCGCGCCTCCGCAACATCACGAACACGCCAACCAATGCAGCGGAGAGCGGCATGTAGATCAAGACGTAACGTAACACTTCGGACAGGGACTCCTCGCTCAGCGCCAGTCCCAGCTCGTGCGGTGGCTTCTCTGGCACGCTCACGAGCGCCGGACGAGCAGCGAGCCAAGAGATCGCGTTCTCCATCAGCAGGCGGTCGCCGTACAGACCCGAGTCGCGGAAGCCACGGTTGTGGGCGACGTTGACCGCGCCCAGCACGACCACGCGCGGCGCGTGGGTTCCGCCAGCTGGTTTGGTCAGTTCGCGCGCCACGCCCAGGATTTGCTGGCCTCGGGCGGCACTTTCCATTGCAGCGTCCAGCTTGCCTTCGCCCAGCGCGCGCACGTCGCCCAGCGCCAAGGCGTCCGGGCTGGTCGTGAGCAGCGCTTTGGCGGAGGCATGGGTCGCTCGAACGCTCTGCGCGCCGCTCAGCAGCACACGCAGCTCCAGTTTGCCTTCACCTTTCACCAAACCCTGCGTGATCGGATGAGGCTCCGGTGATGCGAAGAAGATCTCGCCCAGGCCCCGCGGTAGGCGCGCTGCAGTGTCCGTCTCGACGACGAGGTTTCGTCCGAGTTCGGCGCCAGCCAAGCTGAGCACGGGTTCGAGCCCGGTGGAGCCGATCGCGCCGGATTCTCCTACGATCGGCGGCAGCAGCAAGAGCGCGCTCATACCTTGCTGCACGCTGCCCAGGATAAGCTCGGCGTCTGGCGCGTTGAAGGCCAAGCGCGGGCCCGCTACGACGAGCAGCCGGCAGTCGGAGAGCGTGGTGCCCTGCGTGGCTGGCAGCGTGCGCTCATCGGCTACGTAGTTGCTCTTCTCGATGCGCGCTCGCAGCTCGACCAGGCCTTCGGGTCCGGCGTCGTTCAGACCGAGCTCCTGGTGTCCCTTCGAAAAGCAAATCTTGGCGCGCTCTTGGCCGAGCACGTTGACGATGCCTTCGGTGAAGGCTTGTTCCAGGCGCGGACGCACGTTGCCGGACTCGGCATCGAACGCCAGCAGCTGATCGGCGGTGACGAACCAATGCCGCTCCCCCTGGGCGATGATCACGCTGGCGTCGGCCATCACGCGGCCGTCCTCGGCCTTGCCGGAGACGACGCCGTAGCGTTGTTGGATCGCCTGAAATTCTGCCGGGTTGCTGTCCGGGTCGATGTATCTGACGCTCAGCTTGCGCGTGACACCCGCGTACGCTGTCAGCAGGTTGCGCACTCCCGCCAGTACCGGGTCGCTGCGGCTCAAGAGCACGGTGATGTCCACCTGCGAGTTCAGCGCCCGCAACGTGCGCTCCGTCGCGACCGACAAGCTGTACAGCTGATTGCTAGTGAAGTCCCAGCGCTTGTAGAAGCGCGCGACCAGCACGTTGAGGTTGACGGCGACCACGGCCGCGGCGAGCACGCCCGCCGCCGAAAACACCCGCATCTTGCGTAGCAAAGAGCGCCGGCTCTGCGCCGCTGGCGGCTGGTTCAATCCCACCTCCAGGAGTCCACCACGCGCGTGGTGAAAAACAGACTCAGCGCAATCACCGAGCCGTCGAACACCACTCGCCGCAGATCCACGATTCCCTTCGAGAAGTCCTCCATCTGCGCGGCCATGGACACGTGCGCACACAGGTCGTGGAAAAGTCCGTCCTCGAACACGTACTCGCCGATGCCCATCACGAACATGCCGAAGACGAACAGCACCGTGAGCAGCAGCGCGATGAGTTGGCTCTTGGTCATCGCGCTCATCAAGTTGCCGATGGCCAGGTACGTCGCCCCCACGCCGAAAACGCCGAGATAGCTGGTGCCCACCACCTGCCAATCGATGCTGCCCGTTTTGCGCAAAATCACGACGTAGAGCAGCGTCGGCGCCCAGATCAGCACGTACGTGCTCAGGGTTGCCAGGTACTTGCCGAGCACGACGGCGAATGGCGTGACCGGCGCCGTGAGCAACGTTTCGATGGTGCCGCTGCGACGCTCTTCCGCGAACGTGCGCATGGTCAGCGCCGGACAGATCAACACCAGCGTCAGCGGGAGCAGCACCGATTCCTGGCCGAAGAACAGCTGCACGGGGCCAACATCCGCGGCAATGTCCGGTAGCGTCGTGAAGTGCACCACTATCGAGTAGAAGATCGCGCCTTCCAAGAGCAGGAACACGACCAGCAGCACCCAGGCCAGCGGCGTGACCCACAAACTCAACATCTCGCGGCGGTAGATCGCGGAAAGGCCGCTCACACTGCGCTCTCTTTCTTCGTGTCGTCGTGGCCCGGAGCTTGCGTCAGCTCCGCAAAGACCTGTTCGAGCGACGCCTTCGCGACCTGAACCGAGCGCACACCGACACCCGCCGCGCTGAGCGCGGCCACGACGGTTTCGGCGGTCGCAGAAGCGTCGCCGCTGGTGCTCAGGCGCACTCGCCGAAGCTCGCCGTCCAGGCTGTGGTCGAGCACGTTCACTGAAGGCAGGTCCCGCACCAGGGCCAACGCGCGGTCTTCGGGGTCACGCAGCTCGAGCGACAACTCCGCAGATTTTCTGGCCTGCAACTCGGAGAGTTTGCCTTCTGCGACCAGCGTGCCGCGGTGAATCACCACCGCGCGATCGCAGGTCGCCTCCACCTCCGACAGGATATGGGTCGACAGCAAGATCGTATGCTGTTTGCCAAGCTCCCGGATCAGTCGTCGCACTTCGCGGATCTGGTTGGGGTCCAGTCCGGCAGTCGGTTCGTCCAAAATCAGGAGCGGCGGCGCTGCCACCAGCGCGTCTGCCAAAGCCACCCGTTGACGGAAGCCTTTGGAGAGGTGGCCGACCAGCGTGTCGCGCACCGAACCGAGGCCGGCGCGCTCCACAGCGGTGTCGATGGCTCGGGCTCGCTCGGAGCGCCGCACGCGTTTGAGCTCGGCGCGAAAGCGCAGGTATTCGTTCACGCGCAGCTCGGGGTAGAGCGGCGCAGCTTCGGGCATGTACCCGAGCCTGCTGCGCGCCAACAACGGTTCCCGCTGCACGTCATGCCCAGCGATGCGCACCTCGCCGCTGGTGGCGCCCAGGAAGCCGGCCAGGATGCGCAGCGTCGTGCTCTTGCCAGCGCCGTTGGGGCCCAATACGCCGACGATCTCTCCGGTGCCGACGCGGAAGGACACGTCGCGCACGGCGACGACCGTTCCGTAGTCTTTGGTGAGGTGTTCGACCTCGATCATGCTGGTTCGTGGATCCCGGCGGCCACTTCGGGACGACGGGGGCGCACGTCCTACCACGCCGCGGCCGAATCGGCCCGATTGGCTGCGGGAAGGGGCGGTTGCTGCTGCGAACGTGCGGCGAAGGCAGCCAGGCGGCTCCTAGCGCTCACTCCGGGATGCAGGCGTAGAGCTCTTCGTCGCAGCGATAGCCCTCACGACAGTCGCTCCGCGCGAAGCAGCCTGCCAAACATCGCGACTCGTCCGCGATTTCGCGGCACACCGCGCTTTCACCACCAGCGCAGTCCAGGAACGTCGCGCAAATGCTGGCGCAGTAGCCGTTCGGCCAGCTCGTGTCGCAGCGGCCCGGGCCGCCATCCAGCGCGACGCAGTCCTCGTCGTTCTCGCACGCGGCTCCCGTTACTTTCGCTGGGGAGCCGGCGATGGCTGGACTGCCCGACACCGCGGCGAGTCCGCCGCTGGCTGAACGCCCGCCGCGAGCTGGATCGTTACGCCCGCCCGTGCCCGGCTCGGGATCTCCGCTGTCACCGGCGACAGTGTCCGCGCCACCGGAGCTCGACCTGCCTCCGCTTTCGTGCGAGTCGACTTTCGGATCTTGCTCGAAGCAAGCCACCAGGGTGATGAGACCTGCGCTGAGCACCGCGCGCTTCCGCATGGGATGAGTTTGCTAGCGAACTTGCGCCCAACGCAAGCCACGTGAACGCCGCAGACCGACACCGAGCAACGCCAACGCGAACAGCGGCACGAGTGAACCGTTCCCGCTGGCAGGCACGTCGGCGGGCGCGCTGACCAGCTTGGGGAACATCGCGCCGGCGTTCGGCGCCCTGTCGTCTCGCTGATCCGCACCGATCACGGCTAGGCCGCCGTCGAGCGCCACCGCTGCGCCGAAACTATCCTCCGCTGCCGGATCCGCCACGCGGTACTTGCTGTGATTTTGCCAGCCACCCGCCGCGGTGCGCGCGTAGGCGTAAACAGCGCCGGCATCTTCGGCGCCCTCGTCGTTCAGGAAGGAGCTCACGAGCGCGACGCCGCTGCTCAACGCTACGGCGGCCCCGAAAAAGTCCCCCGGCAACCCGTCTACCGCGTGCAGTTGGGCACGCTGGGCCCACACGCCGCTCGAGCGCGAAAACACATACGCCGCGCCCACCGCAAGGCCTTGATCGTCGCGCTCCGGCGCGCCGATCAGCACGTTGTCGCCATCCAAGCTGAGCGCGTTGCTGAACAAGTCACCATTGGCGCCGTCAGTGGGCCTCAACTTTTGCTCAATCAACCAATTGCTGCCGAGCCGAGCGTAGATGTACGCCGATCCGGACGCGATCGCGTTGTCGTCGTCGTTGGGTGCACCGATCGCGGCGGTCGTGCCGCGTAGCGAGACCGCGGAGCCGAACAAATCGTTGGACCGGCCATCATTCGGTGCGATTTGGCTGATTTGTGACCAGACCGTGCCGGATTTGCCATAGAGGTACGCCGCGCCGGAATCCGCGCCAAACACGTCCGCGTAGGGCGCTCCCGCCAGGACGATGTTGCCGCTCAACGAGATGACGGAGCCGAAAAAGTCGAGCGCCGTGCCGTCCGCGGGCGAGAGCTTCGCCTGTTGTGTCCAGCTCGTCCCGCTGCGCGCGAACACGTACGCGGCGCCGGACTGCGCGCCGTTCGTGGCGTTGGCGTAGGGGGCGCCGACCACGATAGTGTCGCCGTCCACGTCCACGCTTTGTCCGAAGGATGCGTTGGGGCTGCTATCTGCCGCGACCAGCTTGGCTTGCAACACCCAGGCTTCGTTTTGCCAGACGTAGACGTAAGCCGAGCCTGACAAGGCGCCAGCATCGCCGTCGCCGGGTGCGCCGACCACAGCGGTGTTGCCGCGCACGGCCACCGCGAAACCGAAGTGATCGCCGCTTTCACCATCCGACGGCGTGACCCGCGTAGAGAGCGGCGGCTCGGCGCTGGCCGTGTTCGCAAGCGCGGTCAACGCGAGCATACCAGCAACGCTCGTTAAGTATCGCAGTTCCAGTTTCCGCATGGGGCGCTCCAATTGTTCGCAGGTCGGATCAATTTGCACGGCTTCCATCACGGAAACGCCGCAGCCACAGGCTGCCAGCACCCAGCAGCAACAGCGCCGTGAGCAGTGCGTACACTGGAAGCAGTGCAGGCACGCCCGGGGCGCCAAACAGGTTGATACCTACCAAGATCGGATCGTGATCCGACGCAGCGAAGGGATCGGCAGGACTGAACGGATCGTCGGTCTTGAATTCGGTGTTGTAATTCAACACCACAGGTTCGTCGGAGTTGATGTGCCACTCGGTCACGCCGGTGACCTGCGAGCTGAGCGAGTTGGAAGCGAAGGCGTAATCCAGGTACCCGCTCTGTCCGTCGAATTGATACGAGTAAGCGTTCGGACCGAGGCGAGTCTCTATCAGCGAGGTGAAGCGCTGCTTCATGGCAACGATCGGATCCTCCTTCGCGTAGGCATTGAAGTCACCCAGCACCAGGAAGTCCGGGTCGCCGCTGCCGGTGGGGTCGTTCGCCAGCCAGTTGCTGAGCGCCGTGGCGGCGCGGGTGCGAGTCACGTTGCAGTTGCCCTGACCATCTCCGACGTCGGGATCACCAATGTCGTCGCAGTCCGAGCCCTTCGATTTCAAGTGATTCACCACCACCGTCAGCCGCGCGTTCGTGCCGAGCTCGTCGAAGGTTTGCGCGAGGGAGGGGCGGTTCTTGTTGTCGACGAAGTTGGGGTCGACGCTGCTAGTCAAGATCGCCGGTGGGTGGAAGGGCGCGACCTTGCTGGGCTTGTAGAGAAGCGCAAGCTTGATCGCGTCCGTGCCGATGGTGCCGGTGTTGATGAAGGCATACGTGCCCGCACCCACGCGGCTGTTCAAGCCTTCCACCAGGTTTTGAACGGCAGCGCTCGCGTTATTCTCGATCTCCATCAGGCCGACGATGTCGGCGTTCAGCGCTTGCAGCGCGTTTAGGATTTTCGTGCGCTGGCGCTCGAACTCCAGCGCGCTATCCGCACCGCGGCATTCCATCCCTCCGCTCGGTCCACACGGGTGAGGGGCGCCGTTGTCGATGGTGGTGAAGAAGTTCAGCACGTTCAGCGCCGCGACGCGCAAGCGGCCGCCGACCTGCTTCGGCGTCGCTTCCCGCGGCTCTGGGCTCGCGAATACCGGCGCAACCAGCGGGTGAAGGCGGTAGAGATTGAACTGGCCGCTCAAGACGCCTGACAATCCGGCCAGCGTGTCGCCCAGGCGGCGGGTGTTGTTGGCATCCTTGTAGGGGATGGGATTCGGATTTTGCGAGTTGTTGGCGTCGTCCAGAATGATGCGGCTGCGCTCGTTCAAGTCTTGCAACGCCAGCGCGCCTTCGCCGGGCTCCACATCGTGCGTGGGTTGATACAGCCGCCCATCCGCTGACAAATCGAGCGAGCCATAACGCCCCAAAACGTAGTTGCCCGTCACCGTCAGCGTCTGCGGGATTTGTACCAGCATCCCCTCGTAGCGTTCCAGGTACGTAGTCGTTGCTGCCGGCAACGTAACGAGTGACGCCGCTGGCAAAGCGGTGGTGTTGCAGACGACGACGTCGCTCACCGCGTTGAGCTCGGTCAGGGTGTCCTGTTCGCTCACGGTGCCGCGCACGCGCACGACTTGTCCAACGCTCACGTCTGCGTTGAGCGAGCCCTCGTAGATGAACAACCCCTCCGATGTGGCCGGATCCGCATCCGCAGTGGCCGCCGACTCCTGCAGGAAAAAGCCGTTCAGATCTCCATCCTGAAAGTCCGCGGTGACGACTGCCTCTACGTTCACCGCGTTACCGAGCAACGGACTAGCCGAGCCGCTGCCCTGAATCGCAGACACTCGAGTGACCGCGTCCCCGCACGCGCCCACCGAGCCAGACGGAGGCGCGCAGCTGTTCGCCGCGCCGGGGGAAGCCGCGACAGCTCGAAAGTCCGCAGAATTGTCGTTGCTGTCGACACCGTTGCCACAGCGCGACAGCGACTGATTCGGCGAGTTGTTATTCTCCGCGCTGGCAGTCGGCACACTGCTGCCCTCGGTGTTGCTTGCCACGTCGCCCTCGTAGCTCAGCGCGTCGACCACGCTGCCGTTCAACAGCAGCGAAAGTGCGTCCGGCGAACCGTTTTGGATCAAGTCGGAGTTGGGCGTGATGTCTTGATCACAGTTAGGCACGACGCTGCCGTCGGCACAGATCACGTAGTAGTCGTTGGCAGCAAGCGTTACGCCGGCGGTGATAGTGATGGTTTGGTAGGTAAGACCGGTGGCGCCGTTTACGAGCCGAATGCTGTAGCCGTTCAAGCTCACCGGGCTCGAACCGTTGTTGTAGAGCTCGATGAACTCCCCGGTGTCAGCTCCGGGTTGATCGTAATCCAGCTCGTTGATGACGATCGCCGCGTGGGCGATACCCGTGCGCGCCAAGAGCGCGAGCACGACCAGAGCAATCAGTCTGAAGGCACGCGACACCATGACCCCCATCTCCATTTTTCAGAAACGCCCGCAAGGAATACTGTCTTGGCGCAGCGCATTGCCGGCGGTTTGCGCATCATCCGTCCAGAAGAAGCTGCGGCGCCCGCTGCTGCACTCCGCCTCAGTGAAAAAAGCGATGCCCTCGTTGTTGATGTTGGGCATCGTGCTCGGGCGCGCCAAGCTCTTGTGCACCTTGAAGCGACCGAGCGTGGGCGAGCCGGCGGTGGTGTCGATGTCCAGGATGTTGATTTGACCCTGGCAGGTGTCGTCGCAGGCGGACCACAGGTAACCGACGTCACGGTCGAACTGCAAATCCATCACGCCGGTTTGTCCGCTGACGACGCTGGCGATGCGAGTGAAGCCGCCGCTGCTGTGATTCAAGACATAAGCGTAGATCAGCCCGTTGGCTTCGACGCCCAGCAAGAACACTCCGCCCGCGTGGTCCGGGTAGCGCGACGGGTCGTAAGGCATACTCGTGGTCTCATCGAGGAAGCCTTTGGACGTCAAGTACGCGTCGGGCACGAACGTGATGGCCTCCAATCCCAGGTTCGAGCCCACGCTGGGCAGGTCGCTGGTGAGGTTCCACTCGTTGCTCGCCGTCAAGGTTGCGGTGGTGGCTGCCGTGTCGAAGCGCAGCACACTCAAGCGACTGGTTGCGCTCACGTCGTTATCTCGCTCCGTGGCCACGTACAGGAAAGTGCTGTCGAAGTCCGGTTGAGCCACACCTTCGGCGTCGGGGTTACCAGTTCCGGAGGGATACTTGAGCGGCTTTCCTGCGGAAAAGCCGTTGGTTGTGGCGGGTGTCCAGGTCGCGCCGCTGGCAACGAGCCGATACAGCGTGCCCGGGCCATTCTTCACGGCCCACAGCGCCGCCGGGTTCGTGCCGCGCGCAGGCTGGTACGACAAGCCGCTCATGTTGCCGCCGAAGGTGTTGGCTACGTCGGCGACCCTCACGTCGTTCGCGCCTGGCCAGACCAAAGCGCTTGAAGGTGTCGAACCGCAGCTGTTCGTCACGCCCTTGCTGGAGGCAGCGCCATCAGCCAACGCCCCGCTGCCGCTCGGGCAGCGCGCGTAGGTCGTGCTGGCGTGCGCTGTCCAGCTGTAAGCATCCACCAGCAGTCCGGTGGCGGTGTAGATGCGCGCGGAGTCGGCGGCGCCCAACCCAAACCCGAACCCAGCTTCCTCCAAGACGTAGTAGCCGTCCGGCGCGATCGTGGTACCCGCCGGGACGGCAGAGGTGCGCGAGTCATCGTTGTCTTTGAAGATCCAGTCGGAGATGTCCACCGCGGTCGTGCCGGCGTTGTAGAGCTCCACCCAGTCGCCCGGTGTTCCGCCGTTGGACTCGACTTCGTTGATTTTGATGGCAGGCAACGGCGCGCTGCAATCGTTGGCTGCGCCCTTCGTCACGCTGGCGTTCGTCCCGAACGAACCGACGCCGTTCGCGCAGCGGCCGTAGCTCGTGCTGGCGTGAGCAGTCCAGCCGTAGGTATCGACGACCACTCCGGCCGCGTTGTAGAGCCGCGCAGAATCCGCGGCGCCGAGGCCGAAGCCGAACGCCGCCTCTTCCAAGAGCAGGTAGGCGCCCGGAGCTAGCGTCGTGCCGGCCGGGATCACGTGGTTGTGCGTGTCGTCGTTGTCGCGGAACGTCCAACCACCGAGCTCCGCGTTGATGGTACCGGCGTTGTACAGTTCGATCCAATCGCCCGGTGTGCCGCCGTTGGACTCGATCTCGTTGATGCGCACGGTGGGTGTGCAGTCGTTGGCAGCGCCCTTCGAGGAGCTCGTGGTCGTGACGAAGGCGCCGATGCCGTTTGGACAGCGACCGTAAGTGGTCGTGGCATGTGCGGTCCAGCTGTGGCTGTCCACCAGGTTGCCCGACGTGTCGAACAAGCGCACGGATTCCGCGGCGCCCAGGCCGAAGCCAAACGCGGCCTCTTCCAACACCAGGTAACTTCCTCCGCTGAGGATGGTGCCGGCCGGGAGCACGTAGCTGTGTGTGTCGTCGTTGTCCTTGAAGGTGAATCCGGACAAATCTACTGCGCTTTCGCCGGTGTTGTAGAGCTCCGCCCAATCACCCGGCGTTCCGCCGTTCGACTCGGCTTCGTTGAACTTGACTTGAGTGGGGGAGCCGCCGCTCACCACACGTTGCCAAGCGAAGGGCACGCTGGCCGCCGGATCGACGTGCAGACGCAGCCACTCACCAGCGCTGCCACCGTTCAGACCAATGCGCGTGAAGTTCGGCACCGGCGTGTTCACCCCGTGCAGCGAGTCGCCGTTCGCCAGCGGATTGTCGACCCAGAAGCCCCTGGAATTGCCGTGAATCAGCAGCACCGGCTTGCCGAATCCGAGCGACAAGCTGGCGATGCGTTGCACGATCGTGTCGTAGGCCGCCAGCGAGACGTTGTTCGCAACCGCTTGCGGATCCCAGGCGTCCGCTTGCGCGGTCAGCACCACACCCGCCGCGTCTTGCGCGCGCGCCACGGCGAACGCTCGCTCCAGCCAATCGAGCGTAGCGACCGTGCGCGCGCTGCGCTCGGCGTCGCGGGCAGCGGGCATGTCCACCTTGCTCGGATCGTCCGCGTACCAGGGCAGGCTGTCGTTGTCGTTGCCGACCAAGTGCAGGGTCGCGAACGCGACGCCCGCTTCGAACCACAGTTGATGTTCGAGGAAGGTCGTCTGGCCAGGAAAGCCGGCCTGAGTCAGCAAATGCTTCTCTTCCGTACCCAGGGCAAGACCCGGTTGCGGAAAAAATTGGGTCCGCACGGCCGCCAACCGCGCCAACGGGTCGAAGCCGCCGTTGCCGCTCAGCTGACAGCCGAGCCAATCCTGCGTCCCCGGCGTGAACACCAACGGCAACGGCGAAGCGGCGAACGCACTCGCGACGCTCTGGTAGTACGCATCCGAACAGGGGCTGGCGTTGCCCTTGGCATTACCCACGTGCACCAGGCTGGTCACGGCTGGATTGCTAGCGATGCTGGAGAACAAGCCAGGTAGCAGCGAGACTTGGGCTGGCGCATTGGGGAGGTCAGTCACGAACGCCAAATCCAGCGGATTTTTCGCCTCGGACGCCCACAAGTCGCGCTCGAAGTCGATCCCGATCGAGATCGCGCCGTTCACCAGCATTCTGAGCGTCACCGTGCCCACCTCGTACGGGTCGACCCGCACGCTGACTGGCGCTTCGGAGACATAGCGAGGCGCGGTGCTCGACGTGACCTCGGCGCAGGTTTCCGAAAAGGCGGCGCCGTCCACCTTGACGATGCCGCTGGGCAACGCCGTCAGCGAGTAGCTTGCGGAGCTACCAGACTCGGCGCTGAACAGCCGCGTCTGCGAGCGACTGCCCGTGGCGGCGATGCGCACGCAGCGGACGCTCGATGGCACATTGCTGAGCGCGACCTGGATGCCGCCGACGTCTTCGAACGACTCAGCGCCGCCGGGTGCAGCACCATCGCTGCTACAACCAGGCACCCAAGCCATCGCCGAACAGGCGAACACGACACTCAGTCTTCGCATCGGAACCATCTCCGCATTGGCGCGTACCTCGAGTTGCCTCGACGGCGCGTGACATCTCACGGAAGCTTGCGCAGCGAACTTGCGGCCGCCGCTTCACGCGCGAATCGTACGAACATCAAGAATGCGCCGAGCGCCCACAATACCATCGCGAGTGGCCACCACTCGCGATGCGCGAGTTCGAACTCACTCGGCGCGTGAACACCGATGAAGTACAGGCTCACGATGCGCGTCACGTTGGCCAGCGACACCAGCAAGAAGCCGACGACGCCGCCCAGCAGACGCAATCCCAGGCGTATAGGTAGCGCTAGAATCGCGGAGAACAGCAAGATCTGCACGTCCATCGCGTCGCAGTTCTTGACGATCGAAAGCGCGTACCTACCAAAAATTTGCGTGTCTACGACGCGCGCGCTGGGATCGAACCAAGCGATCACGGCACCTGCGACGCGCGCGTACAACGCCAGATAGCCGTGGATGGCTGCGTGAACCGCGCCGTCTCCGCGCGGGTAAGCGTACAACGCCGAAAGGGGTACGCTCACAGCCACGAAGCGCGTAGCAAAAGCCAACTCCGGACGTTTCAGCCAGGCGCGCATCTGGTCAAAAAAACGTCGGGGCGACGCACGCAGTCGGCTGCGGCGCCGCCCCGAGCTTGGGCCTCAGATGCCGGCCGGATCGTAGAGGGCCAGGAACTGTCCACCCTCCACCAGTTCGCTGTCGGTGTTCGCGAAGTGCGCTTGCACGTCGA
>Ga0247764_1000457_pt1 | contig 14180 bp, 10 predicted proteins | sample UWRJL051202B4_FD_179932 | JGI IMG/M metagenome (GOLD analysis project Ga0247764, IMG submission 179932) | Plant litter microbial communities from Arlington Agricultural Research Station in Wisconsin, United States - UWRJ-L051-202B-4 | ecosystem: Environmental > Terrestrial > Plant litter >...
GAAGCGCCCATCGACCACCGTGATCCGTCCCAGCTGCGGTGGGACCTGGGCCGCGGCCACCGCGGCGGGCAGGCGGAGCGGAACGCCGGCCAGGGAGGCTATGCGCAGGCGGGCCACCGAGCGGGAGCCGAGCGACGTGACCACCGACGGGCCGGCCAGCACGCGCGCGCGGGCCAGGCGCCGGTCGTCGAACGAGGCCAGCAGGACGCGGGCGGCCGCGCCGGAGTGATGGATCGCGTCGACCGCGGGGGCGACCACCGCGTCGGCCTTCATGTCGATGTTGAAGCGGATCTCGGGCCAGGCGTCGAGCACTTCGTCGAGCCGGGGCACCAGGGCCGCACCGGCGACCCGGACGGATCGCAGGTCGGCCCAGCTCAGGGACGAGATTCTGCCGCCGCGGCCGGCCACCCGGTCGAGGGTGGCGTCGTGGAAGACGACCGGCACCCCGTCCGAGGTGGCGTGCACGTCGGTCTCCACGTACCGATATCCGAGCTTCACCGCCCGTTCGAAGGCCGCCACCGTGTTCTCGTCGCCATCGGCCGCGCCGCCGCGGTGGGCGAACGCCAGGGGCGTCGGGGCGTCGAGGAAGGGCACTGCACGATCTTAGGTTCTCGCCGGTCAGCGCGGGTGAAGCTGGAGCGATGGCCGGTGCGCAAGGCGGCGGCTTTGTTGCACTGAGGTAAAAGTCCGTCGATGACATTGACCCGCGGCAGTGAGTTGATGATTCTTTGTCAACGACGCGCGATGTCACCGACACGGTGGGCGACGGCGACGGCTCGACGGAGGTGGGCGCAAGCTGGAAACGATCGAGTACGACGTAGTGGTGGTCGGCGGCGGGACGGCCGGTTCGGTCGTCGCGTCACGACTGTCGGCCGATCCGGGGCTGCGTGTCTGTCTCCTCGAGGGCGGCCCGTCCGACGTGGGTGACCAGCAGATCCTCCAGTTGCGCAACTGGCTCAACCTGCTCGAGGGTGACTACGACTACGACTATCCGATCGTCCCGCAGCCGCGCGGCAACTCGCATTTGCGGCACGCCCGGGCGCGGGTGCTGGGCGGCTGTTCGTCGCACAACACCATGATCAGCTTCTTGCCGCCGCCCGAGGATTTCGCGGACTGGGTGGCGGCCGGCGCCACCGGGTGGTCGTACGACGAGGTGCTGCCGCTCTGGAAGCGTCTGGCCATTACCATCACACCGGTCGCCGAGCGTGACCGGAACCCGCTGACCGAGGACTTCGTCACCGCGTGCCACAGCGCGCTCGGGGTCCCGATCCACGAGGACTTCAACGCCGCGCCGTTCGCCGACGGCACCGGCTTCTTCCCGGTCGGGTACCACCCCGAGACCGGCGTCCGCTCCTCCGCCTCGGTCGCCTACCTTCACCCGCACCTCGACCGGCCGAACCTCGACATCCGCACCGAGCACTGGGCGTTCCACCTCGACCCCGAGCGCGGCGTCTCGGTCCGCTCCGCGGGCCAGGTCAAAATCATCAAGGCCCGGCACGAGTACGTGCTGTGTGCGGGCGCGGTCGACACTCCGCGACTGCTGCTGCTCTCGGGCATCGGCCCGGCCGCCGAGCTCGAGAAGCTCGGCATCCCGGTGCGGCACGACCTGCCGGGCGTGGGGGAGAACCTGCTCGACCATCCGGAGTCGCTGATCCTCTGGGAGGCGACCCGCCCGATCCCGCCGATGTCCGCGATGGACTCCGACGCCGGTCTCTTCGTTCGCCGGGAACCGGGCGCCGCTCGGCCCGACCTGATGTTTCACCTCTACCAGATCCCGTTCACCGTCAACACCGAACGGCTCGGGTACGACGTACCGAAGCACGGTTTCGGGATGACGCCCAACGTGCCCCGCCCGCGCAGCGTCGGACGGCTGACCCTGGCCGACGCCGACCCGGCGACCAAGCCGCTGCTCGACTTCCGCTACTTCACCGACCCGGACGGCTACGACGAGAAGACCATCGTGGACGGTCTGCGGCTGGCCCGCGAGGTGGCGGCGACCGAGCCGTTCGCGTCCTGGATCGCCCGCGAGATCGCGCCCGGTCCCGCCCTGCGCAGCGACGAGGAGCTATCCGCGTACGGGCGGGCGGCGCACCACACCGTCTATCACCCCGCGGGCACCTGCCGGATGGGCGCGGCCACGGACGACGCGGCGGTCGTCGACCCTGCGCTGCGATTGCGCGGGGTGCCGAACGTCCGGATCGCCGACGCCTCGATCTTCCCCGTGATGCCCTCGGTGAACCCGATGGTCACCGTCCTGATGATCGGGGAACGGGCCGCCGACCTGATCAGCGCCGAGTTGACCGGACACTAGGGACCAAGGAGCCGGGGATGACACCGATGATCGCGGTAACGGATCTCTGGAAGGTGTTCGGTCCCCGGGCCGAACGCATTCCCGGCTCACCCCTGGCCGACCTGCCCCGGGCCGAACTGCGGGTCCGCACGGGCTGCCTGGTGGCAGTCCGCGAGGTCAGCTTCGACGTGCAGCCGGGCGAGGTCTTCGTCGTGATGGGCTTGTCCGGCAGCGGCAAGTCGACGCTGGTCCGCTGCTTGACCCGGCTGATCGAACCGACCAGCGGCGAGATCAGCATCGGCGGCGAACCGGTGCGCGCGATGAACCCGAAGCGGCTGCGCGACCTGCGCCGGCGCCGGGTGGCGATGGTATTCCAGCACTTCGGGCTGCTGCCGCACCGGCAGGTGCTGGACAACGTCGCCTACGGCCTGGAGATCCAGGGGTTGTCGCGGACCGAACGGCATCGGCGAGCGGCCGAGACGCTGGCGCTGGTCGGGCTCGAGGGGCACGAGCACCAGTACCCCGACCAGCTCTCCGGCGGCATGCAGCAACGGGTCGGCCTGGCCCGCGCGCTCGCCGCCGATCCCGAGGTGCTCCTCTTCGACGAGCCGTTCAGCGCGCTCGACCCGCTGATCCGTCGGGACATGCAGGCCGAGGTGCGCCGGCTGCACGCCGAGGTGGGCAAGACGCTGGTCTTCATCACGCACGACCTGGCCGAGGCGCTGAGCCTCGGCGACCGGATCGCCGTGCTCCGCGACGGCGAACTGGTGCAGGTGGGGACGCCGCAGGAGCTGGTCGGGGCGCCGGCCGATTCCTATGTGGCCGATTTCGTCCGCGACGTGCCGCGTTCCGACGTCCTGACGCTGCGCTGGATCATGCGGGAGTCCAAGCCGGGCGAGCTCTGCGAGGACGAGCCGCTCAACCACCACACGGTGATCCGCGACGCGGTCCACCGGGTGCTGCGGGCCGACCGCCCGATCGCGGTGGTCGACGGCACCCGCCACGTCGGCGTGATCGACGCCGACCAGCTGCTGCCCGCCCTGGTCAGCCACCATCGCCAGGTGCCGGCGTGACCGAGACGGCGCTCCGCCCCGGGCGGGCCACGAGCCGCACGCCGGACGTGGTGGTCGCACCGGGCCGGCGTGGGCTCTTGCGAACTCGTACGTGGGCTGCGGTTCTGGCCGTCGCGACGGTGGCGGCGTATCTGGTGTTCCGGACCGACGGCGCGGCCGACGAGAGCGACGCGGCGGCGTTCCGGTTCTTCGACGGCGTGCGCGACTGGGTGGACGACAACCGGGACACCAGCCCGTTCTTCCTCTACGGGATCAACTATGTGCGGCTCGGGGTGCGGCTGCTGGTCGAAGCGGTGCAGGGTGGGCTCGTCGGGCTCGGCTTCACGGGGCTCGTCGCCGCGGTCACGGCGATCGGGGCGGTGCTGGCCGGATGGCGCACGGGATTGCTGGCTTTGGGCGGCTTCCTCGCGTTCGGCGTGCTGGGGCTCTGGGACGAGAGCGTCGACACGCTGGTGCTGACGCTCTCGGCGGTGCTGCTCTCGGTGCTGATCGGCGTGCCGCTGGGAGTGCTCGCGGCCCGGGTGCGGTGGGTGGGCGCGACCCTGCGTCCGGTTCTCGACGTCATGCAGATCATGCCGACCTTCGCCTACCTCGCGCCGATGACGTTGCTCTTCCTGATCGGGGAGCCGGCCGCGGTGATCGCCACGATGATCTACGCCGTGCCGGCCACGATCCGGATCACGGCGCTCGGCATCGGCGAGGTGTCGCCGACCGCGGTGGAGGCGGCCACGGCGCTCGGCTCGACCCGGTGGCAACTGCTCGCCAAGGTGCGGCTGCCGATGGCCCGTAGCACGATCGTGCTCGCGGTCAACCAGACGATCATGCTGGCGCTGTCGATGGTGGTGATCACCGCGCTGATCGACGCGCCCGGCCTGGGGCAGAACATCGTGAACGCGCTGCAGCGGGTCAACGTGGGCGCCGCCTTCGACGCGGGCGTGGCCATCGTGATCCTGGCGATCGTGCTCGACCGGATCACCACGAACGCGGCCCGCCGGACCCGGACGCTCCGAAGCCCGCGGGCCCGGCGCATCAGATGGGCGGCCGCCGGCGTGGCGCTCGTCGCGGTGGTCGCCGCGATCCCGCTGAACCGGCCCGAGCTGCCCGGATATTCGTTCGCGGCGCCGGTCAACGACGCCGTCGGCTGGATCGAACTGCACTGGTACGGCGGCACCGAAGCGCTCAAGAACGGGATCAGTGCGGGTGTGCTCGACCCCCTGGAGACCGTGCTCGTGACGACGCCGTGGTGGCTCTTCGTGGCCGCCGTCGCCGCCTTCGGCGCACTGGTCAGCGGTTGGCGGGCGGCCGTGACAGCCGCCCCGGCGGCCGCCGGACTGGCCGGGCTCGGCCTCTGGCAGCACTCGATGCAGACGCTCGCCACCGTGCTCGTGGCGATCGTGCTCACCCTGCTGATCGGCGTGGCGATCGGCGTCTTCTGCGCCCGTCACGATCGCCTCGCCACCGCTGTGCGCCCGCTGCTGGACGCCGCCCAGACGATGCCGTCCTTCGTGTATCTGCTCCCGGCCGTGGCGCTCTTCGGCGCGAGCCGTTTCACCGCCATCGTCGCCGCGATCATCTTTGCCGTGCCGCCCGTGGTGCGGCTGGTCGAGCGTGGCCTGCGCGACGTGCCACCGACCGTCGTCGAGGCCGCTCTCAGCGCCGGCTCGACGCCGCGCCAACTGCTCTGGAAGGTGCAGCTGCCGATGGCCCGCGGCGGCCTGCTCCTCGCGGCCAACCAGGGGATCGTCATGGTCCTGGCGATGGTCGTCGTGGGTGGGCTCGTCGGGGCCGGCGCCCTCGGGTACGACGTGGTCGCCGGCTTCTCCCAGCGCGAGCTCTTCGGCAAGGGCCTCGCCGCCGGCCTGGCCATCGTCCTGCTCGGCATCCTGCTCGACCGCTTGACCCAGGGTTTCCACCACGCGAAGGGGAATCGCCCATGAGAACACTCCGAACGGTCGTCGCCGCGGCCGTGATAACCACCTTGGCCGCCTGTGGGGGCGCGACCTCCGGCGCCGGCGAGACCGAGCCGAGCGCCGGCGCGAAGGGCAAGGTCAACCTCGCGATCAACCCGTGGGTCGGTTACGAGGCGAACGCCGCGGTCATCGCTTACCTCCTCGAGAAGAAGATGGGCTATCAGGTCGAGAAGAAGGAGCTCAAGGAGGAGATCGCCTGGCAGGGCTTCGCGACCGGTGAGGTCGACGCGATCGTCGAGAACTGGGGGCACCCGGACCTCAAGAAGTCCTACATCGAGGAGAAGAAGGTCGCCGTCGACGTCGGTCCGACCGGCAACCAGGGCGTGATCGGGTGGTACGTCCCGCAGTGGATGGTGGACAAGTATCCGGACATCACCGACTGGAAGAACCTCGACAAGTACGCCGACCTCTTCAAGACTTCGGAGTCGAAGGGCAAGGGCCAGTTCCTCGCGGGCGACCCGTCCTTCGTCACCAATGACGTGGCCCTGGTGGCGAACCTGAAGCTGAATTACACGGTCGTCTACTCCGGCAGCGAGGCGGCGATCATCAAGGCCGCGCAGCAGGCCACCGCGCAGACGAAGCCGCTGCTCTTCTACTTCTACGAACCGCAGTGGCTCTTCGCCCAGCAGAAGTACGTGCGGGTGAAGCTGCCCGAGTACAAGGCGGGGTGCGACGCCGACCCGAAGAAGGTCGCCTGCGACTACCCCGATTACGTGCTCGACAAGATCGCCAGCAAGAAGTTCGCCGACGGCAACAGCACCGCCTATCAGCTCATCAAGAACTTCACCTGGACCAACGAGGACCAGAACCTCGTCTCGGACTACCTCACCAATCAGGGCATGAAGGCCGACCAGGCCGCCGAGAAGTGGGTGAACGAGCACGAGGCGACCTGGAAACCCTGGATCCCGGCGGGAAGCTAGATGGCGTTGAAGGCTCAGGCGAAGGTCGTGATCATCGGTGCCGGGATCGTCGGGTGTGCGCTGGCCGACGAGCTGACGGCGCGCGGCTGGACCGACGTCACCGTGCTCGAGCAGGGCCCGCTCTTCGTGCCGGGCGGGTCCAGCTCGCACGCGCCGGGGCTGGTCTTTCAGACCAATCCGTCGCGCACGATGTCGCGACTGGCCCGGTACACCGTCGAGAAGCTGGCCGAGCTGGACTGTTTTCACCAGGTCGGCAGCCTCGAGGTGGCGACGACGCCGGAGCGGCTGCGGGAGCTGCATCGCCGTTTCGGCTTCGGCCAGTCGTGGGGGATCGGCTCCGCGGTGATCGACCCGGTCGCCTGCGCCGACCTCTTTCCCCTGCTGGACCAGGACCGGATCCTCGGCGGCCTGCACGTGCCCACCGACGGCCTGGCCCTGGCGGTCAAGGCCGGCCAGCAGCAAGCGGAACGAGCCCAGCGGCGCGGCGCCCGCTTTGTCGAGCAGGCCCGCGTCGTCGACGTGCTCAAAAAGGCCGGCCACGTAGCGGGCGTACGCACCGAGGACGCCACCTACGAAGCCGACATCGTCGTGAGCTGCGCCGGTTTCTGGGGGCCGCGGATCGCCGAGCTGGCGGGCGTCACGATCCCGCTGCTCCCGATGGCCCACCAGTATGCGCGGACGTCCGGGGTCGGGGCCACGGACACGATGCCGATCCTGCGCCACCAGGACCGGGACCTGTATTTCCGGGCGCACGGCGACGAACTGGGCATCGGTTCCTATCTGCACGATCCGATGCCGGTGAGCTTGGACGAGCTGGCCGAGGGTGAGCATCCGTCGATGCTCCCGTTCACCCCGGACACTTTCGGCGAATCCTGGGCGGCGGCCGCCGAGCTGCTGCCCGTTCTGCGGAATGCCGAACGAACGGACGGCTTCAACGGCGTCTTCTCCTTCACCGCCGACGGCTTCCCACTGCTCGGCGAAGCCCGCGAGCTGCCCGGCTTCTGGACCGCCGAGGCGATCTGGGTGACCCACTCGGCCGGCGCCGCCCGCGAGCTGGCCGAGTGGCTGGTCACCGGCCGTCCCAGCGTCGACCTGCACGAATGCGATCTGAACCGTTTCGACGAGGCGCAGCTCGCCCCGGCGTACACGAGGGAACGGTCGATTCGCGGCTTCATCGAGGTCTACGACATCGTGCACCCGCTCGACCCGCCGTCGGTGCGCGACGTGCGGGTCAGCGCCTTCCACGCCCGTCAGCGCGAGCTCGGCGCCGTCTTCGGCGAGGCGGCCGGTTGGGAGAGGCCCCTCTGGTACGAGTCGAACGCCGCCCCCGCCTCGGTGCGACGGCGGGACGACTGGTCGAGCCGCCACTGGTCCCCGATCGCCGAGACCGAGGCGCACCTGACGCGGGAGAACGTCGCGCTCTACGACATGACCCCGTTGACGCGCCTCGCGATAACCGGTCCGGTGTCTTTCCTGCAGGGCGTGACCAGCAACAACGTCGACAAGCCGGTCGGCTCGGTGACGTACACGCTGGTGCTCGACGAGGCCGGCGGCGTGCGTAGCGACGTCACTGTGGCCCGGCTCGGCGAGGACCGCTTCCAGGTCGGCGTGAACGGCCCGCTCGACCTCCTCTGGCTGCGAAAACACGCCCCCGCTGGGGTGCGCGTGGAGGATGTCACCGGCGGCACCTGCGGCCTCGGCGTCTGGGGCCCGCGCGCCCGCGACCTGGTCGCCCCGCTCACCGACATCGACGTCTCGGCCGGCGCGTTCCGCTACTTCCAGGCCCGCGAGGGCTATCTCGGCACCGTCCCCGTCACCATGCTGCGGCTCTCCTACGTCGGCGAGCTCGGCTGGGAGATCTACACCCGGGCCGAGTACGGGCTGCGCCTCTGGGACACGCTCTGGTCGGCCGGCCGCGATCTGGGTCTCGTCGCCGCCGGTCGGGCCGCCTTCACCAGCCTGCGGTTGGAGAAGGGCTACCGGTTGTGGGGCGTCGACCTGAGTGCCGAGGACACCCCGTACGAGGCCGGGCTCGGTTTTGCCGTACGCCGCGACGTCGGGGACTTCGTCGGCCGGGACGCGCTGCCCGACTCGCCGCCGGAGCGCCTGCTCACCTGTCTGCTGGTCGACGAGGACGTCGAGGCCGTGCCGATGGGCCGCGAGCCGGTGTATGCAGGAGAGGAGCCGGTCGGCTTCGTGACCAGCGCGGCCTTCGGGCACACCGTGGGCGTGCCGATCGCGTACGCCTGGCTTCCGGCCGCCCTGGCGGTGCCCGGCACGCGCGTCTCGATCGGCTACTTCGACCGCAGGCTGGGCGCCACCGTCGCCGCCGAGCCGCTCTTCGACCCCAAGCACGAGCGGTTGCGGGGATAGAAACCAGGGAGGCGTCTTGTCGGCGTACGACGTCATCGTTGTCGGTCTCGGCGGCATGGGCAGTGCCGCCGCCAGGCAGCTCGCGGCGCGGGGCCAGCGGGTCCTGGGCCTGGAGAAGTACGGCCCCGCGCACGACCGCGGAGCCAGTCACGGCGGTTCCCGGGTTACCCGGCAGTCGTATTTCGAGGGTCCGGAGTACGTTCCGCTGCTGCTGCGCGCCTACGACCTGTTCGACCAGCTCGCCGCGGACTCCGGCCGGGACGTGCTCACCCTGACCGGCGGTGTCATGATCGGTCGTCCGGAGAGCCGGACCGTCGCGGGCAGCCGGGCCAGCGCCGAGCAGTGGGGCCTCGAGCACGAGATCTTGGACGCCAAGGAGCTGCGCCGCCGCTTCCCGACGCTCGCGCCCCGGCCCGACGAGATCGCGCTCTTCGAGACCAAGGCGGGCTTCGTCCGTCCCGAGGCCACGGTCGCCGCGAATCTGCAGCTGGCCACGAGGCACGGCGCCGACCTGCGCTTCGGTGAACCGATGACGCGCTGGGAACCGGCCGGCGACGGGGTGCGGGTGACCACCGGCCGGGGCAGCTACACCGCCGGACAGCTCGTGATCACGCCCGGGCCGTGGGCGCCCGAGCTCCTGGCCGACCTGGGCGTCGAGTTCCGGATCGAGCGGCAGGTGCAGTACTGGTTCCAGCCGCGCGGCGGGGTCGAGCCGTTCCGGCCGGACCGGCACCCGATCTACATCTGGGAGGACGAGCGGGGCGGTCAGATCTATGGCTTCCCGGCGATCGACGGTCCCGAGGGCGGCGCGAAGATCGCGTTCTTCCGCCGGGGCGGGCCGACCACGCCCGACGATCTCGACACCGAGGTGCACGAGGACGAGATCGCCGAGATGGTCGATTACTGCGGGCGGCGGCTGCCCGATCTGCCCGGCCGGTTCCTGCGCGGCGAGCCGTGCATGTACAGCAACACGCCGGACGAGCACTTCGTCATCGCCCGCCATCCGGCCCACGAGTCAGTCACCGTGGCCTGCGGTTTCTCGGGACACGGATTCAAGTTCGTGACGGTGGTGGGCGAGATCCTGGCCGACCTGGCGACCGGTGGCGCGACCGTCCACCCGATCAGTCTCTTCGACCCCCGCCGCTTCGCCCCGACCGTGGAGCAACACCGATGACGTCGTCGCTGATCCCGACCCTGGCCGGCCACCATTACACCGACCCGTCGATCTTCGCGCGCGAGCAGGACCAGATCTTCGAGCGCATGTGGTTCTGCGTCGTCCGCAGCTCGGACGTCGGCGAACCAGGAGCCTTCCGTACGGTGGAGGTCGGCCGGGAGAGCCTGGTGATCACGCGCTCCGGGGACGGGCGGGCACGCGCCTTCCTCAACGTCTGCCGGCATCGCGGCGCCCGCGTGTGCGTCGAGGAGTCGGGCACGGTGAAGCGCACCTTCAAGTGCTCCTACCACGCCTGGGCGTACGACCTGGAAGGCAAGCTCGTGGCGGCGCCCAACCTGGTCAAGATGCCTGACATCGACCGGGTCGAGTACGGGCTCAGGAACGTGTCGGTGCGCGAATGGCTCGGCTACGTCTGGGTGTGCCTGGCCGAGGAGCCGCCGTCGTTCGAGCAGGACGTGCTGGGCGCGTGCGAGGAGCGGCTCGGCGACCTCGACGCGCTCGAGCGTTACGGCCTGGAGAACCTCCAGGTGGGCCGCCGGATCCGGTACGACGTGCGCGCGAACTGGAAGTTGATCATCGAGAACTTCATGGAGTGCTATCACTGCTCGACGATCCACCCCGAACTCGTCCACGTGCTGCCCGAGTTCGCCGGCGGGTACGCCGCGCAGTACTACGTCGGCCACGGCGCCGAGTTCGGCCGGGACGTGCGGGGCTTCACCGTGGACGGCAGCGCGGGCGTGACCCCGATCAGCACGATCGCCGCCGAGCAGGACCGCCGCTACTACGCGATCACGATCAAACCGCAGGTCTTCGTCAACCTCGTGCCCGACCACGCGATCGTGCACCGGATGTTCCCGCTGGCGGCCGACCGGACGATCGTCGAGTGCGACTGGCTGTTCCTGCCCGAGGTGGTCGCGTCGGGAGTGGATCTGGGCCGCTCGGTGGACCTTTTCGACCGCGTCAACCGGCAGGACTTCGCGGCCTGTGAGCGCTGTCAGCCGTCGATGTCCTCCCGGGCGTACGCGCAGGGGGGTGTGCTCGTCCCGAGCGAGCACCACATCGGCGCGTTCCATCAGTGGGTAACGAACCGACTGCATCAGATCCGGGCCAAATAGTACCGACTCGGTCACGCGACTCTGCGCTCTGCCCTACCTTAAACCACGTCCTAGTGGGGCAAATCATCCGCATTGGAGCGCAGAGTCGTGTCTTCTTCACGTTCCTCGAGGGTGGCCAGAGGTGGTCTGGTGGCCGCCCTCGCCCTCTCGATAGCCACTGCTTTCACGCCGGTCGGGGCGTCGGCGGCTACCGAGGATCCGCTGATCGACTATCCGACCTTCAAGGGTGCCGCTCAGAATTTGGACCGTAACGGCGCCGCCGACCTGATCACGGCCTCGGGGAGCAAGGGCAAGCAGCGCGTCCTCCGGCTGACCCCGGGCGGTTATCAGCAGGCCGGGTCGGCCTGGTCGACCACCAAGCTCGACGTCGGCAAGTCGTTCGAGTCCCGATTCAGGGCCTACCTGCACCACTTCAAGCCGGGCGCCGACGGCATCGCGTTCGTCGTACAGACCCAGGGCCGGCGGGCGCTCGGCGGCTGGGGCGGCGGCCTCGGCTACCGCACGATCAAGCCGAGCCTGGCGGTCGAGTTCGACACCTTCCAGAACTCGTACGACCCGAGCAGCAACCACCTCGCCGTCGTGCTGGGCGGGAACTCCGAGCAGCAGGCGACCGTCGCCGAGTCGCCGATCCCGCTCTTCGGCAAGCCGTTCAACGCCCGGGTCGTCTACGACGCCACGGCGACCGTGTTGCGGGTCTATATCGCGTCGCTGAACGAGGGCTCGACCGAGCAGCTCGTGCTGGAACACACGATCGACCTGGCCGCTCAGGTCGGGAGATCCGCGGCCTGGGTCGGTTTCACCGGCGCTACCGGGGAAGGCCTCTCGAAGCAGGACATCTACTCCTGGACCGTCCAGGGCTCCGGAGCCTGAGCAGGTAGTCCGCCGGTGCTGACGACGGCACCGGCGGCGTCCCCGCGTCCCGTCCCCGAGCTTTGGAGGGAAGTCATGTCTGCGGTGCCCTATGCCCGCCCGCACGCCTGCGCGGGAACCGAACTTCCGCCCCCGATGGTCGTCGGCGTGAGCGAGCCCCTGGTCAGCGTCATCATTCCCGCGCTGAACGAGGCCCAGAATCTGCCGCACGTGCTCGCCGCGCTGCCCGCGGTGGACGAGGTCATCCTGGTCGACGGCGGTTCGACCGACGACACGGTGGAGATCGCCCGCCGCCTGATGCCGGGTGTCCGCATCGTCCGGCAGAGCCGCCGCGGCAAGGGGAACGCGCTCGCCTGCGGTTTCGCCGCCGCCACGGGCGACATCCTCGTCATGATCGACGCCGACGGGTCGACCGATCCGCAGGAGATCCCGATTTTCGTCCAGGCGCTGCGTGGCGGCGCCGACTTCGCCAAGGGCTCCCGCTTCGAGGGCGCCGGTGGCAGCGCCGACATCACCTGGCTGCGGCGGACGGGTAACCACGGCCTGAGCCTGCTCGTCAACGTCCTCTTCGGCACCACCTACAGCGACCTCTGCTATGGCTACAACGCGTTCTGGGCCCGGCACCTGAACGTCTTCGCCCTCGACAGCACCACCCGGGCCGCGGGCCGGCGGTGGGGCGACGGTTTCGAGATCGAGACCCTGCTCAACCTACGCGCGGCCCGGGCCCGCCTGCGCGTCGTCGAGGTGCCGAGCTTCGAGCGGCGGCGTCTGCACGGCGAGAGCCACCTCAACGCCTTCGCCGACGGGCTACGGGTGTTGCGCACCATCGCGCGGGAGTGGTCCCGGGGGCGGCGGGCCTCGGCCCAGGCGGCGCCGGAGCGGACCCGGTGAGGATCGGCGTCGTCACGAGCGCCTACCACCCGGACGTCGGCGGCGTGGAGACCCACGTCCGCCGGCTCTGCTCCGCGCTGGTCGCGACCGGCGTCGAGGTCGAAGTGCTCACCCAGGACGTGACGGGCTCGGTCGACTCGATCGACGGCGTGCCGGTCCGCCGCTTCCCGCTCACCGTCGCGGCGCGCGACTACCGCTGCTCGGTGGCGCTGTGGCGCTGGCTGGGGCGCAACGCCGGCCGGTACGACGTGCTGCACGCCCACAGCTACCACGCGCTGGCCGCGCTGCCGGCCGCGCTGACCAACCGCACCCCACTGGTCTTCACCCCGCACTACCACGGCACCGGGCACAGCCGCCTGCGGGCCGCCCTGCACCCGATCTACCGGCCGCTCGGCCGCCGTATCGTCGCCCGGGCCGGCCGGATCATCTGCGTCACGCGCGCCGAGCGGGACCTGCTGATCGAGCACTTCCCCGAGGCGCGTGGCCGGGTGGTGCTGGTGCCGAACGGGACCGACCCGGCGCCGCACCCGGTGGCGAGCCCCGAACCGGGGCGCAGCATCCTCTGCGTCGGTCGGCTCGAGCGGTACAAGCGGGTCGACCGGGTGATCCGGGCGATGACCCGGCTCAGCGCCGACCACCGGCTCGACGTGGTCGGCGCCGGACCGGCCCGCGCGGAGTGGGAGCACCTCGCCGCCCGGCTCGGCCTGCTGCCGGACCGGGTGGTCTTCCACGGCCGGTTGCCCGACGGCGCGTTCCAGGCACGGATGGCGTCGGCCTCGGCGGTGGTCTCCGCCTCGGGCCACGAGGCGTTCGGCATGGCGGTGGCGGACGCGCTGACCGCGGGCATCCCGACCGTGGCCTCCTTCATCCCGGCGCACCGCGAGCTGGCCGCGATGGTCCCGCCCGGCGCCGCGCTCTGGCTGGTCAACCCGGACGACGAGGTCGCGCTGGCCGACACGCTGCGGGTCGCCGCCGGCACCGACCGGGCCGAGCACCGCCGCAACCCGCTGCCCACCTGGAGCGACGTCATGCTGGCGACCCGGGAGATCTACGCGAGCGTGGCGCCTGTGCACGGCGCCGTCAGCCGATGACCCGCACGCGGCAGGTCGTGCACGACCGCCCCCATCGCCCCCATCGCCCCGACCTTGCCGGGGCGGAAAAACCCCGGTCGCGAGCTGTGCTGAGGGCCGCCTCCCTGACCGTGGCCGGCGTCGCGGGGGCCGCCCTGCTGGTAGCGGCGAACCTGGCCGCCGAGCGGGACACCGGCCGGCAGTTCGGCCTGTTCTGGCAGGGCCTGCTGGTCTTCACCCTGCCCGCGGTCGTCTGGCTGGTGCGCCGGGACACGAGCGCCCGGCAGCGGGTGGCGATCCTCACCGCATACGCGTGTTTCACCTTCCTGCCGAAACTGCTGCGTACGCCGTCGGGCCCGCTCTTCCACGACGAGTTCGCCCACTGGCGCCAAGCTCGCGAGATCCTGGTCGACGGCCGCCTCTTCGAGCAGAAC
>Ga0247764_1000458_pt1 | contig 14161 bp, 8 predicted proteins | sample UWRJL051202B4_FD_179932 | JGI IMG/M metagenome (GOLD analysis project Ga0247764, IMG submission 179932) | Plant litter microbial communities from Arlington Agricultural Research Station in Wisconsin, United States - UWRJ-L051-202B-4 | ecosystem: Environmental > Terrestrial > Plant litter >...
TAACGGGCAGCACGTTTCCGGGATGTTTCAGGATCAAGTCTCGTGCTGCGAAACAACACAAGCCCGGTTTTGCTTCGGTTTTTCGCCTGGGCGTGCTCGAATAAGTGAAGCCTTTTTCAATGTTTACACCTAGCGCTGAGCTGAACGCGGTTGTGCAGCCGTACCGCCGTGAGTCGACTGGAGGCCTGGCGATTTTCGCCAACCTCGGTCTGATGCCCCGAAACTCGACACCAATCCCCCGCTCGAGCACCGGCCACGAGGGCGTTTGGCGTTGTCTCACGCGCGGCGGCCTCTACAAACGGCTGGTCGGTGCAGGTTTTGCCGATTTCAACAACGGCGGAACGGCGCGGCCTGCCCTCCGACCTCGACGCCACAAAAGCGCAAACGGCGTCGTCGATCTATTCGCATTGGAGCGCGCCCCAATATAGTCGCGAGCGGCCCGTTCCGGCATGGCCACGACCAACGTATCCAAAGTCCCGCTGGGAACCGTGCTCGAGGGCAAGTTCCGCATCACTCGTGAAATCGGGCGAGGCGGCATGGCCGCGGTGTACGAGGCCGAGAACGTCGACATCGGCAAGCGCGTCGCAGTGAAGATCCTCGCTGCCGAGCTCATCACCTCGCGCGTCGTGCGTGAGCGCTTCATTCGCGAGGCGCGCGCGGCAGCTTCGATTCGCAGCCCGTACATCTGCGACGTCTACGACTCCGGCATGTTCGAGGATCGCCCGTTCCTCGTGATGGAACTGCTGGAGGGCGAGAGCCTGTACGACATGATGACGCGGGTGCGACAGATCGACGTGCAGACCACGCTGCGCGTGGCGACGCACACCGCGCGCGGCCTGGCCAAAGCCACCGAATCGAACATCGTTCACCGCGATCTGAAGCCCGAGAACATCTTCCTGACCAAGGACGAAGAGGGCAATCTGCTGGCTAAAATCGTGGATTTTGGCCTGGCTAAGTTCTACGAACCGACCGCGGCCGACGCGCAATCCGTGCGCTTGACGCGAGAAGGCGCGTTGTTCGGGACGCCCGCGTACATGAGCCCGGAGCAAGCCAAGGGTCAGGGCGAGGTCGATCATCGCGCGGATCTGTGGGCGCTCGGCTGCATCGTGTACGAGTGCCTGACGGGGCAGACCGTTTGGAGCGTGGACCAAGGCGTGGCGATGATCTTGGCGCAGATCGCGAGCTCGCCGTTGCCTCGGCCCTCGAAGCTGCGGCCCGATTTGCCTGCCAGCTTCGATCGCTGGTTCGAGCGCGCGCTACACCGCGACGCCGAAAGGCGCTTTCAGACCGCGCGCGAGTTCTCCGAGTCGCTCACGGAGGCGCTGACCGGTCGCGACAGCGACAAGCCAGCCCCAGCGGATGACGGGCGCAGCGACGACACCATCGTCACCAGTCAGTTCTTGGACGCCTCCGGCCGAGCGCAGCTAGCCACCGGACCCGACGCGGCAGCGTTGTCTGGTGCAAACTCGAACGGTCGCGATTTCGGCGCGCGCGCGGGCGCCAAATCAGGCGGGTTCAACGCCATCTCCGCGCTGATGGTGCTCGCGGCGATCACGCTGGGCGGCTACGCGACGTGGCTCTACGTGCTGCATCCACCCGGCAAGCCAGAGCCGAAGCCTCTCAGTGTTGGCAGCGCGCGACCGCAACCTTCTGCGCGACCCAAACGCGCCGTCAAGCCGGTCGAGTCTTCCCCGGTCGGCGACGTGGAAAGCGATAGCTACGCCAAGAAGATCGGCGAAGCTCAGCAACTACTCGTCACCGATCCCGCGGGTGCGATCGAGATGTTGCGCTCTACGCTGAAGAGCGGCGAGATGCCGGCCACGCGCTCACTGCTTGCGCACGCGCAGGTGCTGCTGGAAGAGACCGGCAAGTGCAAAGTCACCGGCATCGCTCGGCCGCGCCCGTTTCAGTTGGACGTGCCGGTATCGCGCCCCGCCATCGCCCTCACCAGCAAAGGACCGGTGGTGGCATGGGTGGACAATCACGAAGATTCACGGCGCCGCCAAGCCTTCACCGTCGTGCTGGACTCGGCGATGCGCCGCATCTCCGTGCCGATCTCGGTCACGCCCGAGGCGCAGAACGTACGGCAGCTGCAGCTCGTCAGCGTGGGCGAACGCTTGGGGGTGATTTACTGGGAAGACGGCGGCAAAGAACCGGGCGTGTACGCGCGCAGCTTGGATCCCAGCGGGAAGATCGAGACCAGCATCCGACGCTTGTCCTCGCCGCGCCGCGCCGACCACCATCCCTCGCTCGCAGCCGCCAGCAACGGCGAGTTCTGGGCGGCCTGGGAAGAGGAGTTCGAGAACAACTCTACGGACGTGGTGGTGCGTCGCCTGGGTCCAGACTTGGAACCCAAGGGTCGCGCGGTGCGGGTGACCGCGTTGCGCCCGCCTACGGGCCCCGCGCGTCAGCCCCGCACGGTCAGCATCACCGTCGATCAGAACGAATTGAAGCTCGCGTTTGCCAAAGATCTGGGCGCACAACGCCTGCAAGTCATGCTGCAAGCGATCCCGCTCGACGCGAAAGAGCTCGCGGAAGGGCTGCCAGAACAAACAGCGCAACCGAAGAACGCCAAGGCTCCGGCCGAAGATCGCTTCATCGGGACGGTGAAAGCGCTGAGCACGCCGACAGGGCGCAACGCGTTTCCGAAAGTCGCGTGCGCCGACGAAGGTTGCTACGTCGCCTGGGACGACGAGAAGTCCGGCGCCATCACCGCATTCGTCGATCGTTCCCGCGGGGTGTTGTGGCACCGACAGTTCGCGACGCGCGGAGCTGGACCTCAGCTGTCGCGGGACGAGCGCGGCGTGGTGGTGGCTTGGTACGAAGGCGCGCGCCTGAAGTTGGCGCCGCTGACGCGCGACGGCGTGAACACGGCGACGGCCAGCGTGATCAGTCGCGTGAGCGGCTTGCAGCCCACGCCCGACGTCGTGCGCGGCGCCAAGAACGGCGAGTGGTACGTGGCGTTCCGCGACTACGAATCGGCGCATTTGGAGGCCTTCGCCGTGCGTGCGGAGTGTCCGTGATGCCTCAAGCCGCAGCGCTGCAGCCGCAACTGCTGACTATCCCTTCCCGCATCGCGCTGCGCCGCACGCCGATCGAAACGGAGCGCTGCCTGCTCATGCCGATCGACCCCAACGACGGACCCGAGTTGTGGGAGGTCGTCGATGGTTCGCGCTGGCATCTGGAGCGCTGGTTGCCCTGGGTGCCATTCAACTCCACACCGGAAGCCAGCGGGCGTTACGCGGAGGCGTGCGCGCTCGACTGGGATGCTGGTCGCGCCGTGCGTTTCGCGATCCGTGACAAGAAACAGCGCGAGCTGCTGGGGGTGGTTGGGCTCGATTCGTGCGTGCACCTGCATCGCTCCTGCGAGCTGGGTTATTGGCTGCGACGGGAGGTGATTGGGCGCGGGTTGATGACGGAGGCCGCGCGGGCCGCCATCGACTTCGGCTTCAGTCGCATGGGCCTGCACCGGATGCGCTGCGCCGCGGCAACGGATAACGTGGCGAGCCTGCGTGTGATCGGACGTCTGGATTTTCGTTTCGAGGGCATTGCGCGACAAGCCGAGCTCGTGGGCTCACGCTGGCTCGATCACGCGCTGTTCGCCCGCTTGGCGACCGACGCCTAGAGCCAGCGCCAGCGATCCGCCCGTTCAGAGGTTCACAGGAAGGCGGAAAGACGAGAAGGCTTTCTTGGGATTTGGCTCGAGGGGACCAGCGCACCCCCCCAAACCTTCCCGTCTTTTCTACTTCCTGTGAGCCCTCTGGATCGACCAGCGCCTAAACGTTGGCGTAACATCGAGCTACGCGCTCGCAGCGCGCGGGGCGCCGATGTACGCTTGGCGAGAAGTGTTCGACAAGGGCCTGCTGCGTAAAGCCAAGTTTCCGCTGATCGCGCTGGCCCCAGCCATCGTGGTGATAGTCGGCGTGGCCGCGGCCTGCGTGATCGCTGGACTCGGCGTATCGGCCCTGCTCGACCAGAGCGAAACTTCCGCGCAGCTGCGCAGCCAAGTCTTGTGTCAAACCCTGGCCGCGCGCTTGAGCGCGACGCCCGAAGGCGACCGCGGAGCGCTGCTCGAACGAGCGGCTCAGCGCGGCGGCGTGGAGCTGCTGTTGGTGCAAGCCAATGGCAGCATCGCAGCGGATGCCTCCGCCGGGCCGCCAACGGCGAAAGAACTGGTGAACTTGTTGGTGGAGGGTAGCGGCGTCGCCAAGACCAAGCTCGGCTCCGCGCGCTTCTTCGCCACGTCGTTGTCGCCACCGAACGATCACCTGTCGTTGCTCACGTTCGTGAACGCGCCGGAGACCCCCTTCGCCACGGGCTCCTTGCTGGTCTCCGTGGCCACACTCACCACCTTGTTGGTGGGCGCGGCGGCGCTGGTCGCGTTCACACTGGCGCGCGACCTGGAGTCCGACGTGCGCTTCATGCGCGACCGCATCGTCGAGATGGCGCGCGAGGGCGCCGCGGAGCCGGTGGGGCGTCACATCCCGGTGCGCTCGGTCGATCAGGTCGGGCTCCTAACCAGCGCGTTCAACCTGCTCGTGGATCGCTTCACGGCCGCCGAGCGCGCCTACCGTCAGGACTTGGCGGGCGCGCTGGCGTACGATCGCGACCGCACCGCGTTCTTGGCCGCGCTGAGCCACGAGTTGCGCACGCCACTCAACGCGATCTTGGGTTTTACGGACGTGTTGCTCAGCGAAGTCGACGGCCCCTTGTCGCAAGACGCGCGCGAAAACCTGACCATCGTCCGCACCAGTGGCGGCCACCTCCGCGCGCTGATCGACGACATTCTCGACCTGTCCGCGCTCGAATCCGGGGAGCTGCGCCTGAACTGCAAGCTGATCGACGTGTCGCGCGTGGCCACGGAGGTGGTGCGTGAAGCCGAAATCACCGCGCACACCAAGGGCATCAGCTTGGAGAGTAGCCTGCGACCGGCCACGGCCTACGCCGACGCCCGCCGCGTCCGCCAGATCATCGGTAACCTGGTCGGCAACGCCGTGAAGTTCACGCAGGAGGGGCACGTGAGGTTGCGCGTGGATCCACGCGATGGCGGCGTCGCCATTTCTATCAGCGACACCGGCCCTGGCATCGCCCCGGAAGAGCGCGAGAAGATCTTTCAAGAATACTGGCAGTCGCTCGACGCCGAGCGGCACCGCACGGGCACCGGGCTCGGCCTGGCGATCACCCGACGTTTGGTGAACATGCACCGCGGCTTCATCGACCTGCGCAGCGAGCTGGGGCAAGGCTCGACCTTCACGGTGGTGTTGCCGGCGCAACCGCCGCCGGCTCCGCCGAAGAAGCAGGAGACGCCCAGGCCGCCGATGGGGTCCGATCTGGATATCGGGGCACGCGAATGAGCGCCGCGGCCACGCGTCTTTCCGTCCGCGTCGTTGGCGTCAAGCTGGCATTTTCTTTGGGCGCCGCGGCGCTCGTCGGGCTGCTAGCGCCATATTTTCTGCTGTTGACGGGTCCAATCGCCGCGCAAGGCGCCGCTGCGTTGGCGGCAGGCGTGGCGGCGGGCGGCGTGACCGGCAGTCTGGTGTGCGCGGTGCGCCTGGCCCGCTATCGCTACTTGCTACGAGCGCTCGCGGTGGGCTCTGCTGGCGTCGAGCCGCGTGACCTGCATCGCTTGAGCGACGAGCCGCAACGAGCGCTGGCGTGCTGGATCCTGCCTTCCACGATCGGCATCGCCGCCTCGACGATTTTTCTACGGCCAGCGATCGTGGATCTAACCACGGGCGTGACGTTGTCGCTGCTCGGCGCCGTGATCACGGCCGCCGCTTCCCTGCCCTTGTTCGCGTTGGTGCGCACCGCCTTTCTGGCTGCGCTGGAGCTGGCGCCGCTGGATGCCATGCGCGAAGTGGTGGAAGCCGCAGATCGCAAGGGGCGCCTGCAACAGCGCATCTCGCGGCGCACGCTGGCGGCCGTCACCACGCCCGTCGTGTTCCTGGCGATCGGTGCGGCGTTGATCGTGAATGCGCACATTCGCCGCGCGGACGAGCGCGACCGCGAAGAAACTGCGCGCGTGTTGGCGCGCGCGGCGCTGGACACCGTGCCCGGGCTGCTGCCGTTTGCCGGCGTTTCGCAAGCGATGGACGCGGGGCGAGCGCTCGGCTTTTCTGCGCGCAAAGACGCGCAACACGTCAGTTACACCGTCACGCGCGGCGAAGACGGCTTCGTCAGCATGCTCGCGCCGCTCGACTCGGGCAGCGCGGAGGTACGCTTCGCGTGCTCGACGATCGGATTTTTGAGTGCGTCCTCGGTGATCGTGGCGCTGGCGGCGGCGGCGTTGGCGGCTTACTTGGGTATGCAGGTCGGCGGTCGCTTGGCCCATGATCTGCGCGACGCGACCCGCAACGTCCGTGACCTGGGCACGGATCTGGTGGTCAGCGGCAACACCAGCGGCACGCGCGTGATGCGTTCGGCGCGCTTCCGCGTGATCGTCAAGTTGGGTCAAGCCATCGAAGCGCTGGCGCAGCGCTTCCGCGTCTTTGCCAAAGCGCAGGAGCGCGCGATCGAGGCGCGCAAAGCAGCCGCCCGTATGCGCGGGCTGTTCTTCGCCAGCGTGAGCCACGACTTGAAGAGCCCGCTCAACGCAATTCTGGGCTTCACGGAGCTGGTGCGCAAAACCGAGAGCCTCAGCGAGGGCCAACTCGAGTCTTTGCGTGTGATCGAACGGCGCGGCCGCGAGCTGCTCGCCTTGATCGAGACCATCCTGGACGCCGCGCGCGTGGAAGCGGGCCAGCTGAAGCTCGTGCTCGAACCGATCGACGTGATGACCCTGATGAACGACGCCATCCTGAAGGCGCGCGACTTGGCGGGCGACTTCGAGCACCCCGTGCTGATCGAAGGCCCCAAGGAGCTGCCGCTGCTGCGCCTGGATCGCGTGCGCATGCCGCGCGCCGTGGCCACGCTGGTCGCGTATGCGCTGCGCACCGCAGAAACCCAGACGCTGAGATTCCGCGCCCAAGTCGAGGGCAAACGCATCCGCCTGGAAATCGAGCTGATGAGCCGCGAGTTCAACTTGGCGCGCCTCGAATCCATGCTCGATCCCAACCGGGACCCCGGCGGGACAGAACACCGCGGATTGGCCCTCGGTCTGCGCCTGGCGCGGGCCGTGACGGAGCTCCACGGCGGCCGCGTCGAAGTGAAAACCCAACGCGTCGGCGGCAGCCTCTCCGTGGTGTTGCCAGTCCCCAATCTAACGGGCCGCGCGCTTCCGATTCCAATGTTGGTCGAGGGATGATGGATGGGTCCGGCTATCCACGACCACGGCCGAGCCCCACCAAACCTGACCTTCAAGCCCTAACTCTCAATCCCTTCCGCCTTCCGTCTTCCTGTCGATCCCCCTCTGAAGATTCGACGCAACGCGAAATCGGCAACTTGTCGAGCCCTGAGCCGGGGTGTGATGTAAAGTCCCCACGTTCCGATGCCGAAGAAGCCGAGCGCTCCCGTCGAAGCTGCCGAAACTGGGCGGGTAATTGGCACCGCCGCTCACGGCGAGGAGGAGCGTTTCGACCGAATTTTTCGGCCCACCACGCTGAATGACTTCGTCGGCCAGGAGAAGCACAAGGAAAATCTTCAGGTCTACGTGCAAGCCGCATTGAAGCGGAAAGAGCCGCTGGACCACATCCTGTTGTGCGGCCCGCCGGGCCTCGGCAAGACCACTCTCGCCAACATCCTCGCCCATGAGATGGGCGTGAAGCTGTACGTCACCAGCGGACCCGTGATCGAGCACAAGGGCGTGCTCACCGGCATCCTGACGCGGCTCGAGCGCGGCGACATCTTGTTCATCGACGAGATCCATCGCCTGAGTCCTGCGGTGGAAGAGTTCCTGTACCCCGCGATCGAGGATTTTCGCATCGACGTGGCCACGGGCGACGGAGCGTTTGCCGAGAGCATCGCGCTCGACATTCGGCCCTTCACGCTGGTCGGCGCCACCACGCGCACCGGTCTCTTGACCAAGCCACTGCAAGAGCGCTTCGGCGTGACGCTCCGGCTCGACTTCTACCCGGTGGACGAGCTCGAGCGCATCGCGCGCCGCAGTGCGGGTCTGCTGGGCGTAGCTTGCGACCAAGCCGGCGCCCGCTCGCTGGCTGAACGCGCTCGCGGCACCCCGCGCGTGGTCAATCGCCTGATCCGGCGCGTCCGGGACTTCGCGGAAGTGCAGGGCAACGGGCGCATCGACCAAGCCATCGTCGAAAGTTCGTGTGAACGCTTGGGCGTGGACACGGCTGGCCTGGACGAAATGGATCGACGACTATTGCTCGTCTTGATCGAACACTACGAGGGCGGACCGGTCGGTGTGGAGACCATCGCGGCAGCGTTGGCCGAAGCGCGCGACACGGTCGAAGACGTGTACGAGCCCTACCTCCTGCAACAAGGTTATCTCGGCCGCACGCCACGCGGCCGCGTCGCAACGCGCAAAGCCTACGAACACTTGGGCGTGCCGTTCCGCGAGACACGACAAGGGAGTCTGTTTTGACGAGCGAGTCCGCAGTGTACGCGGTGCTGCCGGTAGCGGCCGCCTGGAGCGCGCCCGGTCAAGCCGAGAGCACCCGCGGCAGCCTGGGATTGGGGCTGATCCATGGCTTCACAGGTAACCCCGCTTCGCTCCGACCGCTGGCGCAGGGCTTGAATGCGCAAGGTTTCAGCGTGGAGCTGCCGCGCCTGCCCGGTCACGGTACGGATCCGAAGGATTTGCAGCGCACGCGTTACGCGGATTGGCGAGCGGAGGTGGAGCGCACCGTGCAGCGACTCGCGCAGAGCTGCAAGCGAGTCGCGCTGATTGGCTTCTCCATGGGGGGCACGCTGGCGTTGGACGTGACCTCCGCAGGCAAGCACGACTTCTTGGGTTTGGTGTGTATCAACCCGCTGGTGGTGGATCGTCAAGGGCCGCTCGTTAAGCTCGCGCCGATGCTGGAGAAGGTGATGCCGATGGCGCCGGCTGCATTGGCCGGCATGCGCAAAGATGACATCGCCAAGCCCGGAGCGAGCGAACACGCCTACGCTTGGGTACCGACAGCGTCCGGCAACTCGCTGCTACGCGAGCTGCCCCGCGTCCGCGAGCAGGTGCGCGGATTGTCGTGCCCGCTGCTGGTCGCACACTCACGCCAGGATCACACGGTTCCCCCAGAGAATTCCGCTGCGTTATTGGCGCTCGTGCCGACAGCGCAGGAGCTCTGGCTCGAACGCTCCTTTCACGTCGCGCCGCTCGATTACGACGCAGAGTTGTTGGTCACCAGCATCACCGCGTTCTTCGACCGTCTGCTCGCGCAAAAATCCACGAAGTCGCGATGAGGTACCGCGCGGTCGCGATCGCGAGCGAACGCAGCAACGCCGTCGGGGCGGTCGAGCTCGAGTGCAGCGTGCACGGCTTGTTCGTGACCTACGTGGAAGTGGGCGCTTTCTCCGCCGGCTACGCGCCGGGCGCCGTCACGGCAGGAACGGGCCTCACGATACCGTGGGACGCCGTGTCCGACGCGCGACTTGAAGGCGACCAATTCTATCTGGTCGTCGATCACAAGCTCACTCCGTTGAACAAGCTCTTGCTCACGCGCTTTTCCACGGGCAAGAGCGTACCGGCTGAAGAGCTGGCCAAGCGCCGCTTGCTGGTACGTTTTGGTAGCGTCGCCTCCGCGCTCGTCGCCGCGCTCCTGATCGGCGCCTGGGTTTTCCGTTCTTCCGCGGAGAGCGGAGCGGGTGCGGCGATTGGGCTGGCTCTACTCGGCGCCGGACTGTTGCTGGGACTCGGCTTTGCGGTGGATCAAGGGCTCAGCAGCGCGACCGACGAACAGGCGACGCTCGCCAGCTTCTCGATCGAAGTGGGCCAATACCTCCCACGCTTGGTGCGCTCGCCGCGACCAACCCCGAAGGAGCGCGCCATACCCGACATTTCGGAGCTGCAAGGGCTGCTCCCCCGCACGACCTTTGCGATCGTGATCACGCTCACCGCGGGCACGTTGGGCGTGCTGCTGGTCGCGCGCTGGGTCACGACCAACCAGCGCACGGTCAACGAGGTCACGAGCCGCATGCTCGAACCCGCGGCACCTGCAGCACCGAAGCGAGCGGCCCTCCCGCCTCGCTCCGAACCCCAACCAGCGGCACCCGCGGCGGAGACCCAAGCCTCCACGGCGCCCGCAGCAAGCGGCGACGCCGTCACGGTGACCGGTGATTGCAGCTGCGATCGCGCCGATTCGGCGCTGTGGGCGGCGCCCATTCCTCGGCTGAGCGTGCTCACGCTGGGCCAGCGCATTCGCCTCAGCAACCACACCGATCCGGCGCGACGCCGAAAACACCTCGAACTCGACGTGGCCGTCGTCAACAACTCGAGCAAGGAGCTGGAAGAGGTCGCGCTGATGGTGCTGTTCTATGAGCGCGAACCCGGCTCCGGCAGCCGACGCAACCAGGTCTCCAACCGTTCGTTGTTCTTCGAAGGGCCGCTCTTGCCCGGCCAAGCCATCAAGTGGTCGGTCGAGGCCGAAGGCAGCGAGTTCGAAATCCAAAACCCCACCACCGGCGACATCGGACCGAACGGCGAAGACGCCGCGCCTGCCAGCCGCATCGCCGAACTACTCGCGGCGCGCAACCGTCCGGTGCGCCTGCACGGCGCGATGCTGCTGGCGTTCTTGAACGATCCTCGCGCGAAGGACGGCGTGCTCGCCCTGCGCGAGGCCCTCCGCGAAGACGAAGCGCCGTACCTGATGCGCCTGGTTCAAGCCTTGTCGGAGGTGCGCGTCTGCCAGCTCAAGGTAAGCCCCAGCGGCAACCGCGCACAGGTCTCCGCCTGTGTGCACAACAAGAGCAAAGAAGCCAAGCGCGACCAAGGCATCGCCCTGCGCGGCCTGGAGCAGGGCGTGTCCGTCGCGCGCCCGGAAGCGGAACCGCCGACCGTGCTGGTCGAAAAGCGCTCCAAAATCCCGGGCGAACTTGCGCCGGCGCTCGGCAAGGGCGTGCGCTTCGCCCTGGATTTGGAAGGCAAAACGCCGCAAGTCTTCGAAGCTTATGCCGATCGCTTCGATCTGCTGCAGTAGGCGTGCGGCCAGCTCAACTCGCAAGCGTCGGATCGAACTTGATATTTGCTTGCTGCAGCATCGTCGCGAACGAGGCTTTGTCGTTCGACTTATTCATCGCTTCTTCGGGGGCGACCAGGCCGTCTTTGACGTGCTTGAGTAAGCTGTCGTTCATCAGGCACATGCCAAGCTTGCGGCTGGTCTGGATCATGGTCGGGATCTGAAAGATCTTCGATTCGCGGATCAGGTTGCTGATCGACGGGATGCCGAACATGACTTCCAGCGCCGCGACGCGCCCGCCGCCCACCTTCTTGCACAACATCTGGCAGATCACGCCCTTCAAGCTGTTGGCCAGCATCACGCGGATCTGGTTTTGCTGCTCCGCTGGATACTGATCGATGATGCGATCGACGGTGGCCGGCGCCGACGAGGTGTGCAGCGTGCCGAACACCAAGTGGCCGGTTTCAGCCGTCTCTAGCGCGATCGCGATGGTCTCCAAGTCGCGCATTTCACCGAGCAACACGATGTCTGGGTCCTCACGCAAGGCCGCGCGCAACGCGCGTTTGAAGGAGTCGGTGTGTTCGCCGACCTGGCGCTGATTGATCAAACACTTCTTGTTCGGGTGCACGAACTCCACCGGATCTTCGATGGTGATGATGTGCTGGCTGCGCGTGCGGTTGATGTAGTCGATCAAAGCGGCCAGCGTGGTCGACTTACCGGAGCCGGTCGGACCCGTCACCAGCACCAGACCCTTCGGTAACGAGCACAGGGAGAGCAGCTCCTTCGGTAGATTCAGATCGTCCGTGCTCAGGATCTTGCTGGGTATCACGCGGAACACCGCGCCCATGCCGCGCAAGTCTACGAAGATGTTGGCGCGGAAGCGCGCCTTGCCCGGTAGCTCGTAGGCAAAGTCGCTGTCGTGCGTGCGAGTGAACTCCTCCCGGTTGCGCGCCGGCACGATCGGCAACAGCGTGCGCTGCACGTCGTCCGGACCCATCTGCTCGAAGCCGGGGATGGGGCGCATTTCGCCGTCCAAACGCAGCATCGGTACCGCGTTGGACGTCAGATGCAAATCGGAGGCTTTCATCTCCACCATCTTGGTGAGCAGCGCATCGATCGCGCGCGAAGAACCGCCGCTCATGCCGTCGTCGTAGATCTGCGCCGCAGCCGGCAGCGGCGCTACCAATGCCGCGCGCGAAGCCTCCACTGCGCGCGCCACTTCCGGCGCCGCGCGCGGGGCCGGCTCTGGCTCCGCTGCATTGGCGGCGGACGGCGAATCCACGCGGTCCAAAAACAAGGATGCATGCGGCAGACCCATCTTGATCTCGACGCACGCGCGGACCGGGCCCTTGCCCTCCAGATTGAAGTTCCACTCCGCCCAACCAGAACCGAGCGCGCGTCGCGCTTCAGGCGTCATCACGGGGGTGAGCAAGTCGTTGATGCGCTCGGGCGTCTGCGGATCGCCCTTCACTTCACTCTCACCTTGCGGCAACACCACGATGGTGCGGCGTCCCGGAACTAGCTTGAGCTCCAAAGCGCCCACCATCAGCGCGCGCTTGAGCAAATCGTGAATCGTGATGTTCATGACCCTCGGGCCGAAGAGTATCTTCAGAGGGATTGAACAGGAAGGCGAGAAGGCGGGAAGGGATTGAGTTTGGGGATTGCCCATTACCTACGTCCCGCGCGCGTTCAGTAGCTCTACTTACCTTCTGGTGCGTTAACCCAGCCCCTCAGTCCTCCCGTCTTCTACCTTCCTGTTAACCCCTCCGACCTACGGGTGAACGCTGATCACCGTACCGCGTTCTTTATTGAGCACGCCGTGCCAATCCGTAGGCACGTTCGGATCCGTCCACTCGAAGAGCCAGGCGGCGTCGGTGGGGGACAGGTTCACGCAGCCGTGGCTTCTGATTTTACCGAACTCGTCGTGCCAGTAGGTACCGTGGAGGGCGAAGCCTTTGTGAAAGTACTGCACGAACGGCACGTCCCGGAGCGCATAGGAGTCTGCCGCTTGGTCTTCGTCACCGTCCATCGTGGAGCTGACTTCTTTTTGATAGATCATGAAGCTGCCGCGCACCGTCGCGTGCTCCGTTTCCGGATCGCCCAACCCGCCTCGCCCCGTGCTCACCAATGTGACGTACACCGGCCGGCGTCCGACGTAGGCCACCAGCGTCTGATCCTTGATCGAGATGTCGATCCACTTGCGGTCGCCGGTAGCGACGCTGGGGAAGGACGTGCGCGGCCGCACGATGCGCAGAGAAGACTCGGCCGCCCAGCTCCCGTCGCGCACCTCCAACATGCCGCCCGGTCGCGAGTTGCCCGTCAACTTCAGCGGTTCACGGTAGCCGAACGCGCCGTTGACACTGAACTCACCGCTCTTCCCTAACGCATACTTCTGCGCAAAACGCGGCTCGACGAAGCCGACCGGCAACATCTCTTCGCCCACCAACTCAGTGCCGTGAAACTCGCTCGGCCTTACCAGCTTCGTGCGCTCCAGGCCGATCAGATCCAGCTCCGTGGTGAGGCCGAACACACGGTCTTGCCATAAAAAGCTCCTCGCGATCGCGAAGCCGCTGGAGGCCGCTGCCCGACCTGAGTGTGCGGTTTGATGCAACCCCCGCACAGTGCCATACGGCTTCTCCTGCGGCTTCTTGGGCGACAAGAACTCTGGCGGTGGTCCCAATGGCCCGACCAAATCAGTCAGCCCCTGCGCCGCGATTCGCTCCCGGAAGTTCGAAGCGCGCGTGAAGATCGATTCGCCTTCCGCGTCGCTCATCTCGCGACGTGACGCGAGACGAAAGTAGAGCAGCGGCGGCGTTTCGCCCGCCAACGCGTACAAGTACGGCAGGCCCTGACCTCGCGTCGGTCGCGTCGTGGACGCCACCACCACCGGATGTTGCAGATCCAAGGTCGCGCCCATACCGACACACACGAAGCCGCGTGGGTTGACGCGGTACCAACCGCCAGCGCAGCCCTCGTTCTTGATTGCCGGTCCGCGCGCATCCACCACGCTGCCCGCGCGCAGGTAGCCATATCGAGTTCGGCGCGTGCCCACGTCGCTGTAAATCCAGGTGCGCCACGCAATACTGGCGATTTTCGTTCCGTCCGCGGCAAACGGCAGATTGTCTTCCGTCGTCCCTAGCTGCTCGGCCTTG
>Ga0247764_1000459_pt1 | contig 14160 bp, 10 predicted proteins | sample UWRJL051202B4_FD_179932 | JGI IMG/M metagenome (GOLD analysis project Ga0247764, IMG submission 179932) | Plant litter microbial communities from Arlington Agricultural Research Station in Wisconsin, United States - UWRJ-L051-202B-4 | ecosystem: Environmental > Terrestrial > Plant litter >...
GCCGCAGCAAGCGCGTACCGTCGTCGACGACGCGACGCCGCTGTACACCTACAAGATGGCGCGGCATGAACTGGCCCAGCAATACAGCGCCAACGTGACGCTGACGCCGCAGAACGCGACAGACCCGCTGATCACGCTGAGCGGTATCGCCGTCGGCGGTCCGTGGGACGCGCGAATCAGAATCATCGCGGGCGGCGCGCGCGGCACGGCCACCTTCCAGTACTCCACCGATGGCGGCGCCACCTACAGCGCGACGACGGCGACGAACAGCAGCGTAGCGCTCGGCGGGACTGGCCTGACCGCGTCCTTCGCGACGGGTAGCTATGTTGCGAACACGGTGGCGCGCGCGCAAGCCAACGCTGTGCAAATCATCGGCACGCCCGTGGCCTCGACATGGGACGTGCGCATTCGCATCGTCGCTGCAGGCGCTGTAGGCACCTCGACGTTTCAATACTCCACCAATGCGGGCGTGACTTGGAGCGCCACCGCGCCGACCGCGGCGCGCGTCGCGTTGGGTACGAGCGGGCTGTACGCCCAGTTTTTAACCGCTACCTACACCGCGAGCAGCGCCTACGCGTACGCCGGCAGCTTCGGTCCTGGCATCGTGCTCACGGGTGGGCCTGCGGGGGGGCCCTGGGACGTGCGCTTTCGCATCATCGCGGCCGGCGCAGCGGGCACCGCCACGTTCCAGTATTCGACGAACGGCGGTACCACCTGGAGCGCCACGACCACCACGGGCAGCAGCGTCGATCTAGGCTCCTCGGGTCTGCGAGCGGTATTCTCCGGCACCTACAATGTTCAAAGCTACTATTCGACCTTCGTAGGGCGCGCGGGACTCCAGGGTACGCCCAGCGGCGGCCCGTGGGACTATCGTCTTCAGATCGTGACCCCCGGTGTACCGGGCACGGCCACGTTCCGCCATTCGAGCGACGCCGGCGTGACCTGGAGCAGCGAAGTCACGACGGCGGCGACGGTTCCGCTCGGTTCGACCGGCCTCGTCGCGACGTTTGCGAACGTCAACTACCCGCCCGGCGCGATCTTCGGCGCGTTCGTCTCGCACTACCACCAAGACAACTCGACGATTCAGCTGCACGCCGCAGACAACTGCGACAATAACGCGACCGTCACGGGCTCTTACGACTACCGCACCAACTACCTCCCGTCCTTCGCGCCCACCACCGCGGGCGGCAAGTCTTGGGTGGTGTTCACCTCGCGCCGCATGTGGGGCAACATCGCTTACGAAAACGGTTGGGACGCCGAACCGGGCTATTTCTGCAGCTCCAACAAGATCCCGTCGAAGAAACTGTGGATCGCCGCGATCGACTCCACCACCAGCGGCAGCTGGACTCCGGGCTCCGATCCCAGTCATCCCGCCTTCTATTTGCCAGGCCAAGAGCTCGCGGCAGGTAACTCGGATGGCCACTGGGTGAACGCCGCCTGCACGGCCGTCAACGGCGCGTGCGAGAGCGATGACGATTGCTGCGGTGGCACCGGAGCGTCGCCGACCACGCAATGCCGGGTGACTTCCACGGCGACCTTCCCGCCCACGCGGCTATGCCAGACGCGGAGCTCGTGCGCGAACTCCGGTGTGTCTTGCTCGACCACGGCCGATTGCTGCTCGGGCCTGACCTGCCCCAGCGGCGGCGGCCTGTGTCTGCTCGAACCGCCCAAGCTCTTCGAGATCCAGAAAACCTCGCGCGAATACACGGCGACCTGCCCGGCCAATCAAGGCGTACGCTGGCGCTTCTTCGAGTGGCAGTCGACCATTCCCACCGGCACCAGCATCGATTTTTTCATCCAAACCAAGCAAAACGCGGCCGACACCTACCGGCCTGCTGACGCGGACACGTTGCTGATGGCCACGGCGTCCACCACCTCGACGCCAGACCAATGGCTGCGCGGCATGAATACTGTGGATGAGAAGTTGAAAGCCCAGGGTTTGGCCTCGCTGAGCATGCTGAAGGTGACCATGGTCTTCCGCCCAAACGTGGGCGGAACGCTAGCGCCCACCTTGCTCGGCTGGCGTCAGATCTACGATTGCGTTCCGAACGAGTAGTTGCGCCGTATTCCCATTCGTGCGGCGGTGTGGCACGAACGCTGCGATGTCGACGCGTAGGGAGCTCCTGGTCGGGCTGCTGGGCCTGCCACTCGCGCTGACCGCGTGTCGAGCGCCGAGGGCGGTGCCTGGCTCGATCCGCGGAGCTCGCTTGGAAGTCGGTCATCGCTTGTTGGACGCCAAGTTGGGTCAGGCTCCGAGCCAAGCTGAGCGCACGACGGTCGCGATCGTGGGCGCCGGACCGAGCGGTTTGGCCGCCGCCTGGCGCTTGGAGCAGCTCGGCATTCGCGACTATCGCGTGTTCGATTTGGAGCGGTTGGTGGGCGGCACCAGCGCCAGCGGCAGGGACGGGGTCGTGCCGTATCCGTGGGGCGCGCATTACGTGCCGTTGCCGCGCGCCGACAACCCGAAACTGCTTCAACTGTTGGAAGAGGTCGGCGCCGTTCGACAGGAGGCGAACGGCCCTCGAGCGCTGGAGCGCGTGCGCGTGCGCAGCCCCGAAGAGCGACTGTTCATCGATGAGCGTTGGGTCGAAGGCCTATTCCCATCCAGCCGAGCTACCCCTGCCGATCAGCGCGAGCTGGAGCGCTTCGAGCAAGAGATCGCCCGCCTGACCAAATTTCGCGACGAGCGCGGTAGGCCCGCGTTCACCTTGCCGATGCGCGAATGTTCGGACGCAGCGGAGCTCGTCGCGCTCGATCGGATCTCCGCCGCAGACTGGCTTTCGCAACGTGGCATCCGCTCGCCGTTGGTGCACTGGTACGCCGAATACGCCTGTCGCGATGACTATGGAGCGTCGCTCGCGCAGACCAGCGCGTGGGCCATGTTGTTCTACTTCGCGGCGCGCAAGGGCGGCAGCGACGCCGATTCGGCGCCGTTCCTGACCTGGCCGGAGGGCAATGGCCGCATCGTCGCCCGCCTGAACGACGTCGTCGGGCAACGTTTGTCGCTGAATCGTCTGGTGACGGAAGTTTCGCAGGATGCGTCCGGAGTCGAGCTTTCGGTGCTCGACGTAGCCGCCGAGCAGCTACTGCGAGTGCGCGCCGACTACGTGATTCTGGCGCTGCCAAAACTCGTGGTTTCGCGCATCTTGCGGGGGGCGGAGCTCGAACACTTGAGCCAGTTTCGTTACGCCGCCTGGCTGGTGGCGAACCTGCATTTGAAGCAGCGGCCTCGCTCGCGCGGCTTTCCTTTCGCGTGGGACAACGTGCTCTACGATAGTCCAGCGCTGGGCTACGTCGTGGCTACCCACCAAACACTCGCGGATCACGGCCCAACGATCTGGACGTACTACCGGCCGCTGTGGGAACACGACGAGCGCACGGCCCGCAGCCTGCTCCGATCACTCGATCACGAAACGGCGGTTGCGGGCGTGCTGACGGACTTGGAGCGCGCCCACACCGGGCTGCTGTCGGCGATTGAACGCGTGGACGTGTACCGCTGGGGCCATGCGATGGTGACGCCGCAACCGGGCCTGATTTGGGGTGCAGCACGCAAACGCGCGCTAGCGCCGGTGGGTCGCGTCCACTTCGCGCACTCGGATCTCTCCGGTCTGCCGCTGCTAGAGGAAGCGTTCGATCGCGGGCTACTAGCGGCGGAAGCGGTGTTTCAGGCCCGATTGGGGTAGTTGCGACGAAAGCGGAGTCCGTCCATCCTGTGCGGGATGCGGCAGTTCGGCCCCTGGTTGTGGAGTGCGCCCGTCGACCTGTGCGTGTTCGGCGGGAGTGCGCTGCTCGGCTTGGTGATTGCGGGCATTGCTGCACACGCGGGGGTGACCCAGCTACCTGAAGCGGGCTGGGTTTTACTCGTGATGGGCGTCGACGTTGCGCACGTGCACGCCACCTGGTTTCGCAGCTACTTCGATACGGCGGAGTTGAAACGTCGGCCGCTGCGCTATGTGTTGGTCCCGGCGTTGGCGTATGTCGCCGCAGTAAGCGCGTACGCGGGCGGAGCTCCGCTGTTCTGGCGCTTGCTCGCCTACGTTGCGGTGTTCCATTTCGTGCGTCAGCAGGTAGGTTGGGTAGCCCTGTACCGCGCGCGCGCCCAGGACTATTCCAGGCTCACGCGCTGGCTCGACAACGCCGCGATCTATGCGGCGACCTTGTATCCGCTGCTGTATTGGCACGCGCATTCCCGCGAAAAGTCGATTCATTGGTTTCTGGCTGGCGACTTCTTCCACTTACCAGTTGCGCCGCTGCTCCCCGCGGCCGAGCTCTTGTGGGCAGCAAGCCTGGCGGTCTTCGCGCTGCGTGAAACATCGAGTTTTTTTCGCACTCGCAAGCTGGCGCTCGGCAAGCTGTGTGTCGTCGTGACCACCGCCCTCGGTTGGTACGTTGGCATCGTCGCCAACGACAGCGACACGATCTTCACCGCGACGAACGTGCTGCCGCACGGCATCCCGTATCTGTGGCTGCTCTTCGCGTACAGCCGTCGTCGTGCCCAAGAGCACCCGCGGTGGCGCCTGCGCTCATGGCTGAACTACGGATTTGGCGTGTTCTGGGCAGGGCTCCTGCTGCTGGCTTTCTTGGAAGAGCTGATGTGGGACAAATTCGTGGACCACGATCGCATGTGGCTGTTCGGCAGCGGTGTGGCGCTCGGGCCGGAGCTTTTGCGTTGGCTCGTCCCGCTGCTGGTCTTACCGCAGCTCACGCACTATCTGCTGGACGGCCTGATTTGGCGGCGGCGTGAAACGCGCGAGCGCACGGCGCAACGCGAGGCGTTGGGATTTTCGGACACTTCCGACCAAGTCGTGACAGACTTTGCGTTAGCCCACGTCTCGATCGGACGCGGAGGTTCGTGATGAAGTTGGAAGCCGCAGAAGGGGAACGGTTGTGGACGCCGAGCCCCGAAATTATTTCGCAGTGTCGCATGCGAAAATTCATGGACTGGCTGCGCGAGCACCGCTCCGTGGAGTGTGACGACTACGCGTCGTTGCATCGCTTCAGCACCGAGCGCATTGCCGACTTCTGGAGCTCGATTTGGGAGTACTTCGGCGTGCTCGGTACGCCCGCGACGGGTCCAGTCGTGAGCGGCAATCTGCCGCAGGTGACATGGTTCGAAGGCGCTCGGCTGAACTACGCCGAGCAGGCCCTGCGACGGCGCGACGAGCATCTGGCCGTGCTGTTCCGCTCGGAAAACGGCGAACGTCAGGAGCTCAGCTATCGCGCCTTGGCCGAGCAAGTCGCGCGAGCGCGCGCTGGCCTGATGCGCGCCGGTGTGAAAGCCAATGACCGTGTCGCAGCTGTGGTCGCCAATCGCCCCGAGGCCTTGATCCTGTTCTTGGCCACGGCGAGCCTGGGCGCGGTGTGGGCCAGCTGCTCGCCCGACTTCGGAGTGGGAGGCGTACTCGACCGACTCCAGCAGATCGAGCCCAAGCTGCTGCTGGTTTCCGACCGCTACCATTACGGCGGGCGCGACTACGACCGGCGTGCAGACATGGCCGAGGTGCGGCGGCAATTGCCCGGACTCAGCGCAGCTGTGCGCATCGGGGAGAGCGAAGGGGATTGGCTCGGCTGGAATGAATTTTTGACCGACGGCGACGCTCTCGCGTTCGAGCGTGTCGCGTTCGAGCATCCGCTGTGGATCTTGTTTTCTTCCGGCACCACGGGCCTGCCAAAAGCCATCGTTCATGGCCACGGCGGGATGGTGCTGGAGCATCTGAAGGCGCTGGGGTTGCACCTGGATCTGGGGGAGGGGGACCGTTTCTTTTGGTTCACCACCACCGGCTGGATGATGTGGAACTTTTTGATCAGCGGTTTGATGGTGGGCTCCACTGTCGTCTTGTACGACGGCAGTCCGGCGTACCCGGACATGTACACCTTGTGGCGTCTCGTCGAACGCGATCGCGTGACGTACTTCGGCACCAGCGCGCCCTATCTGCTCGCGTGCCGCAAAGCCTCGGTGGTACCGAACGAGCAGCATGATTTGAGCGCGTTGCGAGCCATCGGCACCACGGGCGCACCGTTGCCCGCCGACGGCTTCGGCTGGGTCTACCACAGCACTCATTCTGAGCTGTTGTTGGGATCCGTCAGCGGCGGCACGGACGTCTGCACGGCGTTCGTGCTGGCTTGTCCGCTGCTGCCCGTGCACGCCGGAGAGATTCAGTGCGCTGGGCTCGGTGCCAAGGTGGAGGCTTTCGACGAAGTTGGTGAACCACTGTTCGATCGCGTAGGCGAGCTCGTGCTGACTCGGCCGATGCCGTGCATGCCCGTTGCGTTCTGGAACGATGTGGACGACGCCCGGCGGCTGGAGAGCTACTTTTCGACCTTTCCAGGCGTCTGGCGGCACGGAGACTGGGTCAAGGCCACGCCTCATGGCGGCTTCGTGATCTACGGCCGCTCGGATTCCACGCTCAATCGTGGCGGAGTGCGCATGGGCACCAGCGAATTTTATCGTGTGGTGGAGGCGCTGCCGGAGGTGCAAGACAGCTTGGTGGTGGACACCGGTTCGCTCACGGATCACAGCGGAAAGTTGTGGTTGTTCTTGGTGTTGCGCGGGGGCCTGGTACTGGACGCCGCCCTCGTGCAGCGGGTGCGCGATACGCTGCGCAATACGCTCTCGCCTCGCCACGTTCCCGATGAAATTCGGGAAGTGCGCGTCATCCCGCGGACGCTCAACGGCAAGAAGCTGGAGGTGCCGGTCAAGCGCTTGCTGCTGGGGGTCGCGCCCGAAGCAGCCGCCAGCGCCAGCACCCTGGCGGATCCCAGCGCGCTGGACGCCTTCATAGCGCTGGCTGCAGAGCTGGCGCGGCAACGGCTTCCCACAAAAGTCTGAGCCGCCGTGTAAGCTGGGGATGGGGCGCCCCGTTCGTCCGGAGCGGCCCCCCGAGGTGTTTGGTGAGTCTCTTACGCGTCGTCTGGATCTTGTTAATTCTGTTGGTGGGCTGCGCACGCCACTCCCCGGCGCGCTCCGCGGCAGCGAGCAGCGGCTCGGCGGAGCCGGGTGCGTCGCCCCGGGACGCCGATTTCGCGAGCGAAGAGGCGGCTTCAGAGGCCCCGCCCGAGGCGCCTGCCGCACCTGCAGCGGCGCCGGCTCCGCCAGCGCCGGGCAACGCCATGGGCAGCCCGGCGCCGGCCAAAACCAGCGTCATGACCGGCTCGACCGAGGGCGGCGCCAATAAGCCCGCGAGCGGCAACGCAGCGGACGGCGGAGAAGCGCGAGCGCCGCTTCTGATTTACACGGCCGAAGTCGTGTTGGCCGTCTTCAACGTTGGACCCACGCTCGACGCGGTGGAGGAGCTGGCGCGTACCGCAGGGGGCTACTTAGTGCTGCGCGACGACACGCGCATCGTCGTGCGTGTGCCCAAAGGTCGCTTCCAGAGCTCGCTCAGCGGCGTCGGCAAGCTGGGCGATGAGCTACATCGTGAAATCAGCGCCAACGACGTGACCGAAGCTTACGCCGACTTGGAAGTGCGGCTGCGCAACTCCGAAGCCATGCGCCAGCGTCTGGAAACGCTGCTCGCCAAAGCCAACACGGTCGAAGACGCGCTGGCCGTAGAGCGCGAGCTCGAGCGCGTGGCGCAGAACATCGAACAACTGAAGGGCAAGCTCAAACTCATGAACGAGCTGATCGCATTCTCCACGATCACCGTGGAGTGCCGCGCGCGCGCGCCCGTCGCGGGCTCGAGCAAAGTCAATCTGCCGTTCAACTGGCTGCGTGAGCTCGGCTTGAGCAACTTGCTGTCGCTGTGAGGGCCCACCCATGACGTTCTCCAAGCTATCTCTTCTGCTCGCGTTACTGAGCGCGGTCGCATGTGGACCAAGCTTCCGAGCCACGACACCGAACGGCTTCTTGGAATTGCCGGAACCGGGCCAGTACGACTACCGCGCCACCACGGCGGATGGTTTGGTCCTCGCCGCGCGCGAGATCTCGAATTCGGGCGAAGGTTCGCTCGAGTTCTGGTCGCGTGCGGTGGAGAACCAGCTACGGCTCAATGAAGGCTACGCGCTGCTGGAGTCGCGCTCGATCCGCTCGAAAGACCAGGTGCCGGGCGTAGAGTTGCGCTTTGGGCACGACTTCGGCGCCAAGCCGCACCTTTATTACGTCGCTCTATTCGTCAAACCCTCCAAGCTCTACCTGGTGGAGGTCGGCGGGACGAAGGAGCTGGTGCTGAAGAGCGCGAGCGCGATCGAGCAGGCGCTCACTCAGTTCACGGTGAACTGATGCCGGCATCACTGCCGTGGGGAGCAATCCAGACTGGCTCGTCGTAGAGCGGGGCCAGGATTTGAGCGCGCGGGGCGAAGCGCTCGGTGTCGCGCACGAAGCGCTCGAACTCGATACCCGGGAGTAGGCGCACCCCTGCCTCCAGCGGACCGAAAAAAGCGTCGTGGTGCGACGGCAGCACCAGCTTCGGCGCGAGCGGTGTCAGCAGACGCTGCAGATAGGCCGGTGTGTAGCGACGCCCAGCTAACCCAACCAGCGCGACGTCGGCCTCGACACCGCGCAGCTCCGCATCGACCAGATCGGCGCTGCCGTTGTGGTAAATGCTGACGCCGCCGGCGCTGACCAGCACACCGAAGGCACCGCCCATGCGGTAGTGCCATGGCCGACGCAGCTCGGGAACGGCGCCGTCGACGCTACCCGGAAACGGCACACGCCCGAGCAGTAACGCGGCATGACGGCTTGGGATGAAGCGAACCGCAAAGGGGCCCAGCTCGAGCTCTGCGCCCAGGGCAGGGACCGAGAGCAGTTGGGTCTCCGGCAAGCCCTGCGCTCGCCCGAATGCGAGCGTGGTGTCCGAGCCGACCAACTTCGCGCCGGTGACTTGGCTCAGCAGCGGCGCGTCCAACAAGTGGTCAAAGTGGCTATGGCCGCAGAGCACCGCCACCAAGTTCTTGGGTGCGTGTCGGTCGATCGCGGCGCGATCAGGCAGAAGCGGAGCGAAGGCCAGCTGCCGCAAGGACGCGCGGGTCAGATAAGGATCGATGACGAGGCTGCTGCCGGCTGATTCGATGACGAAGCTCGCCGTGCCGAGCCAGCGCACTCGCACACCCTCGGTGCGGCCCCGGTGCCGCGGGCGCAGCGTGAGGCTCGGACGAAACTCAGGGAAAAGGCGTCGTTCGAGCCAGCCAGCGATCACCCGCTGAAGGTACACCGACGAGCGCTAATCAGCGATTGTGACAATTGCGTGATGACGCGGTCGTGACCTTGTCGCTGCTTGCTTGTTACAACATCGTCACGTACCGTTACTCAAGTTGGCACTGACGACGTTCCCGCACGTTGCGCTGACCGAGACGTCGCGCGAATACCCCACGGCTGCGAGCCTGCTCGTGCGGTTTCGGAACGCCGCGCTGCAGTTAGGGGCGGAGGAAAGCGTGGCGGGCACCTCGGTCGAAGGCCGCGCGATTCCACGTTACGATTTCGGCACTCTCGGTAAGCCCGTCGTCTTGCTCAGCGCCCTCATGCACGGCGTGGAAGTGATCGGCGGCCTGGCGCTGCTCGAGGTGCTGGAGGTGTTGTCGACGCGCCGTTCCGACTTCGAGTCGTTGTTGGAGAGCGCACATTTCGTCGTACTGCCCGTGGTCAACCCGGACGCGTTGGAGCGCAATTTGGCGCGAATGGGAGCCGGGCAGCGCGCCTGGCAGCGCTGTAACGCTCGGGGTGTGGATCTCAATCGTAACTTCCCGCGCGTCACGACGGAGACGCTGTATCATCCCTTCTCGGGTTCGCGTTTTCGTTGGTCACCGCACTACATCGGGCCGGGGGCGCTGAGTGAACCGGAGTCGCGCGCGGTCCACGACGTGGCCATCGCGACCCGGCCCGCCGTGTCCTTGGCATTCCATAGCTTCGGCAACTTGCTGCTCTATCCGTGGGCGTACACGGCGCGACACAACCCGCGCGCTGCAGAGTATCGCGCGCTGGGGACAGCGATGTGCGACGCGCTGAAGCGGTTTCCCTACCGCGTCGGCCAAGCGCGCTCGCTCTACTCCGTGATTGGCGACATGGATGATTGGCTGGACACCACGTTCGGTACACTGGCGTTCACGGTGGAGGTGAGTCGCCCCGAGTTTTCCTGGAGCAAGCTCGGGCGTCTGCTCAATCCGTTTCATTGGATGAACCCGGAACGCACGCGCGAGGTCGTCAGAGATCTCGCGCCCGGAATCTTGGCGCTGCTGGCGAGCGCCTGCGTGCGCTAAAGCTATTCGCTGCCGCTGCGGCCGGAGGTAGTTGGGAACGGTTCGCGCGTGGCTTCCGCGATGTTCGATTCGTCAGTGCCCGCTGCAAACTCTTCAGCGGCGCTGGTGGTGACGAACGGACCGCCATCCTCTGCGCTGACGATGCGCTCGTGCCGCTCGGGCTCGCTGCTCTCGCCGGAGGTCGCTGATTCCACGAATGCCTCGCCCAGCTCCTCCCCCAGCTCTTCCCGGGTGCTGTTGCGAAGGATGAACGCGTCGGTCTCGCCGCTGTCGTCTTTGCCTTCGCGCGCTCTGCGCAGCAAATCCTCGCTGTATTGCGGGTTCAAGTGACCGGTCGCGTCGCGTCGTTGCACGGACTTGCGCGGAGTGCTCATACTGACTGCTCCTTGAACTGTCGTTGTCGAGGGGAGAGCGTACCCCTCACGTTGAGCGCGGCAAGCTCGCGCCTCTGATTGTCGCGAGTTCGCCCAGGCTCGCTTGGGTAGAAGGCAAGCGGTCAGCCGTGCGGGGCGTCCTTATTTCGCGACGGCTTCGGGGGCCAGCGCGGCCAGGCGCTTGCATGTGATGCTAAAAGCCAACTCCCCGCGATCGATACCGACGAAACGTCGTCCGAGGCGGCTTGCTACGGCCAGGGTCGTGCCCGAGCCACACATGGGGTCGAGGATCTGGCTGTCGGATAAGCTCGCGGCACGCAGGATTCGATCCAGCAACTTTTCCGGTTTTTGCGTGGGGTAGCCGGTGGTTTCACGCACGAGCGGTGTATTGGCGCGCATGGCTGGGCAGTCACTCCAGACGCTGCCCAGCTGCCGACCGATGTCGGCGTAATAGCGATAGGTCTTGCCGCGAATGGTGCGCTCCCGAAAGCGCCGCCCGCTCGCGTCTTCCGAAGAAAAGTGCATCTTCAGGCTGGTCTTGGCATAGGCCTCGCGCAGCGCAGGATCCTCCGCGTTCCAGAGCATGCGTCCGTGCGGGGCGTAGATCAGTAGGGTTTGGTGGGTGACGCTGGGCCTCGTACGGTGCCGGGCGCCGTTGCCCGGCAGCCAGATGATCTCCCCGAAAAACGCCTCGCGACCAAACACGCGATCGAGCAACACTTTGACGTCGTGCACCGCGCGATGATCCAGGTGCACCCAGATGCTGCCTTGCTCGGAGATCACGCGTGCCGCCGCCTCCAGGCGCGGCCCCAGCATCTCCAAAAAACCGTCCAGGCCGCCCCATAAATCGCGGTACGCGGCGTCACTGTCGACGCGAGCACCCTTGCCGACGCGCGCGCCGAAGGCCCTGCCCGTATTGAACGGCGGATCGACGTAGGTCAGATCGAACGCACGACTTGGTAGCTGCGGCAAGATCTCGAGACAATCGCCATGATGCACCACTCCACCGTCGAAGCGTGCGCTCGAGCGAGTCATGCCCCGCCTTGCGTCGAGGAGCTGCCGGAGAGCTGCTCCGGGGAGCTCGCGTCGCCTTCCAGCGGATCTTGTTCGCTCAGCTGCTCCAAAAATGTGGCGTCAAGCTCGGCGTTTTCCGGGATTCCTGGCAGCCACGACCACGCCGGGCCGCCGCCGTCGCAGCCACTGATACGCTCGATTGGAAGGCACGCTACACGCAGGTGGAGATGGTCATCGTGCGGCAAGCTATCGCGAGGCTCCAGCAGTAGGCTTTGCGCGCGGAAAATCAGCTCCGCGGGCTCACCGCGCGCGAGCGCGTAGTCGATGAGCTGCGCTTCCAGCTCTTGACTGAGCAACATCAACTGGCTGCCCAGGCCGTCGTCCAAGAGCAGCGCCTTGATCAACTCCCATTGTCGAGCGACGTCGAAGCGCACGTAGGTCTGGGTACTTTCCACGTAGCCGAGCCCGTCGGCGCCCAGTTTGACGAACCCAGGGCTCGGCACCGGCACGCCAGCGGGCGTGGTGACGTACAGCAGCAAATCGACGTCGCGACCCGTGCGATGCGACGCATGCCCCTTGATCTTGCCGCCGCGCGCGGCCGACAAATCACCGATCACGAGCGGCACCTTGCCTCCCAAGCGCTGTTCCACGTGCGCCGCGGCGTTTTGAACACCCGCCACCAATCGCGGCACGCCGAAGTAGTGCTGACCGTGCGGGCGGTAACGCACGAAGCCCGAGCCGCGAGCGGGCAACTCCACCGCCTGCGTCTGCACGCCCAGGCTGGGATAGCCGACGCTGCCCTCGAACTGAGGCGCGAGCGGCGACGGCGCCGCAAAACAACCCGAAAGCGCGCAAGCGACCAAAGCCAACGTAGCGCGCGCGCTCATGGCCTGTTGTCCGGCAGATAATCCACCAACCGCGCCTCGAACTCCGTCGCCACCTCCGCCGAGCTCAGCTCGGCCCCGGGCAGGTACTTCCCCTCGCGCAGCGAGAGGTAGCCGTGATCGACGAACGACGCGAAGGCCGAGGTGAAAATCGGCTTGCTGACGGCTTCCCAGCGGCGGATCTCCCCGGCCAAAAACATGTGCTGGCCAAGTGACAGCGCCTTGCGCGTCAATTCCTTCTCCGGGACGGGCCGTTCGAGCACCACGCTCATCGAACGCGCGGCGACGCGATAACCCTCCAAGAAGTTGCGCAAAATCGCGGCGTAGAGCCCGAGCCAGTCAGCGCCGCCGAGCCCGTCACGGCCAGGTCCGGGCTCGAGCGTCTCCTCCGTGCGGGAGAGCTCGCCGCTTTGCGCCATCACACTCAGCGTTTGCTGGAAGATCTGTTCGAAGGGAGCGTCGGCGCGGAAGCGGAATTCATGCTTGAACAGCTTGGACAAGGCTTGCACGCGGTCGCGCACGTCCGCTATCGGCGCTTGCGGCGTCCCGAGTCGCAGCACGGCCAACGCGACCAGCGCCCGCTCCACGAAGAAGTGGATGATGATGTTCTTCGACTGGTCGATCAGCAGGCGCTTACTCTCCAGCACCGTATAGACGACCTGCGAGGCGCTGAGGTCGGCTTGCTTCTCGCCGGGTGCGCGGTCGGGATAGTGCCGCTCCAACAGGCCCGCGTTGGCGAACATTTCTGCGGCTTCGCGCAGCGAATCCGCGCGCAGCACGCCGGTAGGCGTCGTTAGCGCGGGGCTCGTGCGCGCGCCCATTTCGCGCGCCACACCGAGCAAGCGATCCGAGCGGCTCACGAGCTCCCTGTACGACAGGCCGCGCTGATCGTGGGAGAGCAGCACGAGCGCGCACAACGCGCCGGGGGTGATGGCCGTCACGCGATTGATCTCGTCCATCACGCGATTGCCGAGCTTGGTGATCAGGCCCCGGCGTTTGGCGGGATTCAAGTTGCTGTCTTGCGCGACTTCCGGGGCAATGTCGTGCAGCCTGAGCAGCGGCCCGACTTGCATGCTGATGCGCCCGTAACGGTGCCGCAGCACGTTGCCCGATTTGAGCAGGCCCTTGGCGTCTTCCTTGGCCTTCTCCGCGCCTTGCAGCTCTCTGCTGTAGGACTCGCTCTCGATCAGCCGCTCGTAACCGATGCTGACGGGAACGAACCAACAGGGCTGTTGTTCCGCCAGTGCCGCGTCCACGATCATGCTGAGCATGCCGAACTTAGGGGGAAGCAGCTTGCCGGTGCGGCTGCGTCCACCTTCCAAAAACAGTTCGATGGGGTAGCCGTCGCGGATCAGGCGACGCACGTAGGCGTCCACCACGGCGCCGTACAAGCGATCTCCCCGGAAAGAACGGCGAATGAAGAAGCCGCCGCCGCGGCGCAGAATGCCGCCAGCTGGGAAGAAATTGAGGTTGTCGCCGGCGGTGATCATCGGCAGCGGCAGATTCTCGGCGTTGAAGATGTAGCTGAGGATCAGGTAATCGATGTGGCTCTTGTGGCTTGGAAGCAGCACCAACGTGCCGTGTTTGGCGGCCTCGCGCAGGCGCTCGATATCCTTGCGGTCGTACTCCACCCCCGCGTAGATCCGCTGGAAAACGCGGTCGAACACCACCTCCATCAATTTGATGGTGGTCTGATC
>Ga0247764_1000462_pt1 | contig 14142 bp, 8 predicted proteins | sample UWRJL051202B4_FD_179932 | JGI IMG/M metagenome (GOLD analysis project Ga0247764, IMG submission 179932) | Plant litter microbial communities from Arlington Agricultural Research Station in Wisconsin, United States - UWRJ-L051-202B-4 | ecosystem: Environmental > Terrestrial > Plant litter >...
CAATACGCCGAACACAATCAATATACCGATCGTAGTGAGCAGTTGTTGCTGAAATACCTGCTGCTCCTCCTGCCTCCGGCGTTCCGTAATAGAAAGCTTTTCTTGCAGGCTTTGAACATCGAAATATTTATCTTTCAATGTGCTGATGATGTCGCGATAGTCGTTTTGATTTTTATAGAACTTGCTCTCGTTTTCGATCAGCATCTTTTCCAGCAGGTCCAGGTCCGATAGCAGGCTTTTACGGGAGCTCTCATCCATGTTGGTAATTCCTTTGGTGAGCTTACGGGCGATTAAGTTTATCTTTTCTTCGAAGGCCGTACGGTTAATATCCAGAGCCTGATTTTCGCGGGAAGCATGACTCAATAGATTATGAATATCCTCTGCTACCAGTGATGAGTCGGATATGCTGGCCATAAAATTCGAACGTTTCCGCGATACGGAGTCCTGCATCTGGCTCACCAGCTCCCTGAACTTGGCGTCTACGCGGGCACGCGCCTCCGGGCTGAGATTGCTCATTGAAATATTCTTGAATATCGCGTAAAACACCGTAAGCGACTGTATCGAGTCCAGCCGTGAAAGATCGAAGTCTATAAATTGCTCCCGGAGAGAGTTTTTTGCAACAGCATTCTTCAGCCGCTCGGCGATTAGCACATTTCCTTTGTCAGAAAGGTTCATCCGTAGCACCTTCATATCCTGAACCTGAAACTGATCGGCCGACGTAAGCTTGTCTTGCAAAGGAAGCGGCAGATCGAATTCGCCCGCCGCGTTGGTAGTTACAGTTACAGACTTGGCGCCTTTATACGACACAGGGGTTGAAGCAACAGGCCTTCCATTAGGCATGCGCAGTGTTATACGCACCAGGGTGTAACTTCGTTGACGTATAATGATCTCGATAACGCCCTTCGAGAAGTTCCACGAAGCCGCCTCGAGCTTTTCGTCTTTGATCTTCACAGACCTGACCGGTAGGTCACTGGCGCTCAGCTCTATGAATGCGGCCCCCTTATTGCCGGTAGATATGAAATCTCCGTTGTTCAATGAAAGGTCGACATTGCGTAAAACACGTAGTTTCTCGTCAAAGGTTTTCACCTGGATCATTTGTTTGTCCTGCCCCCGCACGCTAATCGATAGCGCTAAAGTTGCCAGGATAATCGCTGCAATCCGTAGACTACAGCTCGGGAAGCCCACAGCCGGTGCTGAACAAAAACGTTGCGCCTTCATGTTTACTTCTTATTGGTGTTCTTTTTAAAAATATCCTTCATGATTACAACTTCGTGTAGACTGGATTCTTTCTTGTATTTGCTGAGCTCGAAGCTGGCCTTATATTCCTGCCCCTCCTCATCTACCACACGCACATAATACCGGCTGTATCGCGGTATCTCGATTGAAAAATTCCCCGTGCGATCGGTGATCGTTTTATAAGTCGTGTTGCCTGTGTTGCCGTCGATTAGCTCAACCCTGATCTTGGGCCATGCGATAAGCCCCGATTGATCGCTCCACGAATGCTCTTTGTATTTTAAAATGGCGGCAATGGTGATCGGGTAGGTTTGAAGATCCATATCGATCTCATAAATATCGTCGTCGTATTTGCAGTGCTTCCGGTTGGAAGTCAGATAACCATGCGTACCCGCTGAATCCAGAGTCAGCCCGAAGTCGTCGTAAAAGCTGTTGATCGGATAACCGGGATTTTCAGGTTCACCATAACCGTTTTCTTGTATAGCGGCCTTGAATATATCGAGTTGCCCCATGCCAGGCAGCCCATCGGACGAAAAGTATAACGTCTGCTCGTGCAGGTATGGGAATACTTCGTCGAGAGGAGTATTCACAGGCTCACCGATGTTCCGTGGCTTCGTCCATTGGCCGCCGGTATACTGCGAAATGTAGATATCTTTTCCTCCTATGCCACCGGGCATCTCCGAAGAGAAGTACAATGTTTTTCCATCGTAGCTGATAGATACGTCGTGGATAGAATAAGTGTTACTATTGTATGGAAAGGCCGAAACTACTTTCCACGTGTTATCCACCCGTTTAGCAAAATACAACCCCAGCGTACGGAAACCATCCGTGCGCTCCTGCTCTGAAGATGTAACGAATACCATTTCTTCATCGTGGTTAAAGAAGGCAACCGGCCCTGTGTTATAACGGGCTTTTAACGAGTTTCCGAAAAGTATGGCCTTACGGGCTATCGTCCATGTATGGGTAGCTGTATCCTCCTTACCGATGGCCTCATAGAGCCTGTAAAAGGGAGTGTTGAGTTTGCGGTTCGTTCGTTCTACAATACGGCCTCCTTTACGGTTTGATGCAAAAACAAAACCATTCTTATAAGACACAGCGCACAGCTCACCCGCGGAAGAGTTTACCACTACAGGGCGAACAGCAAAGTGCGCGGAATCTTCGTACAGATATTGCAGGTTCGCCAGTCGCCAGATCTTTTTCGTCAGCAGGTCGTTGTCGGGTTGTTGTGCCAGGCATCGTTTATAATAATCCAGCGCAACCGCGCGGCGCCCCAGCGTCGCGTTGGCCTCGGCATAATAATACATGTCGAAGGCACCAGGTATTTGCCCGGAAGCCATGTAGCGGTCGTATGCACCGACGGCGCCTGCATAGTCCTTTGTCTTGTAACAGGCCTGGGCCAGCTTAAGCTGCGTCTGAGTATCTCCTGGCTTTTTTTTGAGCTGTGCAGTATAGAGCGTTACAGCTTGAGCGTAATTACCCTCGGCAAACTGACGATCACCCGCTTTCTGCGGATCCTGGAAAAGCGAGAATACCGTACTCTGGCACAAACCCTGCATACAACAGGCACACAATAGAATGAAGATGTTTAAAACTTTTTTCACGCGGTTATCGGGGTGACGCTACGTCTTTCTGTATGTTGTTGAACAGGTAACCTATCATCAGCTCGTGCGAAGCGCTGGCAAGACGGCTTGATTGTATCGGGTGATCGTAAGCATAACCGAACTGTAGTTGGGAAGTGAGCTGGAACCTCATCATCAGGTCGATCGACTCGCTCCTCCGGTAAGCAACACCACCGGTAAGTACTTTCCTGTAGATTAAATTGATATTGAAATCTGCCGAAACCGGAACCTGTGAAAAATATTTTATCAGGATACTCGGCTGAATATCGAACCACTCGTTCAGGGTAAAACTGTACTTCGCATAACCCATCACATTACTGCGCTTTACCCGTAAAGACAACGTATCCTGGATATTTACAGTCTTCGATAAAAGCTCAGGAACGGATAATCCCGCGCACCAACGCACGCTCCGGTAATAAATGCCCGTCCCAAATCCAAGCATCGTGTTGTTGATCGAGCTCATCAGCTTGGGATCATTACTGTTGCCCAATAGCGAAGCATAATCCGACTTCAGCGTCGTAATACCCGCTTGAAGCCCCATCGATAAAACGGCACCCGATCTCAACGGAATATGATAAGCGTAGTTCGTGCGAATATTGGTATTCTTATGAACACCGATAGCATCACGAATTACGGAAAGCCCCAGACCGACACGCTGCCCCGGTAGAAGCGTATGCGCGGAAAAACATTGTGTGGTAGGTGCGCCTTCCAGACCGTTCCATTGACTGCGGTTCAATACAGTAACGCTGAGCGCCTCGTCTGCCCCTGCATACGCCGGATTCAGGATCATGTTGTTGAACATGAACTGTGTGAACTGCGGCCCTTGCTGCGCACGCGTGGCAAAAGGCATAGCTGCCAGGATAAACACCACCGCCATGCGGACTGTATAAAATGATTCTTTCCGCATAGCGTTATTGAATTACCTCCAATGATCCTTTTCGTTTCCAAACGGTTTCCTGTGCGCGGACTTCAATGGTGTAAAAGTAAGTGCCGGTTGGTACCATGGAGCCCTGTTGATTTTTGCCATCCCAAAATATCCGCTCATTATCATATCCACGCGCCTCAAAGATCTTGTTTCCCCAGCGGTCAATGACCAGCACAATATTGTCCTGGTATCTTTCAATGTGCGTAAGTTCCCAACGGTCGTGTATACCGTCGCCGTCGGGAGTAACAGCCCGGGCAACATCTACCTTGATCTCTGGCTGCAGAACGATTACGTCGAATGAGCACGTCGCGGTCTTGCGGGCATCGCTGGTAAAGGTATAGGTCACCGACGTAGTGCCCGTACGGAATGTGCTCCCAGGCTTGTGAGATCGCTCCACCGAAACCTCGCCGCACCCTACAGAAGCCCGGGGCTCCCGCCAGGTTACAACGGCTTCCCCATGCTCATCAGAAGGAACAGTCAGAGACTGAGCCGGACAATCGGTAATAACAGGCGTGTCGGTTTTAATAACGGTAACGTTGAAGCTACAGGTACTTGTATTGTTGCGCTCATCCCTGGCAGTATACGTAACAGTAGTAGTACCCAATTTGAATTTGGTGCCGGGTTTATGACTTGAGCTCACCACTACCGGCGTACAGTTATCTTTGACAGTAGGAGGTGTCCAGCTCGCCGTTGCCTCGCAGTCAGCGCTGGCAGAAATCGTAACATCGTCAGGGCAGCCGGTAAAGACGGGCCGGGTATTGTCAGTCACATGTATATCGAAAGTACAGGTAGCTGTATTGCCGTATCCGTCCTTTGCTGTATAGATAACTTTTGTCGTGCCGATAGGGAAGGAGTCCCCGGGATCATGCGTGCTGGTCATCGTAACCGAACAATTGTCCGTGACTGTCGGAGGTATCCAGGTAGCTACAGCCTCGCACGATGTGGTAGCCGCTACGGTAATGGTCGGCGGACAATTCCTGATGTCGGGCCGGATAACATCGATCACAGAAACAGTGAAAGAACAGGAAGAAGTATTCCCGTTCTTATCTTTAGCCGTATAGACAACCTCCGTGTTGCCGATCGGAAATCTATATCCCGGAGCATAGTTGGGTTCGAAACTTTGTACCGTGCAGTCGTCGCGTACGGTAGGAGCGGGCCAGTTAACGGCTACTGTACAGGATGCCGGCGGAAGATTGACGTTCCGGTTCGGAGGGCAGCCGCGGATCTCAGGAGCCTTATCGTCATAGTCTGAAGGCTTGCAGCAAATGGCTCCCCCGTTCTTGCTCTTCCCCGCCATAATGGTGAAGATCCCGTATTTATCGCCCACCTCAGGGTTGTCGTTGCAATTCGTACCGATATTGATATCCACCAGCCCCAGGACCTTTATATGAATACTGTTGCCGGAAAAATTCTCGTTAGGAGTAGAGCCTGTAATTGTAAAGGATGCTCCGGCAGCAACATTGCCCGAGAACAATGTCCCCTTCTGATCAGTAACCGTTACCAGGCGTTGTACAAGACTACTCGATTGTAACGTAAGACTGACAAGACCGCCCTGGCATGGGCCACAACTGGTAGGCGCAGGACAATCACAAAAAAATTGCGCGCTAGCCTGTATAGATAAAAAAAGTGGAAAGCAAAGAACAAACAGTCTTCGAAAGAAGAGGCTAGGGTTAGGATTTTCGACAAAGGCTTTCATGCAATACGTAAGGCCAGTAAGTGCTTTCTGAACCTGATACGCATGTATAAAGGTAAATAAATACTCAACAGTCGCCACCTTGTGAAAAATAACGATGTAAGGTTTCTAACAATTATAGTTGGCATAAAAATTTACCTGTAGAACAATCACCACAACTTTTCGACTAAAGTTCTATCCACGCGATATTTCGACATGAAAATTTTTTAATAGCACTTGTCACAAAATCAACGTTTGTAACATCTTTCCAACGAACAAAGATCGAAGATCACCGTCTTATCGTTTCTCACAACCAAGATAACCTCATTATCTGAATGTTCAAACTTATATAACCATCAATCCCGGAACCCCGAAAGTATATAGCAATACAAACAGCAGACCTGTTCCAACGAAGTCATGACCGGGATCGTGAATACGCAGCTGACGCAAACTCCCCCCATGGCAACACTTTTTCACCTACATCCACTAAACCCACAATCCCCATGAACACCATTCTCGGAGCATCAGGGCAGGTAGGATCAGCCATTGTGTCAAACCTGCTCGACAACAGCCAGCCCGTAAAAGGCATCGTTCGTAATAAAGAAAAGGCAGACAAACTCAAGAAAACCGGCGCGTCCGTAGGCATTGCCGACATACACGATAAATACGCACTCGCCGAAGTATTGAAAGATTCTACCACCGTGTTTTTACTGACACCTGAAACCGGCTCGGAACCCGATATCCTCGAAGATACACGAAAGATACTCCACAACTATCGCGAAGCCATTACGCAATGGCCCATCACAAAGATCGTCGGCCTCTCGTCCATTGGCGCCCAGCACGATAGCGGAACAGGAAACCTCGTAATGTCCTACATGCTCGAGCATGCCTTCACTGGCTTGCCCATAAAGCAGATTTTCGTCCGCCCGGCATATTACTTCAGTAACTGGCTCGCATATGCCGATACAGTAAAGAAGGATCGTGTACTGCCTACCTTCTTCCCTCCGAACTTTGTGATCCCCATGATCTCGCCGCTCGATGTGGCAGCCATTGTCGCCGATATCCTTGCCGACGAAACAATAACCGGTTCACAAACAATCTACGAGCTTGAAGGCCCTGCGGCTTATAGTTCAAAAGATGTAGCCGATGCATACTCGAAAGCCCTTGGCTTCAAGGTCGCGGTGCAACAGGTGCCGCGCCAGAATTGGGAACAGGCCCTGCAGCCTCTTGGCTTCTCGAACGATGGCGTAAAGAACTTTATCGAAATGACCGAAGCCGTGATCAATGGCAGAGCATCGCGTGAAGGCGCCGATGCAAAAAACATAAAAGGCACAACAAGCTTATCAGAATATATAACGCACGAGCTTTCAAAATAAGTGATAGCAAAAAAAATCCTCCCGGTATGTTGGGAGGATTTTAAAGACGTTAAAACCAACCTGAGATCATTCGGTTTATTTTAAAACAACAACGGTACGGAACTGAGTCCGGCTTCCCTGTTTTATGCGGAGCCAATACACCCCGTTATTCAGATCGCTTACGTCGAGCACAAGCGGGCTGCCAGGCGAAGCGTCGGAAAACGTCGACTTCACAACAGCCCCTTGAGTATTCAATAAACTCAAGGTAATGCCGCCGTCGTCGTAAGCAGCAACATCCACAAACAATTGGCGTCCTGCCGGATTGGGATACACAGCTACTTCAGCGGCGCCATCGGGCGACAGTAAACTCACCGTTCCGATCCGTTCCAACAACAGGTTATCGACGTTGGGCCCGCTGCCGCCGGTAGCCGTGGTGCGTATCGTGTTGGCGCCGGTAACCAGGTTGGCCGTAATGGAAACGGTCGACCACGTAGTCCATGCCGAAGTAGACGGGAAACTCAAAGACGGATTTACCACAACACCGTTTACACTAACAGACAGGTTCCGCGCGCCGCTGACCAGCGCATACCGGAAGGTAAGCCTGTAACTGCCCGCCGTAGCAGCAGAAGCAGACCACTGTATATAGTCACCGGAAGCATTTTGATAATCGGCAAAGCCCGTTCCGGTATAACCCGCATGAGCATTAGAAACGGTCGCGCCGGATAGCGTGGCAGTTTCAGCCTCCAGGGTCTGCGTTGGGGTAGCGGTATTGATGCGGTAGAATGCGCCGGCTGGAATAGCTTGTTTGGCGATGCCCGGACCGGCATAGCTCGTAGTCAGAACCGCTGAACCCTGGTGCTCATAGAAGAGAATCGTAATCGCGTGCTTGCCGCTTAGCAAACCTATGGTGCCGCTCACCTCGCGCTCGGCATGCCATCCGTCGTTATTCACCACCACGGTGTTGCCAATGGATAAGCGGCTTGCATCGTCCGAGTTTGTATAGAAGGTATAGGTGCCATCCGTAGGTACATTGATGTAACCGGTGTACCTGAAGGCATAATCATCCTCGCGGTTTCGCGGCGAAAGATCAGGGGTAGCTACAGTGCCTTGCTTGATCGGCGTCAGGGTATTGAAGTCCGGCAGTGTAACCCATACGCCCTGGTAATAAGCATAAGTCAAACCGTTTACCGTGTTAGCTGGATTCTCAGGCGTTCGCAGACTGGACAGGCGATAGACAGCGGTATACGTAACGTCGTTCACAGGTGTGGAGATAGTCTGGGTCGCCGCCCCGCCGTGAAGCCACCGGTCGAACTCATACGTCTGCCCGTTGAAAGTCTGCGGGGAAACAGCGCCGATGGCCCGCTGCATACCCTCCACGCTCAGGTCTGATAACGGGGTGGTTACCGGTTGCCCATCGAGCGTCACCTGCAAACCCGCCGGCTGTGTGGCCAGGCTGATAGTGGACTTGCGCGGCAGAATATCGCGATAAACAGTATCGCGTAAACCGCCCGCGTCGGTAACGATCAGGTAAAGCCGGTACCACACATTGTCGGAAACCTCGCCGCTGGTCGGGATAACAAACGAGCCCGACTTTGTGCCGGAGGCAACAGGAGGTCCGTCGTGGTGATGGGTGTCGTGGTGAAAATGAACAAGCCAGGTAAAGGCGCTGGCGGGTAAAGTACCATCTTCAGAGTCGGTCGCATTGCCCGAGAAGCTGATCGTTTCGCCGCCACTGAATAATGTGCCCGCAGCTGGAGTAATGATCTGCGCTACCGGCGGCGCATTAAAGGAAGTAACCGTTAAAGTCGCCGCCGCGCTCGTAACGCTGCCGGCTGAGTTCGAAACAATAACACGGTAAGAGCCCGCGTCACTGGCCTGAACCGAAGGTATCGTATACGATGCCCCGGTGGCGCCACCTATCGAAACAGTGTTCCGCTGCCATTGATAGGAGAGAGGAGCAGTGCCCGTAGCCGTAACGGAAAATGTCACGGGTTGCCCTGCAGCTACCGTTTGACTGGCAGGCTGAGTAACAATAGCCGGTGCTGAATTAACAGTATAAATAACCCTGTAGATGGCGCCCGTGCTACGCTCCAGGTAATACAGGTTGCCGTCAGGGCCAACGTCAATGCTCAATGCATCGCCGCCAAGCCCGGTGGCGAAAGCTGAGCGTGTAGGAGTAGCGGTAGAAAGATCCAGAACGTTTATCCAGCGGTTACACAGATCCTGGAAGAAATAACGGCCTGTATACTGGGCCGGATAATTGGTCGCACTGGGATTGAAGAACACACCGCCCGTGATCGCGCATCCCCGCCCGTCACCCGAGCCATGCGGGTAACTGAATACCGGGTTGGTAAAATTAGTATTGGAGCTCGTGCCCTCCGCCGTAGGCCAGCCAAAGTTCAGCCCGCCTGTAGTGGCATCGTTTATCTCCTCCCACGTACTCTGGCCAACATCATTGACAAAAATTCGCCCCGTGCCCGGTTGTACATCGAAAGTATAAGGATTCCGCAAACCATAAGCCCAAACCCGCCGGCGCTGTTCCGAACCAGTAGTAAAAGGATTACCCGCCGGTACCGACCCGTTCGGATTGATGCGTAAGATCTTCCCGTGATAAGTGTCCAGGTTCTGAGCATTGGCACCATTGGCATTCTCACCGATAGCAACATAAAGCAGACCGTTCTTGAAATGCATGGCCCCACCGTTGTGATTCGTGGCGCTGCTCAGAGGATCGAGATTCAGCACCACTACTTCACTACCTGCTACAACAACATCGCCATTACCGGTAAAGCGACTTATTCGATTGCGCGACCCGTCCGGTAAAGTATAATAGACATACACATACTGGTTCGTGGCGAAGTTAGGATCCAGGGCAACACCGATAAGCCCACGTTCGCCACTGGAGTTTACAGTAAGCTGAAGGAAAGGCGTAGCTAACAACGCACCGTTCTTGATAACACGCAAAGCGCCATTCTGCTGAGCAACAAAGATCCGCCCATCCGGGGCAAACGCCATCACCGTAGGGCTGCTGATGCCGCTCGCAACCTGGACTCGGCTAAATCCTGTCGGAAAAGTTTGACAAATCGCCGGCATGCTCCCAAGCCAGCAAACAAAAAGCAACAGCATACAAACAAATGCTGCGCGCAACGAAACATAAAAATATATCATGAGAAATAGGGGTAAAATTGTTCATAGATCTTGTCGTCATTAAGAACATAATCCAATGAAAATAAACGCGTCTCGCAAACACGAAATCAATCCCTAAACTCGGATACAACGGGCGCAAGGTGCTGTCGTAAAGTCAACCCTTAAATGTAATTATATAGACGGCCGCAAAAAGGTCGTAGCTGCCGCAAGGTACTGTCATCAAAGTCAAGCCTTAATTTATGTAGATTGCCGCTGCAAGTTGCTTAGCTGGCGCAAGTGTTCCGGAGGTCTCCGAAGGGTCACTTGCTGTGCCCCGAGCAAACTCGGTGGTGCCTGTTATGCCCGCAGTCTCACGACTGCACCTCAACGAAGTTGAAACCCCACTAACAAACCCCACGCCCCACACCGCATTTCAAACTTCGTACACGCCTGCCAAACGAACAACCAACGTACACACTCAAGACAGGGCTGGCGCAAGATCTTAAACGGAGCGTAACTTGCCGTGCCACGATAATATCGGTGGTACCTAAACGTGTTGAAAGTCCTTTAGCTGGCGCAAGTCTGTAACTTGTGCCTTATATGCCGCAGTCTGCAACTGCCAAAACTCACGGGTGCTCGAAATATTATACCTTCCCAAAGCCCGCTCAAAAAACAACGTCACTAATTCAAACACCTTACCAGAATACACAAAAAATTAAAAACTTATGCCATTTTAAATATGATACAACACTCGCGGGTAACTGTTGTCACGCTGGTAATAGAATAAGCAGCAATAGATTATAGAAGCGTATAAAAAAAAGCCTTTCTGAAACTCAGGTTCATAAAAGTATACTAACCCCCATAGTAATAACACACAACATCCCACACACCTCACTCCCCAATACCACTGTAACCAAAAGGCCCCGTATTGCTACGAGGCCAGTTGTAAGTATTGAAGCCAGACTAAAGTAAAAAGAACGTATAGTTACCGGAGAACGATCACGTTTCGGAACTCGGTTTGTCCGCCACGCACCACGCGCAAGCGGTATAATCCATTGACAAGGTCGCTCATATCCAGCGTCAGCGTCGTCGCATCTTCAGCACGCACCGTGTACGCCTGCGATTTCACAAGACTACCCTGCGCATTCAGCACGGACACATTTACAGCGCGACCACCGCCTGAAGCAATATCTATAAATAATTGACGGGAAGTCGGATTGGGATATAAGCTGATGCTGCTTTGCCTGTCGAAGCTATCCTCGATTCCGGTAACAACCTCCTCCCATTTTTCAATCACCAGGTGATCGAGGTTCGGACCGCCGTCACCTGCATCGGCTACAACAATAGTATTGAGCCCGACTTTAAGATCGGCCTTGATCGATATCTCTTTCCATGTTCCCCATGCCAGCGTGGAGGGAATAGCAAAGGAAGGATTGATAGTTTTGCTGTTTATATTAACGACCACGTTCTGCGCGGCAGTAGCCAGGGCGTAACGGAACGTCAGTTTATAGCTTCCCGCATTGGGTATAAAAGCCGTCCACTTGACAGTATCTCCGGAGGCATGCATATAGTTAACAAAGCCAGAGCCCGTGTAACCGCTGTAGTCGGTCATGATTCGTATACCGGGAGAAAGTTTCGCGGTCTCTGCTTCCAGTGTAACCGTTGCGTTAGATGAATCATCCGGTTTTGTAAACGAGCTGCTGGGGATGGCCTGCTTGGTTATGCCCGGACCGGAAAAGCTTAGCGAAATAGCGTGAAGTGTTTGATGTTGGAAGTAGAAAAGCTTTAAGGCATGCTTGCCTGTAGTTAGCGTAATGTTGCCGCTGCGCTCGCGTTCCTCATGAAGCGTGTCGTTGCTCACAACAAGCATATTGTCGATCAGCAAACGTGATCCATCATCAGAGTTAACATAAAACGTATACTTGCCATTCGTAGGAACAGTAATGTATCCTGAATAGACAAAAGCGAAATCATCCTCGCGATGTCTTGGTTCAACAGAAGGCGCCGGTACAGTGCCCTCTTCAACCGGTGTTAATGTAGAGAAATCGGGCAGTGCCGCCCATACACCTTCGTAGTAAGCATAATGTAAACCAGATACAGTATCCGCCGGATCTTCAAAAGTTACAGCGTTGGTAGCGGAATAGGTAACCGGGCTAACATTGCGTGAAATAGCCGGAAGACTCATAGACCAGGCAACAAAAAGCAGTACAGAACATCTGGATACTGCCCCCAGAGAAACATAATTATAAGCCATGAGAATATATGTAAAAGTTGATCATAGACAGGAAAAAGAATAGCAAAAGCACACGGATTCAACAGTATTATATTCAGCCCCGCTTTTCAACAACACATCATCATTGCTCACAGAACCTGGCGCCCTATTCAAGATAACAGAAGAAAAAACTTGTGCCAACGCTGAAAGGCCCGATAACCTACAACATCGTAACTGTAGATAGTTACGGATAAAAAAGAAGTAACATCCCCGTTAGAAACGTTAAGTGTGAATGTTATCACAAATAAAGCATATACGTATATACAGGATACAATGCACAGGTAAGCGAAAAACTTACATAAACTCCATAAAAATTACACGCCTGTGCAGTTTCACCCAGGTTAACAATGCTCATTTTTTTGGAAATGGTATGCAGTGCAGATAAATAAGAATCGCAAAAAAAACACTGCCGGGAATAGAATTAGGTACTAAAACCGAACGAAACATACCGAAAATGTTACCAGTGACCGCCGCCGCCGGTTTATTAAAACATCACACGCTGAGCCAGAAACTTACTCCTTCAGAAAACGCCCATTGAAAACAACGTCTTCGGTTTCCACAGTCACAAAATATAACCCTTGCGCTAAGCCACGCACATCTATACTCCGCAGTTCAGTAGAATCCGTATAAACAGCCTGTCCCGTCGCATTCCTCACAACGATCCGCCGCACGGAAAACTGCTGCCCGATATGGACAGAAATGAAATCTTTTGTAGGATTTGGGGAAATGCCAAACAACAGGCCGCCTGCCGGGTCGCTTATAGCCGTCGGGATCGTGACGGAAAGCTTGGCGGCCGCTGATAGGGTAGAACATCCATTATCGTCGGCAATACAACGGTAGAAGTAACCTTGTTGATCAATATTCACACCACGTATGTGTAAAGATTCTGTGGTGGAGCCGACGTAAACGGCATCATCGTTAATTCCCGCAAACCCTCGCCCCGCATCGACTTCCCAATGATAAAGTAAACCCGACGGTCGCGTAATAACGATAAATATGGCATCATCCTCTGGCACACACCACTTTGGATACATCGCTGAAGTATTTGTACGCCGGCTTTCGGCATATCTCTGTCATCGTGCCATTGGCATTCAGAGTGATGCCATGCTCATCCTGAAGGCTTAAATATGCCCGCGCAGTCACCTTTTCTGTAGTATAATCGAAACAGAAAACATGCGACGCCGTCATGCCATAAAATTTGCCGTCGGAAGCCAGCGTCATTCCGCCCGATGTATAGCCCGAACCTGTAAGCGTGCCGTCCGCCTGGTTGCCAAAGCTGTGAATAAGCCTGATGGTATTGCTTGAAGGAACATACTCGAAAATCGCACCAAAGTGGTTGCCGCTCACATCCGTACCACCCTGTATGCTCAGACCATAGATCTTGTGATTGGGAGCAGCAGTCAGATAAGCGCTCGTTCCGATTTCAGCAGGGATGTTGAGTAACGAAGTATAAACTTTTGTAGTGGTGTTAAAGCTGTATATAGCACCGGCCCCCGTAGTGCCCGGAGGAACGTTGCGGGTAGTGCCGTAAAGCAGACCGTTATCAGAAAACAGGATCGGCGCCTCCAGCGGAGCGCTTGCCCTTTGCATCGAGAAAATTGTAAACGTAAGTAAAAGCCTTGCTGGTGGGATTATATTCGTATAGCCGCCCCGTGCTCAACGGTGCTCCCGCAAAAGTCTCAATTCATACTCTCGCAGCGTGCCCATCGAAGAAGTCGTAATGAAATAGAGTTTATTATTGCTTGCTCGTAGCATCCGGTAACGTCCGGGCTCCTCTAACGAAAGCTTGACAGTCAGCGAATCGAGGATTGGATCATATTCGTAAAGAACGCCCATCGTATTATTCTTCGGACTGCCAAGCAAAAGGCCCGCCTTCTGAATCAACCTACATCCCAAAAAGTAACCTCCGGCTACAACGGATACTTCCCCTTCATATAAGCCAT